>JGI26061J44794_1000048_pt1 | contig 51969 bp, 35 predicted proteins | sample MarorgKNORR_S2LV_5_FD_44794 | JGI IMG/M metagenome (IMG submission 44794) | reverse complement strand
ATGAAACTCACCTATTTCGGTGTTGATGGGATTCCCATGGTGGAACCCGGGGATGATCTGGTGGATCAGATTGACCGGGCGATCACGGCAATGGGTGAATCAATCGTTGATAAAGATGTGATTGTTATTGCCCAGAAAATCATCTCAAAGGCCGAGGACCGGTACCTGGATTTAAGGACGGTTACCCCCAGTGAAGAAGCGATTGCGCTGGGTGAGAAAGTCGATAAAGATCCGAGAAAGGTCCAGGCCATTCTGGATGAGTCTGTCGAGGTCATTCGCGCTCGGCCCGGCGTTCTGATCGTTGAACAAAGAAACGGCTTTGTGCAGGCAAATGCCGGTATTGATCAATCAAACATCACAATGGGCGATGGTGATCCAGACGACTTGTGTTTGTTGTTGCCTCTCGATTCAGATGCGAGCGCGGCGAAGATTCGCCAGGAAATTCAAGAGAGATTCGGTGTGGTCGTAGGGGTCATTATCAATGATTCCCTGGGGCGTGCATGGCGAAACGGGACTCTGGGGTTAGCTATCGGTGTTGCGGGGTTCACGGCGCTGGAAGATTATATTGGCGGACAGGATATCTACGGCCGTGAACTGCTGGTGACCCAGGTAGGCGCCGCCGATGAAATGGCAGCTGGGGCATCACTGGTGATGGGCCAGACAACAGAGAAGACACCGGTCGTTGTTGTTAGAGGCTATGAACCCACCGAACCCGATGATGCAGAGCTTAGAGGCGTCAAACCGCTAATCCGTCCAAAAGATATGGATATGTTTCGTTAGGCCGAACAATCATGGACCTTCCAGCCCCTAAGCACTATCTCGCGTTATCCGGCGGTGTCGGCGGCGCCAAACTGGTGCTTGGGCTTGCAAGGCGACTGGCTCCTGATGAGTTAACGATTGTTGCCAACACCGGGGATGATTTTGAGCACCTGGGCCTCACCATTTGTCCAGACCTCGATACGGTGCTGTATACCCTTGCAGACTGGAATAACAAAGAGCTGGGTTGGGGGCAGGTGGGAGAAAGCTGGAATTTCCTGGAGGCGCTGTCAAGATTGGACGGTGAAGCCTGGTTCAAACTGGGCGATCGGGATTTGGCCACGCACCTCATTCGAACCCAACTGTTACATAGTGGTAAGAGCCTGTCTGAGGTTATCCAATATCTCTGTGAAAAAATGAACATTGATCATCAGGTCGTACCAATGACCGATGAAGTCGTCAGAACAATGGTTCACGTCAAAGAACAAGGCACGCTCTCTTTTCAGCATTATTTTGTCAGGGACCGCTGCCAACCGGAAGTGACCGGATTCGAATTTTCCGGATCAGCGCTGGCAGTTCCGAGCCCGGCATTCAGGCAGGCACTGGACCGGGAACTGTCAGGCGTGATCATCTGCCCCTCAAATCCTTTCGTCTCGGTGGACCCTATACTGGCAATTCCGGGGGTTGTCGAGCAGTTGCGCGGGGCAGAAGTCCCGGTCATCGTGGTTTCAAATATCGTCGGGGGGGTCGCGCTAAAAGGACCGGCTGCTAAAATGATGCGTGAACTTGGTATGCCACAGACTGCACTTGGGGTTGCGCAACACTATGTCGAAAAATATGGCGATCTCGTCACCGGNTTTGTGCTTGATCACGCCGATGAATCGCTCGAATCAGATGTCGCTGCCCTGGGTTTGTCGACTATCGTGACTAACTCCGTAATGGTATCGTTGCATGATAAAACTGAGCTAGCCGCAAGAGTTCTGGAATTTGCCGTGACCCTGGAGTTGACATGATCCTGGAGTCGACATGACCACCAGTGCAGTAATCCCTATCAAACAGTTGGTGAATGCCAAGCAGCGACTTTCCGGATTGTTGAGCCTGATTGAGCGCAAACAGTTGTTCACCGCCATGGTCGAAGACGTTCTGACTGCTGTAGAAGCCTGTGTGCGCATAGACCAGATTATTGTCGTGACAGATGATGAGGAAGTGTCAGAATTAGCAAGGGGCTTTGATGCGCAGATCCGGCCGGAACCGACTCCACCGGGCCTAATTGAGGCTGTGACCGAGACGGGCCGACAATTAGCGGCAGAAGGTGTTGATTGCATGGTGTTCCTGCCAGGCGATGTCCCCCTGGTCTCGGCAGATGAGCTGGACATTGTGCTCGAGGGATTTGGTGCGGGAAGCGAGGCTGAATTTCTGATTGTGCCGGCACTGGACCTGGGCGGGTCTAACTGTGTTGCCTGCTCGCCGCCGGACTGTATGGAGTTTGGCTTTGGACTCGATAGTTTCCGGCGGCATATTTCGATCGCCCGGGAACGCGGAATTGTGCCTCAGGTGGCGAAGTTGCCGGGTATTGGGCTNGATNTAGACACGCCGGAAGANNTGAAAATGCTGATCGAAACCATTGACAAGGATGCACGTGACGGCCGGGAATATAGTACAGTGCGTTTCCTGACCAGCAGCGGCATTGTGCAGCGCCTGTTAACTCAGGTAGCAGATATAGGGTAAGTGATGAATCAAGATATTCAACGAACAGAACAATTGCTGACGGACGCAACCAGTCGAAGACTGGAGGATGAAGAAGCCTTAAGCCTTTCGGACTATGAAGATACGAATGCGCTGATGTCCGTTGCCGGCGCCATTCGAGATGCAGGGCACGAGAACACCGTTTCCTACTCTCGCAAAGTATTTATTCCACTGACTCACCTGTGCCGTGATGTTTGTCACTATTGCACCTTTGCCCAGGTGCCCAGAAAGCTCAAGGCGCCATACCTTACCCCCGACGAAGTGTTGAAGATAGCACGTGACGGCGCCGAGGCAGGTTGCCAGGAAGCGCTATTTACCCTGGGCGACAAGCCCGAGCTTCGATACAAAGCAGCCAGGGACGGATTAAAGGATTTACACCAGGAATCCACCTTGTCTTATCTACGTGATATGGCGCAAATGGTGTTAGAAGAAACGGGGCTTTTCCCGCATTTAAACCCTGGATTATTGACAGCTGGCGAGCTTGCAGAGATGCGCAAAGTTTCCATTTCCATGGGAATAATGCTCGAAAGCGTGTCAGACAGGCTCACCGAAAAAGGCATGCCTCATTACGGCTCACCAGACAAGGTGCCAGCCAGAAGGCTCGAGACGATAAAGCTGGCAGGGGAAGCGAAGGTTCCGTTCACCTCGGGTATTTTGATTGGCATTGGTGAAACAAGACTCGAGCGCATCGAATCCTTACTGGCGCTGCGTGATGCCAATGAGCCCCATGGCCATATCCAGGAAATCATTATTCAGAACTTCAGAGCGAAGGCTGAAACGCTCATGGTCAATGCACCAGAGCCGGATATGAACGAACTGCTCTGGACAATTGCCCTGGCTCGCATCATCTTCGGCAAAGACATGAACATTCAGGCACCGCCGAATTTGAGCCCGGGAATATTCGAGCAGATAGTTGCCGCGGGCATCAATGACTGGGGCGGCGTATCACCCGTTACACCTGATTTTGTGAATCCAGAAGCGCCCTGGCCGCACCTGACCCATCTTGCTGATAAGACAGCTAGCGCGGGTAAGCTTCTTATTGAGAGGCTAGCGTTGTATCCGTCTTATGCTAATGAACTCTCAACGTGGGTAGATCCTTCGATTGAACCGCTGGTGTTGCAGGCGGTCGATGGTTCGGGTTTCGTCAGAATGGACACCTGGGCGGCCGGGCAGGTTGAACCGCCGCCTGAAGGCGATCTTGCAAGAGTCACGTCTATTGCAAAACGAGGCCCGTCATTAGACCTGTCAGCTATTCTTGACAAGGTTACAAGAAGCGAAAAACTTGAAGAAACAGAGATCGTTCGCCTACTCAAGGCGCGAGGTGATGATTACACGGCAGTGTGCCAGGCTGCTGACACATTGCGCAGGCAAGTCGCTGGAGATGAAGTTACCTACTGTGTGAATCGCAATATCAACTACACCAACATCTGCTATTTCAAATGTCAGTTTTGCGCTTTCTCCAAGGGCAAGATGAGTGAAAATCTACGGGGTAAACCCTACGATTTGTCCCACGAGGAGATTATGCGCCGCACCAGCGAAGCCTGGGCGCGCGGGGCCAGTGAAGTCTGCCTGCAGGGCGGCATTCATCCGGAATATACGGGCCAGACCTACATCGATATTTGCCGCTCGATCAAGCAGGTTATTCCGGACATGCATATTCATGCCTTTTCGCCCCTGGAGGTCTGGCAGGGTGCTAAGACGCTTGGCGTCTCCATTTCCGAATTTCTTGGTCAATTAAAGGAGGCCGGTCTGGGAACCTTGCCGGGAACTGCCGCTGAAATTCTTGACGATGAGGTGAGGGCAACGCTATGCCCTGACAAGATCAACACCTCCCAGTGGCTAGAAGTCATGGAAGCCGCCCACAACGAAGGGTTTAACACCACAGCAACCATCATGTATGGCCACATGGAACAGTATAAGCATGTAGCCCGACACCTGCTTCGGGTCCGTGACTTACAGGAAAAGACAGGTGGCTTTACTGAATTCGTTATTCTGCCATTTATTCATATGGAGTCGCCCATCTATCTAAAAGGCCACGCCAGAAAGGGACCTACATTTCGCGAAGCGGTTCTTATTCATGCGATCTCACGTTTGGTGTTACATCCGCACTTCAGGAACATCCAGGCCTCCTGGACCAAGCTGGGTCATGATGGGGTCAGGGCTTGCCTGCAGGCAGGTGTCAATGACATTGGCGGCACCCTGATGAACGAAACGATTACCAGAGCCGCCGGGGCGTCCCACGGGCAGGAAACTTCTCCCGAGGAGATGGAAGAGATTATAAAAAGTATCGGCCGAACGCCGAGACAACGATCCACGGCGTACGGGGAAGTTACTAAGCTTCAGAGACAAAAGTCGTTTGGCGCTGTTGCAATGTTGGAGCCGAGCTATACCCATGCAAAAAAATACGAGCGCAAACAGCACAAAAAAGTGCTGGTCAGACCAGGCCTCGATTCCGGAGCCGAATCTGCTATCGAGCTTTCCAGCGAAGATATTATCTAGGGGAACCTCTGATTAAGTGGATCGTCAGAACAAGTGGTCCGACACACCGGAAGAGGCGAGCGGAGTATGATCACGACTCTGACGCGGTTATGGCGAAAATAGTGATTACCACGTGCCGATCTTAATCAGATGTTTTCTAGACGCCGGAACAACTAATAAAAATCACTAAGGAACAACTATGGCAGTGCCTCAACGAACCGCATTGACGCTACCCGATCCCAGAGGAGTTGAGCAAACCATTGAGCTGGCCAAATGGGCAGAAGCTGAAGGTTATGATGATTTATGGTTTGCTGATTCAAACGGTGTGGATGCGCTGACTACGGCAGCAGCAGTGGCGCTCAATACTGAGAGATGCAGAATCGGCACCGCGATCATCCCTGTCTACTCGCGAACACCTGCGGTACTCGCATCAACGGCGCATGTATTGCACAAATTATCTAAAGGCAGGTTCATCCTTGGATTGGGTTCCAGCAGCCAGACGATGATGGAAAATTGGCACGGCCAACAATTCGAAAAACCGCTGACGCGCGTAAAGGAAACAACGCAGTTGGTGAAGGCAATGCTCATGGGTGAGAAAACAAATTTTGATGGGGATGCCGTTTCCAGTCGTGGTTACCGACAACTGCCGTTGGAGGAAGGCGCGCAACCCGTCTATATGGCAGCGCTTCGCCCGAAAATGCTGGAGGCTGCGGCTGAGTTCTCCGATGGTGTCATTCTTAACCTTTTCCCGAAGCAAGCCCTGCCAAAAATGATGGAACATATAAAAGCTGGTGCCGAAAGGGCTGGAAAGAAGATCGAAGATGTTGAAATCGTTTGTCGGCACCAGGTGGTTGTTACCGATGATAAAGAGGGTGCAAGGGACCTGATCCGTGGCGGATTTGCGCCTTATTATGCGACCCCTGTGTATAACAAGTTTCTGTCCTGGTGTGGTTACGAAGAGGTCGCACAGACAATTAAAGAAGGCTGGGCTGCTAAAGATCGCGCTAAAACAACCGGCGCCCTGGATGATCAGCTGGTTGATGACATCGCCATATTGGGATCGATGGAAGAATGTCACGATCGAATCCGTGAATATGGAGAGATGGGAATTACTACTCACATTATTTCTTGTGTGTCCGGCAAAGAAGGCAAACAAACTTACGATGCCTTCACTGCGAAGCATTTTTCCTTCTAACGATGCCCCTTTCCAGAAAACTGTCGCTGTCACCTGACCAGCTTGAGGAATTAATGACTTCCTCCTGGAACTTGCGGATGGCGACAATCGGCCCGGGAGACAGGATTAACCTGACACCCATGTGGTTTGGTTGGGGTGGCAACCAGATCTATATCTATGGTCGAGGCCAGAAGGTTGTGAATCTTCGGCGTAATCCCAGTTGCACCATTATCGTTGATCGCAATGAACGGTATCCTGAGCTTCAGGCGGCCATGTTTTCGGGCCAGGCAAAAGTACTTGAGGACAGTGCCGCAGAAGAGGCTGATGAGTATCTGCAAGAAGTCAGGATTCAAATGGGCAAGAAATATCATGGCGGACACGGCGAACCCAGTGGTGAACCGAAACCGAATAATGCGACAGCGGCTGGTGATAATGGCCGTTGGATGGTCTTTACGCCAGATGATGTGCTGACCTGGGACAATTTCAAAATTGCCCGGCTTCGAGCAGAAAAAACGAAACAGATAAAATCATAGTCGGAATTGGAGAATAGAGCATGAGAGTTGATGGCGGATTAATGGGAGACCTTGCCGGTGTGCCTGCAAATGCAAAGCGCCTGGAGTCTCTCGGATACCATGGCGCGGTTACGGCGGAAACATCCCATGATCCGTTTTTCCCATTGTTACTGGCGGCCCAGGAAACCGAGAAAATAGAACTGGTGACCTCTATTGCCGTTGCTTTTTCCAGAACGCCGATGAACCTGGCTAATATTGGCCACGACCTAAACAGTTTTTCGAAGGGGCGTTTTGTGTTGGGCCTCGGTTCACAGATCAGGCCGCACATTACCAAACGATTCAGCATGCCCTGGTCACATCCAGCTGCCAGAATGCGTGAATTTATTTCTGCGATGCGGGCAATCTGGGATTGCTGGCACAAAGGCACGAGACTGTCGTTCCAGGGTGATTTTTACACCCACTCTCTGATGACACCAATGTTCACACCCCTTGATGTTGAGTACGGTGCGCCTAAAGTATTTCTGGCCGCGGTTGGACCACGCATGACCGAAGTTGCGGGCGAAGTCGCAGACGGAGTCATCATTCATGCCTTTACCACGGAAAAATACCTTAGAGAGGTAACCCTGCCCGCGGTTGAAAAAGGGCTCGCGAAAGCAGGAAGGTCTAGAGATGACTTTGAAATTTCATACCCGGGATTTATTGTTACAGGCAATACACAAGAGCAATTCGATGCGAGCAAACAGGCGGTTCGTAAGCAGATCGCTTTCTACGGATCGACGCCTGCCTATGCCCCGGTACTCGGTGTCCATGGTTGGGGCGACCTGCAGCCTGAATTGAACCAATTGTCGAAGCAGGGCAAATGGGATGAAATGGCAACGCTCATAACAGATGACATTCTTGAAGAATTTGCGACAGTGGCAGAAATCGATGATGTCGTTGCCAAATTCAAAAATCGATATGGAGATCTGGTAGATCGCACGATGGGCTCACTCCCGGCACGGGATGATGACCACGCAAAAGAATTGTTGGCGAAACTCTCCGCCTGATCAGTTAACGAAAAGGATGAAAATATGAAACTTGGAATATTAAATGGTATAGGTGGCAAGGTTATCGGGATCGATATCGCCCGGATAAAAGCTGCCGAAAGTATGGGCTATGACTCGGTTTGGACAGCGGAAGCCTATGGCTCAGATGCGGTAACCCCTGCGGCCTGGATTCTCGCACAAACCGACAAGATCAAGGTTGGTACGGCGATTATGCAAATGCCGGGTCGATCACCCGCATGTACGGCGATGACCGCGATGACCTTAAACCAGCTTTCTAGCGGACGCTTTATTCTCGGCCTGGGCGCTTCTGGTCCACAGGTGGTTGAGGGTTGGCATGGTGTCGCTTATGGCAAACCGATGACCCGTACGAAGGAATACATCAGTATTCTCAGAAAAATATTCGCTCGGGAGGGCGTCGTCGAACATGAAGGTTTTCACTATAGCCTGCCCTATAGTGGTGACGATGGCACAGGTCTGGGTAAACCCCTGAAGAGCATTCTTCAGGCTGATAACGATATTCCGATTTATATGGCTTCGATTACACCAAAAGGACTTGAGACAGCTGCCGAGGTTGCCGATGGTGTCTTTCCGATCTGGATGAGCCCGGAGAAATCTGGCGTATTGGAGCAATCCATCCAGAAGGGTTTGGATAAAACCGGGAAGACAATGATGGATTTTGATGTAGCACCTTTCGTAACGGTAATCATCGGTGACGACATAGAGCATTGTCGCATGCCCATCAAAGGCAACATGGCACTGTACATTGGCGGCATGGGCGCCAGGGATAAAAACTTCTACAACGATTACGCTAAGTCGTTAGGGTACGAAGAAGCCGCAGAAAAGATTCAGGATTTATTTCTTGCGGGCAAGAAAGATGAAGCGATGGCGGCCGTACCTGATGAACTGGTCGATGCCTGTCATCTGGTTGGACCAGCTGGTCACATCAAAGAACGATTGCAGGTCTGGAAGGAAGCTGGCGCTGCAGGCAAGATTAGTAGCATGCTGCTGGGTGCCGGTCAGATTGAAGCATTGGAACTGGTCGCAAACGAAATCCTTTGAGATAAGTGAGGCGGGCTATCTCAACCCAGAAATATAATCTCAAGGCCTGCTCGAGTATCGAAGAGATAGGCGCGCAGGCGTGGGACGCCTGTGCCAATCCATCACGGGGTGTCGCCGACTGCGACATCCCGTTTGATCCGTTTCTTTCCTATGCATTTTTAGGCGCACTTGAAAAAAGCCATTCGGCGGTAGCAGCCACGGGCTGGGCACCGTATCACCTGGCGTTGGAACACGAGACAGATGGTATTGTCGGCGTTGTTCCTATGTACCTGAAGAACCATTCGCAGGGTGAGTATGTATTCGACTATTCCTGGGCAGATGCGTTTGAGCGAGCAGGCGGCCGATACTATCCAAAATTACAGGTCTCTATACCTTTTACACCAGCGACAGGACGGCGTCTTCTGACAAAGCCCGGCTACGGTGGTGACGACCTGGAGAAGCACCTCTTGTCGGGCATGATGCAGGTTGCCGAAAACATGGAAGTGTCATCGGTACATGTCACTTTTGCCGATAAGGCCCAGTGGGACCTCATGGGTGAGCTTGGGTTTCTGCAAAGAACGCACAATCAGTTTCACTGGCAGAATTTGGGCTATGGAACATTCGATGACTTTCTCAGCGGTTTGTCTTCCAAGAAACGCAAGAATATTAAACGGGAACGGCGCGGCGCCATTGAATCCGGTATCGAAATCGAAAGAATCACTGGTGCAGATCTGGCAGAAGAGCACTGGGATGCTTTTTATCGATTCTATATAGATACTGGTAGCCGAAAGTGGGGATCTCCATACTTGAAACGTGAGTTCTTCTCAATAATTGGCGAAACCATGCCAGACGATACGATGTTGGTAATGTGTAAGCGAGATGGTCGATATGTGGCTGGCGCCATCAACTTTATTGGTGACGAATGCCTGTTTGGCAGGAATTGGGGTTGTATTGAACATCATCCCTTTCTGCATTTTGAAGTTTGCTACTACCAGGCCATAGAATTTGCCATCGAACGCGGGATCAAAAGAGTCGAAGCTGGTGCGCAGGGCCAACACAAGCTCTCCAGAGGCTATATGCCTAACCATACGTACAGTGCTCATTGGATTGCTAATAAGTCTTTTCGCGATGCCGTAGATCATTACCTCAAGGATGAACGCCGTTATGTGGATGAGGAAATCGATTATATTGCTGAGCAGGGACCCTTTAGGCGCAACTGATTATAGGCTGACTGAAGCCGTTTGCGATGTAGCTTGACCGGTGAGAACGAAAACAACATGATGCATTTTTTTTAAAATTCAGGGTGATATATGTCCAATCGAATGAACGGTCAATGGCGTCTCAAGTCCAGACCCATCGGCATGGTAAAAGAATCTGACTTTGAGTATGTCGAGGAGCCGGTTCCCGAACTCGGTGACAATGAATTCCTGATACGGAATCTCTATTTTGCTTTTGAACCGGCAATGAGGGGTTGGTTGAATGATGTCAAAAGTTATGTCCCTCCCGTCGAAATTGGTGAGGTAATGCGGGCCGGTACCGTGGGCCAGGTTGTGGAGTCCAACAATCCTGACTTTTCCCCTGGGGATTTTGTGCAGGGACAACTCGGTTGGCAAGAGTACGGCATCAATGATGGTAAACCCTCAATGATGGGAGCCGTTTCAAAGATCCCTGAAGGGATTCCTCCCTATCTGGTATTGAGTGCATTGGGCGGCACAGGTCTCACTGCCTATTTTGGATTATTGGACGTGGGAAAACCCAAAGAGGGCGATGTCATTGTCGTCTCAGGTGCTGCTGGCGCGACCGGGTCGGTTGCAGGTCAGATAGCGCGCATAAACGGCGCATCAAAGGTTGTCGGCATAGCCGGTGGTCCAGAGAAGTGCGCCTGGCTTACCGATGAGCTGGGATTCGATGCAGCTATCGACTACAAATCTGAAGATGTTACCGCAAGATTGGCAGAGGAATGCCCCAAAGGAATCAACGTATTTTTTGATAATGTCGGTGGCGATATTCTTGATAGTGCGTTACTCAACATGGCCCAGAATGGTCGAATCGTATTGTGTGGCGGCATCTCGTCGTACAATGAACAGGAACTGCCTTCTGGTCCCAGAAATTACATGCAGCTGGTAATTCGTCGCTGCACGATGGAAGGATTTATTGTCATCGACTACTTGCACAAGGCCGCGGACGCAATAAAAGTGCTGTCGGAATGGATCGAAAGTGGTGAACTTAAACACGGTGAAGATATCCAGGAAGGTATCGAAAATACCCCGAAGACCTTTCTCAGGCTGTTTCAGGGTAAGAACAAGGGCAAGCAACTGTTAAAAATCGCCGAGCCGCCCTTGTAGGGCGATGAGTTACGATTCGGCTTCAGATTGGCAGGAAATACACTTGCTCGCTTCCGGGTAAGCAACTAGCCGATTGTAGGCGATGGGTTCATCGCAAGTGATACAGAAGCCAAAACTCCCATCATTCAGGCGAGCCTTCGCCTGGCTGATGGCTTTGAGGCGATTTCTAGTGAGGTTGCGATTAGCCATGAGGATGCTTTGATTGTGCAGCTCATCCATTCGGGAGAGCCGACCCTGATTATCTTTTAGCTTCACAGGTTCAGCGCCGGATTCTGTTGCTGTCAGCAGCAGTTCAAGTTCGTTAGTGAGATGCTCGAGCGACAGGGTGAGCACAGAGAGTTGCTTGTTGGTAAGTAAGCCTGACATTTCTAGTCTCTGTACGATGGGTCAATGCGGTCGAGCTTTCGAAGCAAGGCTGGCCAGATGAATTCCCCCCTTGTTCGCAGTGCGTCCGTCGAAGTTGCGTTGGACCGCGCATCGATAATGTCGTTAGATAATCTGGTGATTGCTGCGCCGCCAGATTCCGCGAGAATTTGATACTTGCAGGCGCGCTCTAATCGGAATATTGCTTGCCAGGCGCCACCTGCATTGGGTCCGCATACCATGGTGCCATGATTACGCAGGATCATGGCGTTTCGGGAGCCCAGATCCTCGACGATGCGTTCACGTTCTGCGAGGTTAGTGGCGACACCTTCGTAGTCATGATATGCAAGCTCGGAAACGATGGCGATGGCAGTTTGGTTCAGCGGTTTTAGTCCATCTTTCTGACAACTTAACGCGACGCCATAATCCGTGTGCAGATGAATCACGAACATGGCATCGGAGCGGTGCATGTGGACCGCGCTGTGAATAGTGAATCCCGCACGATTTACCTTGTACTCACTCGGTGTAATCTGATGGCCATTGAGGTCGATGGTCAGCAAACTACTTGCGGTGATTTCCTCGAACATCATGCCGTAGGGGTTGAGCAAGAATCGATGCTCTTCTCCCGGGATCCTGGCTGAAACATGTGTGCCAACGAGATCATCCCAACCTTCAAGTGCAATCAGCCGGTAAAGTGCAGCGGTATCGACCCTGGTCTGCCATTCGATATCGTTCATCCGGTAGCCCGCTTGGAGATGACCAGATACTTATCTAACTCGTTCGCGAACTGTTGGCGGCCGGTCTGGTTGAGCGGGGGAGGGCCGCCCGTCNGTATGCCAGATGCACGCATCGNATCCATGAAATCTCGCATATTGAGCCGTTGCCGGATTGTCTCCGCGGTATAACGCTCGCCACGCGGATTGAGTGCTTCTGCGCCCTTTTCCATGACTTCAGCCGCCAGGGGAATATCGGCAGTTATTACCAGATCGCCTTTTTCAACTCTCCTCACTATTTCGTTATCGGCAACATCAAATCCCTTGGGGACCTGAATCGCTGAGATGTACTTTGACGGTGGAACCTTGATCAGGTTATTTGCGATCAGTGTTGTTTCGGTGAAAGTTCGGTTTGCAGCCCGGAAGATGATCTCTTTTATCACCACCGGACAGGCGTCAGCGTCAACCCAGATACTCAATTAAAAATTTTCCTTGTGGGTTCGAAGGTCCAACTCATGAGTCCAGGCATTTTTTGGCTGTTTGTAGAGGTACATAAAGGCATCAGCAATTCCTTTGAGTCCGATGAGCCCATCTTCTCCAACACTTTCAACGAACTGCGGGTAGGCGGTAATCACCTTCTCACCCCTGATCCCGCCATCGACTACGACATGCCCCACATGAATACCCTCCGGGCCGAATTCTCTCGCCAGACTTTGAGCCATAGCCCTGAGTCCGGCTTTGGCAGCGGTAAAAGCCGAGAAATTCGGTTTGCCGCGCATTGAAGCACTGGCTCCTGTGAAGAGCAGTGTCCCACTTGATCTCGCTAGCATTGCTTTGATGGCCTCTCGTGCGAACAGGAAGCCGCCCAGTGTGCAGACACGCCAGGCATTTTCAAAATAACTGCTCTCCATGGACAGGAAGTCGCCAGGGAAATTGTTACCTGCATTGTAGATAGCCAGATCGATGGGGCCGATTTTCTCTGATTCTTTGATCAATGCCTTGACCCCTGCTTCATTGACAGCATCGGTAACAACAGCGGTTGCATGGCCTCCCTCGGATTCTATGGCGGCAACGACCGCATTGAGATTATCGCTGGTACGACCAGCGATGATGACATGAAGGTTTTTTTTTGCCGCCTGCATGCCCAGATAGGCACCGAGGCCTTCGACTGGGCCCACACCAATAACGACTGCTGTCTTGGTCATTCTTAACTCCCTACCAGTTTTCTGCGAAAGGTCGGATGACGGTATCAAATGTCCAGGCAGATTTTGGTTGGTGCGCAACCTGCCACACGTGCTCGGCGATGTCTGCCGGGAAGCAGAAAAAGTCATCTGGCTTGTCTGGATAGCGTTCTCGAGTCCATGGCAGCGAGATGACGGCATCGATAGCCACATAAGCAACGTGTACACCTTTTGGGCCTACGTGTCTTGCCATTGATTCGGCAAGAATGCGTTGCGCCGCCTTTGTTGGTGCGAACCCGGAGAAGAAGTCCTTACCTCGATAGGCCGACGTATTGCCGGTGCAGATGACCGCGCCTTTACCCTGCTCGATCATCGAAGGTACGAGTTCCTGACCCAGTTGTAACAGCGCCATGGTGTTGACTTCAAAATTCTTCATCAGGGTTTTTGGTTTTATGGAAAGAAAATCACCGAATGCGCCGCCGACGGCGTTGTGTACGACGACTTCGGGATTTCCTAATGTGGATTTGATTTTATCAAGGGTTGCCGAGAGCGCCATGGCGTCAGAGACGTCACAGGGAAACGCAGTGCTGCCAGTAATCTCAGCCTCAAAATCGTTAAGACGCTCTACGTCTCTGGCGATCATTGCAACGGAGTAGGACTCACTGAATCGCCTGACGATGGCGGAACCGGTTCCGGGACCTACGCCAGTCACTACACAGACGGGTTTCATAACATGCTTCACACAAATTCAAAGCGAACTTGTATCATAGCTTTATGAGAAAAACATCTTTTGTTCAGTCATGCTAACGGTTGAACCCCTCACACCCACGATTGGCGCGGTCGTTCATGGTGTCGATCTTCGTGAGGTGGCATCAAACGCTGAATTGTTCAGTGAGATCCATGGGTTGTGGATGGAGCACCTGGTTTTGTTCTTCAGAGATCAGAAGATGACACCTGATGAGCACCTCGCCCTGGGTGAGTGTTTTGGTCCTCTGCATATACATCCTGCAGCACCTTTCGAAAATGGTAATCCTGCCTTGATGAGAATCCATGCGGATGAGACGAGCCATCGCAACAATGGCGAGGTTTGGCACTCAGATGTTTCTGCTGATGAAAAGCCACCGATGGCAAGCATCTTGCGTATCCACCAGGTGCCAAAGTCTGGCGGGGATACCCTTTGGGCAAACATGTACCGTGTATTCGATTCCTTCAGCGACAAAATGCAGTATTTCTTAACTGGCCTGCGGGCAGAACACAGAGCTGACTACACCGGGTTTTATAGAGACCATGAGCCACAAAGATCAAATCCTCATTGTGTCCATCCGGTAGTGCGCACGCATCCTGTGACAAAACGTAATGCGCTGTTTGTTAATAGTGGGTTCACTCGCAATATTCTCGGTCTGACCGAGCTTGAGAGCCGCTCGATACTGAAATTGTTATTCGAGCGAGTAAGAGATCCGGTCTTTCATTGTCGATTTAGATGGCAAAAAAATTCCGTAGCAATGTGGGATAACCGTTGCACGCAGCACATGGCGTTGTGGGATTATTTTCCTGAAACCCGCAGTGGTCTTAGAGTGACTATTGTGGGGGACAAACCTGTTCTGGGTTCGTTGAGATGAATAAAAAATACTTCATTACGGAAGTTTTTTCTGAAGTCGCCTACCAGGGAAATCAGCTGGCGACCTTTCCCGATGCGACTGAACTTGATGGCGCCGAGATGCAGAAAATAGCGAGAGCGTTCAATTTCGCTGAAACAACCTTCATCGTTGGTGGATCGCTCGAGACCGGTTTCGACGTGAGAATTTTTACACCAGATAGAGAGTTACCTTTTGCGGGTACCCCAAATGACCCCAGAGACTCTGTCACCGATAATTCAAAGCAGGTTCCCTGACATGCAGATACTCAAGCAACTTAGAGAGGAAGGACGTGCGCAGGACATGCAGGCGTTGATGGAACACATTCCGTTTGCCAGGTTCATGGGAGTGCAGGTCGATCGAAAGGGTAACGAGGTGACCACTATTTTGCCCTTTCAGGAGATGCTGATTGGCAACCCAACGCTGCCCGCGTTACATGGCGGTGCTATCGGCGCATTTCTGGAACTGACATCAATCATACAGCTCCTCTATAACACGCAATGTGAGCGACTACCGAAAACCGTGGATATCTCAATTGATTATCTACGCTCCGGGCGCCCTGTGGAAACCTATGGCAGGGCCGTGGTTACCCGACAGGGTCGAAGAGTCGCCAACGTCAGGACTGAAATATGGCAGGATGAAATTAACCGGCCAATAGCGGCGAGCCACGGGCACTTTTTGTTGACGCCTGTTTGATTGTGATTGGAGGTCTGTCAGCACTCCGTGCTGATGATTCCCGCATTTGAATCTGTATGCGATAAAACTGCATACAGACTCAATTGCTCCCGAATCCGATATTTTGGATAGAAAAACTATCCAAAAATCGGGGAAAAGCTGTCCAAAAATCGCAAAACTGAAGGAAAACATGAGAAATGGTCGATCTAGGAAATCCCGGATTGCATCCTGCCTGAAGAGCGTGTAAAAGGGCTCTCCAATCGCGTGGCATGATCGGTTCTAAACACCCCCATTAAGAAAAAAACACCCCACCGTGGGTGGGCAATGCATATGCGTGTGTAAATATGAGAAAATGACCCGTTGAACAACACACCTTTGAGTAAGAAGCCTAACACCGGTATCTTTTGTGCCGGAGACCTTCCCTGGAACAGGGTCATTCCATCTAATAGCCACAATAGAGTGCAGGTAGAGATTACTTAATGACAGCAAACACTGAGATAACTGGTGGTCAGACGGCCAGTTCGAACATTACGCCTGCACCGGAAAATGTTGGTGTCTGGACAGGGATTTCATCTGACGCCAGCTTTGCGCCCCTCAATAACGCTGCAATCCAGGGTTCCGTCCGCACTGCAACCAAAGTGGTCTTCGATCCTGAGTCTCATCGAATTGGATTGGCTCGAAATGGACAAGTTTCCAGTGCCGCAATCAGCCAGGAAAATTCGCCGGAGCAGCAATACCCTTTGTTGGGAATCCTGCCGCCTCTGTACCCGGAATGGCTGGGGGACCGGGGCTTTCAGGAAACCCATGGGGTTCGATTTGCTTATGTCGGCGGTGCCATGGCCCGGGGTATTGGGTCAACCCGGCTGGTTATCGAACTGGGACGTATGGGTGCCATGGGCATGTTTGGCTCTGCAGGCCTGTCTCTGCAGGTCATAGAGGCCGCTATCACTGAAATCAGCGAAGCGCTTGACGTGGAAGGATTGTCCTGGGGAAGTAACCTGATTCATTCTCCAAACGAACCTGACCTGGAAAATCAGATTGTCGATCTTTATTTACGTCGAAGTGTAAAACGTGTGTCGGCATCTGCATTCATGGGCTTAACCCCGGCCATTGTACGTTACGGCTGTTCAGGGCTTTCCCGGGCGCAGGATGGTTCTGTCATCCGGCAAAACCACATTTTCGCTAAAATATCGAGAGAGGAGACGGCGCGCCACTTCCTGTCTCCTGCACCTGCCAAAATCCTCGATCAATTGGTCTCAGAAGGCAAATTAACGGCCTCTGAGGCTGAAATAGCCGGGACCATTCCCCTGGCTGAAGATATCATCATCGAGTCTGATTCCGGTGGCCATACAGACAACAGGCCCCTTAATGCGCTGTTCCCGGCGATTATGAGTTTACGCGACCAACTGAGCGAGGAATTCGGGTATGATCGCCCGATTCGATTGGGAGCGGCAGGCAGCCTGGGTACGCCGGTGAGTGTCTCCGCNGCATTTTCATTGGGGGCCGCCTTCGTATTAATTGGNACAGTACACCAGTGTGCCGTGGAATCCGGTGTATCGGATAATAGCCGGTTANTGTTGTCACAAGCAGGCCTGGCGGACGTGACTATGACGGCCTGTGCCGATATGTTCGAGCTAGGTGTTAAAGTACAGGTTTTGCAGCGCGGAACCATGATGGCCGTTAGAGGCAATCAATTGTATGACCTTTATAGTCGGTATGATTCAATTGAGGATATTCCGGCCGATCAGCGAGCGAATATCGAAAAGAATATATTCAGGGCGTCGCTGGATGAGATCTGGGAGCAAACACAGGAGTTCTTTGCGAGAACAGACCCGGCGCAAAATGAGAAAGCCGCGAAGAATGCGAAACACAAAATGGCGCTTATTTTTCGCTGGTACATTGGTCACTCCAGTCAATGGCCGATAGTTGGCGATGAATCACGACAGGTGGATTATCAACTGTGGTGTGGCCCGGCGATGGGGGCGTTCAATCGATGGGTGGCAGGTAGTTTTCTGGAAGCACCTGAACAGCGGACGGTTCAACAGATTGCACTAAATTTGTTGGAAGGGGCGGCGCACGTGACGCGGTGCCAGCAGCTAAGAAGTTTTGGATTACCCATGGCGCAGGATGCGCTGAAATTTTCTCCGAGAGTACTTAGAGTCTAGGAGAATGAGACAACCGAATTAACCGTTGCACAAATTTTATGACGAAACAACAAGTAGCCAAATTTAGTCCCATCGCCGTAGTGGGTGCCAGCGGACTCTTCCCGGGATCAAACGGCGGCCAGTCATTCTGGCGTAATATATTGGCGGGTGAAGATTTCATGACTGAAATCCCCGAGGATCACTGGCTAATCGATGACTACTATGATCCTGAGCCAGGTACCAGGGGCAAGATCTATGGCACTCGCGGTGCGTTTTTGCCGAAGGTGGATTTTGACCCTATGGAATTTGGCATGCCGCCCAAACAGCTATCAACCACTGACACTGCACAGTTGTTGGGTTTGATTGTTGCCAGCCGTGTCCTGGAAGACGCTCACAGTGTCCAGTTTGGCCAGGTCAGCAAGTCAGACATAAGCGTGATTCTTGGTGTTGCGTCTGCGACAGAAATGGTAGGACAGATGGCTTCGCGCATTCAGCGTCCTCACTGGATAAAAGCTCTTCGTGATGCCGGTATTCCCGAGAGTAAAGTTATAGAAGTGTGTGACGGCATTGAGGCGACCTACCCGGAGTGGGATGAAAGTACTTTCCCCGGATTACTGGGCAATGTTGTCGCGGGTCGAATAGCCAATCGAATGGACCTGGGTGGCACCAATTGCGTTGTCGATGCTGCATGTGCCAGTAGTTTAGGTGCAGTTGCCATGGCAGTCAGGGAACTGCAGGCAGGCGGCTCGGACCTGGTGATCACCGGCGGCGTTGATGCACTGAACGATACCTTTATGTACATGTGTTTTAGCCAGACACCTGCCTTGTCTCCAACCGGCGATTGTCGGCCTTTTTCAGCCGATGCTGATGGCACCATGCTGGGTGAAGGTATCGGCATGCTGGCCCTTCGTCGCCTGGAAGATGCTGAGCGCGATGGCGACAGAATCTATGCCGTCATTCGGGGCATAGGGTCATCATCTGATGGAAAATCCGGCAGCATCTACGCACCTGAAGCTAAAGGTCAGGCACTGGCAATCCGCCGGGCCTATGAAATGACAGATTATGATGTCGATGAAGTCGAGCTGATAGAAGCTCACGGCACGGCGACAAAAGCAGGTGATGCCGCAGAGTTCGGTGGTCTCAAATATGCATTTGAAGAGAAGTGTGCAAATGGTCAAAAACAATGGTGTGCACTGGGCAGTGTGAAATCACAGATCGGCCATACCAAGTCAGCAGCGGGCTCAGCGTCCCTGTTCAAGGTCGTGATGGCGCTGCATCACAAGGTATTACCTCCGACTATCAAAGTATCCGAGCCAAACCCTGCGCTCAACATCGAAGAAAGCGCTTTTTATCTGAATACGCAGACGCGACCCTGGGTTCATGACCCGGCAACAACCAGGAAGGGCTCTGTCAGCTCTTTTGGTTTCGGCGGCAGTAATTTCCATGTGACCCTCGAAGAATACAAGACCAAGGATATCGCTCGTGGGCGTTATCACGCCTCACCCGTTGAATTGTTACTGTTCGGGGCCGCATCGGCGAATGATGTTATTACCGCCGCAGAGTCAGCAACAGAACAACTATCCGAATTCTCTCTGGCGGTATTGGCGGCACGGCTACAGAAAGAATTTGTCGCTGGCAGCGCATTCCGACTCGCCATTATTGCTGAGGATAGCGAGGCTGCTGTCACGCAAATTCAGCAGGCCGCAAAAAAGATAGGCAGCGAGCCCAATGACGCCTTCTCCATGGCCAATAAGATCCACTACGGTGTGGGTACGGAGCAACCAAAAATAGGATTCCTGTTTCCCGGGCAAGGCAGCCAATACGTCAATATGGGTGCAGAGTTAGCTTGTGAATTTGACCAGGCCCGCGAGGCCTGGGATAACGCCAGCGCAAACGCGGACTATTCTCTGGACCAGGTTGTCTACCCAATACCCGTATTTTCCAATGACGCTCGAGCTGCACAGACTGCCGCGCTAACGAGTACACAATGGGCGCAACCGGCGATTGGCTGCGTCAGTTCCAGCATGCTTAACCTGCTTTCAACCCTGGAAGTTAAAGCCGACGCCGTTGCTGGACACAGTTATGGTGAGGTCACGGCGCTTTACGCAGCAGGCGTGTTCAAAACCCAGGAGAGTTTTCTGGCAGTTTCTCGCCGTCGCGGCGAATTAATGAAAGAAGCAGCCTCCATCCCGGGGTCAATGACGGCTGTGAGGGCCGGCAGAGATGAAATGCAAGCCTATCTCGATGAATGGGATTGTACCGTCGTCATCGCGAATATTAACAGCCCGAGTCAGGTTGTGATTGCCGGTGAAACCTTCGAGGTAGAAAAAGCAGAAGAACAACTAAAGTCGGCCGGCGTAACATTCATGCGGCTTGGCGTTGCGACGGCATTTCATACAGAAATTGTCGGACCGAGTGCGGAGCCATTCCATGAATTTTTGGCAGATGTAAAAGTATCCAAACCAAAAATACCGGTTTATTCAAACACAACCGCTTCCACGTATGGCACCAAAGCCAGTGAGCTTCGAGCGACCCTGGCGTGGCAACTGGCAAATCCGGTTCGTTTTCAGGAAATGATTGAACAGATGCACGATGATGGCATTCGTTTGTTTCTCGAAGTGGGTCCCAGCTCCCTGCTGGCAGGCATGGTGAATGACTGTCTCAAAGGCCGGGATTTTTCTGTGGTTTCCATGGACAACAAAAAACTCGAAGGACGCACCGCTTTCTGGAACGCACTGGGGGCTCTGGCGGCGGCAGGCGTTACCCAGAATTTTGAAGCGCTTTGGCAGGACTATGCAGAAGGTGATGTCTTACCTGAGTCTATCGAGCGTTCTCCGGTTACCGTAAAATTGACCGGTGCCAACCACGGTAAGCCCTATCCGCCTGAAAATGGATCGGCGGGTGTTCCCAAACCTAATCCTGAAGTCGTTGCAGCGGCTCCGCAGCCGACGACACAAGCGTTGCTTGACTCTGAACCAATAGTGACTGAAGTCGCAGCTGCACAACCAGTAGTTGTACAATCGGCAGCTCCTGTAAGAGACGCAAATTGGGTGGCGGCCTTCCAGAGCCTGCAACAGCAGACCCTGGAAGCGCAGAAATCGTTTCAACAAACACTGGGTGATGCACACCAGGCTTTCCTGCGGGCAAGTGAAGTTGCATTTTCGCAGTTGGGTGGTGTTAGCGGCGGGACGGTTTCAATAGCACAAGCACAGGAACCTGTTCAACAACCCGCTCAGGTTGCCGCGACGGAGCCATCGACATCTGTTCCGTTAGCACCGCTAGCGGAACTTGCAGCAGCTACGGCAAGTGCGCCGACAGCTAATGTCGATTTTGAAACACTATTGCTGGATATCGTTGCCGAGAAAACCGGTTATCCGAAAGAGATGCTAACCCTGGACATGGAATTGGAATCTGGCCTCGGCATTGACTCCATCAAGCGCGTTGAAATTCTCTCTTCACTTCAGGAAACATTGCCCCATTTGGGCGCGATGGATACGGCCGAACTTGCTGAACTCAATACGCTCGGGGAAATTATTGAATTGGCGAATGCCTCAGCGCCAGCCGGTGCGCCAGTAGCAGCTGCAGTGGTCACCACACCTGATATCGATTTTGAAGCAATGTTACTCGATGTTGTTGTTGAAAAAACGGGTTATCCCAAGGAAATGCTGACCCTGGATATGGAGCTGGAATCGGGTCTTGGTATTGATTCCATCAAGCGGGTAGAAATTCTCTCTTCCTTGCAGGAACAACTGCCGCACCTGGGTGAAATGGACACGGCAGCGCTAGCCGAGTTGAACACCCTGGGTGAAATTATCGCGTTTGCCAGTGGCGGGGCAGAGGCGCCGGTTACAGCCGGAACAGAGTCGACGGTTGGGCTTGAAGAACCGGCTCTGGAAGTTATCGGGATGACTCGGTTCGAAGTCATGACCGAAAACCGTGAAGCGACGGGTATTGCGATTGGCTGCATCGATGCAGCGGCGCCCCTTTACCTGGTCGGAGATCAAAGCGGAGTTGCGGAACAACTGGCTGAATTACTGGCCACCGCAGGCGTGAAAACACAAATCAGTGATCAGGCGCCGGACGATGCCAGGTGGCTGGTGCTTTTGACAGGTCTGAATGCATCCGGCGATTCATCCAGAGAAGAAATCACTGACCTGAACATCCAGGCATTCGAGCAGGTACGTCGATGCGCCGGGCAAATGTTAGACAATGGTCAGCTTCTGGTTACGGTTCAGTCTACAGGCGGTGATTTTGGATTATCAGGCGCAGGCGAATCATCCTGGTCATCGGGCATAGCGGCACTGGCAAAAACTGCTTCACGTGAATGGCCTGAGGTCGCTGTCAAGGCTATCGATGTCGCGACTAAAGGGTTGTCCACGAAGCAGATCGCACAGGAACTATTTGCCGAGTTGGTAGCCGGTGGACCAGAAATGGAAGTAGGACTGAAACCGGACCAGAGAATCACGCTGGTTGCACAGGCAGATGCAGACGCGAAAACGCGATCGCCAACACCGCTGAATGATGACAGTGTCATCGTGGTCAGCGGTGGTGCCCGTGGCGTCACAGCGACCTGCCTGATTGAGTTACTGGGTCGCAAGCCAGCTAAACTGGCAATTCTGGGTCGTACCCCGCTAACTGAGGAACCTTCCCACCTGTCAGGCTTTATCACAGATGCGGAACTGAAAAAAGCCCTCTTGAGCCAATACGCCGAAGCCGGTAAGAAAGTCACTCCCCTGGAGCTCAACAAAGAAGTCACGAGCCTCCTTAATATGCGTGAGATCCTTGGCAATCTGGAACGCTTAACAGCCACTGGGTCCCAGGTGATTTATTTAGCCACAGACATTGCAGACGCTGCCTCTGTTGAAGCATCTATCGGCAAAGTCCATAAAGAGATGGGTCCGATCAATGTGATTGTGCATGCAGCAGGTGTGTTGGCTGATAAAGAGATTCACAAAAAGACCGATGAACAATTCCGTTCAGTATTCCAGACTAAAGTTACCGGGTTGCAAAACCTGCTCAGTGCAACGGCTTCTGATCCATTGACACACCTGGTCTGCTTTTCATCTGTAGCCGCGCGAACCGGTAATAACGGTCAGGTCGATTATGCAATGGCCAATGAAATACTGAATCGCGTTTGCCAGGATGAACAGGCTAACCGGGGTCCAGAATTTGTCGCCAAATCCATCGGTTGGGGTCCCTGGGCCGGTGGCATGGTAGACCCGTCATTGGCGGATCATTTTCGTGCTCAAGGCGTAGAGCTCATCCCTCTGAAAGACGGTGCCTGTTTGTTTGCTGACGAGATCGAAGGCCGCCATGGAGATTGTGTCGAGATCGTCTATGGTGGTGGTCTTGATGCTGACAGGAATGATAGTGGCATCAAGAAAATGGGGCTTCGTGTTCACTCCTCGCGACATCCTCAGATTCTAAGTCACCTGATCCAGGGCGCCCCGGTCGTACCCCTGGCACTGGTTAATCAGTGGGGGCTGGCAATTGCCTCCGCATTGAACCCGTCTGCCACAGTCACCAGTGTTAGAGATTTGAATGTGCTCAAAGGCGTCCAGTTAGAAGCATTCGATGGCGTCGGGGATTGGCTGAGCATTGAATGTGAAAAAAGCGCCACCGGTGATTCATTGGAGATGACCATAACTGATACGGATGATATCCCGCGCTATCGCTTAACCATTGATTTGGATACGCAGGATACTGAGGAGCCAGTCCATACGGCAGAGATGAAGCTGGATAAATGGGAATGGACACCAAAACATATTTACGAAGAACTACTGTTTCATGGCGAAAAGCTGCAGGTCGTCAAGCAGTTGCTGGGTATCTCAGAGGCTGGATGTCGAGGCATGCTGCAAATGCCGGATGAAACTGATCTAGAGCGATGGCGGGTGGCATTGCTCGATGGAGGCCTGCAATTAGCCTTATTGTGGGAACGAAAACGCTCGGGTCTTGCTTCATTGCCGACCCGGCTCGGTAAAATGCACTGGTATGAAGCCGCCAAACCTGGTGGTCCTGTGACCTGCGAATTAATGCTGAAGAAGGCGACTAATCTCGTGGCAACCTGGTCGATTGTGTTTACCAATGTCGAGAAGCAGATCATTGCAACCATGGAGGATGTTAATATTCACGTCCTGCTTGCCAGTGCATCTGGCGCTCGTACGCCTTAATCTGATTGTTATCTGGTTCAACGACAAGTTATGTCCGATAACAGGAAGTCCAGTTTTGAGCCCATTGCCATTGTGGGGCGCGGTTGTGTCCTGCCCGGTTGTCATGGTGTAGATGAACTCTGGCAACTGGTCGATGAAGGTCGCGTCGAAACATCTTCTGCAATAACCGATGACTGGCGGGTTGATCAGGAACGACTGCTGTCAGATGAGCCAGTCTATCAACTCGATAAAATGTGGTCTAACCATGGTGGCTACATCAGAGGTTTTGCTGATCATTTTGATGCCGGTCAGTTCAAGCTGAAAGCTGAATTTTTAGAAAAACTCGATCCGGTTTTCCTCTGGTCAATGGAAGCTGCCCGGCAGGCAATCGGTGAACTTGATTCAAAGATAAATCCAGATCGGTCAGGCGTGATTCTTGGCAACCTGTCCTATCCCACTCGCACCCATAGCCGCTATGCCGAAGAGGTCTGGCTGCAGGTGATGCGCGGNGAAGGTGAGGTCAGTGTCGCAGCGGAAAACCGGTTTATGTCCGGTCTGCCCGCCATGCTGGTGGCACAGAGTCTTGGCCTGGGCGGTGATACCATGGCACTAGATGCGGCCTGTGCATCTGGTTTGTATGCCATCAAGATCGCCTGTGATCGCCTGCAGGACGGGAAAGCTGATTTCATGTTGGCTGGTGGCGTTAATGCTGCAGATCCACTATTTATCCATATGGGTTTTTGCGCCCTCAATGCATTGAGTAAATCTGGAAGCAGTCAGCCATTCAGCCAGACCGCTGACGGTCTTGTGCCTGCCGATGGTGCTGCATTTGTTGCATTAAAACGGCTCAAAGATGCCCGCGCAGACAGTGACAATATCTACGGGGTTATTCGAGGCATTGGCCTGTCGAACGACGGTCGAAGTGGCGGGTTTTTGTCGCCATCAACCGATGGCCAGGTCGTCTGTATCAATAAGGCCTACGAATTGGCAGGCATCGACCCGGGTGAAGTGCAGTTTATTGAATGCCACGCCACCGGTACTGAAGCGGGTGATGGTACGGAAATCACCAGCTTGAGCACGGTTTTTCCTGATGCGAACAATCTCCCACTGGGATCCCTGAAAGGTAACCTTGGCCATCTGATTACGGCTTCTGGTGTTGCCGGGCTACTGAAAATTATTCTGGCATTCGAACACAAAACAATACCCGGAACGCCCAATGCTGCGCCTAACCTGCCATCTATAGGCGAAAACGGCTTCCAGGTTCCGGCTGACTCAAGTGAATGGACAAGTGATGGTCCTCGCCTTGCTGCTATCAGCAGCTTTGGGTTCGGCGGTAACAATGCGCACCTGTTGGTTCAGGAAGATAACGATGCAATCCCAATAGGTCCCAAAAAGAGAACCAATAAGAAAGCGAAAAAGGAAGAAAGGTTTGCGATTGTCAGCCTCGCCGTCAGGACTGATCAGGATGAGAATGCCGATGCGTTTGGAAAGCGCTGTTGTCTGGATGAGGCTGGCGGCGCTGTTAATGATCTACAACAGGAAAAAAACCAGATTTCTCTCGCCGCGAATTCCCTCGCTTTTCCCCCGAACGATCTTAAAGAGGCATTGGGTCAGCAGCTTGTGTTGCTAGATCTGTTGCCCGAGGTAACGTCTGGAATTGGTAATACGTTGAGCGACAGAACAGGCATATTTATTGGTATGCAAACTGATAATGAGGTTTGTCGCTATGGATTGCGCTGGCGCCTGCAGGACCTGGACCCGGCTGGCGGACTGATTGATCTCGATGCTGAAATTGCCTCATCGCCCAATGCCTCCAGTGTCATAGGTAAGATGCCCAATGTTCCTGCAAACCGGTTAAGCAATCAGCTGAACATTACCGGCCCTGGTTTTACCGTTTCGCGAGAGGAGCTCTCGGGGGATGCAGCCATGGAACTTGCCATGACAGCCATCTCTCGCGGCGAACTGGATGCAGCCATTGTCGGCGCAGTAGAACTCGGTGACGAACAGGTTCATGCGGCAGCTGTGTCAGATATTGTTGTTGGCGAGAGTACTGGGGTGAAAGACGCAGCCGTGTTAATGGTTATCAAGTCCGTCGATCAGGCTCGAGCCGATGGTGACAAGGTACTGGCCTTCATCGAACGTGATGAACCGGCGGAAAAAAGTAGCGTGGACAAGGCACTCAACTGCGCTTCCCATGTGGCATCGGGCCTTCTCAATATCGCGGCTGATATTCAAAAACTGCGAGGCGGGCTTCACAGCCAGCAGATGAGCGTTCAGATCGTCAACCGATCTGTGTTCGGCGAATCAGCGAGCTGGCGATTATGGCCGGCAGATATAAAACCCTTCGCGGCGACTGATCAACCGGTCATGGAAATTTACTCTGCAACAAATCGTGATGGGCTTATTGCCAATATTGAATCTGGTTCGACCGGCGACGATGGATTGTGTCGAGCCGCACTGGTCGGGGTTCCAGAAGATATGCTGAAGCTTCGAGCCAGGGCGATCTCAAGTATTTCGACCAGCGGCCAATCAAAATCCCGGATGACGAACTGGTCTCTGGACGGCATCAGTTTTTCGGAAGCTCCGCTCGCCGGTGAGGTGGCTTTTGCCTTTACAGGTGCTGCATCAGCCTATCCAGGCATGGGTAGCGATCTTTTTCTTGGCCTGCCAGCCATTAGCAGTGAGGTCGCCAGCGATATGCCGGAATCGGCGATCGCGATGAAGATTGCATCGGATCCAACAGATGATCGACATCAGCTGCCAGCAGTCCAACTCGCGGGTTCTTCCTATTTAAGTCAACTGCACGCAAGAATTTGCATGGATCTGCTGAAACTACAGCCAACAGTTGCCATGGGTTTGTCCTCTGGTGAGACCAATTCCATGTTTGCGTTTGGCGCCTGGCAGGATATGGACGCACTGCGTCGTGATATCGCTGATACAGAGCTGTATCGATCCGCCCTGGCTGGAGAGTTTACATCGGTTCGCGAAGCCTGGAACCTGGATGACGGTGAATCGGTAGATTGGGAAAATTATCGTGTGATGGCACCGGTCGAAGAAATAAGCCAGGCAGTTGAAGATGAAGAACGTGTTTATCTCACCATTATACAATCGAGCCGGGATGCCGTCATTGGCGGTGATCGAACAGCCTGCAAATCAGTCTTGGAACGCCTGGGCAATCCGGACACTATTGCTCTCGGGCATGATCTTGCCGTTCACTGTTCGGCGGTTGAACCGTTCGAGGCGCAATGGCGTGCGATTCACACCCGCGAAACAAAAGCGCCGGAAGGTATTCGTTTCTACTCGAATTTTCTCGGTGGACAATACACGGTCACCAAAGAGTCAGTTGCAGATGCATTGACAGGCCAGGCGCTACAAACCGTCGATTTTCCAAAGATAGTGGAAGGCGCCTGGAATGATGGCGTTAGAATATTCATTGAACTTGGTCCGCGTAATAGTTTGAGCAGTGCCATCGATCAAATACTTGGCGATCGAGAGCATCTGGCAGTGGCGCTGGACCATTCTGCGGTGGCTTCACTGACTCAACTGTATCGTGCGGCGGCAACACTCTGGTGTGCCGGTGTGGCTATCGACGTCTCTGGTCTGCGTCTGAACGAAAATCAGGAAGACCAACCGAGCGGACCAATGATTCCGTTTACACTCAGATTGCCGCCCATCAAAGCCCAGGCCGCGTTGCAGCGCGCGCCTGGCGAACTATCCCTGCAATGGTATAGCCCGCCTGTTTTATCTGCAGGACCGTTAGACGGCCAATTAATCCCTCTGGCACCGGCTCTGGCATTTACCATTGAACCCGTTCAATGGAAGAAACTTACGCCGGCAGTCGTCGTTGCGGCGAAGGGCGAAACGAAACTGAACGTCGTCACTGCGCCCATTAAAGCGGCAGTGCCTGAACCAACACGTGTGGTCCCTGTTACCAGTGCAATTCCCCATAAGAGTGAACCGATATACCCACCGAAAGTTGTCGCAGGTGAGCATCAATTATTGGTCGAGGCGCACCAACAGATGTTGCAAGCGCACCAGTCATTCCTGAAAGCACAGATTGATGGCCAACGGGCATTCGAAGAAACCATGGGACGAATGCAAAGCATGTTACTGGGCGGCGCATCACCCGGCACGATATCTGATGCTACTGGCCCGCAGTTGCAACCTGTTGCAGCGCAACCAGCGGTTCTTACTCCATCGGCGTCCCCCCAGACGCCGCTGCACGCGCCCCCTCCCATTGTGGAATCCGAGCCATCACTGGTCGAGGTGCCTAAAGCCAAATCCGAATCGCAAGTCATAGTCAAACGTCCAGGGCCCTCATTTTCCCGTCAGCAACTTGAGATTCTGGCCGGTGGACAGATATCGTCGGTATTTGGATCACTGTTCGAGCAACAGGATCAATGGGATGTTCAGGTTCGGATGCCGGAGCCGCCGTTGCTACTCTGTGATCGGGTCATGGGTATCGAAGGAGAGGCGGGGTCAATGGGTACCGGTACGGTCTGGACTGAAACTGACGTACACGCTGATAGTTGGTACCTGCATCGGCGTCGCATGCCCCCGGGTATTTTTATCGAATCAGGCCAGGCGGATTTGTTGCTAATTTCATGGCTTGGTATCGATTTCCACAACAAGGGTGAGCGAGCCTATCGATTACTCGGATGTGAGCTTGTGTTTCATGGCGAACTGCCGCAACCCGGTGATACTCTCAAGTATGAAATCAAAGTGGACGGACACGCCAAGCAAGGTGACGTCCGTTTGTTCTTCTTCCACTACGACTGCCATATTGATGGCCAACTACGAATTTCGGTACGCAACGGCCAGGCTGGGTTTTTTACCCAGGAGGAACTTTCCGAATCTGCAGGTGTGCTCTGGGATGCGGAAACTGCTGACTTTGCGCCGGATGTAGAGGACTGCGAACCCATTGCGATCTGCCACAAAAAATCGTTTAACCGTGCCGCCGTCGCATCCTATCTGGCAGGCGATTTAGAGGCGTGTTTCGGTGATGAATTCGCCTGGGCGCATACTCACACCTGCACACCGAGAACACCTGAAGGGCAGGGTAACTTCCTGGGTGAGGTGACTCACTTCGAGCCGACAGGTGGACCTGCAGGTCGCGGTTACCTGCGAGTGGTCGAAGACATACATGCCGACGACTGGTTTTTCGATGGACACTTCAAGAATGATCCCTGCATGCCCGGCACCTTAATGGCAGATGCGTGCCTGCAGGCAATGGCTTTTTATATGAGTGCCCGAGGTTGCAGCCTTCATCGTGATGGTTGGCGTTTCCAACCCGTACGCGATACTAATTACAAATTTGTGTGTCGCGGTCAGGCGTTACCAGAATCCGGTCAACTGGTGTACGAGATATTTGTTGATGAAGAAATCATCGATGACCAACCGAAACTGTTTGCCCACGTGCTTTGTACCATCGATGGCCGAAAAGCCTTCCTGTGTGAACGTCTTGGCCTGCAGCTAGTACCAGACTGGCCACTAAGCAGCATGCCGAATTTGTTAGCGCCAACAGCCGATGACAGACCCTTGGCTTACATTGATGACTTTCCCCTGGATTATCGTTCCCTGATTAGTTGTGCATGGGGTAAACCATCAACCGCCTTCGGCGAAGGATTTGCTCACTATGACGGACCTTTGCGAAGTCCTCGACTACCCGGTCCGCCGTATCATTTCATGACGCGCATTATCACCCTTGAAGGTGAGATGGCCAGCATGAAAAAAGGCGGCCACGTTGATGCGCTTTATGATATTCCTGAGGACGCATGGTTCTTTGCAGAAAACAGTTCCAGGACCATGCCGTTTTGCGTGCTGATGGAGATTGCGCTGCAGCCCTGCGGATGGCTGGCGTCCTATACACTGGGGCGCGACTACGCAAACAGTGATCTGCTTTTCCGCAACCTTGATGGCACCTCTGTGCAGCATCGCGAGATTGTCCCGGGTGATGGCACCATCAAAACAAGCTCAACCTTAACGTCCATTTCTCAAATCGGCGAACTGATCATTGAGAATTTTGAGGTTACCTGCACGATTGATGATGAAACTGTATTTACCATGAAAACGGTCTTTGGGTTTTTCCCGCCGGATGCCATGGCAAACCAGAAAGGATTATCAATTTCAGAGCATGAACAAACGATCTTTGATGCGCCATCCAATGAGCTGATCGATTTGACCAACCGGCCAGCGCGTTATTTCGATCATCCGACCGCGCACCTGCCAGATTCGAAATTGTTAATGCTGGATCGGATTACTTACCTCGCTCCTGAAGGTGGTGAAGCGAGCCTTGGCAGCATTCGTGGTGAGAAGGATGTTGATATCACCGAATGGTTTTTCAAAGCACATTTCTTTCAGGACCCGGTGCAGCCAGGTTCTCTGGGGATTGAAGCGATGCTGCAACTAATGCAGGCACTGATGATCAGCAAGGGTATGCATGAAGGCTTTGTCAAACCCAGATTTGAACCCATTTCAATTGCGCAAGAGACCGAATGGCACTACCGGGGACAAATCACCCCGGATAAAACGCTGATCACCATAGACTTTGAATGTAAGCAAATCAGCGATCAACCTGATGACTGCTGGATAATGGGTGAAGCCAGGCTCTGGGGAGATGAGCTCAAGATATACCATGCCCCAAGAATTGGTCTTCGAATCGTTGAAGATGACGCAGGATTGGCCCTGACCAGGAAAGATGAGTCCGAAGGAGAGACACTGGACTGGCGCAAGATGCGGGACTACTGGGTGGAACAGTCCGGTGGTGAACATTATCTGGTCCACGACCTGGGTGCATCACTAATGCGCCAATTTGTGAACAAAATCGTATTGACTGATCCGCAGGAATTTGAGGCTCGCAGGGGCCAGCCGGCTATTTATTTAGCGAATCATCAAGTTGGTGTTGAATCATTTCTGTTCCTCGGCACGATCGCTGCCATGACGGGTATCCCGGCTGAGGCTATTGCTAAAACTGAGCACAGGGACAGCTGGCTTGGACAAATATCACGATTAACTCAGGAAGAGTTAAAGGAACAAAGCACGACACGAATGCTGTTCTTCGACCGGGATGACCAGTCTGATATGTTGAGAATTCTGAACGAATTTGGTGAAACCGTCCACGACCAGCCGAGATCGCTACTGGTTCATGTGGATGGTACGCGCGCAGTGAAATCGAACCAGCCAACAGAAAAGGTCAGCTCGGTGTTGATCGATCTGGCAGTGAAATACTCGATACCCATTATTCCCGTGCGATTTGCTGGTGGCTTGCCTGTTGAAACAACGGAAAAGCTGGAATTCCCTATTGGCTATGGCGGCCAGGACTATTATCTGGGCGCTGTGATCGAGGCTGATGAGCTCAGGTCGCTACCTTATGCAGATCGAGCCAAAATGGTATTGGCGGCAATCAACGAACTGGGTTCGACAGGCGATAGGCCATGCCCGGCAGATGAGGCATTCGCAGACAGGGCGGTCGCCAGTCAGTCCGACCGAACTGAAGTACAAAGGGTTTTGAGGGCTGCGTTGGAGACAAATCCTGAACTGGGGGAACGGATGCAAAAGCTCCTTGATGACATCGCCAGGGGCAACACGAAAACGTTATCGCACGCTGAGACGATTGTCGTTGATCTGCTTGGCTAACCCTCGGAAAGTGACAAGTGGCTGATTCCAGTGATTTGAAAGAGTGCCCAAACGATATCGATATCTGGCGAGTTGACCTCGCGGACGGGGCCATAGACAACTCAATAGAAATACTTTCCACTGATGAACGGCAACGCGCCGATAAATTTGTCTTCCCAAAAGATCGAAACAGTTTTTCAAGATCCCGTTGTGCCTTGCGATTTGTCCTGGCGAATTATCTGAATTGCCGGGCCGATGGAATTCAGTTCCATTACGCAGAGCATGGAAAACCTGAACTGTCAGAGCCAGCTCCTGATCAGTTGAGTTTTAACTTGTCCCATGACGGGGATATTGCCTTGATCGCCATTGCACATGCCAGGCGTGTAGGGGTCGATGTGAATCGGCTCGGAAGGATGGAAGGCACTACCGCCTGGGTGCCTATCGCGAAACGCAGTCTTTCCCTGAAAGAACAAAAGTTGTTGTTCGCGCTACCTCAATTGGAACAAGAAGAAGCTTTCTTTCGAATCTGGACCCAGAAAGAAGCCTATACCAAAGCCCGGGGAGATGGATTCACTTATGGTTTTCAGAACTTCACCGTTCAGGTCAACGAAGGTGCCGGTTTAGTAGAAGACGACAAGCATCCTGAAGCCATTGGGCAATGGCATATTGCATCGATCGGTCCCTATGAAAACAAGGACCACCGTTATGTGGCATCGCTTTCTTATGAGGGTGCCCGGTCTTCAATCAGACAGCGGGAGTTTGTTCTCGCTGATTCCTGACGGGATCACCGGTATCCCCGGGAAGTATACGGAGCCTTAGTCGCACATGAAGGAAAAAATTTCGGTATCACGGGTGAAGATGATCTTTGGACTCATGGCGCTTTGCGTCTGGGCCCTGGTGCTTGTGTCAGCTTTTGTTGTTGCAAAAGCTCTTCGCATAAATCGCGCCAATCGACTAATTCCGATATTCCATCGTGGCGTCTTGAGATGCTTCAATCTTTGTTGTGTTGTTGAAGGTGACCCTGCAGTTACCCGGCCGACCTTGTACATCTGCAATCATATCTCATATCTCATACCTCGATATCTTTGTGCTGGGTGCTATTTTACCTGCGGTTTTTATTGCGAAATCCGAGGTCGCCAAATGGCCACTGTTCGGTTCGCTTGCCAGGCTGCAAGATTCTCTGTTTATCGAAAGAAAAAGCCGGAAAGTAGGCAGCCAGATACAACAAATTCAACGGCATCTGCTCGATGTCAGTAACCTGATCTTGTTTCCGGAAGGAACCAGCAATTTGGGTACCTTCGTCGCGCCTTTCAACAGTAGCTTTTTCCAGGCCACGGATAGTGAGGAGGATAATATTCTGATCCAACCCGTCACAGTCGCTTATGCCCATTATAAAAACCTTCCCATGGATCGAAACACCAGGGACTTTTATGCCTGGTACAAACCCAGAAAAATACTCAATCACTTTTTAAATGGTCTTGGTCTTGGCCGTGCGCAGGTGAAATTAATTTTCCATGAACCGGTAAAGTTTTCGTCCTTCGATTCCCGCAAAGACTGTCGCGGACATTGCGAATCAGTCATCAGGCAGGGTTTGCTTGAGGCAATAGGACTTGACGAAGAAATAATGAGCTAGGGGAACCTCTTAATCAGACGTTCCCCAGCGGTATGCTAGCTCAATTTCGATAGCTAACGCCTAGACGATCTGACCCGCACGCTCACCCGAGTAGCCATTCGCATCGTAGGTAAGCTGACCGTTAACGAAAACACTGTGATAGCCGCTGGCTCGCCGGACATATCGGCGGGCTTCGCCCGGGAAGTCATCGACAAATTCCTCATCGCTTACCGTGACGACTTGCGGGTCAAATACAACAATGTCTGCGGCTTTACCTAAAGCGAGTGTCCCGCGATCGTTAAGTCCCCAATCTGCAGCGACTTCACCGGTCATGCGATGAATAGCCCGCTCCAGTGTCATCTGACCGGTCTCTCGTACATAGTGCTCGAGCAGATGGGTGGTGTCACCAGTGCCGCAAAACTGTGTGATATGTGCACCGGCATCCGAGGCACCAAAGTGGCAGAGTGGATGATTGATCAAAGCAGCCACTGCTATCTTGTCGGCATTAATCACGTTCTTCAGCTGAAATTCGGTTTCGAGGCCATCTGCCAATGCGATATCCAGAATGACATCACCGATCTCTTTGCCTTCTTCCGCTGCGATTTCAGCCAGATGACGACCTCGATACTTTGTGTTTTCATCGGACTGCGTATCACCAACCGTTAAAAATGGCAGTGCCCCGCTCATACCGCTGGCGTTTTTCATTTCTGCAACGAGTGACTCTCGNGCATCCGGGTCACCGAATTTTTTGATTCGCTCATCGACGGGGAGAGCCATAATGGCCTTCCACNGGGGTAGGGCGAACAACAACATGCTCGTTTCGGATAGTCTCATATTGAGATCGAAGCAACGAGGCATCACTTGACCGTAAACCTTCGCGCCCCGTGCCTGTTGTTCTTCAAGCGCCGTGATGATTTCTTCTGCGTTGGGTGAAGCTGGTGAGCTCAGTACAGGTTGAAGACTACAGGGGATACCCGCTGCAAGGCTGATATCTCCAAGTTCACGAATGTTGTCTAGCTCGCGATTCAGATCAGGAAAGTAAGGCACGATCTGCCAGATGCCGCGGCCACTTTTAGCCATTGCTTTTGCGAGCGCGATTTTTTCATCGATATCGGCATACTGGCTGGGTACAGGCTTTCCTTTCTCGTCCATATCGACGTATGAACTGGAGATACCAAGGGCACCGGCTGCCATTGATTCTTCAACCAGTTCGCACATTTGCGCAATCTCGTCCGGGGTCGCTGCTCGTTCCTGGCTTGCGGTCCCCATGACATATAACCTGATCGCGGAGTGCCCAATCAGCGCGCCCACATTAATGCCCAGTTTTGGGCGAATGTGATCCAGGTATTCTGGGAAGCTATGCCAGGTGAAGGGGACTGCCTCGTCGAAAGTCTTCTTTTTGATGTCTTCAATGACACCGAACATGCTGACGATCCTGTCTGCTGCAGCTCGATCCCGGATGGGGGCGAGACTTAAGGAACAGTTGCCAATCACGACTGTGGTGATCCCGTGTTCAATCGAAGGTGTAGCCAGTCCATCCCAGCATAGTTGGGGATCAAAATGTGTGTGGATGTCGATGAAACCTGGCGCGACGGTCAAGCCGGTGGCATCGATTTCCTCTGCGCCCGAGCCTTCGAATGAGCCAATCTGGGCGATTTTTCCATCCAGAATCGCAATATCACCGGACACGGGTTGTGCACCGGTGCCATCTATTATTGACCCATTTCTGATGACCACGCTGTACTCGGACATATTTGTTCTCCCGTCAAAAAAAAGAGGATAAAGCAGTTAGCTGAAAAATACTGCTTTTGGTTGGTCCTGCAAATAGATGCCTAAAACCGAGTCCTTTGGTCCGGTTCCCCGTTGCGCGTAATGCAGTTGCGCTTGATGTGTTGGATGCCTATCCTTGCGCAGTTCATTTTTTATCACATTTCTAAGGGGAAACTAATGGGTGATGTATATATCGTTGAAGCTTGTCGCAGTCCAATTGGCAAGCGGGGCAAGGGCCTGGCAGGGTTGAAGCCCGCCGATCTGCTTGGCAAGGTGCAAAAAGCGGCGCTGGACCGTGCAGGTATTGCACCTGAGAATATTGACCAGGTTATCGGCGGTTGCGTATCTCAGGTAGGAGAACAAACGTTCAATATCGCCAGAATCGCCTGGCTGTCTCAGGGGCTTCCTATGGAAGTTGCCTCGACCACCGTTGACGCGCAATGCGGATCCAGTCAACAGGCAACCACCATGGCGGCTTCCATGATCGGCGCCGGTATCGAGGATGTTGTCATGAGCTGCGGAGTCGAGATGATGTCGCGGGTACCCCTGGGCGCGGCGATGAAAGACGGCTCCCCGATGGGTGAAAACTATGCGGACCTGTATCAGCCAACCAGTCAGTTTATGGGGGCTGCAATGATAGCCGAGGAGTACCAGGTGACCCGGGCTGACACGGATCAGTTTGGGCTTGAGAGCCAGCAGAAAGCGATTCAGGCGTGGGAAGAAGGCCGGTTTGATCGTGAAGTAGTGGGTATAGAAGCGCCGATTCTGAATGAGAAATTCGAGCCGACCGGTGAAACTCGCATTATTGCTAAAGATGAAGGCCTCAGGGAAACGACATTGGAATCCTTGGCTGGGCTCAAAGCAGTGCCTGGTCAGGAGATCCACACGGCGGGGACCAGTTCACAGATTTCAGATGGCGCAGCGGCCATCATTCTGGCGTCTGCAGACGCCTGCGAAAGACTAGGCGTTAAACCACGTGCGAAAATCATAGCCACGACGTTAGTCGGCGTTGATCCTGTGACCATGTTGAAGGGACCAATTCCAGCAAGTCGAAAGGCGCTGGAAAGGGCGAATCTCACCATCGACGATATCGATATTTTCGAGGTCAATGAGGCCTTTGCTTCAGTGGTACTGGCCTGGCAGAAGGATCTCGGTATTGACCCGTCGAAAGTCAATGTCAATGGCGGTGCGATCGCTCTGGGTCATCCAACGGGAAGTACGGGAGCGCGCCTGATCACGACTGCCCTGCATGAACTCGAGCGCACAAACGGTAAATATGCCTTGATTGCCATGTGCTGCGGCGGTGGACTCGGAACAGGCACGATCATAGAGCGACTGGATTAGCTGGTTGGGTCGTACTATTAGTTTGAACAAAAGGGGCACATCGCCCCTTTTTTCTATCTCTTGTCAAAAGCCAGCTTTAACCCGGTCATCCCATGCAACAGGGCGTTTGCGGAAAATTCCGGATCACTGGCGCCGTCTGCCAGTTGGAAGTTCTCCAATCGTTCGAAAATGACCTTGAAGCCGATGTTCATTTCCCGTCGGCTGAGCGCAGCACCCAGGCAGTGATGCACACCCTTACCAAAGGCAACCTGTTCTTTCAGGTTGTCGCGCATGATATTCATTTTTTCGGGTTCCGGGAATCTATCCGCATCCTGATTGGCCGATGCGAATCGGGCGAATACGATAGAGTTCTCGGGGATCGTGACGCCGTGCATCTCTACATCCCGGGTTGTGCGACGGAACATATTCGATGAGGGGCTGGATATTCTTAAGATTTCTTCTACGAACCGGGAAATCATCTCCGGGGATGGATCATTCTTGATCAGTTCATACTGATCCGGATTGTTTATCAGCAGCCATATTCCTTCGGTGAGCGTAGCGCTGGTGGTTTCGTTGCCTGCCACCAGGATCTGAGAAATCATGGACAGACATTCAGGGTCCTCGAGTGGTTGTTCCCCGTCAAAGCTGGCGTTAACAATTTTCGAAAGAATATCGTCCTGGGGTTCACGGCGTCGCTCATTCATTCGAGCAACAAAATAATGCTGGAATTCCACCATGGATTCGGCGGCTTTTAACAGGCCTTCTCTATCAAGCTGTTGGCTGAGGTTACCGATAAACGCTTCAACCCACTTTCTGAACAGCGGTATGTCTTCCTGGGGAGCGCCAAGTTGATCGACGATGACAGTAAGAGGCAGTGCTACACCAAATTCCTCCAGAAAATCGCATTCACCCTTGTCGATAAACTTGTCAATCAGGTCATGTGAAAGTTGTTCAATGTAAGGCTCAAGGGCTTTCAGACTGGACGGCGAAAAGGCGCCATCCACAAACTTTCGATATCGGCGTTGCAAGGGTGGATCCTGTGTCAGCATGGTGTCGACATTGGGATACCCTTTTTCCATTATTTTTTTGATGTCCTCGTCTTCCGTCGCGGCCAGCGGCCTATTGGCGCTGAGCATCTTGCTGGAGAAAGTTTGGTGGTCCATTGACAACTTGACGACATCCTCATACCTGGAGACGAAAAAGATGCCGGTCAGCGGATCCTTGAATACAGGTGCTTCCTCCCGGAGGCGCCGGTTCATTCCCCAGGGTGATTTCAGGATATCAGGGTGCATGGGCACTATTTCGTGAATGGGGCAGGTTTTGACCCGGGCGACTTCATCTGACATCTCGAAATTTTCTCTGTATATTTGGATCGGCAAGAATAACATGGTTATCCCCACAGGGACTGTCGATTCCGCCATACTGGCGAACGTTAAGTAGTAAGGCATTAGGTTGATAAATAAACAGGTGGTACTGGCGCGTCGCCCTTCCGGCGTTCCCGTACCGGAAGACTTCGCGATAGTTGAAGCCAGTGTTCGAGCGCCAGCGGATGGCGAAGCATTGCTGGAAAATCTCTATATTTCCCTGGATGCCGGGTTTAGAAACTGGATGGATGAAGGCGCCGGTGATGATGTATTACCGGCGATGGAAATTGGCGCGCCTGTTATGGGGCTGACCGCCGGTCGCGTTATCGAATCCAATCGCGATGACCTAACCGTCGGTCAGATTCTGGTTGGACGACTTTCCTGGGAAGCTTATTCGATCGCGACCAGCGGGGATCTGCTGGTACCGATCGAGGATGAATTTGATCAGGCGCCCAATCTGTTTCTGGGATTGCTGGGTGACACCGGACTTTCGGCCTATTTTGGCCTGATCAGGGTGGCTAATTTGCAGCCTGGCGAAACGGTTCTGGTATCCGCGGCAGGTGGCGCGGTAGGAAATGTCGCGGGTCAAATCGCCCGGGTGCTGGGGGCAAAAAAGGTCGTCGGCTTCGCGGGTAGCGATGATAAGTGCCGATGGCTGGAACAAGAAGTCGGTTATGACGCCGCCATCAACTACAAAACCGAAGACCTTGACACTGAGCTGGCCAGGCATTTTCCGGATGGCATCGATGTGTATTTTGACAATGTCGGTGGCGATCTGCTCCAGCCCGTGTTGAATCATATTAACTATTGCGCCCGCATTGCGTTTTGCGGCGCGGTTGCAGATTACGCCCGGGTCAGTGATATGGGTCCCACCAATCTTTTTCAACTTGTCACCAATTGTGCAAAATTAGAGGGGTTCATGACACATTACTGGGTGGAACATTACAGGTCAGCGAGACAGGCTCTGGTGAAGTGGCTGGATGAAGGAAAAATTCGTAACTTTGAAGCCCGGTATCAGGGTGTTGAGTCTTGCGGAGTCGCGTTCAGTGATATGTTTGCCGGCAAAAATTTCGGCAAGGCTATCGTCAAAGTGGTCCCCGATTGATGGGATATTCTAACGCAAGACTGTGGTACGTAGTGGTGGTGCTGACGATCGCATCGACTTTGTCGTTTATTGATCGCCAGATTCTTAATGTCATGATTGGTCCCATTAAGCGGGATCTTGGTGGGCTTTCGGACACCGAAATTTCTCTTATTATTGGGCTGGCTTTTTCACTCGTTTATTCGCTGACAACGCTGCCTCTGGCGCGTATTGCTGATCGATATAGTCGTCGTAACTTGATTGCCGCCGGTATCTTCAGCTGGAGCCTGATGACTGCGCTTGCGGGTATGGCGAATTCCTTCTGGCAATTGTTCGGGGCGCGAATGGGTGTGGGAATCGGCGAGGCGTCACTGGGTCCGGCGACCACGTCGATGCTGGCTGACTACTACGAAGATCATCGCTTACCGTTTGCTTACGGCATTGTTGCGACCGCGCCGTTCATAGGCACCGGGCTGGCGAGCATGGTCGGTGGTCCGTTGATCGATTATCTGGAAGCGCAGCCGCTGATGGTGTTGCCAGTATTCGGGGAGATGTTCTCCTGGCAGACCGTCCTGGTGATTGTGGGTCTACCCGGAATCTTGCTGACATTGCTGATGTTCACGGTTGCCGAGCCGACTCGAACAGGTACAAGTGCGGGGAGAGATGAGGGATATTCCTACAGTGAACTGTGGGCATTCTGCAAATCGAGGCGCAAATATCTTAGCCGCCATTTTGTTGCCTACCTGTGCCTTTCGATCCAGGGTTTTGCGTTTCTCACCTGGATTGTAGAATTTTTTGTGCGGACACATGGCTGGAGTCGAACTGATATAGGGTTGACCTATGGCGCAATCGCATTCTTTATTGGCATCCTGGGTAGCGTCTGGGCGGGATATTACGCGGGGCATATGCTGGCGAAAGGTAGAGCCGATGCACCAATGCGCCTGACAATGTGGGGAACCATCGGGCTAGGCCCGCTTGCTGTTGCTATGCCGCTTGTCGATAACGCCTGGCTTGCCATCGCGATCATCATTCCCATCACCTTCTTTATGGCAATGCCGCCGGGATTGTCGAATGCGGCGTTGCAGGCAATTACCCCTAACCGGATGCGCGGGCAGATTATTGCCGTCTATTTAATTTGTGTGAGTTTTATTTCCTACCTGTTTGCGCCATTGATTATCGGGTTGATGAACGATTATGTGTTTGGTCGGGAAGACGCGATTGACCTGTCACTCTCGTCTCTCGCCTTCGTCAACTATTCAATTGCAGCCATTGCCTTGTATCTGTCTCTTGACCCCCTGAAGGAAGCTATTGCCAACGTTAAGGAGTTTGCCGAGCACTAACAGCTTCAATTGACTGACCTATCTTGGCCTGGCGCCACCACCTACCCGCAGAATCTCACCGCTCACCCAACTGGAAGCTTCGGACGCGAGATAGATACAGGCTGATGAAATGTCGGCAGGGGTACCGAGTCGACCCAGGGGAATTCTCCATTCCTCAAGAATCTCATCGAGCTGGGATTCATCTTTGCCCAGGGCATTTAACATGACTTCGGTCGGGATCGCGCCGGGTGCAACGGCGTTCACCCGGATATTCGGGGCAAACTCAGCTGCCAGGGTCCAGGTGAGTGAGTTAGTACCGGCCTTGGCCGCGCCATAGTGAGCGCTACCAGGCACCGGGCCAGTTCCGGCGCCAGAAGTAATGTTGATGATGGCGCCTTTTTCCATGAATTTTGCAGCGGTGATACAGCCTGTGTAAATCGATGTCAGGTTCAGGGCGATGGTTCTGTCCCATTCTTCCCGGGGTAACTCTCGCAGCGGCATTCTCATGGGTGAACCACCCGCATTGTTTACCCAGATAGTGAGCTTGCCGAAATGATCAATTGCAGCCTGGCCGAGTGCATCGAGAGCTGCGTCATCCGTGACATCTGTGGTCACTGCTATCGCCTCACCACCGTCATCGCGAATAGCCTGGGCAACAGCGTCAATTTCGTTCGTTCTCCTGGCCGCTACGACGACTTTGGCTCCGGCTTTGGCGAAATCTTTCGCGATGCCTTCGCCAATGCCTCGACCAGCGCCGGTCACTACAGCGACCTGGTTTTTCAAGCTATAGCGATCAAATATGCTCATTATGCCACTGCCTCTTCAAGACGTTGTTTTAGCAAGGAGAGTTCTTCGTGTAACTCTGGCGGAACATGCTCGCCATAAGTCTGGTAATAGCTTTCAATGAGCGGAATCTCCGCTAGCCAGCCTTCAATTTCAACCCGCAGCAGCTCAGCGATTTGATCCTGACCAAGATCGAGGCCAGAGAAATCGAGACTATCATGCGTCGGTAAATTACCAATGGGCGTCTCGATTGCCGATGCGGTGCCTTCACATCGCTCAAATATCCATTTCAGGACTCGAGAGTTTTCGCCAAAACCCGGCCATATGAATTTGCCTTCAGCGTCTTTGCGAAACCAGTTTACGTAATAGATTTTCGGTAACTGTACTCCCTGCGTTTTGCCTGTGTTGATCCAGTGGCCCCAATAATCAGCCATGTTGTATCCGCAAAAGGGCAACATCGCCATGGGGTCCCGCCTGAGTTCGCCAATTTTACCGGCCGCTGCTGCGGTTTTTTCTGAAGAGATAATAGACCCAAAGAAGGTGCCCTGTTGCCAGTCCCTGGCTTCATTAACCAGGGGTACGACGGACGCTCTTCGACCGCCAAACAGGATGGCACTGATGGGTACCCCTTTAAGGTCTTCCCATTCCGGTGCAATGGCCGGGCATTGAGCTGCCGACACCGTAAAACGCGCATTGGGGTGGGCGGCAGGATCATTTGATGCCGGGGTCCAATCGTTGCCCTTCCAGTCGATGAGATGCGCGGGGGGTGTGTCAGACATGCCTTCCCACCAGATATCGCCGTCGTCAGTTTCTGCCACATTGGTGAATATGCTGTTTTCAGTCAGACTTTCCATCGCATTGGCGTTTGAATCCATGCCGGTTCCCGGGGCAACTCCAAAGAAACCAGCCTCCGGGTTGATAGCATACAATTGGCCATCTTCTCCAAATTTCATCCAGCATATATCGTCGCCTACGGTTTCTACCGTCCAGCCTGGTATCGTCGGTATCAGCATGGCCAGGTTTGTTTTCCCGCAGGCGCTGGGGAAGGCACCGGCGATGTATCGCGACTTTCCTTCGGGATTGGTCAGTTTCAGAATCAACATGTGTTCTGCCAGCCAGCCTTCATCCCGGGCCATCACCGAGGCAATGCGCAGTGCAAAGCACTTTTTCCCCAGTAGGGCATTACCGCCATAACCTGAACCAAATGACCATATTTCACGTGTTCCCGGGAAATGCGCAATCACCAGCTGGTCCGGGTTACAGGGCCAGGGCATATCTGTGGCGTCATCAACGAGAGGCTTGCCGACTGAATGTACACAAGGCACGAATTCACCATCTTCCCCGAGTTCGTCCAACACGTCCTGCCCCACCCGGGTCATGATGTGCATGCTGGTGACAACATAGGGAGAGTCTGTGATTTCGACGCCGATATGGGCAATGGGTGACCCCACAGGACCCATAGAGAAGGGGATGACATACATGGTTCGGCCGCGCATACAGCCGTTAAACAAGCTCTGCAGGTTGCCGCGCATCTCATTGGGTGCGAGCCAGTTGTTGCTTGGCCCGGCGTCCTGTTCTTCGTCGGAACAAATAAATGTTCGGCTTTCGACCCGGGCCACGTCGGCAGGGTCCGAGCGAACAAGATAACTATTGGGTCTTATGGTGGGATTGAGCTTCTTGGCGACACCTGCGCCGGTGAGCAGGTCCCACATTCGGTCATATTCGTCTTCGCTGCCATTACAAATTACCACCGCATCTGGCTGACACAGTGCCCGCATATCCTCGAGCCATGCCGCTAGCTTTTTGTTTTTCAACATTAAATTGCCCTTATCTCTCTAGTCGGGGACCCACGATTTGCTGGATTTTGGTGGGAATTGAGTCGCGCAAGAATACCGTATTCAGGTTCCTAAATCGANGAGTCGAAACCCTGAATTCAATTATTTTAGCGTCTTGTCTCACGGTACCGGTCTTCATTCCAGAAAAGATGCCACTGATAATGTTTCTCGGTAATAGAAAATCCTGTGGCATAATTGGTCATTCACTGCTATAACCCGCGACCGCTGAGATGTTATCTCAGGCTTGGCTAATCGGTTTAGCTATTTGCGACACATTGTTGATTTCCCGGGAGATAACCGCATCGCCATATTCGAATATCAGCCCACCAGGGCGCTTACTGACTACCGGCCATACTGGGCGGAATGCTTCGGTGTCGCGCCCTTTCTGCCGACAACACGAGCCGAGATGGATATCCTTGAATGGGATAGTTGCGACGTCATCATTGTCACCGGCGATGCCTATGTAGACCATGCCAGTTTTGGTATGGCGGTCATCGGGCGGGTGTTGGAGGCCCAGGGATTTCGAGTCGGCATCATTGCACAGCCGGACTGGCGGAATAAGGATGATTTTACCGCCCTTGGTCGACCTAACCTGTATTTCGGGGTTTCTGCGGGCAACATGGATTCGATGATAAACCGTTATACGGCTGACAAGAAAATCCGCCATGACGACGCCTATACGCCGGGAAATGTGGGTGGAAAGCGGCCAGATCGATCAGTGATTGTCTACTCCCAGCGATGCCGAGAGGCCTTTGTGGATGTGCCCATCGTTATTGGCAGTATCGAAGCCAGTTTGCGTCGAATTGCCCATTTTGACTATTGGAGCGAGAAAGTCAGACGATCGGTGCTGATGGATGCCAAAGCCGACATGTTGCTTTTTGGCAATGCGGAGAGGGCCATCGTCGAATTGACCCATAGGATGGCCAACGGTGATCACATCGCTGATATTGTCGATATCAGGGGTACAGTATTCGTTGCCAATTCGGCGCCTGCAGGCTGGCGCCGAATAGACGAGACCCTGCTGCCAGAAGAAAGACAGCAGCGAGATATTAAGCTGTTGATAGATCATGGCCCTGAGTACATCGAGTTGCCGAGTTTTGAATCCGTACAGGCAGATCCCGTACGCTATGCGCATGCCTCAAGGGTCTTGCACCGTGAGACGAACCCTGGCAACGCACGTGCGCTGATGCAACGACATGGCGATAAGCTGATCTGGTTGAATCCGCCGCCTGAACCATTGACCACCGAGGAGCTCGACTGGGTATTCGAGCGGCCCTACCAGCGAGTCCCTCATCCTCAGTATGGGGATGCCAAAATACCCGCCTACGAGATGATCCGGCATTCCATCAACATCATGAGAGGTTGCTTTGGCGGTTGTACGTTTTGTTCAATTACAGAGCATGAAGGCCGCATCATCCAGAGTCGTTCACAGGAGTCCATTCTCGGTGAAATCGCCGAGATAAGAGATAAGTCTCCGGGCTTCACCGGGGTCATATCAGACCTGGGCGGTCCTACTGCCAATATGTGGCGGCTAGCCTGCAAGGACCCAAAAATCGAGAAAAGCTGCCGCAGGTTGTCCTGCGTCTATCCGTCAATTTGCAGCAACCTGGATACGGATCAGACACCGCTGATTTCCCTGTATCGAGCCGCCAGGGAAGTCGAGGGTGTAAAGAAAGTGCTCATTGCATCGGGCTTGAGATACGACCTGGCCATCCAAACACCTGAATATGTCAAAGAACTGGTCACCGAACATGTCGGCGGCTACCTGAAAATTGCACCCGAGCACACCGAGCAAGGCCCTTTATCAAAAATGATGAAGCCTGGCATTGGTGCCTACGATCAGTTCAAAGCCTTGTTTGATAAATACAGCCATGAGGCGGGGAAAAAGCAGTATCTCATTCCTTATTTTATCGCAGGCCATCCAGGTACCAGCGATGAGGATATGTTGAGTCTTGCTCGCTGGCTTAAGGAAAATGGATTCAAGGCAGACCAGGTCCAGAACTTTTATCCCTCGCCCATGGCGACTGCGACCGCGATGTATCACACGGGTCGCAATCCGCTAAAACGGGTAGGACGGGGTTCCGAACCGGTCAAAGTGATTAAAGGAGCGAAACAACGGCAATTACACAAAGCGTTTTTGCGCTATCACGATCCGGATAACTGGCCAATGTTGCGTGAGGCATTGCGTAAGATGGGTCGAAATGACCTCATCGGCAACGGCAAGAAGCACCTGATACCACGAACTCAATTTTCGAAAATTGGTGTCCGGCCCTCCCGTATATTTTCGACACAGCATACTGGACTGCCGAAGAATCCCCGACGCCGCAAAACTAGAGCGCGTCGCTGATATCCAGTGTTTCTCTTAGCTCTCGTTTCAGAAATTTGCCGTTAGCATTTCTCGGTAGCGGTTCAGTACTGAGCCAGATGTATCTGGGTATCTTGTGTTTTGCCATATGCTGCAGACAAAAAGCCCGGATATCCTCTGCGGAGTCCGTCGAGCCCGGTTTGAGATAAATGGAAACACCGACCTCTTCGCCGAGCCTGTCATCATCGACACCGAATACGGAACATTCTTGGATGTTATCCATTTTGTGTAGCGTCGTTTCGACTTCGGAACAGTAGATGTTCTCACCGCCTCTAAGCACCATATCCTTGACGCGATCAACAATAAAAATAAAACCGTGCTCATCGATGGTGGCAACATCACCGGTGTGCAGCCAGCCATCGGTGATGGTTTCTGCAGTCTCGTCTGCCCGATTGATGTATCCCTTTATTACTGGTGCACCTCTGACCCAGAGCTCGCCGGCTTCGCCCTGTTTTAACGATTGACCGTTTCCGCCGACGACCTTTGCTTCGAACACAGGCATAACAGGCCCTGCGCTTTCCGGCTTGTCGATAAAAAAGTCCCCGCTAATCGAGGTGATGATGCCGGATGTTTCTGTCATCCCGTATCCGGTTCCTGGTCGCGCATTGGCCACTGCGTCATCGATCTTTTGAACCAGGTCCGGTTGCAGTTGCGCGCCACCACCACCGACAGCAAGCAAAGAAGAGGTATCGTATTTATCGAAATCGGGATGGCCGATCAATTCTCGCGACATGACCGGCACGCCAGTGAGATTCGTTATTTTCTCCGCCTCTATCAATTTCAGAGCCTCACCTGCATCCCAGCGATACATATGGACCAGTTTTCCGCCACCGACTGTCGTGCCGTGGGCCAGACAGTTGTTCGCGGTGACATGAAACATCGGGGTCGTTACCAACGCTGAGTTTGGATGTTTGTCTTCAGGTGATGGTGGTTCCACATTGTCAATACGACAGGTAGTAAGCATCGAAACATTTGCCGCAAAACCAAGGTTCATAATGTTATGTACGCAACCGCGATGGGTTAACTGCGCGCCTTTAGGGTAGCCCGTTGTGCCGGAAGTGTAGAAAATACACGCGTCAGAATCCGGGTCGACGATGATTTCCGGCAGATCGCCGCCAGTGGTACGCAGTTGCTCGTAATCGATGACGCCCTCGATAGCCTGGTCCAGCCGGATAGCCACTGTGGTGAGGCTCGGAAAGTCATCCCGAATATTCTGAAATCGTGCCAGTCGCTCACCATCGCAGATCAGTAACTTTGGTTCAGAATCCTCAAGGCCGTACTTCATTTCATCCTCGACCCACCAGGCGTTCATGCCAACTACGGTGATCCCGGTTGAAACACAGGCCCAGTAACACAGCAACCATTCCGGGTAATTACGAAGTGCGATGGCGACCCTGTCACCGGTGACGATTCCCTGGCCCAGAAGCCAGTTTGCAATAGACGCAACATCGCGATGAGCCTGGGTGTAGGTCCAGCGCTCATCATCGTAGACCAGGTAGTCATTATCGCCATGTACCGCCGACGCTAACCATATTTCCCGCAGACTGGCAGGTGCCTCCGAATAGACTCGCATCGGTGAGCCGCGAACCTCAATTTCTTCGACATGAAAAGGGGCACCTTCCGAAATGAGCTCCTGCCAGACTTCTTTGTAGATTTCGTACATCTTGATTATTCCGACCAACGCTGGATTAGGTAAGATAGGGATTCTCAGGATCGGTTGCAAACCGGTCAAGCCAGTCAAGAGGTTGTTGTGGCATATCTATTAGATGGAATAAAGGTAATTGATTTAGCTAGTTTTCTAGCCGCACCCGGCGCAGCCACGCTGATGGGCGATTATGGGGCGGAGGTCATCAAAATTGAGCCTCCCGGTGGGGACGGTTACCGACGACTGCATGGCCGTTGGGAAAACGACTACAACTGGCAACTCACCTCCCGTAACAAGCGCAGCATGTCAGTTGATATTCGCACTGAACAAGGTCATTCGGTGGTCATGAAATTACTCGAGGAAGCAGATGTTCTGTTGACGAATTTTCGAAATGATCAGCTTGAGAATTTTGGTCTGGATTTCGATTCGCTACATGAACGCTTCCCCAGGCTCATAGTTGGTCAGATAACAGGGTACGGCAACGTCGGTCCTGACCGGAATCGGCGCGGATACGACGCGACAGCATTTTTTGCCCGAACCGGCATCATGCAACTGATGAAAGCGAAAGGTGAGATGCCGGTTTTTCCGGCGGCAGGTGTTGGCGATCACGCAACCGCCATGACGCTTTTTGCCGGCATAATGATGGCGCTGTTCAAGCGTGAAAAGGAAGGTGTCGGCAGTTTTGTTGAGACCTCGCTTATTGCTGCCGGTTGTTGGGCCAATGGGATGGGCCTGCAGGGCGCAATCAGCGGATTTGATCTTGGTGAGGTGCTGGATAAAAAATCCAGTGGTAGTCCTTTCGCCATGGTGTATGAAACTCGCGATCATCGTCATATCATTCTGGTCCTGACTAACCCTTTAAAGGAATGGCCCGAATTAGCTGATGCGCTGGGTCACCCTGAATGGTTGCAAGATGAACGGTTTGTGGATATGCGAACGCTCATGCGCAATCGCGATCAGGTCAAAGAACTGTTTGCGTCAACCTTCGGCAGTATGTCACTGAAAGACGTCTGTGTTGCCCTTGATGAATTTGAGCTGACTTATGGCGTGGTGGAAGGGCTCACCGAAGTCGTTGAGGATGCCCATCTGGTCGAAAATGGCATTGTCATGAAAACCGGGTCGGATGACCCGAATTTTAAATGGACCATCGCCAATCCAATCAAGATTTCCAGTGAGCCCTGTAAACCTGCAAATGATCCACCGGAATATGGGGAACACACGCGTCTGATTCTCGAAGAAAATGGTTTCTCCCCGGAAGAGATTGAAATACTGATTGCCGAGAAGATCGTGTTTGCCGGTGACGGGGCTCACTAGGGCTCGTAACCATTCATGGTCACAACAACTTTGCCAACTACTTTCCTCTCACTGAGCATTGCCATCGCTTGAACGGCCTGTGCCAATGGGAAAGTCGTACAGATGTACGGATCGATTGATCCGTTTTCAAGCATTTCGTAGATAGCAGCCTGATTTCGCTGCCCCAACGCTGGATCGCGACGACCGATCTCGCCTGCCCTGACGCCGATGACACTGATTTGCTTGATCAGAATGTGATTAACAGCTGCACTGGGCCAGACGCCTGAAGTAAAGCCAATGGTCAAGATGCGACCGTTCCAGTTTATAGATCGCATGCTTTCATCGAATACACTGCCGCCCACCGGATCAAAGATGACATCGGCGCCCTTGCCCTGGGTCAGTTCTTTCACCTGCTCGCGGAAGCCGCCAAGCGAACCATCGGCTAAGGTGTAGTTGATAACGTGATCTGCGCCCCGGGACTTGACGATCGCGAGCTTCTCGTCTGTGCCGCCGGTCGCAATCACCCTGGCGCCGAAGTGTTTACCCAACTCAACCGCCGCCATACCCACACCGCCGGTGGCGCCGTGTACGAGTAGTGTTTCCCCTTCTGCTAAATATCCTCGAATCTTTAATGCGACGTAAGCGGTGAGATAGGCAGTTTGATAAGCGGCGGCCTTTGCATAGGTCACACCAGCAGGGATTGACTTGACGAATTCGGCTGGAACATTGACGATTTCGCTAAATCCGCCGTAGCGTGTCCCGGCAACGACTCTGTCGCCCACCTGATGAGTAGTAACGTCAGGACCGACAGCCAGGACTTCTCCTGCAAATTCACCGCCCGGTGCGAACGGCAAGGGTGGTTTGAACTGATACTTTCCCTGAATCATGAGCAGGTCCGGGAAATTGACCGAACAGGCGTTCACCTGGATTTGTACTTCTGAGCCGAGGGGTGTTTCGATAGCGATCTCATCCAGAGACACGGTGCGGATGTCTTCATTAATCTGATGGCAGCGTATTGATTTCATCTTGGATAAGTGTCCCTGGTCGTGGAAGGACAAGCTACCATAATATTGATAGCCTCGAGTTTGAAGACTTCGACCACGGGACAGCTATGGAACAGATTACAGGTCAGGACGCATCCACAATTTCCATTGTTCTGTGCTGGTGCGAAGCGGGTGACGCGTTTTGGTCTGCGACCCTTATTTGATGGCATGGGCATTAATTTCCCTGTGTTTAGTTACAATGGCCAGATGCGATCAGCGTCAACTTCTGCCGAGAGATGATGCCGGATCCTGAATTTTTGTTGAATGTCTGCAGACAAGCTATGAAGAACTAGGGAACCTCTGATTAAGAGGATATTTTTGTCAGAACAAGTGGTCCGGCACACCGGAAGAGGCGAGCGGAAGATTTTTGTTAACATGCTCTAAGTTAACAAAATTCTGAGTACGCCTCTGACGCAGTTATGGCGAAAATAAACCTTAATCAGACGTTCCCTAGCGTCTGCAACGACTGGGGAGAGGTAGCCGGTGATAGAAGGTATTAATGGAAAGAACGTTTCCGATTGGTTAATTGAGCATGTGCCGGGATTAAAAGCGCCTTTAAATTATTCGCTAATTGCTGGTGGTCACTCCAATCTAACCTATCGTTGTGAAGACAGTGCTGGCAATACTTATGTACTAAGGCGCCCACCCCTCGGGCATGTGTTGGAATCAGCGCATGATATGGGACGGGAGCACAAGATCATTGATGCCTTGATTAACTCAGAAGTACCTGTGCCAAAGAATTTTGGGCTTTGTCGTGACAAAAATGTGAACGAAGCAGACTTTTATGTCATGGAGTTTGTAGATGGCCTGGTGTTAAACGATTCGGACACTGCAGCCAACGTTCCAGAGGGCGAAAGAGCCAGCATAAGTGAACATGTTGTCGAAATACTTTCCAGGCTGCATGCTATTGATCCCGATATGGTCGGCCTTGGAGATCTTGGTCGCAAGGAAGCTTATCTTGCGCGGCAGATGAAACGTTGGACGAAGCAGTGGGAAGCATCAAAAACTCATGAAATACCAGAGATGGAAGAAAGTTGCCGCATTTTGACAGAACGGATGCCAGAGCAGATTGGCGCCACAATTGTCCATGGCGATTTTCGTCTTGGTAACATGATGGTGGCAGAAGGTCAGGTCAAGGCCGTTCTCGATTGGGAACTTTGCACCCTGGGAGATCCGTTAGCAGATGTCGGTTATATTTTAAATAATTGGGTGTCTCTTGAAGAAGTGCCGGAGCCGGGAGCTGGTGATCAATCTCCGACCGCGGCCGGTGGCTTTATTTCAAGAGATACCTTCAAAGAAATGTATCATGAAAAAACAGGCCGGGATCTGTCCGGGATTGACTACTACCGTGCCTTCTCACATTGGCGACTCGCCGCCATTGGCCAGGGCGTGTACAAACGGTATTTAGTGGGCGCGATGGGTGAGGACAGGGATGTGGATCTGGAGCGACAAAAAGAAAGCGTGTCCAGGCGAGCAGCGTCAGCGTTGGAGCTACTTAGTAGTAGTGTTTAGGCAACCGCTGATGGCTAATGAATCGTACGGGAGTTAGTACCGAGCGCCAGTAAACGCTTTGAAGCAAGTTGTTTTAATTGTTCATCTGTTGCTGCCTGCAAGACCTGTACGTAGGTATGTTGAGCAAGGGTGGTGTTTCCCTGCATCTCATAGACAGCGCCGAGCTGTACGTTGAACTCATCTCTTTCTGGTAATAGCAACAGTTGCCGGTCAATACAGGATTTGCTCTCCTCCCATAATTTCTGCCGCCAGAACAATTGCTTAAGGTTGTCCAGCAAGCGAATCAGAACGTCCCTTGAGCTTGCAGGTTGAAAATATTCATCATTGAGCGTTGCTCTCGGGCCGGCGATCTGGCGTAGCAGGTTCTGACAATCAGCACGACTGAGTTCGCGGCCCGAGAATGGGTCGACAATAGCGCCATTGACGCCGCCATACTGCACCAGGAAGTGTCCAGGGAAAGATATACCGGCCACAGGAATATCCAGTCGTGCGCCAATGGCAATGTGAATTATTGCGAGGCTGATCGGTATTCCGTATTTGAAGTCGATAACGCGATTGAGGTAACTGTTGGCAGGGTCGTAATAATCCGTGATGTTACCGCTGAACCCCATATCCTCGTGGATGAAACTGGTGAGCGCGCCGACAGGAATACCCATCGTCGAACTGAAGCGAATGTCTTCTTTGAACCGTATCGCGAGTTGATCCAGGAGATCAAGATAATGATCAATGGACACATCAGGCTCCGCTTCGGCAGCAATCAGAAGCGCTGCTTCATCCAATTGGATTTCGTCGTCCGGTAGAGAGGCGACTGCCGCGAACCTGTTTCTGATTTCGTCGTTCATATCCTTGTCCTGTAGCCAACTTTACAAGATTAAGGTTGATATGCAATGCTCGCCGCGAATTGTGGAGACACACTTGAGCAATATTACACCACCGCATCCACTGTTAATGATGCTTGAAAGCAGGGTAGTTGCCGAGACCGGTTATTTGCTGCTGACGTTGCCGCAGCTCCGGTTACAGGCAAAACGAGGAAAAGGTGAACCTGTGATGGTCTTACCCGGTTTTATGGCTGATGATCGGTCGACCTCGTTATTGCGAGGTTTTTTAAAAAATATTGGTTATCACACCTATCCCTGGCAGTTGGGTGTTAATAGAAGACCCATGCTGGAGATCTTGCCGGTTCTGCGCGAGATGATGGAGAAAATCACCACCGGCTCAAACCAAAAAATTCGCCTTATTGGCTGGAGCCGGGGAGGAATTTTATCGCGCGAGCTTGCCCGGGATTGTCCAGACCTGGTCGAGAAGGTCATTACTATTGGTTCTCCTGTCAAGGGTGGAATAGCGGCCTCCTCCATTGGCAAGTGGGTTCAGCGGGAAACTGGACTGTCACCCCCCCCGGCAGATGGCAACTATTACACAGCAGCGCGACCGGTCACCGATATCAGTGCCGGTCAGG
>JGI26061J44794_1000047_pt1 | contig 52237 bp, 43 predicted proteins | sample MarorgKNORR_S2LV_5_FD_44794 | JGI IMG/M metagenome (IMG submission 44794) | reverse complement strand
ATGGTTTCGTCTAGTTGTAAATCTCGCCATGTCAGTTGGTTAGCTTCGACAAAGGGAAGAAAGAACTTGTTCAGCGACCTTTTGTCATGAAGTGCTTTGTTGTGAGTCCATTTGATCTTCCTACCTCGCATGTCTTTGACAAGTGATCCAACACGAACCTGATCCTCACACCATTTGAAGTAATTGATTAAGTAGCTATTGATGGGCGTGTATCTCCTAGCGACACCCTCGCCTTTACGTTTTTCGTATTCATGTTCTACAACAATAGGTGTTTCCTTTTTGGCTCTGTCTAAGTCGGCTGTGTGACAAGAGCCTCTAAACCTCTTAATTCCGTTTGGTAGGTTTTTATAGGTAATGTCGAAGTAGATGGTCTGTTTTTTGTAGCCAGATCGTCTTCGATAGGTGATGTTGCCGTAGCTAGTTTTTTGTTTTCCAAGTTGAGTGTTCATATCAGTCTCCTGTAGTTAGTTAAAAAAGTGACTCAATTAGTGACCTAGTTAGTGACGCTAGTTCACCAAATTGAATTTTTTCTAACTACGGGAGTTACGCTGAAAGGCTCTAGAATCAGGCAACTGGCGGAGAGGGAGGGATTCGAACCCTCGATNNGCTNTNAACNNATACTCCCTTAGCAGGGGAGCGCCTTCAGCCGCTCGGCCACCTCTCCATCTCTGACAATCCGGTTTTTTTACCGGGTGCCGATAAAACTACTGATCTTACGAACCCGATTCCGTATTCGGGCGCCTGTCGGCCTAATTAGTCTCATCGCTGTGGGGGAATAAAATGGCGCGCTGGGAGGGAGTCGAACCCCCGACCTTCTGGTTCGTAGCCAGATGCTCTATCCAGCTGAGCTACCAGCGCGCGACGAGCAGCGGATTATAGTGGCATCAATCAGGGATCACCAGTGGCTAGAAAAATAATCGGGTATTAAGCAAACTTGTTATTATCCAGCCTTGCAGGACTATTTCGATGGCCGAACGGAGAACACCTCAATGAATACATTGTCCGAATTTACCTTTACGCCTATGGACAAGGCACCGGACCCGGATCTGGGGACGGAGCGCATACCCGTTGACCGCTATACGGACCCAGCGTTCCTGAAACTGGAGGATGATCGCATCTGGTCGAAGACGTGGTTACTCGCAGGTGCCCAGTGCGATGTCGCGGAGCCTGGCGACTTTTTCGTGTTTGAAAACCTGCGGGAATCAATGCTGGTGATGCATGCGACTGATGGACAGATCCGCGCCTTTTACAACGTGTGCCAACATCGCGGCAACCAGCTAAGACCCGAAGGTTGCGGTCATTCTGAGTATCTGACCTGCCCATTTCATCGTTGGACCTGGAACATGGACGGAACACTGCGACATGTCCCCGAAGCCCACGATTTTCCACAGGGCACGCCAGCTGATGAATTGGGCCTGCAACCATTACGATGCGACACCTGGGGTGGATTTGTCTGGGTGTCAATGGATCCTGATATCGAGCCTCTCATGGATTATCTCGGTATCGTGCCCGCGCATCTCGATCCCTATGAATTTGAAGACATGGTGCTGGTGTCCGATGAGACCGTCGAATGGAACTGCAACTGGAAAACATCTGTCGACATATTTTCCGAGACCTATCATGTCAGGGGCGTGCACCCGGAATCGGAATATGTCGCCGATGACGTCAACGTGCAGATGGATCTCTACGGACGCCATACCCGCTTTATTGCACCCATGTACATCCCAAGCCCCCGCAAAGTCGATGAAGACAAGGCCCTCAATGACATATTGATTGACTATTTGAAGTCAGAAGGTTTTCCGGTTGATGGTTTTAATGGAGATGTCACCACGCTGCGTAGCGCAGTGGCCGCGCACAAACGGGCGATGACCAGCGAAAACGGGCTGGATTTTTCCAATCTGACTGATGACCAGCTAACGGCCGATTATCACTATAATATTTTCCCCAACGTCACGTTCAATCTGTTCGGCGAACAGATGTGGATGTTCCGTCACCGACCGCACCCCACTGACCCGGACAAAATGTATTTCGATCGTATGATTTTCAATCGAGTACCCAAAGGAGAAGTCACGGCTGGCACCAGTGCTGGCGCTGTAGATATGTTCGTGGAATTAGGTGATGTTCAACTGGACGGCCGCCCGGAACATATTTTCTACCGCCATGGCGAGAAGTCATCGGGGCTGCTTTTGGATCAAGACGCCTCCTGTCTGGCAGGTGTGCAAAAAGGCCTGCACTCACGAGGCATGAAAGGATTCTGGATATCGCACCATGAAAGGCGCATTCGCAACTTTCATCATTGGTGGGAAAAGTACATGGCGGATTGAAAGTTCTTTACTAAAGGCAAAGGGTCGGGCGACAGTACAGCCGGGAGTACCGGCAAGAGTACTGGTAAGAGCACCAGTCTGTGAAATTATCGTATTCGGATAGCATGGATCACTGTATCCAGGGCAACACCTGGCGAAGAACCACCATGACCGGGGTCTGAAACTACTGAACGTCCGTGGACCTCGGCGCTCTGCACAGCGAACCCATCGAGCAATGAAATTAAATCCGCAACCGATGGCAGCAGCGAACTATCCTGGGGACCACCAACACCAGATTCGACATTAGCGGGATCATGGGCAATGTACACAAAATGTCCGCCTGGCGCGACCGCATCGATGATTCGAGGCAACCAGCGTTCCCTCTCTGCCAGTGACGTATGTAAATACAAGACAGCGACCAGGTCATAGGCGCCGGGTGCGAACTCAAAGGAAGTGATATCGTTCACTATCCAATTAACTTTCACGTTTTTTTTGGCCGCGATCTGCTCTGCTTTGGTAATACCGACTTTCGAAAAATCGATAGCGTCAACCTCCCAGCCCTGCTCTGCCAGCCAAATTGCGTTCCTGCCTTCTCCTGACGCAACATCTATTGCTTTACCGCTGGGTAGCTTGCCGACAATCTGTGCAAATAATGCGTTGGGCCCAACTGACCAGGTTAAGGCCCTGGCTGAATACCTCTTATCCCAATCATCCCGTTTCGCCATGGAAGCTATTTACAAAAATTAGATCGTGCGATGATATCGCCTTTATTGAATTCGGATCAAAGATGCCACCACTAGTCTCTGAAGGGTTAAATCTGGCCATGTTCGGTATGGGGACAGTTTTTTTCTTTCTCACTATGCTGGTTCTGGCGACTATGCTTATGTCTCGGCTGGTCGCGCCGGACAGCGTGGGACCCCATGAAGACTCACCCGCTACCGGCCTTGACAAAAAGAAACTGGCTGCCATCACGGCGGCTATTCATCAGCACAGGAAGAACTAGTCAACCCGTCAACTCGAGCCTTCTACCCGGGCGTGTCAGTCGGGCCAACTAGTCGGGTCGTCACCGCTGGCAGCTTGTTGATCAGTGGAAAACCAGACAATTAATTGAGGTTAAGTTTTCCCTGCAGCTGTGATAGTTTGCAGCTCGCGTGTAATTGGGTTTCTCTCTTGGAAGTACTACAACTACTGGTTAGCGGCATCTCCCAGGGCTGCGTCTACGGGCTGATCGCTCTCGGCTTTGTACTCATCTACAAAGCGACCGAGATGGTCAATTTTGCCCAGGGTGATCTGATGATGCTGGGTGCATTTTTCGCCTATAGCTACATCAACTTATTCGAGATGCCTTTCTATCTCGCTGTACCCGCAACCATTTTTACCATGGCAATCATCGGCGCGCTGACAGAGCGAATTCTGATTCGACCCATGATCGGCGAGCCACATTTTTCCGTACTGATGCTCACCATCGGCCTGGGTTTTATCCTGCGGGCCGTTGCTGGTGCCGTCTGGGGCAACGAGCCTCGATCTCTCAGCACGCCCTATGCCGGTGGCGTATTTGATATCAACGGGCTGATTATCGGCTATGACAACGTCGTGATCGTATTGGGAACCGCATTGCTTTGTTCATTACTCTTTCTATTTTTCAGGTTTACCCGACTTGGTATCGCCATGCAGGCGGTTTCTCAAAACCAGCTTGCGGCATACTACGTCGGCATTCCGGTCAAACGTATCTATTCACTGGTCTGGGCCATTTCGGCATCGATCTCTGCAGTAGCCGGTATTTTGGTCGCGCCGGTCTCGTTGATTGATCCACTGATGGGCTTTGTAGGCATCAAAGCCTTCGCCGCTGCCATCGTCGGGGGTTTCGGTAGTTTGCCGGGCGCTATCATCGGCGGTTTGCTCATCGGCATTGTCGAACAGTTCGCTGGTCTTTATTTGCCTACAGGATTTTCCGATGTAAGCGCCTACGTTATTTTACTTGCCATGTTGCTGATTCGCCCCCAGGGAATCTTTGCCACCATGCAACGGAAAAAGGTCTGAACGACACGATGCGATTTATCCGCCGGACCCACTACATTCAGGACATTGCCCTCTTCAAGCATGAGGGGCAGATCTTCTGGTATTGCGCACTAATGATCGCCTTGCTGGCCTCGCCATTTTTATTGTCCAACTTTTACCTGGGTGAGCTTTCAATGGTTTTTATCTATGCGATTGCCGGTGTCGGATTGATGCTGCTAACGGGTTACACCGGATTGGTCAGTCTTGGGCACGCCGCCTTTCTTGCCATCGGCGCATACACACACGCGTATCTGCTGGCCAGGGGCTGGCCATTTCTGGTATCGATCCCAGCGGCAACCTTTTTCACCGCAGCTATAGGAGGAATCGTTGGCATACCCGCATTACGCATGACGGGTATCTACCTCGCAGTGGCGACCCTGGCTTTCGCGATTATTGTCGAGCAGATACTTAGCCATTGGGTATCAGTAACCGGTGGGTTTCGGGGTATGGCAGTACAACCCCCCGCCATTGGCAACCTTTCGCTCGATTCAAGTGTTGCGTTCTACTTCGTCTGCCTGGCGATCCTGCTCATCTGCCTGCTACTGGCACTCAACCTGTTGCGCTCACCAACGGGTCGGGCGATGACAGCGATTCGGGATTCGGAGATATCGGCTCAAAGCATGGGGATACACCTGGCTTACACAAAGACCCTGGCCTTCACCATCTCAGCCGGTTTTACCGGTCTCGCGGGTTGCCTGCTGGCACACAAGATTGGCTACCTGGCGCCGGACAGCTTTACCCTGCTCACATCAATTCAACTCCTGCTGATGGTCGTCATCGGCGGACTGGGTTCGCTGCATGGTGTCATTTACGGCGCGATGTTTATTGGCTTGCTACCCCAGGGCATTGCGCTGCTGCGGGATACCCTGCCACCCGCTGTCGCCCAAATCCCGGGCCTTGAACCCGGCGTTTTCGGCCTGATTCTTGTGTTGGTGCTCATCTACGAACCACTGGGAATCTATGGCCGTTGGCTGAAGATTAGAAACTACTTCGAGGAATTTCCGCTCTACAGAAAAGCAACACATAAAAGACAACGCCGTTATCTGCGAACGGAGCGTCTCCGGTGAGCCTCCTTGTGGCCAGGCAGCTTTCAATTGCATTCGGCGGCGTACATGCCGTCGAGGACGTGAGTTTCGAGATTGAGGAAGGTGAAGTCTTTAGCATTATCGGTCCAAACGGTGCTGGCAAGACGACTTTGTTCAATCTGATCAGCAGAATTTATGACGCAGATTCAGGTTCCATCACTTTCCAGGATGAGGATATCAGCCGGGTACCCGCCCATCGGATTGCTGAACTGGGTATCGCACGGACATTTCAGAACACCGAACTGTTTGAACAAGAAACTGTCCTGCGCAACTTGCTGATTGGCCAGCATGTTCATCGGAAAACTCATGTCTTGTCTGAGTTCCTGTTTCTGCCATCGGTGAGAAAACAAGAGCTCGCTTTTCGTCGCGCCGTTGAAGATGTTATCGATCTACTCGATCTGCAGCATTATCGGCATCAGGTTATCGCCAACTTACCCTACGGGGTGCGCAAGATGGTTGAAGTCGCTCGTGCGCTTTGCATTCAACCCAGACTATTATTGTTAGATGAGCCCTCATCGGGACTGAATCCTGAAGAAACCGAAGACCTGTCTTTTCAGATAGAGGACATCAACGAGGAGCTCGGCACGACCATTGTCATGGTTGAACATGATATGAACCTGGTTTCCATTACCTCATCCCGAGTCATGGCGCTTGCAGACGGCAAGCTTGTTGCCATCGGATCACCACAGGACATTCAGCAGCACCCTGAGGTTGTAAAAGCTTACCTGGGGAACGTCTGATGATGGTCGGTTTGCCGCATCACTATTTACGCCGTAACCGCGTCAGAGTCGCGCTCATCCTCCGCTCGACTCTTCCGGTATGCCGGACCAGTTGTTCTGACGAAAATATCCTCATCATCAGAAGTCCCCTCGATTAATGACATGCCGTTACTCGAGCTGACAAATATTGAAACCTACTACGGTCCCATTATGGCCATCCGGGGGATCAGCCTCGCGGTCAACAAGGGTGAAATCAGTGTATTGCTCGGCGCCAATGGCGCAGGCAAAACCACGGTGCTAAAAACCATCAGCGGCGCCATGGAACCCCAAAAAGGCAAGATCCTGTTCGACGGGAAAGACATTCGGGGTGTGGACCCGGACCAGACAGCGACAATGGGCATCGCCCACGTGCCTGAAGGTCGAGAGGTATTTCCCTTTCTTTCCGTTGAGGAAAATCTTGCCATGGGGGCTTTCTCACGTAACGATGGGGACATCGATCACGATATCGAGATGGTCTATAGCTATTTCCCGCTACTCGCCGAGAAAACAAAACAGCAGGCTGCGTACCTGTCTGGTGGCCAGCAACAGATGCTGGCAATCGGGCGGGCGTTAATGCTTCGCCCCACACTAATGTTGTTGGATGAGCCATCACTGGGGCTTTCACCTCTACTTGTCGCAGAAATCGCTGAAATCATCGAACGGGTAAACGCAGAACAAAAAGTCACTATTTTGCTGGTCGAGCAAAACGCAAAAATGGCGCTTGATATTGGGCACTACGGCTACGTCATGGAGATCGGCCGCATTGTGATGGAAGGCACTTGCCGGTCACTCAAGGAGTCCACTGACATCCAGGAGTTCTATCTGGGCGGAAAAAATGAAGGTGTGCGCGGCAGGCGGCGGTGGAAACAAAGGAAGACCTGGCGATGATGGCCACGCATCATGTTGATACTACCGTTGAGCCACCTATTGTGACGATAGATGGCTGTAGCAACGTGCCGGCACTGTTCTGGCAGCGAGTCACTAACCTGCCCGAGCGGGTCGTGATTCGAGAGAAAGATTTCGGGATTTGGAATGAGTACTCCTGGCAGGACTACGGCAATTTCGCGAAACGAGCTGGCCTTGGGCTTTTGTCCCTTGGGCTCAAACGTGGCGATGTTTGTTCTGTCGCCGCCGAAATGTGCAAGGAGTGGTTATTTGCTGACCTTGGCATTGTCTGCGTCGGTGGGATTACCAATGGTGTTTATCCAACAGACGCCGCCGGACAGGTAGAGTATCTCATCAACGATAGCGGCACTCGATTCTACTTTGCCGAAGATGAAGAACAACTCGATAAAATCCTGGAAGTTCGCAGCAGAACGCCAACGCTTGAAAAGATCATCATCTTTGATATGGAGGGCCTGCGTCATTTCGATGACGACATGTGTATCAGTTTCGAACATCTGCTTGCCCTGGGTGAGGCCTACGAAGATAGTCACCCGCAAGCATGGGAGACGACCATTGCTGAGGCCGATGCTGAGGATCTGCTCACGCTCACCTATACCTCCGGTACCACCGGCCCTCCCAAGGGAGCAATGATCAGTCATCGCAACATGCTGTATATGATGATTACCCTTCAACGCATCTACGGCATTCTGGACACCGATGAGCAAATTGGGTTTCTGCCATTGGCACACGTCGCCGGTAGAATGTTCTATACCTTTTGTACGATCGAGGCTTGCTCGGTTATCAATCTGGTTGAAGACGCGGGAACGGTGATTGCTGATCAGCAGGAAGTCGCGCCGACCATTCATTTCGCCGTGCCAAGGGTCTGGGAAAAACAATACAGCACCATCTCAATCAAGTTAAAGGAAGGTACTGCCCTGGGCAGGTTTGCCTACCATATTGCTATCAAGCTCGGCGAATCTGTCGCACCCTATCGAAAGCAAAATAAGTCGCCGCCAATACTCAAGCGGATCGGTTTTTTCTTCGCCGAACAGCTGGTGCTGAAGAATATTCGTCGCCTGCTGGGCATAGACCAATCACGCTGGCTCTCGACCGGCGCGGCACCGATCGCACCTGAACTAATTGACTGGTATTGGTCTCTCGGCAAACCCATGTTTGAGGTTTACGGGCAAACTGAGTGCACGGGTTTAATCACAGCCAACGCACCCGGTGCCATGAAATCTGGCAGCGTCGGCAAGGCAGCACCAGATGCTGAGGTGAGCTTGTCCAGTGAAGGCGAGGTGTTACTCAAAAGCCCGGGGGTTATCAGGGGTTACTGGAACAAGCCCGAGAAAAACGCGGACACCTTCAAGCAGGGATGGCTCTATACCGGTGACCTGGGCCGTATTGACGAAGATGGCTTTGTTTATGTCATCGATCGAATCAAAGACATCATTATTACTGCAGGCGGCAAAAACATCACACCCAGCGAGATTGAAAACCAGCTGAAATTCTCTCCGTTTATTTCCGACGCGGTGGTTATTGGTGACAAGCGCGCCTATCTCACCTGTCTGGTCATGATTGACCAGGAGAACGTCACCAAGTTTGCCCAGGACAATGATGTGCCATTCACTAACTACACCAGCTTATGTCACACTGAGGCCGTCAAGGATCTCATCTGGGGTGAAATAGAACGCGTGAACCAGAAGTTTGCGCGGGTTGAAACCATCAAGAAATTCAGTCTCATCGATCGACTGCTCGACCCTGAAGATGAAGAACTGACTCCAACGATGAAACTCAAGAGAAAAGTCGTTAACGAAAAATATGCAGGAATGATCAATGAAATGTATTAACACGCTCATCCTATTGCTAGGTATCACGCTTCTTGCCAGTTGTAGCGATGATTCAGCAGACAGTGGTACGCGGGCAGCTACCGATACCAGCATACCCACCCAGGGTATTTCAGCCTCAGAAATCGTCCTGGGAACTCACACAGATCTATCCGGGCCCGTCGCAATCTGGGGGGTGGGTTCTATCAACGGCGCGAGAATGCGGTTCGAGGAAGCCAACGAGGCAGGCGGCATCCATGGCCGCAAGATACGTTACGTGGTCGAAGATACCCAGTATCAGATTCCCCGGGCAATCCAGGCCGCCAACAAACTGATCAACAGGGACAAGATATTCGCCATGGTGCTCGCCCTGGGTACTCCGACGAATAACGCGGTGTTAACGCAACAGTTAAAATCGGGCATCCCCAACATGTTCCCGCTAACCGGCGCCAGAAGCATGGTTGAGCCCCATCACGATCTCAAGTTCACACAACGGGGTATCTACTACGATGAAATACGCGCCGGAGTGAAGTATTTTCTCGAAGAGAAGGGCAAAGAGAAGCCCTGTGTGATCTATCAGGATACTGACTACGGCCAGGAGATTCTTGAAGGCGTCGAGGATCAATTGCGCGACATGGGTCGAGAACTTCTGGGGGTCTCGGCCCACAAACCCACCGAATCAGAATTTACCGCCTCTATTATCCGACTACGCAACGCCGAGTGTGATGTGGTGTTCATGGGCACGATTCACCGGGACACTATCTTGATCCTGGAAACCGCTCGGAAGATGAATTTTGATGTGGTATTCGTCGGCAATAACGCGGCTTATGGCCAGGTGATCGCAGAGCAGGAAAGCGGCTCTGGCGAGGGTTACCATGCATTTGTCCACATGGCTAAACTGTACAAGGAAGACGGCCTGCCAGAGCAGGTCATTACCTGGTGGGATAACTACGAGGCAAGGTTCGGAGTCGAACCCGGTATTCCTGCGATGGAAGGCTATCGTGCTGCAGATTTGATTGTAACCGGCCTGACCAATGCAGGACCCGACCTTGATAAGGCCAGCTTCCTGGCGGCGGTTGAGGCGATTTCCGATTACCAGGACATCTTCGGATACCGTCTTCAGTTCGGTCCCAATGATCATAAGGGGGTCAGCGAATCTATCCTGTCGGTGGTAGAAAACGGTAGGTGGAAAACCCTTGCTACGGCAATTACCTACTAGAGCGGACTGAGTCATTAGTATCATTCAACGCGCCATCGGCAACCTGGTTATACCCGCTACATTTTTGATCACCATTGCCGTACTGGCGCTTAACCTGCATCGCCTGCCCATCGAGCTGGACACACTATGGCTGGTGGGACCCAGCATCACCCTCACCATCGCTGCTACCTTGTCGCTTTCCTACAATCGCTCACGGGTGTTTTTGGTCTGCTGCATATTGGCGGTTTGCCTCTGGGTGCACGCCCAGGCAATTGACGATGGCCTTAAGGAATTTATTATTATCGGCGGCGCGTCGTTAAATATCAGTCTCATCTGTCTGTACCGTGAAAGAGGTGCTTTCACCGCTTACGGACTATTCCGATTCCTGATTATCGCGGGCGAAGTCGGGCTTGTCGTTTACTTCATCGACCGGCAAATTGAATTGCCCATTGCCCTGCTTGATCCATTCACTGCGCCATTGGCGCCGATACTTCAATTCTCGCCTTTCCACCAAATACCGACACTATTGCTGGCTGGCAGCTTGGGTGGATGTCTGTTTTTTATGGGTCTTGATGACACACCGATCACCCAGGGTCTATCCACAGCACTCGTCGGCCTCGCCCTGGCTTTCGGTATGTCCGTGAATCATGGCTGGGAAGTTTTTCTGATGGCAGGCAGTCTATACCTCGGCGCCAGCATCATCCGCGATTCTTACAATATGGCGTACCGGGATGAATTGACCGGCCTTGCTCACCGACGGGCGATGAACGAACAGTTCCTCGCACTGGGTAGTAAGTACAGCCTGGCGATGCTCGACGTTGATCATTTCAAGAAGTTCAATGATACCCACGGCCATGATATCGGCGACCAGGTGCTACAAATGGTGGCAATAAAAATTGGCCAGGTTAACGGCGGCGGTAAGGCGTTTCGCTATGGCGGCGAAGAGTTCTCAATCATCTTCCCTCGATTATCAAAGGAAGACGCGTTCTATTATCTGGATGAGGTAAGAACAAACATTCAGAACTATGAAATGGTGGTTCGATCAGAGCCCCGGGAAGAGGAACAAAAAGACAATTCGCAACGCGATCAGCGACTACGTGGGTCCTTTAGAACAGCAGGGCAAAAAGTTTCAGTCACAATATCCATCGGTGTAGCAGACAGAGCAGATAGCAGCCAAACCCCTGATGATGTCCTCAAGGTAGCCGACACTGCCTTGTACCGAGCGAAGAAAGCGGGCCGAAATCAAGTTATTGTAAGCCAGTAGTTATTACACAGAGGAAACGTGGGAACGGCTGATAAAGTCCGATTGCCGCATCACTATTTCCGCCATAACCGCCTCAGAAGCGTGATCATACTCCGCACATCCCTTCCTCGATTTAACTGAAGTGTTCTGACGAAAATATCCACTTAATCAGAGGTTGCCTGGAATGACCTGGTAATAAGCTTGCTGACAGTCTGAGCAACATCATCACGAGTAAAAACCCGGGACTGCCAGGGAAGCTCTGATTAATTGGATTTTTTTGTGAGGACAAGGCGAACTCGCACGGAGTAAGAGTACGGGTTCAACGCAGTCATCGCGGAAAAAGTGATGCGGCACACCGACTTTAATCAGAGATTCCCTGTTTATGATTCCAGGAATGGATGAAACCCTGCGTATCAACGGCCAGGGATATGTGACCAAGNCTGGGAAAGATGGTGCTTGAACAAATTAACGGCGAACCTCCTACAAAGGAGCTGCAAGCAGCCGTACATAACGCCCTGGATGAAGACGTGGTCGAAAACCTGTACTGACAGCCGTCAGGGACCTCTGATTANGAGGATGTTCAGGACCTTCCCCGGCTGCAAACGCTATATTTATTACACTTATTGCACAGATGACCATTTTTCTGTAANATTACAGTTCGTTATTTAATTTAGAGATTTTCGTAATATTCCAGCATGAAACCCGGTAACTTTATCCTTGATCTGCTCAGGACCTATGAATATCGAGGGTCCAGCGCACGAAATATCATGACAACCGCTGCCATGTTTGGCTTCAATGGCAATCTGATCCGCGTGACACTGTCACGGCTGGTTGCCAAGGGAACGATCGAAAATTTTGAACGCGGTCAATATCGCATGGCCTCACAATCGGACCCCGTCAACGACTTTGTAGAAGACTGGCGACTCGGTGAATCCCGCCGCAGAGATTGGCAGGAAAATACCTTTGTCATCGCCCACACAACGAAAAACACGGAAAAAGACACCTGGGTCCTGGAGGCAACGGGGTTCATCGAAGCGCGCAACAATTTATGGGTTCGCCCGGATAATCTGCGCAGATCTCTTCAGGAATTTTCGCACTGGCTTACTCATCTGGGCTTGAATCCAGACATCCTGATAGGCGCAGGGGTTAAATTTGCCGATGACGATGCCAGGGAGATCCTCGGTCGCTATGACATCACAGCCATGGACGAGCATTACAAGAAAATAAACCACAGAATCGAGCAAAGCGAACCTCGGCTCAGCCGATTGCCACGCGCCAAGGCAATGAAGGAAAGTTTTACGCTCGGCGGTGAAGCAATACAGGTCCTGGCGAAAGATCCCTACCTTCCTGTGGAAATACTGGCGCCTGTCAATCGAATCAGACTCTGGCATTCCATGCAAAGGTATGACGAACTCGGTCGAAATATTTGGGCTGAGCCACCAGAAGTAATGCCAACCTCAATGATGGCGCCTGCCGCCATGCACTAAAAGAGAAGACCCTATGACTACTAATATTCGCGATTTGCTCACCGAGGAAGAACTGGTACAAGTCACGCAAAAAGATGACATTAAGGCCGCGTGTATCGTCGCTTTCGACTGGGCCGTGATTATTTTGTTGTTCGTGCTTGCCGCCAGCTTTCCCAACCCCTTAACCTATTTGTTAGTCATTGTGCTTCTGGGCGGCAGACAAATGGCACTGGGTGTTCTCGTTCATGAGACTGGCCACAATTCATTTTTCTCATCACCGAAAGTAAATGACTTCACCGGTAAGTGGCTTTCCGGCTACTGGGTGTTTTCAGACAAAGCTGCCTACATGAAGGGCCATTTGATGCACCACCGGGAAAGTGGCACGGCTGATGATCCTGATTTAAAAAACTATGAAGCCTACCCGGTATCAACTACCAGCTTGAAGCGCAAAGTCATAAGAGACGTAACAGGGCAAATCGGCTGGCGCAGAATAGTGTCAATTGCTCGATCCGTCACCAGAATCCAGAAGATGAAAACTGGCTCCCGGGAAACACTGATTCGTAGTCTCGGCTGCAATCTCGCCATGTTGCTGGCATTAACACTTGTGGGCCAGCCCTTTGTTTACGCGTTATGGGTGATTGCATTTATGACGAGCCACATGTTGATTAGCCGCATTCGGCAGATTGCGGAACACGCCGCTGTGCCAGATCATTTCGACCTTGATCCACGATTGAACACTCGAACGATTCACATTAACTGGCTGGAAAGCCTGTTAATTGCTCCACACGATCTGAATTATCACCTGGAACATCATTTAATGGCATCGGTACCGATTTACCGACTCAGGGATTTACACAAATTACTGTTGGCGAAAGGTCATTACGAGGGCGTGGTATTCCCCAGGGGCTATTTTAACCTGTTACGCCAGGTTACCTACTCTGCCTGACATTTAATTTCATGATATACCGCTGATTGTCCAACGTTGATTCCCCAACTAGGATTCTTCTGAATCCGATTTATTTCCTTCGGCCTCGGCTTGGATTCGCTGATAGATCTCCTCACGATGCACCGCAACTTCTCTTGGCGCATCAACACCAATTCGGACCTGGTTGCCTTTCACCCCCAATACAGTCACGGATATATTGTCGCCTATCATTAGCGTCTCTCCGACTCGGCGGGTCAAAATAAGCATGAATTTACTCCCCTAATTACACGCTCCTGTTGATGCCTCAGCATGGTTGGTACGCGAATATATTCACTTCGTTTCGCTGGACAAATCAAATTCCGAATGCAGCGCCCTTGCAGCAAGTTCAAGATATTTCTCAGCAATGACAACAGAAATTTTTATTTCGGATGTCGAAATCATCTGAATATTGATCGACTCATTCGCCAGAACATCGAACATTCTGCTAGCCACACCGGCGTGGGATCTCATTCCAACACCAACGATAGATAGCTTTGCAATTTTATTGTCCCCCGACACTTCTCTAGCATCAATGTTTTTCGCGATATTTTCCAGTATTTCCCTGGCTTGCTCGTAATCCTCACGTCGAACCGTAAAGGTAAAGTCTGCGCTCATGTCGGCAGCGACGTTCTGAACTATCATGTCGACTTCGATGTTCGCTTTACTAATCGGTCCAAGAATGGCGGATGCAATCCCGGGCACGTCTTTTACGCCAAGGATCGTTAACTTTGCTTCATCACGGGTAAACGCGATTCCAGAAATAATCGGTTGTTCCATAGATCCATTCTCCTTGGTAATCAGGGTTCCCGGTAGTTCTCCAAAGCTGGATAAAACCCGAAGCGGAACCTGGTACTTGCTGGCAAATTCAACGGCCCTGGTATGAAGCACCTTCGAACCAAGACTTGCCATCTCCAGCATTTCTTCAAAGGTAATCTCGCGAAGACAGCGAGCGCCTTCAACAACTCGCGGATCAGTCGTAAATACGCCTTCAACATCGGTATATATCTGGCATTCATCAGCTTTCAAAACGGCTGCCAGAGCGACTGCCGTTGTGTCTGATCCACCTCGACCCAGGGTTGTGATGTTGCCTTCGCTGTCACTTCCCTGAAATCCAGCTACCACCGGTACAACACCCTCTGCCAACCTGGCTTTAAGCAGGGTCGAATCGATATCAAGAATTCGGGCGCGAGTGTGATCTACATTGGTGAGAATACCAGCCTGACTGCCAAGAAAAGATTCGGCTTTGATTCCCTGTTTCATCAAAGTCATCGCTAACAACGAAATCGTGACCTGCTCGCCCGTGGACAGCAACACGTCAAGTTCACGTCGAGCGTCCANACTCTTGAAATTGACTTCAGCAGCGAGACTCATTAACTGGTCAGTGTCATTACCCATCGCAGAGACAACCACAACGACGTCATGGCCATCATTACGAGAAGTCGCAATTCGTCGAGCCACATTTTCGATGTGCTCTGTGGTGGCGACCGAACTTCCGCCAAATTTTTGTACTAGCAATGACACCAATGACACCAGATTCGCAGGGGCGCCTATTTAATAGAAAAGCGCCACTCCCTGCAAGCCTTTACTGGCGCGGGGGTGGGGAAAGATTGGGGAATAATTGGTGAAAGGCCAAAACCCCCAACAGGCAGATGAATGAAGCCTTGTAGGAAATTGCTCACACACCCTTAATCTCCGCCTACATACCCACTCCCCCAGGTATCAGATACTAGCTTTGCGTGATTGCAGCTGACGTTAGCCAAGTGCAACAGGTGTTAGTGAGATCGTAGGGTGGCCACCCACAATATATTGATCATAATGATCATGAAAACACTTCATGGTGATTGAACCGTCTGAATGTTGCAAAGCAGCAATCAGTTTAATATTGTTCGCGCATCCACCCATAGATTGCGATCTATGGATAAAGCCCGGCTTAGTCTGGGCTTTTTTTTGGCCCAAAGAAATGACGGTTCGAACCAAGGTTTACGTCGATGGGTTCAATATGTACCACGCAATCGATAACCTCAAGAACGGCAACCATTTGAAATGGGTGAACCTATGGGCACTCTCAGAGTCGCTGATGGGAGAAGGTCATTCACTGGTCGGTGTAGAATATTTTAGTGCGCTAAAAAAGACAAATATTGACAAGCTAAAACGGCATGAGGAGTACATTTAGGCTCTAGTCTATCATGGCGTGTCAATCCACATGGGCAAATTTAAGAAGAAGTATGCGTACTGCAAGCAATGCAAGCAGAATAATAAACACTGGGAAGAAAAAGAAACAGACGTCCATATAGCTACAAAAATTGTCGAGGACGCCTTCACGGACAAATTTGACAACACCTTGTTAATTACCGCTGACACCGACTTAATGCCCCCGATAAACTCAGTCAGAAGTTTCCATCAAGAGAAAACCATAGCGGTGATAGCCACTCCAAAAAGAATGGCGCTATGCAGGTCTCTGTCGCCAATATACGAAATAATGAGATCCAAATTATCTGAAAATTTGTTGCTCGCGGAAGGCGTTAGAATAGATGGTTCAATCGCTTACACACGGCCAACTCAGTATGACCCTCCAGCCAAATAACGGTTGCCTCTCACCTACACCGCCACTGATGACGTAGATCCAGAACGACGAGTTTTTATTGACGTTAATATCGGATGTGATAATAACGTTATTTATAACACGCAAACCCATGTTGAAATAAAAACCACATACTTTGATCAAAATTTGATCACCAACACATGAAATGGAAACCAACTACCCTGTGTGTCAACCTGAGCCCATACACTCGCTGTTTGGGATAAACTATATTTCAGGGCGACATATTTGGGAATTGTGATATGCCGAAACCAATATCGAAACACCATGATACACAGATTACACCAGACCCTGCGTTGGAAAAACGTACCCGTCGCTCATTTAGCGCTGAATACAAGCTGCGCATTATCGCTGAAGCTGATACCTGCCAGTATGGATTCAAGGACCTGGATCCTGAGCTGAAGCCAACACTACTTGCTGCAGCAAGACTCGCTTGCAGACCCGAGCAGCTTGCGAAGGAAGCCGGCAAAAAAAGAGGTGGAGGTTAGTACATGTTAACCGCGTTATCAGTGTGGGGAGCGGGCGTCTATGATCCGCTGCCTGATCGAAAAACCCTCTTGAAGAGAGCCAAGGAAAAGGGGCTTAATCTCGCAAAGAAGGCGGGAGCTGGTACGTGGTCAGAAAAGAAGATAACAAAGACCTGCCAAAAAACCTGTACCTGGAAGGTGCTCGATACCGATACCGAAACCCGAAGGGTGGCGAGCGTCATTGGTTCCCCACAGGTATGTCTAAAGCGGAGGCGATCAATGCTGCCATCGAACTGAATACAAAGCTCGTTGGAATGACAAGCATCGTGGCAAAGATCCTTGGCGCTCCAATGTTCAAGCACTACGCAAAGGAATACCTGTCCAGGACTAAGAAGTCGAAGAAGAAACCCAGCACGAAAAAAATCATCAGGAATTTTGTCACGAAGCTCATCAAAGAATTCGACCGACCGATGGCTGAAATCACCCTGGAAGATATCTCCAATTTCCTCGACAACCAAACTGGCGACATGGCAAGGCAATATCGAACGAGACTCATGGCTATTTATCGAATACCCGTTGCCAAGGGAGCCGTACCAGAGAATCTGCCAGGCTAAGACCGAGAACGCAGAGAAGCCCGAGAAACAGCGCCCACGGCTTTCTTATGAGCGAGTACGAAGCGATTCATGACCTGGCACCCGGAATGGTTGCAGATCGCCATGGACTTCGCCCTCTATTCACTACAGAGGCAGGGAGACATCCTGAAGCTCAAGCACGAAGACATCAACGATGGGTTCATCAACATCGCGCAGGAAAAGACTGGCGCACCGATTCGAGTTTCAATCGGGCCACAACTGAGAGAGGTTCATCAGCCGATCACAACGAACCGATATTCTCAGCCGGTTCATCGTCCACAAGAAGAACAAGCTCCACCCAATGAATACGTTTATCAGAACCCGGATTCTACAAAAATACTGGCAAGCCTGCGCTATCCAGGTCTTTGGTGACAATCCTTACCCAACCTTCCACGAGATCAAAAGCCCGGGTGTAACGATGTACCGGGATCAAGGATTAGATGCACAGAAGTTAGCCGGCCACACCACTGAAGCGATGACAGATCAGTACGACCAGGCAGTGAGATATGAAGAAGCTGGCACGTTGTAAATTGGGGAATGAAGCTCTTGAAACCCGCATTCTACTGTCCGAAAACTCCCTTATTTCCCTCTCTTAAAATAGGCGTCTAATCAGTGTCCAGGCCAAGTAAACAAAGGGCTACACCCATATTAGGGCGGTTACTTAATAGAACATTGACACAAAAAACTACAGTAGATTTCTAATGTAGCTCTCAACACTCCCAAGTGCGGCAGGCAGCGCATCAGGATCATTCCCTCCTGCTCTGGCCATATCAGGCCTGCCTCCCCCTTTGCCGCCTACCTGAGAGGCAACGTGATTGACAATCTCACCAGCGTGGAACTTTTCCGTCAGGTCTTTGGTGACACCAACGATAATATTGACCTTGCCATCTTTGACTGTACCCAGAACGACAATGCCTGTGCCAAGTTTATTTTTCAGGCGATCAAGCGCATCCGGTAGAGATTTGGGATCGACACCATCAAGTTCACTCACCAGTAACTTCCATTCGCCAAGATCAATGGCAGATTCAAGGATGTCCTGCCCGCTCCCGCTAGCCAGTTTCCGGTTCAAATCCGTAACGGATTTTTCCAGCTTTTTATTTTGTTCAAGAAGCGCCCTGACTTTTTCAGCTAGATTATCGCGATCACCTCGAACCAGACTCGCGCTTTCACGAAGGACATCCTCCATGATTTCTACCTGTGCAACAGCTGAACGTCCAGTCACCGCTTCAATTCTTCGCACCCCTGATGCGACTCCCGTTTCCGATGTAATTCTGAATAAACCGATATCGCCCGTTCGAGACGCATGAGTGCCGCCGCAAAGTTCAATAGAGAAGCCCTCTCCCATGGTCAATACTCGAACTTCTTCAGAATATTTTTCGCCGAACAACGCCATCGCGCCTTTTTCTCGAGCCGCGTCCAGCGCCATCAGCTCGGTCTCAATCTCACTGTTTTGCCTGATCTGATCGTTGACCAGACGCTCAATCTCTCGAACCTCATCCCTGGTTAGTGGCTCAAAATGTGAGAAATCGAAACGCAGTCTTTCATCATTCACCAGCGATCCATGCTGGTTAACATGTTCGCCCAGTATCTTTCTGAGAGCGGCGTGCATGAGGTGAGTCGCGGAATGATTTAGTCTCGTCGCATCCCTCAGTTTTCTATGGACTATCGCGGTAACTGTCTCACCGACCTTGATAGCGCCTTCAGCAATACGCACGCTGTGGAGATAGGTCTCGCCATTTTTCACCGTGTCCAGGACATCAATCGAGAGGTCAGCGGTTTTCAACTGACCTGTGTCACCTGCCTGACCGCCAGACTCGGCATAAAACGGGGTTTTATCGAGGACGATCAGCACCTCCTGACCTGCTCCGGCACTGTCAATTTTTTCACCCGACTCTATGATCGCCAGGATCAGTGATTCGTTTTCCAGGGTATCGTAGCCCACAAATTCCGTCGAAAAATCCAGTTCTATATCCCCGGTATCGGCCACACTAAACTGGCTGGCTGCCCTGGCTCGTGCCCGTTGAGCCTCCATTTCGCGATCAAAGCCTTCCATATCCAGAGTAAGCTTACGCTCCCGCGCGATGTCCGCGGTTAAATCCGTCGGAAACCCGTAGGTGTCGTAAAGTTTAAAGACGACTTCACCGGGGATTTGCGTACCCTGCAGATCTGAAATTGCTTCCGAGAGGATTCGCATTCCCTGATCCAGGGTCAGCTCAAACTGCTGTTCTTCTTTCAGTAATATTCGCTCGATCTGGCTTTTTGTTTGTTTGATCAACGGATAGGCGTCACCCATCTGGACAACAACCTCGTCCACGATTTTGTAAAAGAAAGGTTCAACGGACTGTAATTTGTGGCCATGTCGAAGTGCCCGACGAATAATACGTCGTATCACGTAGCCCCTCCCTTCGTTGGAGGGCACCACACCATCGGCGATAAGAAACACGGCCGTGCGAATATGGTCAGCAATGACTTTCAGCGAAGGATTCGAGAGATCAGTGACATCAAGCAAGCTAGCTGTTTTTTTAATTAGCGCCTGGAAGAGGTCAATCTCATAGTTATCGTGAACATGCTGGATAACAGCTGCGAGTCGCTCCAATCCCATGCCTGTGTCAACGCACTGTTTTGGCAGCGGCGTTAAGGTGCCGTCCGCGGAGCGATCATATTGCGTGAATACGAGATTCCAGATTTCGATAAATCGATCCAGCTCGCCATCCGGTGAACCGGGTGGGCCTCCCGGCACATCCGGGCCATGGTCATAGAAAATTTCCGAAGACGGGCCACAGGGGCCAGTGTCACCCATAGTCCAGAAATTGTCGTCGTCTCCCAGGCGGGTAATGCGTTCCGGGTCAAAACCCACTTTTTCAATCCAGATTTTCTCAGCTTCATCATCTGTATCGTGAACGGTGACCCAGAGTCGATCAGCAGGCAGACCCACGACTTCAGTAAGAAACTCCCAGGCATAAAGAATGGCTTCTTCCTTGAAGTAGTCGCCAAAACTAAAATTTCCCAGCATTTCAAAAAAAGTGTGATGGCGGGCCGTATAACCAACGTTATCCAGATCATTGTGTTTGCCACCGGCTCGGACGCACCGCTGGCAGCTAACAGCCCGGGTGTATCCGCGATTCTCTTTAAACGCAAAAGCATCCTTAAACTGGACCATTCCGGCATTGGTAAACAGCAGCGTCGGGTCGTTATCAGGCACCAGAGACGCAGAATCTACGATGGTGTGATCCTTACTCTCAAAGTATTTCAGGAAAGCTCGTCGGAGCTCGTTACTATCCATGATGAAATGATCAGAAAAACAAGACGGCTAAGATACAGAAATTTGACCCAAAGCTAAATAGAGCCCTCAGCGTCTCTTATAAAGAGCCTTCAGCGAGGGCCCTCAGCGAGAGCTCAGCGCATATACGGTAATAAAGAGCCTTCAGCGTCCTTAATAAAGAGCCCTCAGCGCATATAGGGTAATAAAGAGCCCTTTCTCAATACAAACTGGAAATATGTTCAAATGAAAACCCGCGCTGCTGCAGAAAACGTGACACTTTGGCTTTGGTTTTCAGACTAGCCCGCTGGCTAACATTTTCCTGACGAAAATGATCCCCATACTTTTTCAAGGCAACTTCACTAACAAGCTCAAACCAGTCAATGCCGCACTGTTCAAGGGCCAGGGAGATAGTCTCATCAGGAACGCCTTTGCCGCGCAGCTCCATACGAATCTTCACAGGGCCCTGGCCGCGACTGGTGCGGACGCGAACAAACGCTTCTGCTAAACGGGCATCGCTTTGCAGGCCTTCAGTCTCGAGGATAGAGATTTCATCTTCGAGTAATTCACGCTGATGAGGAAATCTCCTGCCGAGCTTCTGTGATAACTCCAATCGGGAATGCTCTCGCCGGGCCAACAAATCCATGGCAGCACGGCGAACATCAACATCGGTGGGATCTTCTTTTGAAGACAAATTTATGAACCCGTAATGGGTGTCACATTATCAACGTCTTCTTCATCCTGCGACGCTGCTTCACTATCTTTTTCGCCGAGAAGCTGCACTCGGATCTGGTGTTCGATTTCCTCAGCGAGATGCGCATGCTCAGTTAAGAACTCACAGGAATTTTTCTTACCCTGGCCGATTCGATCACCCTTGTAGCTATACCAGGCGCCGGCTTTATCAACCAGGTTCAGTTGCACACCAAGATCGATAATTTCACCCATACGATAAATACCTTGATCGTACAGGATCTGGAATTCGGCTTGCTTGAACGGTGGCGCGATCTTGTTCTTGATGACCTTCACCCGCGTTTCATTGCCGATAACCTCATCACCTTCCTTAACCGCACCAATACGGCGAATATCCAGCCGGACAGAAGCATAAAACTTCAACGCATTACCGCCCGTCGTCGTTTCAGGGCTACCAAACATCACACCAATCTTCATTCTGATCTGGTTGATAAAAATAACCAGCGTGTTCGAATTCTTGATATTGCCGGCCATTTTACGCAAGGCCTGGCTCATCAACCGGGCCTGCAAGCCCACATGATGATCACCCATATCACCTTCTATTTCCGCCTTGGGAGTCAGAGCGGCAACCGAGTCGATGATAACCACGTCGACCGCGCCTGATCGCACGATCATGTCGCAGATCTCAAGTGCCTGTTCACCGGTATCAGGCTGGGAAACCAGCAGATCGTCAATATTGACACCCAGCTTCTGCGCGTAGGGAGGATCAAGTGCATGCTCTGCATCGATGAAGGCACAGGTACCGCCTGCTTTTTGCGCTTCAGCGATCACCTGTAAGGTCAGCGTGGTTTTTCCGGAAGATTCCGGACCATAAATCTCAACGATTCGACCCCGGGGCAGGCCGCCAATACCCAGCGCTATATCCAAGCCAAGGGAACCGGTGGAAATAGCCGGAATTTTTTCCTGGGGCGCATCCCCCATTCGCATCATGGCACCTTTACCAAACTGCTTTTCAATCTGCGAGAGTGCTGCGCTGAGGGCTTTATCTTTATTTGAGTCACTATCTGACATGGTGGTTCCTCTTTATTGCTGTGTTTTATTGCTGTGTTTTATTGCTGTGTTTGGTTATTACTGTATATATACACAGTATTATCCATAGAATCCAAAAAAGTCCAAATGCTTTTTTGGGATTGTTCTGTTTCGATGAAAATCACGTAGAATCGATTCCTCACCTGACCAAAAGCACCCTGTGAATAGCGCCTCGACCAGCCAGAGCGCCGGGCAGCAGCATACACCGATGATGCAGCAGTACCTGGCCATCAAAGCCCAGCACCCCGATGAGCTCCTGTTTTATCGCATGGGTGACTTTTACGAAATGTTCTTCGATGATGCGAGACAAGCTACTGACCTGCTCGACATTACCCTCACCGCCAGAGGTTCTTCTGCTGGCGAGCCTATTCCTATGTGCGGTGTGCCCTATCATTCCGTCGATACCTATCTGGTTAAGCTGGTAAAGCTCGGCGTGTCCGCGGCAATCTGCGAGCAGATAGGCGATCCCGCCACCAGTAAAGGTCTGGTGGAACGCCAGGTCGTCAGGATTGTCACGCCGGGGACCCTAACCGATGAAGCACTGCTGGATGCTGAAAAAGATAATTTGATCGCAGCAGTCAGCCGTAATGGCGACGCCTTTGGTCTGGCCACCCTGGATATTTCGAGTGGTAATTTTGAACTCGCCGAACATGCCTCGGAAACCAGTCTCATTAGTGAACTCCATCGACTATCACCGGTTGAGCTTATACTTTCAGAAGATCAGCAATACCCTACCATCGCCANGGAACATGCAGGTGCAAGACACCGACCACCGTGGGAATTTGACCTTGCGGCTGCGCGAGAATTACTTACAAGGCAATTCGGTGTAAAGGATCTCGCTGGATTTGATTGTGAGGATCTTCAGCTGGGCCTCAGGGCCGCGGGCTGCCTGCTGGCTTACGTCAAAGAAACCCAACGAACAGATCTACCGCATATCACTGGACTGCAACGCCTTGCCAATGATGACGCCGTTCATATCGATGGATCTTCCCGCCGCAATCTTGAACTGACCATGAATATTCAGGGGGGAGACGAGCACACGCTCTATTCGGTCCTTAACAAGACAGCCACCAATATGGGCGGCAGAATGCTGCAGCGCTGGATCAACCGCCCGGTACGGTCCCGGCAAATACTCAATCACCGACTGGAGGCGATTGAACAGGTCATTGCCGGTAAGCATTTTGAAATTCTGATGGCTGATTTCCACGGAATAGGTGACATTGAACGAATCCTTGCCAGAGTGGCGCTACGTTCCGCCCGGCCCAGGGATCTGGCCAGACTTCGGGACGCACTGGCTGCACTACCAGAATTGTCCAGGCATCTCGCTGCCATTCCCTCAGATCACATTGGTCATCTCGCAGCGAATTGCGAGCCTGTCCCGGAGCTGGCAGCGGAGCTTGGGCGCGCCGTTATCGAAAACCCACCTGTGGTCATCAGGGAAGGCGGCGTCATTGCAACGGGCTACGATGAGGAACTCGATGAGCTTCGTTCCATCAGCGAAAATGCTGCCGATTTTCTGGTGAAACTGGAAACCGAGGAGCGTGCAGAAACCGGTCTCAGTACGCTGAAAGTCGGTTTTAACCGAGTGCATGGGTATTACATTGAAATCAGCAAGAGCCAGGCTGAACGAGCCCCCACTCATTATGTCCGTCGCCAGACGCTGAAAAACGCCGAAAGATTTATTACGCCAGAGCTTAAAGCCTTCGAAGACAAAGCCCTCAGCAGCAAAAGCAGGGCCCTGGCACGAGAAAAACATCTTTACGACGAACTACTCGAGGTGTTGGTTTCGCATCTTGCGACGTTACAGCGAATCGCTAGATCAGTTTCCGAATTGGATGTGCTCACTAATCTGGCTGAACGTGCAGTTACCCTGCAACTCGTTCGTCCTGCGTTAACGGACACCGCCAGTATCGAAATCGAACAAGGTCGGCACCTTGTCGTCGAACAAACACTGGATTCAACTTTTATTGCCAACGATTTACATCTCGATGATGAAACCCAGGTGCTGATCATCACCGGTCCTAACATGGGCGGTAAATCGACCTATATGAGGCAGTGCGCCATCATTACCCTGTTGGCCCACATCGGCAGCTTCGTCCCGGCAAAGAGCGCCAGGATTGGTGCAATCGACAGAATCTTCACCAGAATCGGGTCATCAGATGATCTCGCCAGCGGCCGCTCTACGTTTATGGTGGAAATGACGGAAACCGCCCTTATCCTGAATAACGCCACACCCAATTCACTGGTGCTGCTGGATGAAATCGGTCGCGGAACTTCAACCTTTGACGGCCTATCGCTCGCCTGGGCAGTAGCCAATACCATTGCCGAAGAAATCGGCGCTCTGACGCTGTTTGCGACTCATTATTTCGAGCTGACCACCTTGCCCGACACCCTGTCACAAATGAAAAATGTACACCTGACAGCTCGGGAATACGGGGACGACATCATCTTTATGTATGCGGTCAATGACGGGCCCGCCAATCAAAGTTATGGCCTGCAGGTCGCGAGGTTAGCCGGGGTTCCGCCTTCAGTGATCAGAATCGCCAGGGACAAGTTACGCCAGTTAGAAGAAAATGAAGTCCGGCAGGACGCTCATCCGACACAATCTGACCTCTTCGTTAACCCGAAACCAGACGAACTAAGAACCTTCATACGCGAACTGGACCCCGATTCACTCTCAGCCCGAGACGCCCTCAACCTCATCTACGAACTGCAAAAAAAAGCAGAACAGCCCTGAGCCCTGCTCGCCTNGACTACTAATTAAAATCCAAACCCTCCCCGGATGTACCACCCTGCTTAGCAGTCCATCAAAGACCCAAATAACCCAACATGGATTGTCAGGGCCACAAAAGCTGATAGAATGCGGTTTCCAAAAATATTGACGGATCAAAGGGATCTAGTATGACGTTTGTGGTAAGTGATGCATGTGTTAAGTGCAAGCACACAGATTGTGTTGAAGTGTGTCCGGTGGATTGTTTTTACGAAGGACCGAACTTCCTGGTGATTAGCCCTGATGAGTGTATCGATTGCGCCCTGTGCGAGCCTGAGTGTCCTGTTGACGCGATTTATTCCGAAGACGAGCTGCCAGAGAAAGAGCAGGAATATCTTGATCTGAACGCAGATCTCTGCCTGACCTGGCCAAATATTACCGAGAAGAAAGATCCACTGCCCGATGCTGAAGACTGGGCAGAGGTTAAAGATAAACGAGAGCACCTGGAAACCTGATTAACGCCTGGGCAGGTATCTCNCCGGGTTCTCAGGTTTTCCATCACGCCGAATTTCAAAATGCAGCATCTCGGTGCTGGCTGCAGATGAACCCACCCGGGTAATGGATTTACCTGCTTTCACCTTGTCACCTTCCTTCACCAGCATGGTTTCATTGTTGCCGTAGGCTGAGAGGAAATTGTCGTTGTGCTTGATGATCACCAGCTTGCCGTAACCGCGTAAATTTCCACCGGCATAGACGACAACGCCATCTGCTGCGGCAACAACTATCTGGCCGCGTTTTCCCGCAATATCTATACCTTTATTGACCGGGTTGGTCAGGGAAAATCCACCTATGACCTCTCCATTTAGTGGCCATCTCCAGTTTGACACTGGCGCTGTTGGAGTTTGGACCGTTGACGGGGGTGATTTTTTTACGACTGTTCCACTTTCCTTCCGGTTGGCACTACCTCTTAATTTAATAAACTGGTCAACATAAATTGTGTAAGGAGGCCGAATACCGTTCATTCGGGCCAGGGTCTTGTGGTCCAGGCCGTAACGAAAGGCGACGGAATACAAGGTGTCGCCTTTGCTGACAAGGTAGGTGCCTGAAGGACCTTCACCGACCGAATAAACAGGCGNCAGGCCAGTGCAGGCTGTCACCAGGAGCACCATCAGCAACAGGCCCTGCATTCTCAGTATTCTATGACCTGTTAAGGGTAACCTTTTCAGCATCTGATTCAGCGAGGAGAGCAAACTTGTCAAGTATCAGAATGACCAGTATACCAACGAGACAAGCCAGCCCTGCATACAGTATTCCGGGTTCGTTACCCGTCAAATATTGGTAGGCTGTGGGCAGAACCGGTTCCTGCACCAGGGGAATTTGTCCACCGTCGGCTGTTATCTGATAACTGGTGGTGTGTTTCCACGGCCAGATCTTTACCAGGGATCCCAGCATAAAACCCACCAGTACGGAAACAGTAATATTGTGGAATCGTGCCAGGAGTATGGCAATCAGTCTCGAAAAACTCACCAGCCCTACAGCACAACCCAGAGCGATGTAACTTAAGGTTAAAATTTCCAGATTCTTTATCGCCCCAATCACCGTTTGATAGAGGCCTAATATTAACAAAATAAAGCTTCCTGACAATCCTGGGAGTATCCATGCACACACAGCGATACAACCGCCGAAGAACAATGTCAGAGGCGAAACTTCAGCGTCAAAAGGTTGGACGTGACTGACTGTTAAACCCAGTGCAATCCCTGTACCCATCGCCAAAGCCAGCTCAACGGTAAAAGGGTTAAGCCTGCGTGCAACAACGAATACCGATGACAGCACCAGGCCAAAGAAGAAGGCCCAAATCGCAACCGGGTAATTTTCCAGCAGAAAACTGACNCCACGGGCCAGAACCAACACTGAAACCGCCATGGCACNAAAGAGCAACAACAGGAAATTGATGTCCATCTCTCGCCACCATCGAACCAGACCCAGCTTTCGTAATTCAAGCAAACTCATGGGCGTTAGGCGTTGGATAGCATTGACCAGTCGCTCATAGAAGCCCGATACGAAAGCAATGGTGCCGCCAGACACACCAGGCACCACTTCAGCGGCACCCATCAACAGACCTACCAGAATGATTCGGATATTCATCGTTTCGTATCAGGATTTTCCATTGAGCAGGGGAACGAATTTCACAGGTTCCAGTACAATCTGTTCAATCTCGTCGCCAATTCGCCGAACCATGATCAGGTCCTGCCGGCGAGACTCGCCCACGGGCACCAACATTCTGCCTGCATCGGACAATTGCTCGACCAACGCATCTGGAATGACTCGTGGCGAAGCAGTGACAATAATGGCGTCAAAAGGCCCCCGCTCAGCCCACCCCAGTCCGCCATCGGCATGCTTAAAGTGTATATTTCGATACCCAATCGAGCTCAGCCTTTCCTTTGCCCTGTTGAGCAGGCCACTAATACGTTCAACGGTATAAACCTTATCCACTAATCTTGATAACACGGCGGTCTGGTAACCTGATCCTGTCCCCACTTCCAGCACATTTTTAAGGGGTCCCTCGGCCAACAGGGCTTCCGTCATTTTCGCAACAACATAAGGTTGTGAGATGGTCTGGTTAAAGCCAATCGGCAACGCGGTATCTTCATAAGCCCGGTGTGCCATCGCTTCATCGATAAACATGTGCCTCGGTGTCTCACTGATGACATCCAGAATCTGCTCGCTGCGTATGCCCTGCTCCCTCAACCTGTCTACCAGCCGACTACGCGTCCTCTGTGACGTCATACCGATGCCTTGCACATTAAGTTCGGTTGTCACAAAGACGCATCCTCGATAGTAAACAGCTCACGAAGCAGGCTGGTGGCGTAGCCACCAGGGCCAAGTTTGAATTTCAAGGTGATTGATTCACTGGCCATTTCCCATTCGAATTCAGCCGGGTAGACCAACAAATCCCGGCTGCCTACTTTTGATCCCAAACGCCGAAGCCCGGCAACCCAGGCCTGTTCAACTTCACCGAGTTGCTCTTCTCCGGCCTGTGGGTCTCTGGATTTACCTATTAACGGGCCAGTTTGACCTGCCAGATCAGCGCCTTCCTCGATTTGGCTGGACAGGTAGACATTGAATAGCCACGATCTGGCAGCGGAAATATAGAGTCCCCGGTTGCCGCGCACTTTTTCTTTCAGGCGCAGTAACTTGTCGGCGACAATGAGATTTTGCCCGTCGCGGCCGAATCGCTGGGTACCGAAGTAATTGGGGAAGCCCGAGGTCTTCATCGTTGCGAGTCGATGGATAAGTTCTGTGTGCTCGGACGGATTCAACGCACGGTGATGAACCACGATCTGAAACGCATTGTCCTGCAATTGACCTCGGCGAAGTTTGCTACGATGCCGGGTCACCGATTTTATCGTGACCCCTTCGGCTTTAAATTCATTCCAGTCAATTTCGCGTTGAACCGGCAGATAACAGCTAAACCATTGCCGCGTTAATGCATGCCGGTCCTTACGGCCGGCATAACTCACATCCACATCGCCAAGATCCAGAAATTGTGCAAGCTGATAAGCGACCCAGCCAGTATTCGCACCCTGTTTCTCTATGCGCAGATAGATATGCTCGCCCTCGCCCGCAGGCTCGAAACCGAGTGTTTCATCGACGATAAATTCGTTTGCGCAGCGCTTGATGCTGCCGATGAGCCTGGATGAAGGTTGCAGGGTCTTTAGCTGGTCTTCCGAAACGCTTAATGCCGGGGGATGCGACTGCGCGAGCATCAGGGGTAACTATTCTTCAACGAGTAGGAAGAAGGTTTCTCCCTTCTTTATCATGCCGAGTTCACTTCGGGCGATATCCTCAACTGCATCAAACCCTTCTTTCAAATCTCTAATCTCAGCTTTCAAAATTGCATTTCGCTGGCGCTTCCTTTCATTTCCTGCAACACGTTGATCGACCTGTTTTTGGAGGCCCGTAGCATGTGCAAAACTGCCCTGCCCCACCCACAGCCGAAGCTGCAATCCTGCAATTGCCAGCACGAGTATGGCTATGAACACACGGAAACTTGTCATCATCGACGAAATTCGGCCATTCCTTTATAAATAGCTGAGCTATGGTCTTCTATTCTCAGCAACCGGTTGTACTTTGCAACCCTATCAGACCGACAAAGTGAGCCTGTTTTGATCTGCCCGGCAGCCGTGGCGACCGCCAGATCAGCGATTGTCGTGTCTTCTGTTTCACCGGAACGATGGGAAATCACAGTCGTGTAACCCGCTTGTCTGGCCATATGCATGGCTTCCAGGGTTTCTGTCAGGGTTCCAATCTGGTTTACCTTAATGAGGATGGAATTGGCAACGCCGTCATCAATACCCTTTTTCAGGATCTTCGGATTGGTGACAAATAAGTCGTCACCCACCAGTTGACAACGATCTCCCAGAATTTTGGTGAGATAGGCCCAGCCATCCCAATCACTCTCATCCAGACCATCTTCAATCGACAGGATCGGGTACCTGTCTACCAGATCAGCCAGGTAGTCGCTGAATCCTTCGGCACTGAACTGTTTATCTTCCCCGGCAAGAACATACTGGCCGTCTTTATAAAACTCAGACGCGGCACAATCGAGCGCGAGAAACACATCCTCACCGGCCTTGTAACCGGCTTTGTCGATCGCTTGCATGATGGCTTCAAGCGCGGCTTCATTACTGGGCAGGTTTGGGGCGAATCCACCTTCGTCCCCCACGGCAGTGCTGAGGGAAGCTTTTTTTAGCACTGCTTTTAGCGTATGAAAGATTTCCGCACCGCACCTGAGTGCCTCGGCGAAGTTGCTGGCGCCCACCGGTTGAATCATGAATTCCTGAATATCAACATTATTATCGGCGTGTTCTCCGCCATTTAGGATATTCATCATTGGCACCGGCATACTGTATCGACCGGGACTACCGTCAAGTTCAGCCAGGTATTCATATAGCTGCTGGCCTCTTGCATTTGCGCTCGCCGCAGCAGTCGCCAGGGAGACCGCGAGGATCGCATTGGCGCCCAGCTCACCCTTGTTTTCGGTGCCATCCAGGTCAATCATCAGCTGGTCAATTTCGACCTGTTCCCCGGCATCGCGGCCAAGCAACATCTCCCGGATACGAGTGTTGACGTTTTCAATCGCCTTTAACACACCCTTGCCCATGTACCTGGAGTCATCCTTGTCCCGCAATTCAAGTGCTTCTCTGGAACCCGTAGACGCGCCTGAGGGTACACAGGCAGAACCTGTGAAACCACCGGACAACTCGACTTCAGCTTCAACGGTGGGGTTACCACGAGAATCCAGGATTTCTCGCGCACGGATGTCAGCAATTTCCATTACGTCTCTTGGTCCAGGCTTTCTTTTACGATTGAGTCGATCCGCTGCAGAGTCTCTAATAACTGTGCTATCTGGTGCATCGGCCAGCTATTGGGTCCATCACTCAGGGCTTTGTCGGGCTCCGGATGGGTTTCCATAAACAAACCATGTACCCCTGCGCCAATGGCGGCTCTAGCCAGGATAGGTACCATTTCACGCTGGCCGCCGGATGAGCTCCCTTGTCCACCGGGCAGCTGGACACTATGGGTTGCATCATAGACGACCGGGCAACCCGTTTTCCGAAGTACAGCCAGCGCCCTCATATCCGATACCAGGTTGTTGTAGCCAAAGCTGGCGCCGCGTTCACATACCATGATCTGTTCGTTGCCCGTGGCCTTCGCCTTGTTAACAACATGCTGCATATCCCACGGCGCCAGGAACTGGCCTTTCTTGATATTCACCGGTATCCCCAGGCTGGCTACCTTCTGGATAAAATCTGTCTGTCGGCACAGGAACGCGGGTGTCTGCAACACGGAAACCACTTCTTTCACCTCATCGAGGGGAGTGTTTTCGTGAACGTCCGTCAGGACGGGTACATCAAATTCATTTTTTACTTTTTCCAGAATACGCAGCCCCTCCTCGATACCGAGCCCCCTGAAACTTTCGTGTGAAGATCTATTGGCCTTGTCGAAAGAAGATTTATAGATAAAGGGAATATCAAGCGCTGCTGTGACCTCCTTCAGATAGCCGGCAGTTTCCATCGCAAGCGCCTCAGACTCAATGACACAGGGTCCTGCGATCAAGAAAAACGGTGAGGTGTCTGTAGTCTCAAAACCACAAAGATGCATGTTTCGACTCCGTTATCAGGTCAATCAACCAGTTTGCTTGACCAGCGCAGCTTCTATGAAACTCGTAAACAACGGATGGCCATCCCTGGGTGACGAGGTGAATTCCGGATGAAACTGACTGGCTACAAACCACGGATGATCCTTGTATTCTATCACCTCGACCAGGAGGTTATCGGCACTTCTACCCGCCACTTTCAGGCCGACTTCTTCAAGTGCCGGTACATAGTTGTTGTTCACCTCATACCGGTGACGATGCCGTTCCCTGATTTCAGTTTCTCCGTAAATTCGGTAGGTCAACGAGTCGCAGTTCAGTTTGCACACCTGTTCACCCATTCGCATGGTGCCGCCCAAATCAGAGTCTTCGTCCCGTTGCTCTGTTTCACCGTCATGGCCCAGCCATTCAGTAATCAGACCAATCACCGGATGTCGCGTATTGGGGTTATTTTCGGTGGTATCTGCATTCTCCAGACCAGCCAGATTACGGGCAATATCCACAACCGCCGCATGCAATCCATAGCAGATACCCAGGTAAGGTATTTTGTTTTCCCGCGCATACCTGGCCGCTACAACCTTGCCTTCAAAACCTCGTTCTCCGAAGCCACCCGGCACCAGAATCGCATCGGCATCCTCGAGTACACCGGTACCCTGCTGTTCGATGTCAACGGAATCGATAAAGTCGACATCGACCCGGGTGCGAGTCTGAATACCCGCATGTAACAAGGCTTCGTTCAGCGATTTGTACGCATCGAGCAGTTCCATGTACTTACCCACCATCTTGAGCTTGATGGTGTGCTTCGGGTTAAGCTGAGCCTCAACCACCTGCTGCCAATCCGACAAATCTGCAGGCTCTACGTCTAAATCCAGCTTGTCCAAAACGATATCATCCAAACCCTGCTCATTTAGCATCGACGGGATTCGATAGATCGTATCGGCATCACAAAGCGCAATAACAGCAGCAGGCTCAACGTTGGTGAATAGTGCAATTTTATCTCGCGCCGATTGCGGTATTTCATGGTCTGATCGACAAACCAGGATATCTGGCTGCAGACCAATCGAACGAAGTTCCTTCACCGAGTGCTGGGTTGGTTTGGTCTTGGTTTCACCTGCTGTCGCAATATAGGGAACGAGTGTCAGATGGATCAGCAGTGCCCTTTGCGCGCCCAGTTCAAACCGCAGCTGGCGAGCCGCTTCAAGGAATGGTTGTGATTCTATATCGCCCACGGTGCCGCCAATTTCCACTATGGCGATATCCGAGCCTTGCGCAGTTTTTAAGACCCTGGATTTTATTTCATCGGTGATGTGTGGAATAACCTGAATGGTCGCACCCAGGTAATCTCCCCGGCGTTCCCTGGCAATGACCTCTGCATAGACACTGCCGGAGGTGAAATTGTTATTGCGGGTCAGGTTGTTGCAGGCACGGACAAATCTCTCGTAATGGCCCAGATCAAGATCGGTCTCGGTACCATCTGCCGTCACATAGACTTCTCCATGTTGCAGCGGGCTCATGGTCCCAGGATCCACGTTGATGTATGGATCCAGTTTCATCATGGTGATTTTCAGGCCACGGGCCTCAAGAATTGCCCCAAGCGAGGCTGCAGTAATGCCTTTCCCCAAAGAGGAAACCACACCACCGGTAACAAAAATAAGTCGAGACATCTAACTCCCATCTGGAAAAATGCTGGCCGTCAGAATACGACCGAGATGGGTTTATAGAGTAGCACGAGGGGCGAAATGCCTCAATGTAAAATTCATTGAAGACATCCAAAACTGACGTTAACAGACCCTGTCTGCCAGTATCAGGGAAATTTCGAACCCCGCTGCACCTGGCGGCGCCACCCAGTCATCGGCAATGCTCATCGGCACCCCCCACCCCGGCAATGCGGCGACCGCAACGAGTTCGTTTCCAGAATAGATAAGCGGGATTCTATCCCGGAGCCACGCAGGCACGTGATTTTCCTGGAACAGGTTCTTCAGGCTCCTGTCATGCCGGATGCGCAACCTTTCGCCACCCGTGCGAAAAGTTACCTGGTAACCTTCCTCTGCGCGCAGCCCTTCCCCCTTAATATTATTGTTGGTCACGCGACCACCTGGCACGATCGTTTCTGCTTCAAGCGGGAATCTTTCTATGTCTATTTCGGGAAGTGATTTCAGCACGTACAAAATGTCATTGAACTGATTCAGGTGAAAGTTTTTGACGCCCATATCGATCACACCACCAGCTTTAATACCACGGGTAAGCTCCTGCAGCATTTTACCTGCTGGTAGCGGCAACCCAAGATCGAACAGCCAGGCTGATAGCAGCTCACTTAGTTCGTCTGCAGGAAGCTGGCGAAGCGCACTCAACCGAAGAGCATCCGGAGACTGTCTGATAGCCTCCAGTGTTTTGACATGGCTCGCGCGCAGCGATCTCCGCGCCTGCTCATCCCTGCGCAGACCCGCCAGGACGGACCCGCGAAGTCGCGGGAACCGGCTTTCGATTTCTGGTATGACCTTGTGTCGAATGAAGTTCCTGTCAGGACTGAGTCCCGCATTACTGGGATCGTTGATCCAGTGCAGCCCCTGGTTCTCAGCGTAACCACTGATCTCATCCCGGCTGATATCCAGCAAAGGTCGCAGCAATCCTGCCAGACCGATTCGACGTTCCCGGGGCATGCCTTCGAGTCCAACGACACGACTACCGCGAAACAACCGGAACAAGATCGTCTCAACCTGGTCATCGGCATGATGAGCCAATAACAGCAGATCATCCTTCAGCAAAAAATTTTCAAACGCCTGATAACGAGCTTCACGCGCCTTTGTTTCAAGGCTGCCAACACTGGGAACAGCAACATCAAGCACAGTCACAGAAATACCATATCTATCCGCCAGGGACTCACAGAACAGGGAAAATTCCCCGGCTTCTGATTGAAGATGATGATTGATATGCACCGCACAAAGATTCCGGGGAGATAATTTTGAAACAATATCCAGCAGGACAACAGAATCGATTCCGCCGCTCAAGGCGATGACCAATCGATTAATTCCGGGGTCTTGTAACCGGCGAACAACCGGTTCGCTTAACATTCGCTCAACCTCATTCAGGGAGCCTCTGGTATGGAATTTAACGCCTCTGTGAAAGAGGCAAGCAGTTTGCTAGTGGCTAGGTATATTGCAAACGAACTTTCTCGGCGCCGTAGTGCTCCTTCAAATTCTGCAACAAATCATCGTGAGGAATAACCCGCCACTCTTCTCCGAGAAGAACATCTCCCTGGGAAACAGCGTTGACAATTTTCACCGCAACCGGACAACCGGTCGAATTTCCGGGGCGATAAGGTTGCAACAGGCTGGCCAGTTCATCGATGAAACCCTCGCACAACTTATTGCTGTCAAGCTCAAGCCGAAGGTGTGTAGCGCGCCGTTCCCTGGCCTCCTCGACCAGAAAAGCATCGCTGGCACGCATACGAATACCCCCGGTAAAATCATCCTGGGTCGTACTGCCTTTGACAAATAGAATCTGGTCTTTCTGAAGTTTTTCCCGAACTTGATCAAAAAGATCACCAAATATCCCCACCTCTACGCGGCCGCTCTTGTCATCCAGGGTGACAAAGGCGATGGTTTCACCCCGTTTACTCTTCATTGTCCTCATGCCGACAACCAGCCCGCCAACGGTATGTTCGTCAAGGCCAGTACGCAAATCTGCAAGTCGTGAATCTACGAAACGGCTAAACTCCTCTTTATACTCATCGACAAGATGCCCGGTCAGGAAAAGACCGAGCGAATCTTTTTCCTTGCCGAGACGATCTCTAAATGAAAGACAGCGTAGACCGTCAAAATGATTGTACCGGCCACCTGCGGTTTCGCTGACCAGGACATCGTCACCAAATAAATCAGTAATGCCACTGTCATCATTCCGGGTCTTCTGTTCAGCCAGGCCCACGGCATCCTCCTGGTTGGCGATGAGCAAGGCTCGCTTGTAGCCAATCTCATCCTCGCAATCCGTGGGAACGATCTCGACCAACTGATCCAGAGCGCCACTACAGATCAATGCTTCGAGGGCGCGTTTGTTGACTTTTTTCTGGTCAACCTTTTCACAGAAATCATAAAGATCTTTAAACCTGCCGCTCGTCTCACGGCAATTCACCATGGACTCGACGGGTCCTTCCCCGAGACCCTTGATGGCACCGAGCCCATACACAATGCTGGTTTCCGTATCCGCAATGAATCGAAATGCGCCCCGATTCACATTCGGCGGCTGTAGTTCGAGCCCCATGTCGCGACATTCTTCAATGTTGGTAACGACCTTGTCCGTGTTCTGCATATCTGCAGAGAGAACAGCTGCCATAAAGTCTGCCGGATAATAATGTTTCAGCCAGGCTGTCTGGTAGGCAATCAACGCGTAGGCAACAGAATGGGGTTTATTGAAACCGTAACCCGCAAACTTCTCCATCAGGTTGAAGATATGGTCTGCCTGTTTCTGGTCAACGCCGTTGCGCACCGCACCTGCAAGAAATACTTCACGCTGCTCCGCCATCTCTTCAGGCTTCTTCTTTCCCATGGCTCGCCGCAGTAGATCTGCATCCGCCAGGGTGTAACCCGCCAACACCTGTGCGATCTGCATCACTTGTTCCTGATAGAGCATCACGCCATAGGTACCCTCAAGCACATGTTTCAAGCTGGGGTGCAAATAATCAACCTGTTCTCTGCCGTGCTTCCGGTTGATAAAGTCATCGGCAAGCTGCATCGGACCTGGTCGAAACAGGGCAACAAGCGCGACTATGTCGCCGAATCGACTGGGTCTAACCTTTTTCATCAGGTCCTTCATACCCCGCGACTCAAGCTGGAATACTGCCGTGGTCTTTGCCTGTTTCAAATCATCGTATATTGCCGGGTCTTCAAGCATGACTGTTTCAATATCGACGGGATCTTCGCCCAGGTCCTGTTTCCGTCGATTGATACTTTTTACCGCATTATCGATGATCGTCAGGGTTCGGAGCCCGAGAAAATCAAACTTGACCAGGCCTACCTGTTCGACGTCATTCATGTCGAACTGAGTCATTAAGCCGCCACCGGTCTCGTCACAATAGGTTGGCGAGAAATCGGTCAACCGGGTGGGTGCGATCACAACGCCGCCCGCATGCCGGCCCACGTTTCGGCAGAGGCCTTCCAGCTTGAAGGCCATCTCCATAATCTCGTCGGCTTCTTCACTCCCGGCAACAAAATCTCGCAACAAGGGCTCTTCATCCAACGCCCGCTGCAATGTCATACCCGGTTCGAACGGAATCAGTTTCGAAAGCTTGTCCGCCAGTCCATAGGGTTTACCCTGGACCCGAGCCACATCACGCACAACAGCTTTTGCCGCCATGGTGCCGAAAGTGATTATTTGTGAAACTGCCTCACGACCATAACGTTCGGTCACATGCTGGATCACCCGATCCCGGCCATCCATGCAGAAGTCGATATCAAAATCCGGCAGGGAAACTCTCTCCGGGTTAAGAAATCGCTCGAACAATAAATCATATTCAAGCGGATCGACATCGGTAATCTTCAGAGCGTAGGCAACCAGTGAACCGGCACCCGATCCTCGACCCGGCCCCACGGGAATGTCGTGATCCTTCGCCCATTGAATGAACTCCATCACAATCAGGAAGTAGCCCGGGTAACCCATGGAATTGATGACACCCAGTTCGTATTCCAGCCTGTCCTGGTATTGGCGATATTTGTCTTTGTAGTCAGCAGCGGCAGGATCCAGGATTTTTTCCAATCGCGCGGCCATTCCCTGGGCAGACTGCTCATTAAGGAAGGAAGCTGTGGTAAATCCTTCCGGCACCGGGTATTCCGGCAAATAATATTTGCCTAATTTCAAATCCACATTACAGCGTTTGGCAATCTCCACGGTATTGGCCAGGGCCTCGGGAATATCGCTAAACAGCTCTGCCATTTCTTGCGTAGACTTGAGGTATTGCTGGTCCGTATAGCGGCGTTCTCTTCTCGGATCATCCAGGGTGCGACCATCGGCAATACAAACACGAACTTCATGGGCTTCGAACTCGTCCTGGGTCAGAAAGCGAACTTCGTTGGTCGCGACGACGGGGCAATCCAGCTCTATGGCCAGATTGACGGCAAGCGAATTGTATTCCTCCTCACGATCCCGTCCGGTCCGGCAGAGCTCCAGATAGAAAGCATCGGGAAAAATCTCCTGCCACCTGATAGCTCTTCGTTTTGCTTCTTCAAGGTTACCAGCCAACAGCGCTCTGCCAACGTCACCGTCGCGACCCCCAGACAGTGCTATCAGTCCATCGGCTTGCTCTTTGATCCAGCTGCGGGTTAATCCTGCGATACCCATGGATTGCCCTTCCGCGTAAGCACGTGAAAGCAGTTCACACAGATTGCGATAACCCGTGTCATTACGCGCAATGAGGACAAATGGCGTGGCTTGCTCGTTGGAATTATCCCCGACAACCCAGATATCACTCGCCACGATAGGTTTGACACCACCGGATTGTGCTGCATTGTAAAACTTGACGGCGGCAAACAGATTATTGCGATCAGTCACCGCAATAGCTGGCATGGACTTATCAATACAGGCGGCAATCAGGGGTTTGATTCGCACGACCCCGTCGCTCAGGGAGTATTCTGAATGCACACGAAGATGAACGAAATCTTGTTTCATCGAAGCCTAATAAATGGTGGGAAGAAGCTCTCCAATGATCTTAACCGAAGGTCTGATCCGGCTAAAGAGATACCTTTGGATGCAGTAAAAAAATCACTTAATACTGAAACTCATACCTGCTTTTTCAGACAAACGGTCGACCAGTTTCTGGCCCATTGCAACAGATGGCGTCAGGAATCCGGCGGGTGTGTTAAGGCCATCAACGGCAAGACAGACAGCACATTCAGCAAGCATCTTCGATGTGGCGCCATAGCCCGGGTCTCTGTCGCCGGTGACTAGCGCAATCATGTTTTTCGTCGGATCTTCCGGGTGACAGGCCAGCAGCTCCATCTCGAAAAAGCCATTTCGAATCGCTTCCGGTGACGGGCCCTCACCGGGCGCCGGGGCCACACGGCCGAGTAATTGACGAACCGGGGCTAAACGAGTCGCCAACATCAGCAAGCCTGTACCGCCCGCCAGCAGCGATGCTTTCGCAAAACCGCCCGGGCCATTTCCTGTGAGCATCGCCTCATCGTACCTAAAATGCTGACCCCAGGGATAACCCAACAGGGCATGACTGCGTCGTACCACACGAACATTGAGCGGCGCCATGGCAAATGGCCCTGACCATTGATGGAAATCCTGGTCATATCGGGCGCTACTCTGATCTGAATCATCTTCGCCTCGTGGCATATTCAGAGGGTTCAGCGCATAGGGATCTTCAATGATCTCCAACAGTTCTGGATTGGTCTTCGTCTCTTCCATCATATTCATCGCGCTGGCGAAGGTGCCACCGCTCATACCACCGTCTATGCGAACAATCCTGCATTTCACCCGTGACGCATAGACCTCATGGCGCGCATGCATCTGCTGTTGTACAAACCAGGTGCCCAGGTCTGAAGGAATACTGTCAAAGCCGCAGGTCGATACAATTCGCGCGCCACTGTCCTGCGCGGCGGTTTCATATTGGTCCATCATTCGACGAAGCCAGGGTATTTCGCCAGCCAGGTCACAATAGTGGGTCCCCAGCTCTGCACACAGTGCGACTAGTTTAGAGCCGTAAAGTGCATAAGGGCCAACGATTGAGCAGACAACCCGGGTTGAAGCGACCAACGCCCGGAGTGATGTTTCATCCTGGCTGTCGGCGATGATGACAGGCAGCGCCTCTGCATCATCGCCCAGGATCTGAACTATTACCGCCTTCAATTTTGACTCGTCCCGTGCGGCAGCAGCCCAGGTGACATCCCCATTGACACCGTAGGTGTTGACCATATATTCCATGACAAGCCGGCCGGTAAACCCGGTCGCACCCCAGACCACTACATCGTATTGTCTTGTTGTCATCTGTCATTCCCTTTCACGACGAGCGACAGATAGTAGTGCAATAGCCTCGACCCGTGAAGTTCATTCCGCCCGCTACTCTTTGGTCTCCTCGGCCACCGGGAATATGATCTGGTTCGCAGACTAATCGAGAATGCAAGTCCGGATTTTCGAAACGATGTACCCGGTACCGCTGCCTACGACGGTGGTGACCCACATCTTCCGTATCTGATGTCCATTTACCACCTGGGACAGGTTGATCGTGCACGGCGATATGCCAGGGTGTTATTGGATTACAATTCGGCCAGTCGCTTTCTGGGCCCGAGTGGCAAAGGTGCCATGGGTGTGATCTGTCTGCTGGTGCTGGGAGACAAAGAAGCCGCCATTAANGAATTCACCCGGGCAGTCGATGCTGGTTGGCTGGGTTACTATCAAGCTGAATTGGATAACGACGTTCTGTATCAAGACATCAAAATTGAACCCCGGGTACAAAACCTTGTTAAAAAGATCGATCAAAGCCTGGATGAACAAAAACCACTGGTTTACCAGGAATTAATCCGACAAGGCATCGTTCGGTCTATCTAGTTTTACTGCGTCTGCTGCGACGGCCGCAATGTTCTCAGGTATGCAGGGATCTTCCTGATCGCTTCCGGTGCAATCAACAACGAGGGTGTCACGATCAACGTCAACAGGGTTGCAAAGGACAATCCTGAGACAATCGCCGAGGCAAGCTGCACCCAATAGGACGCAACGGGACCGCCGACCTCAATTTCCCGCCCTATCAGGTCTATCGAGATACCGCTAGCCATAGGCAATAATCCAAAGCCGGTAGTAAAGGTTGTCAGAAACACCGGGCGCAGTCGCTGGCAGCCCGTGGTGATAATAACCCGTTGCAGGTCCCAGCCCGGATTTTCCCGGTGCAGATAATTGAAGGTATCGATGAGCACAATATTGTTGTTCACGATGATGCCGGCCAGCGCAACGATTCCGATACCGGTCATGATCGCGCTGAATGCGTAACCGGTGATGACGAGCCCTAACAGCACACCTACCGTCGACATTACAACCGCAGACAAAATGAGCAGTGCCTGGTAAAAACTATTGAACTGGGTGACCAGCAAAATCCCCATCAGCATTAACGCCAGTGTAAAAGCCACACCGATGAACTGATTCACCTCCTCTTCTTCCTCATTTGCGCCGCGGAATACAATCTGGATGGACGGGTCGATTTGTTGCGTCGCCAGCCACTGCCGAATCTCGTCAACTTTATCGTTAGCTAAAACGCCCTGGGCCGTATTCGCCCGCACATACATCACCCGATGACCATTCTGCCGGAAGATGGTGGAGACTTTGGGTTTTGCCTCACGTTCAACAAAACTGCTAATGGGCACCTGGCCTGCACTGGTGCTCACCCGCAGAGAATCAAGCTGGGAGATTCCCCGATACTCCTCCGGATATCTCACTCTGATATCAACTTCATCATCGACGTCATCGGGCCGATACTTGCCAACCAGGATACCGTTAGTAATGAGCTGGATGGCTGCCCCCACGCTTGAAACATCTGCGCCAGCCATGGCTGCTTTTGGGCGATCAACCTTGATCCGCCATTCGATACCCGGTACTGGCGCCGTATCGTCGACACCAGTCAATCCCTGCATTGACTCAAGCTGTCTACGGATTGCCCGGGTCTGGGCAGTTAGCCTGTCAAGATCCTTACCTATCAGCTGTATCTGGATATCCTTGCCACGGCGCGGGCCCATATTCATATGGCGCATTTCAGTTCGGACACCCGGGATGTCTTTTGTTGCTTCCTCATAGACTTGCTCTACTTCAAAGCCGTCAAGTTCACGGCCCCTGCGGTCTGTCATTTGTATCAACATGCTGCCGATGCGATCCGGGGTGGTACCTCCGGAACCAGAGCTGACGCCGCCTGTACCGGTCCGGGTGTATATGCTGCCGATATAGCCGACTTCCATCACCCTGCGTTCTACGTCCGTGACAATTTCCTGAATTTCCTCTGCAGAAAAATTACCCCGGGCGCTGACGTTAACGCCGGTAAAGTTAGGCTCGATATCAATGAAAAACTGTGAGCCATTCCCCGCGACCTCATACAACTTGACAATGCTAAACAGGATGGCTGCTGTGATGGCTATCACCAGCAGCGGATGGGTCGTCGTGAATTTCAGAAGGCGAGCGTACAGCCCGACGATGCCACCGACTTCGCTGAATCTGCCCTGGTCAACTAGTGCAGCTGTGCTGTTTTTATCAGGCTCTTTGCGGTTGCTGATCATCGTCCCGAGCACCGGAACAAAAAGCAACGCGTAAAACAAAGCCCCGATCAACACGGCAAAAACGGTTACCGGCAGATACTTCATGAACTGCCCGGTAATCCCAGGCCAGAACATCAGAGGTAAAAATGCCGCAAGGGTTGTACCCGTCGATGCGAGCACGGGCAAGAACATACGCTTTGTGGCGTACTCGTAGGCGGCCCTGGGAGACACCCCTTCCTGGAGCTTGCGGTCTGCCAACTCGACCACCACTATCGCCCCGTCAATCAACATGCCAAGCGCAAGCAGCATGCCGAACATGACCATGAAGTTATAGGTGAACCCCAGAAAATTGACGAGGATAAAGCCGAACATGAAAGAAAAGGGAATGCCAAAGGCAACCAGTAACCCGGAACGAATACCAATGGTTGCAACCACGACCGTCAATACCAGGAACATGGCAGTCGATATATTACCTTCAAGAGTACTGATCTGTTCCACTGTATCAGCGGTCATATCTGCGATATAGGAAACCTCAACGTTAGGCGGGAAATCTTTGCGTGCTTCATTCACACGAGCCTTGATCTCTGCCACGACTTTGACCACAGAAGTACCCGCCCTTTTTGTGATCTCTATGACCACAGCCGGTGAACCATTGGTACGCGTGTAGCCTGACGCATCTTTAAAGGTTCGCCGAAGGGTTACAATGTCCCCAAGGGTGACGACCCCGTCAGGAGTTGCCTTGACAGGAATAGACAGGACGTCTTCTGCAGTTTCGATAACGCTTGGGATCTTGACAGAGAAGCTGCCTCTGCCCGTGTCAACCGAACCTGCCGCAATCAGTCGATTGTTTCGGGCGACTGCCGACAATAATTCTTCATTGCTGATGCCATAAGCCTCAAGCTGTGAAGGGTCAATGACGGCTTCAAGCAATTCTTCACGATCACCTTCGAGCCTCGCCTCCAACACCTCACTGATGGATTCAATTTCGTCTTTTAACTGGCGCGCAAGCCGGTATTTAATGCGGTCTGGTATACCTTCGCCGCCGATGCTGACCGTAATGATCGGAAAGTCTGCTGCGGAAACCTCCTTGATGATCGGCTCTTCGGCGGTACTGGGGATCTTTACTTTTGCCGTATCAACCGCTTCCCTGACATCAGACAAGGCCTGGTCCTGATCGAAGCTCGAATCAAATTCAACAATGATGGTCGCGGAGCCTTCGCCGGAATAACTATTAAGGTCTTTCACGCCTTCCAGGGTACGAAGTTCAAGTTCCATTGGACGTGCCAGCAACCTTTCAGCGTCTTCAGGAGAAATCCCTTCGTGGGGAATCATGATAAAAATGATGGGAATGGCGACATCAGGGTCTGATTCAATCGGGATAACGCTGTAGGAAACGATACCGGCGAACATGACTGCCGCAAGCAACGACATCACCGTGCGCGTTCTATCGATCGCGGAACCAATAAGACTCATAACGATTAACCGTGTCGGCTAGTTGCGAACCAATGCGACAATGGGCGTGAAGTCTATCTTGACAATCTGACCTTCAAACACATCTTCATGGCCAACCGTAATGATGTTAATTTCCGAGGGTAGACCTTTAACCCATATACCCCTGGGGTTCTCGCCGACGACCTCAACTTTTTTGAAATGAACTCGATTTTCATCATCAACAATACGAACGCCGATCTGGCCGACGTCATTGAGCACCATGGAAGCCGGAGAAATCAAATGTACTTCCTCGACGCCAATGGGTACCCGCATATCTGAAGTTAGCCCAGCTCTGATATCTGCACCTGGGTTGGCTACCGTCACTTCAACAGGGAAGGTGCGTGTCGTCATGTCTGGGGAATGACCAATGAAGCTCACGCTTCCGTTAAGGATTTTTCCATTGATCAGCTTCACCTCAACTTTATCTTCCAGCGCAAGCTGGTGAATGTTCTTCTCTGCGACCTGGCCAACAACTAAGATAGGATCAATTTCCATTAAACTGACACATGTTACTCCAGGGCTTAGAAAATCACCGACTTCGACGGGTTGAGTTTCTACCACGCCGTCGAAAGGCGCAACAATTGAGGTTTTTGCTAACGCAAGCTGAGCCTGCTTCGCCTGGGTTTTACTTCGCTCGAGTGCAGCACCGGCTTTAGCCATGAGAATCTCAGACTGAAGGCCTTTCTTATTGAGATCGGTGAATCCATCAAACTCAATCTGGGCACTCTTTAATTCTGCCAGCGCCTGGTTGTATTCAATGTCCCTTGAATCAACGGCAATTCTGCAAAGAAGATCACCTGCTTTGACTCTTGTTCCCTTCTCTCCAGGCAAGGCTTCAATCTTGCCGGAAATTTCAGATTTGACCTGCACAACTCGATTAGCACGGGTCTGTCCTCGCACATCCAGATATACAGTCTGTGTTTCGGCATGACTCTTTACCCCCCGAACATACGCGATGCGTTCCCTGACTTCATCAAAGTCGGGTTCATCCGCTGTTACCGTGTTATGGGCAAACTCACCGGAAAACACCCAAATCGCCATAGCAATCACGATGAAACCGACTGTCAAATGTTTGTTACTCACATCTACCTCTACTCACCACGCACATCACGGATTGAGATGCGCTGGGCACACAAATTTGAATAGGTCATTATTATTGTTGGTCTTCTCACTGAAAGCGGCGCCTGGCCAGGCGGCAGTAGCCAAGAAAGCTAAAACTACCGGGGAATATCCCCTTCCGTTCTGTGCTGATTATTTAGTTAATGCGCATTCTAGCAAAAAAGTGTTACTTTTTGAAGCACCGTTTGTGCCGTGCACCATGCACCTGGTCGGATCCCCATATCGAGAATTATTCAATAAATTTTATTAAATCAATGGGTTAAGGTATTTTTTGAGTAAATCCCCGATTTCGTTGTTACCTCTTGATTACAACTATTTTGCTCCAGGGAAGCTCTGATTAAGTGGATTTTTTCGTGAGGACAAGACGAACTCGCACGGAGATTAGAGTACGGGTTCAACGCGGTCATCGCGGGGAAAGTGATGCGGCACACCGACTTTAATCAGAGGTTCCTTTAATCAATCCACCGATAATCGGGGTATCGCCCGGGCTAACGGGCATGGCGTAAAACAGAGCCGCTTCGTATGCCGGTGTGCTGATCATTCTCCAGAATCACTTCCCCGTTACAGACTGTTGCCCGATAACCCCTGGCCTTTTGAATAAACCTGGGGGAACCGCCCGGGAAGTCATTGACGATCTCAGGCATACGTTCCGATAACTCATCAAGCTTGATCACATTGATATCTGCTTTCTTCCCGGATTCCAGGGTGCCACGGTCCTTCAATCCAATGATGCGCGCTGGCGCTGCAGTCAGCCGACGAACGACTTCTGCCAGTGAGAACAGGCCCGTATCCCGGTGCCAATGGGTCATCACGAAAGTAGCCCAACCAGAGTCCATGATTTGACTGACGTGGGCTCCGGCATCACCAAGACCTGGCAGGCAAAATTCACTGGAGATTGCTTTGGCCAGTGCGTCCATATTCTGGTTGAAGAATCGAAGCGTGAACAAGGCTTTACCGTCTGTTGCCACAGACAATCTGATAAATACTTCAGACGGATGCTCTGAACGGGCATCAGCCATCGCCTGCAGACTTTCTTTCGGGCCGCCGATGTAATTCGGCTTGTCAGCATCGCCAAGATAAAAAATTTGTTCAGCTGAAATCAGTGCATCTTTTTCCCTGGCGCACGCGACCAGTTTTTCGACAAATTCGTCATTCCCAAGCGCAGCCAGGCGCTCATCGAAACTCATTTGACCGAGTTCCTCCCAGGCACCTCCCCGCCAGGGCAGATATGCCTGTAATCCCGTTACGAAACCAGACGAGCGAGGAATGGCAATGGCATTGACATCAAGACCCTGCTCCCGCATTTCCATGACTAATTTCTCAACCTTGTCGCCATAGCTGTTGGTCCGGCCGGTGCCGTGACTAAACAGTACACGCGCCTGCTCGGCTTCTTTGCGCAACAGATCCATTTCGCCCTCAAAATCGGAGCCCAGATTCATCACGTTTTGCATTAACGCGTCTTGTTCACCAATGACCTTGGCAATCTCCACTAATTCATCATGTTTGGCGTGAGTGCCCGGCACATGACGACCGTCAGGTATGTAGTGACCCAGAAATCGTGAAGTTGAAAAACCCACGGCACCAGCCTTGACGGCTTCGCGAACAATGGCGGCCATACGTTGCTTTTCTTCCCCCGTCGCTTGCTCCTCGATTGCCCTTTCGCCCATGACATAGTAGCGAAGCGCCGAGTGCCCGATTAGACCCGCAACATTGATGGCAGGTTTAAGCCCCTCAAGTTCATCAAGGTATTCACCATAGTGCTCCCAGTTCCAGGATAAACCCGTCATGATTGCATCGGCGGGGATGTCTTCGACTGTCTCCATCATGTCAGCCAGGAACTTACGATCATCAGGTTTACACGGCGCAAAGGTGACACCACAATTACCTAACAGTGCAGTCGTCACACCATGCCAGCTAACCGGAGTCAGCAGCGGATCCCAGCCAATCTGGGCATCAAGATGCGTGTGCACATCCACGAACCCGGGTGTCACAATATGACCAGCAGCATCAATCTCCTGTTTGCCGTTACCAAGGACCTCACCAACGAGACTGATTTCCTGCCCATCGATAGCGACATCTGCCTTAAAAGGTTCGGCACCTGTGCCATCAACCACTAAACCATTTCGGATTACAAGATCGTGCATAGTTCTCTACCCGGGATGAATACGAACCTCTTTTTACCACAGTGTCCGCTGCACCACAGAATACTTGTTCATTGGTCTTGGGAATCTCTGATGACGGGGATATTTTTGTCAGCGCTTTTCGTCAGAATTTTCGTCTTAACTGTCATCAACACTCTCGTCGAAACAGCCACTAATTCAGGGCACAGACAAGTGCAGGAAATTTGTTAACATGCCGCACGTCAGCAACGTTACGATCTGCCGCGGTATTGGGGAACCTCTGATTAAGAGGCTGTCGGAACAAGTGGTCCGGCACACCGGAAGGGGCGTGCGCAGTATGATTACGGCTCTGACGCGGTTGTGGCGGAAATAGTAATGCAGCATACCGACCAGACATTCCTAAACTACGGGATAACGCCCGAAACTAATAAGGATTACTCATGCCAATAGACCTTAAAAAATCAGCCATTGATCTCGGCATTGTGACAAGTAACCCCGACGATATGCTCGGTTTTTACCGGGATTTACTGGGTTTCAACCACGAAGGCAGCCTGGATATGCCAGGCGGTGCCACCATGCATCGACTCTGGTGTGGTGACAGCCTCATCAAAATAGTGACTTACGAGAAAACTCCACCCGCAAAAGCACCAACCGGGGGTATCGCGGGGGCGACCGGCTATCGTTACTGGACGATTTCCGTCAACAATCTGGAGGAGATTACTGCTCAATGTGAAGAAGCAGGCAGGAAAGTCAGGGTACCTGTCACCGAAATCAGACCCGGTATCCGAATTTCCATTGTCGAAGATCCGGATGGGAATTGGGTAGAGTTTCTGGAGAGCAATTAGCCCACTGCCTGCCGTCCCTGGCCGGGCATATTCTGAGAAAGGTTAGTTCGACTCTAAACACAGGAATGAAATTGCACTTGGAAAAAAAGGTGCCTGCGTTTCCNCGACACCTAAGGAAGCTCTGATTACTCGCACGGAGATTTGAGTACGGGTTCAACGCAATCATCGCGGCAAAGACTTAAATCAGAGGTTCCCTATGTGTGAGCTTAAGCGCGGGTGCCTGAGAAGGTCGCTTCTCCGAACGCGCCGAGTTTCACGTTTCCGCTAATACTGTCGCCATCAACGGTGGCAGAAATTTCCAGCTTCATCGGCATAGGTGAAGTCATTTCAACGACCCACTCAAGGTTGTCGCCATCGGCAGTTCCGCCAGAAAATTCCTGTGTACCCTGTGCGCCTTCCATTTTTCCAGACAGGCTGCCACCGTCAGTAACCAGTGTAATGGTTGCCTGTTGTGCACCCATTGGTGAATTGATCGTACAGTTCCAACTTCCGTCTGCACTCATCTTTACTACCCCTTATTGGTGAGAAGATTCAAGAAGATACAGCCAGCCCCGAGAAATCACAACCGTGCTACTAACAGTCCCTGACTCAAACTTGTACCACTGGACCGATTCAAGTAGCGTCTTGAGATGCCTTACTCTCAAACCATTTCACAATCCTGGCAAATTCGAAAAGCTGCGGTCACATCCGACCAGGGTCTGGTTGCCAGCCAACATTATCTGGCCTCTGACATTGGCGCAGACGTCCTGCGCCGCGGCGGCAATGCCATTGATGCTGCAATTGCAACAGGCCTTGCGCTTGGGACCGTCGAACCCTGGATGACCGGCATAGGCGGCGGCGGGTATATGACGATCTACCTGGCCAAATCAGATGAGGTCAAAGTCGTTGATTTCGGCATGCAGGCACCCATCAATGCCGCGCCAGAGGATTACCCGCTTGCCGGGGAAGGCACTAACGCCGGTGATGCATTTAACTGGCCCAGGGTGACCGGCGATACAAACATTCACGGCCCCTTGTCTATTGCTGTGCCGGGTTACATCAAGGGAATTTCATTGGCCCTGGCCACCTTCGGCACCTGGTCCTGGGAAGACATCATTGAACCTGCCTGCCGCGAAGCTGAATCTGGCTTGCCCGTCGATTGGTTCAGCGCGCAAAAAATCAATCAGTGGGCACGAGGCCTGAATCTCTACGAGGTTACCCGGCAGACATACCTGGCAGACGGCCTTCCCCCAGCCGCCAATATTGACGGTAGCCTCGATCGATTAAAGCTCGGCCGGCTCGGGGTTACTTACCGAACGCTCCAGCGGGAGGGGCCTGAATCTTACTACACTGGAGAGCTGGCACGATCCATTGCGGCAGACCTTGAAGAAGTCGGCTCACGAATAACAATCGACGACCTGAAGCAGGTCACCGCGAATATTGAAGAACCCCTGACGACTATATACAGGGGTAGCAAGTTAAATGTATCGGGTCCACTAACAGCAGGGCCTTCGATCATCCATGCACTAAACGAATTAGCCAACCTCTACCAGCCAAAAGGTAAGCTTCCCGACGGCAAAGCCTACAAGGCCTATGCCGAGGCTCTTTTTTCCGCTTACGAACACCGCCTCACAAATCTGGGCGAAGGCCCGGACACCAGAGAACCAGGTAACACCTCTCACATTTGTGTCGCCGATAAGGAAGGCAATGTGGTTTCACTGACACAAACCATCATGTCTGCCTTTGGCTCGAGAATCATGCTGCCCGACACCGGCATCCTGATGAATAACGGCATGATGTGGTTTGATCCGCGCCCAGGTGGGCCAAATTCAGTGGTAGGAGGCCGCAGGCCACTTTGTAATATGTGCCCGGTCATCCTGCAGACTGCCGATAACGTGACTGCCATTGGTGCATGCGGCGGCCGAAAGATATTCCCGGCCGTCTTCCAGCTAGCGGTATTTCTTAACGACTATGGGATGTCGGTGGATGAAGCCGTGCATCTGGCGCGACTCGATGTCTCCGGTACGGAATCAGTCACCGTCATGGATCATATTGATCCGCAAATCCTGAAATTGTTAAACGCGCAATTCAAAGATCTCAGTGTTCAACCCAATGGCGTCAACCCAAATCTATTTGCACTCCCGCAGATCATTTCCCGTAATCAAACGGGCTCAATGACTGGCGGATGTTTCGTACCCTCGCCCCATGCAAAAGTGTCAGCGGCTGACTAATTGCATTTGCTCAATTTCCAGGAATCGGCTCCGTAGTTCCGCGAAATCCAGCACTAGCTCATTCATGCCTCTCGGCTCAGCGTTTGTCAGAAACACCATGCCAGTCCGACTCGATCGATGAAACACCATGGTCGTACACATGCCTTTGAAGTAACCGCCGTGATGAACAAACCCGGATTCTTCGCCATAATCAAACACGCGCCAGCCAAGCCCGTAGTAAACATCCCCCAGTGCAGTTCGTCTCGGATAGTGGGCCTGGCGACGAGACGTTCTAATCACCCCTTCATGCATTTCATCCAGCATGTCCTGTTGTAGCACTTCTGGCTTGTTGCCTAACTGGGCGAGCAGCCATTCCTTCATATCAGAAATACTGGCATTTATCCCTGCTGCGGGTGCCACCTTGTAATAATGCGAAGTGGGCTTCACAGCTCGCCAGTACTTGCCTGTCCAGACGTGTGGATTTGCATGATTGCCATCATTAACAAATGCCGCATGTCCAAATGACGCGCGATTCATCCCCAGCGGCTTGAAAAGCCTCTCATCGACAAAGGACGGGTAATCAGTCTGCATTTGCGCCTCGACAAGATCCGCTACGAGGCTGAATACAACATTCTGATAGCCATAGCACTGACCGGGAGGACAAACAAAGTCAACTCGGTCCAGCCGATCGATGATTCGCCGATAGGACATGTTTTCTTCGATCAGGTTGGTATAGGCGTGGGGCATCAGGCCACTGGATTGTGACATGATGTGTTGCAAATTAATCTTCCCACCATAGGAAGGCTGTTTGAATTTCAGGTGACTAATATTGGCTTTGAGTGGCGTCTGCCAGGTGAGCGGCGTGTCCGATACCAGAATGGATGCCGCTGCAGATGCGAAGGTTTTTGATACGGATGCAATGCGAAAGAGCGTTTCACTGGTTACCGGGTCACTGCTTTTCTGGCTCTTTACGCCATACACCTGCTGAAGTACAACCTGTCCTCGCTCAACGATAACAAGCGCGCCACCAGGCGACTGCGCGACCAGGGGCAGCACATAGTCAGATTCAAGGGTTGCAGCGAACCCACTACCCTGGGCAAAACAAGGCAATAGCAAAAATACGACCAATACGAACTGAATCAAAGGCTAAATCCAACTAACAATGCTCTAGTGGCGCGTACGTTACAACCTCTTGAAAGTATTGTAAATATTTATTCTCGCCTGGCCACAATATCGCGCTAAAATGAGTGATCATTTTTCTGTCGGCAATCCAATGGGCTTTATTTTCTTCGGAGTTGCATTTGGACTATTCATCGGAACCGGTCTCTTCATGCTCGTTATCTTCCCTGCTCTTCGCGAACGCAGGCAAGAAGCGTCAGAAGCGTCAAAGGATCGAGAACAGGAACACAGTGAACCCCGTTTAAAAGACAAGCATGAGTGACACTCAAATGACCCGAGAACAAGTCTGGGAAAAGGGATGTCGGGGCATTCGGCTTAACGCTGAGCTACAGAAACAGTTTGCTGCAATGGCAAGAAGCCGCTTCCACACGTTTCAACTGGGCATTGAGCACGCCAGGCAACAGGTTGACGAAAAAGTGTCCCTGGGTCTGATCACGGGATTGGCTAAAGAACTGAATGAGCGGCCCGGTCTAAAAAATGTCTGGCTGCGCCTGTCGATCAGTCAAACCGAATCCGGCAAACAGGTCTGTCTGCAACTGGAAAAGCTCGAACAAAACACCATTCACTGATCGATCTTGTCGACGATTTCCAGATTGATTTTCAAGACCCCATCGGTAAGGTCAATCTCGCTGGACCTGGCCTCGTAATCGCCCACCGAAGGTACCACCTGCCCTGTTACTGAGACCCTGGCAATAATCACAATGCGATCAAAATTGGCCAGGCCCATACCAGGGATCATTGCCATTGATTCATCCAGGCGTACCCCTGCCGGTAGCTGGCCAAGGGTCAGCCGTTTTACCGCGAGTGGTGCTGGCGGTCCTTGCGCCGCCCGGGCATAAACGAATACCACCGATTCAGCAGGTAATAGCACTGCATCACTCGCGGTAACCGTCACCTCAATAATCCGACCAGACACCTGTTCAGTTTTCTCTGGCAAAACAGGGTCCGAAGCACGCCTTCCCGGTCGGGCGTTTAGCTGACTCATAGCAAGCCGGATCAATTCAGCACGCCGCCCGGTTACCCCGGTTTGCAATCCCCGATGAAACCAGGTCAGTGCAGCGGTTGTATCGCCCTCGCCAATTGCTGCAATGGCCCTGATCTCCAGCATCGTCAGGTCGTCCGGATTCAATCGCAGGGCGCGCTCAATGGCTTCGGTGGCTCTTATCGACAATTTCCTGCCATCGGCGACAAACAGCACTTCCGCATAATGTGATGCCAATGTCGGATCATTGGGAAATTCTGTCAAAAGATCGGCATAGACTTGCGCCGCTTTATCGAAGTCACCCAGGTTACTGTAGGACCTCGCCAACAAAAACAACAAGTCAGTATCGTCAGGTTTTTGCGCTGACCTTGCCTCAACCTGGCTGATAAAAGCTTTGTAACCTGCCTCATTCGGCTCAATTCGTGCAAACGTATCAGCAATGGAGACATCGCTGATCGCACCACGGCCGAGACCAAAGTCTGTATAGACCAGGAACGCAAACACAGGCACTAACAACGCTGCAACCATGCTTGTTGTCCGTGTGCCGACGCTGGATTGCACAATGTCCTGACCTGTTGTATCGCTCAACAAGTCCCTTTTTGCTTCGAGTTCGAGCTCTTCTAAATCGCCTTGTGACTCTTGACCAGATTCAGCCAGGCCGGGTTCAGCGTGACCCGGTTCAGCGTGACCCGGTTCA
>JGI26061J44794_1000046_pt1 | contig 52328 bp, 48 predicted proteins | sample MarorgKNORR_S2LV_5_FD_44794 | JGI IMG/M metagenome (IMG submission 44794) | reverse complement strand
TTTTGTTTAGTTCGTCCCGGCTCTTCGCGCCTCATTTTTCCTGTTAGCACCCAACAAAAAGTTCAACCGTGTTACCATGCGGGTAATGGATATTCATGAGCATTCCCCCCCAATAAAACCCATTAGCCGATTTGGCCGCACCTTCAAAGCGTTTCAAATCCCCAACTACCGTTGGTTCTTTGCAAGCCAGTTCGGAAATTTCGCTTCGATGAATATCCAAATGTTCATTCGCGGCTGGTTGGTATTTGAGATCACTGGTAGCTACGAAAAACTTGGCTGGATGAGCGCAGCAGGGGGCATCGTCGGCCTGGTTGCGGCGCCGCTGGGCGGCGTCATTGCCGACCGCGCTCGACAGAAAAAACATGTCATCCAGATTTCCGGGCTTTGCAACATGTTGATTACGCTCTGGGTAGCCTGGTTGATAGCCGATGGCGCCCTGGCCTTTGAGCATCTGCTGATAGCATCGGTTCTGCAGGGGATTGTGATGAACGCAATGATGCCGTCGCGCCAGGCGTTAACCAAAGATGTCGTTGGTCTGGATTTACTCACTAACGCCATTGCATTGAGTACTTCCGGAATGAATACCGCAAGGTTACTGCTGCCTGGCCTGGCAGGCGGATTAGTGGCCGCCCTCGGAGGGGGAGATGGCTACATTGACCCCGCGAAATGGGTTTATCTCATGATGTCAGGGCTCTACCTGTTTGGCTCGCTCGGCTTGTTCAAGGTAAACGTTGGAGACAAGCCCGTAAACGATGAGATGCACAAGCCCTTCGTCACTGAACTGGTAATGGGGTTCGACTATGTGTTCAAGACACCGGTCATATTCATGCTGCTGGGCTGTAACTTCCTCATGGTATTTTTCAGCCTGACTTATTTCATGTTGCTGCCAGGCTTCGTGAAGGAGGTCCTTGACGCTGGGCCTGACAAATTAGGATTGCTAATCTCGATTTCCGGAATCGGTTCGCTGATCGGATCCCTGGTGATTGCGTCGATTGCCAACAGAAATCGTGCACGAATTCTTTTGTCCGGTGGTCTTATTATGGGCATCGCACTACTGGGTTTTGCGTTCTCAACGGACTATTGGTTGTCGGTATTTCTCTTGACCTTTGTCGGCTTTGGTCAGGCAGCGCGCATGTCGCTATCGAATGTTCTGATTCAATCCTACGTGCACGACGACTTTCGAGGACGGGTCATGAGTATCTATATGATGGAGATGTCAATTTTGAGTGTGGCCATTCTTCCCATCAGCATCGCAGCGGATGTCTTCGGTCCCCAGTTAGCCGTCGGTGTATCTGCAGCCTGTTTGATCGTTCTGGTACTGGTTCTTTTTCGAGTTCCCGCCTACCGGAATCTTGACTGACGGGCCAATGAACCCGTGGCATACTGATCAATGACTGGTTGACCACTGACAATATGCACAAACATTGGGAGAATCCGGAAGTTGTTGGTTATGGCCGTCTCCCCGCCCGTGCCAATTTCTCAAGGCCTGGCAATGACGATATCTGCCTGGACGGTCCCTGGAAATTCAAACGTGTAGACCATCCGGACGCCGGACAGGACAGCTGGCGAACAGAGAAGACGGGGGGTTGGCTGGACGTCAATGTTCCGAGCCTGTGGACGATGGACGACAGGATTGAAACTGATCAACCCATCTACACCAATGTGTTAATGCCGTTTCGAGCAGAACCACCGAATATCCCTCAGAACCCCACCGGCTTGTATCGACGAGAGATCTCAATTCCAAAGGACTGGTTGGGTGATCGCATCGTGATTAGTCTCAACGGCATTGAAAATTGCTTTTATCTCTACTGCAATAATATCGAGATTGGTTTTTCCAAGGATGCCAGGCTCCCCAGCGAATTTGATATTACCCCGTATGTGCATTCCGGCATCAATGACATAGCTGTGAAAGTACTCAGGTACAGCGACACCAGCTACATTGAGGATCAGGACCAGTGGTGGCATGCGGGCATTCATCGCAGTATCTTTTTATACAGAACACCAAAGGTCTTCATACGCGACATTTTTGCAAAACCGGGATTCGATCCAGTGACGGGCCTTGGCTCACTTAACGTGTCCGTTAGGGTCGGTGACACGAATCGCAATTCGCTGCACCACCGGATTGTCGCCCACCTCGTCGCACCTGATGGCGCGCTTGTTAACACTGGACTTTTGACGGATCTCATAGAGAAAAAACACTTCTTCGCAGTGGTTGGCAAGGGACCGTCTCTTCAGTTTTCCGCAGTACCCTCTCCGGTCCAACCCTGGAGTGCTGAGCATCCACTGCTTTATGAGTTAACTATCAGCCTGCTGAACGACAAAGATCAAACCTTGCAAACCTGCAGTTTAAAAATAGGCTTTCGAGATATTCACATTGCCGACAAAGAATTGCTCGTAAACGGCCAGGCTGTTCTGATCAAAGGCGTCAATCGACACGATCACTCGGACACGACCGGAAAAGTCATCAGCGAAGCTGATATGCGCACCGATATCATCACTATGAAGCAGCACAACATCAATGCTGTCCGTACCAGCCATTATCCCAACGACAGTCGATTCTATGAACTGTGCGACGAACTCGGCCTATACGTGGTGGATGAAGCTAATCTCGAAGCCCACCACCACTATGCACAGTTAGGTGCGGACCCTTACTGGTCTGGCCAGTTCCTGTCGCGCGCGGTGCGTATGGTGGAGCGAGATAAGAACCACGCCTGCATCATCATGTGGAGCCTTGGCAACGAAACCGGCTTTGGACCTAACCATATGGCGATGACCGCCTGGATCCGGGAGTATGATCCTTCCCGGCCCATCCACAACGAAAATGCAATCTGCGAGCAAGGTGTGCAGGATCGCTGGGAGGAAAATTCCCATGGGTCCGATGTTATCTGCCCCATGTATCCGTCCGTTACGGACATCGTGGCTCATGCAAAAAACAGTCACGATCCACGCCCACTCATCATGTGTGAATATGCTCACGCCATGGGAAACAGCTGCGGTAATTTGAAAGAGTACTGGGATGCCATCGAAACCTGGCACGGCCTGCAGGGCGGTTTTATCTGGGAGTGGAAAGATCATGGCATTCGCGCCACTGCCAATGGTGTTGACTACTGGGCCTATGGCGGCGACTTCGGTGAGCAGCGCCATGATCTTAATTTTGTCTGCGACGGACTCTGCTGGCCCGATGGCAAGCCACACACATCGCTGCTGGAATACAAGAAAGTTATCCAACCTGTCAGGGTGACAAAAACCGGAAAGCACCGATATCAGGTGCTGAATAATCACTTTTTTGCAGACCTGTCTATTTACACCATTAACTGGATACTGCTCAGTGATGGAGAGCAAATTCGATCTGGAGTTCTGGAGCCACTATCGACACCGCCCCAGCACATTCAGGAAGTAGAAATTTTCATCGGTGACTATGATCTCTCCTGCGAGGTTAGCCTGATCATCGAATTTCGATTGGAACATGCAGCCAACTGGGCAGAGAGAAATCATCTGGTCGCCTGGGATCAATTACTTCTTCATAAACCGAAGGTCAGAAGACCAAAAAGAAGCAAGTCGGGCGTGGCTTTGACCAGCAGCATCAGCAGCAGGATCGAAGAGAATCTCATCACCGTTGTCCAGGGCCGTCACAAACTGGTGTTTACCGAGCTGGGTCTGGCCGAATGGCGCCTGGATGATCAACGGATTATCGAGGCGCCGGTGAGCTTTAACCTCTGGCGAGCCCCCATGGATAACGACGGCATCAAGGGACTGACGGGTCAGGATACGAAGGCCCTCGGACTCTGGCGGCAGTGGGGCCTGGATGACTTATCCTGGCACCACAGCGTATCTGGCAGACAACCAACGCGATCTTCTGTGACGGTTACCCAACGCTCAATCGGGCTGTGTCTTGCCGGGGAAATAAAAGTCATTTCCAAATTTACAATTGGAAACGAACGGGTGCACGTTAGTCATCAGTTCAGCATACCGAAGACAATTTCGGATCTGCCCAGGGTCGGTGTCCGGTGGCTACTGCCACAAGAACTGGAAAGCCTGTCCTGGTTTGGCAACGGGCCCCATGAAACTTACATCGACAGACAGCAATCTGGCCGCCGGCAGATTCACCGCTCGACGATAGGTGAACAGTATGTGCCTTATATCCTGCCCCAGGACCACGGTAACCTGACTCAGGTTTCCTGGATAACGGTTGCCGGAAAGCGATTTGCTTTTTGTGTACAGGCAGACACGTCGATGGAAGCATCCGCCAGTCACTACCCGCACGAACTATTGACCCCCGCCTTTCACACCTATGAGGTCAGCGCGGATCCACTTTGCTACTTGTCACTCGATGCCGCTCAGCGCGGCGTAGGCGGCGCCAGCTGCGGACCTGACACTTTAGAGCAGTACCGCGTTCGACCGGGCAGACATCGACTCAGCTATTCCGTCAATATCAAGGAAACCCCATGAGTACAGCAACCAGAATCTGGGACCTGCCATTGAGACTCTTTCACTGGGCATTAGTGGTTCTGGTTTCCATTTCAATCTACACCGGATTGTCGGGTGGCTTCTATGAAATGGACTATCACATGATGTCGGGTTACGGAATTCTTGCACTGGTGCTGTTTCGCATCATCTGGGGGTTCATCGGGTCCACCCACTCACGATTTGTCTCATTCGTATCGTTAAGATCCTTGCTGCCTTATTCTCGTCGCCTGTTTAGGCGAGAGCCATCCTCAATGCCAGGTCATAATCCACTGGGCGCCCTCAGCGTACTCGCCTTCATCGCCGTGTTAATCATTCAGGCTTCGACAGGGCTGTTTGCAAACGATGATATATTTCTTGAGGGTCCGCTCACTCATCTGGTCTCTGATGAAACCAGTGATCTGTTAACGACAGTTCACCATATCAACGTGAAGGTGCTGTTCGGTTTGTTGGGGCTGCATCTATTGGCCATCGCTTTTCATGAGCTCTATAAAAACGAACGTCTTGTATCGCCAATGTTCACAGGCAAAAAGAAAGGCTTCGACACTAATGCAACGAAGCCAGTTCCAGTCATTGAGCTGGGCACCGCAATGGCAATTCTTGCCATGACCGCGGGGTTTGTTTACGGGTTAATTACTTATGTATAACTATTCTTCCTTAAAGTCATCGTGACACCCCTTACAGGCGCCGCCAAGTGCCTGAATCGCTGGTCCTATCTGGCTCATCTCACCGGTTCCTGCTGCTACCGACATATCCTTTGCCGCACCGGTAAATCGATCCATTGCCGCTGCAAAATCCTCGGGGTTATCCCATACAGCGTCCAGTGCCTTGGATTTTTCAACACCACTACCTGCGGGAAACACCGTGGGAGCAATCTCAGAAAGCGCAGCAATGCCTCTCGCGTGTATCGCCAAATTTTCTGCATGAACCTGGTTTTTCAAAATATTGCCCATCGATGCCATATGCCCACCGATAGATTTCATTACACTCTGCCTATATTTCGCCTCGACCTGGTCGTCAGCCAGAACAGCCTGCCAGGAAACGAGGCCTGCCACGACCAATAATACTTTTACAACTTGCTCCATTACCGCTCTCCGATTGATGGATGTTTCAGAGCATAGCGCGAAACGACTTCAACATTCACCCAGGGAAGCCCAGATTGATTGGTTTTTTTAGTCAGGACAAGGCGAACTCGCACGGAGATTTGAGTACGGGTTTAACACAGTCATCGCGGAAAAACTGATGCGGCACTCCGACTTCAATCAGAGGTTCCCTCGCTTGTCGTGATTGACCTGAGGTTAAGCGAATCGTATGGTCTCGATTCACCTGACTGAGCTACACCCATGACAGCGACAAAGAGCTATCCTTTTGAGGCCTCACTTGAGAAGCTGGAGGCACTCGTGGAACGAATGGAAGAAGGTGATCTTACACTGGAAGAATCACTGAAGGCCTTTGAACAGGGGATAAAGCTGACCCGCGAATGTCAGAGCGCTCTCACCAAAGCCGAACAAAAAGTGAAACTACTCATTGAAGAAAATGGCCAGATCACCGAAACCGACTTCGAGGAAGACGAGGACTAACAGTGTTCCCCGAACCTGGTCTGCATCATGTTTGATCAAATTCCCACATCAAGACCAGCCACCCCGTTATTAGATACTGTTGATAAACCTGCGGATCTTCGCAAGCTTAAGCAGGATTGCCTGGAACAGTTATCCAGAGAACTGCGTCATTTTTTGCTCTACACCGTAGGGCAAACCGGCGGGCATTTTGGCGCTGGCCTGGGGGTCGTTGAGCTCACCGTCGCCCTGCACTATGTTTTTAACACACCGGACGACGGCTTGATCTGGGATGTTGGCCATCAAACCTATCCCCACAAAATTCTCACAGGCCGCAGGGATATCATGCATACGCTAAGACAGCCCAACGGACTGGCACCATTTCCGAGCCAGGGTGAAAGTGAATACGATGTCTTCGGTACCGGACACTCATCAACCTCCATCAGTGCCGCGCTGGGTATTGAACTCGCTAACAAAATTACTAACAAGACATCCCATACGGTTGTGGTTATTGGCGACGGCGCCATGACTGCTGGCATGGCATTCGAAGCACTGAATCATGTAGCCGCCTGCCAGGCAGATTTATTGGTTATCTTGAATGACAATGCCATGTCCATTTCTGAAAACGTGGGCGGTCTGGCTAACTATTTCGCCAGAAACATCTCTGCCCGCGATCTTGGTGATCACCGGCCTGTGGAATCAGCAGCGCCGGGCAGTATCTTTACCGATCTTGGCTTTAACTACACCGGACCCATTGATGGTCACGATATTGAAAACCTCGTGACCACGCTGCAACAACTCAAAAACCAGCCTGGCCCCAGATTGCTGCATCTACTCACCAGGAAAGGAAAAGGCTATGGGCCTGCCGAGCGATCACCGGTTAGCAGTCACTCACTGACCAAGCTGGAAAAACAATCGGCTAACACGGAGCCAACCTACTCGAACATCTTTGGGAACTGGGTATGCCGAAAGGCGGAACAAGACCAGCGCCTCGTGGCAATAACACCGGCAATGAAAGAAGGGTCTGATCTTTCTCGTTTCGCAGAAGCCTTCCCGGACCGTTTCCATGATGTCGCCATCGCAGAGCAACATGCGGTAACCCTGGCTGCAGGGCTCGCCACAGGCGGCGCGAAACCAGTCGTGGCCATCTATTCGACTTTCCTGCAAAGGGCATATGATCAGTTGATTCACGATGTGGCCATCCAGAACCTTGACGTCCTGTTTGCCGTCGATCGTGCATCCCTGCTGGAAGATGGCCCGACTCATTCCGGGGTGTTTGATCTTTCATTCACCCGGGCAATTCCCAATCTTGTCGTTATGGCGCCTTCCAACAAGCAGACACTGGAAGCCATGTTAGATTTTGGTTATGAATTTGAGGGACCCTGTATCGTTCGATATCCAAGAGGCGCGGCCATTGAAACTTCTGCCGCTGAGACGCCAATCGTGTTGGGCAATGCATCCGTCATCAGAACCGGAAGCAAAGTTGCCCTGCTGTCATTTGGTACGGTAAGAAGCTCAGCTGAGCTAGTCGCGGACAAACTGGATTACACCCTGGTCGATATGCGATTTGCCAAGCCCCTGGATCAGGTTTTGATCGAAGAGCTATCCGGCTCACATCAAATGCTGGTCACTATCGAGGAGAATGCCATCGCGGGCGGTGCTGGATCCGGGGTGAACGAAATCATTGCAAAACTGAACAGTGAAGTATCAATATTGAACATTGGCGTACCCGACAGGTTTTTCGATCAGGATCAACCAGATGCCATGCTTGATTCAGCCGGATTATCGGCAACGGCCATCGAACAAACGATCATCGCAGAACTTAACCGCTAGCCTTGCTGGCTAACGCTCCCCGAAAAGATGGCCGAGTTTACCGGCCTTGGTCGCCAGATATCTCGCGTTATGATCGTTCTTGCCAGTTTCAATCGACAGTCGTTCGACAATTTCAATGTCAAGCTTGTTCAAAGCCTGAACCTTTACAGGATTGTTAGTCATTAGCCTGATGCGATCCACTTGCAGATGAAGAAACATGGATTTACAGATGGTGTAATCTCTTAAGTCAGCATCAAACCCGAGCCTCTCGTTCGCCTCAACGGTATCTGCGCCTTTGTCTTGTAATTCATAGGCGCGTATTTTGTTGATAAGACCGATGCCCCTGCCCTCCTGACGGAGATAGAGAATGACCCCGTTGCCAGCTTTGGAAATAGCGCGCATTGCGTGCTCCAATTGAGAACCGCAATCACAACGCATGCTGAACAAGCAATCACCGGTCAGACATTCAGAGTGCACTCTACACAGAACAACATCTTCGTCTGCAACATCACCGAAAACTAATGCGACATGCTCCTGGCCAGTGTCTGCATCCTCAAAGCCATGCATAATAAACTCCCCAAACGGTGTGGGTAGTTTGCAGGAAGCTACGAAGGTCGCTGGCAATCTGGTCTCCGGCGAAAAAAGAGGGTCGCTAGTGTAGCAGTTGAACTTTCAATAGCAAACGAATCAAAGCTTGCTGGTGAGCACCATCAACCCCGCATTTTCCGAGATATCAACGTGCTGAAGAAAGGACATGCCAAGCAGAATATCTTTTGGATGTTCACCACCAAGGATGACTGCCTGAATATTGACCTGCTTGATATCACCAACCTGCATTTCCTTGATGATCACCAGTGTGGCTGCTAATTCAGCGCTTGCTGTTGACGCTCTGGTTGGCACGCCGTCCGCCAGCGAAATCCCCAACGATCTCGCCATGGTCGAGTTAATCGCCACAACATTGGCGCCAGTATCCACCAGGAAGCGGACCGGCCGACCATTAATACTGCCGTAGGCAATATATTGCCGGTTTTCCGCCATACTGATATGCACCTGGGTTTTCTCGGGCGTTTTGAAGCTGGCTCCGATTCGATCGGTGAGATACAAGGCTTGCTCTTCGCCAAGGTAGGAAATCACTGCGCTGTTTGAGTCAGCTTTAACCAGCTTTACCCCTTCTCTGGACTCCTGACCCTGCTTGACCAGTTGTTCCCGACCATCAATGACCAATAGTGCGGTGCCGCCAAACAATGCCCGCACCTCAATCTGCAAGGCGAAGCTCTGGGACGATAATAAGAGAACAACTGCAGGTACAAGTAGCTGCCGCAACATAACGATAGGAGTAACCAGACCGATAATCATTGGCCCACTATACCCCGCGGTATGTTTCAGCCGTTAGCGTTTTGCTGGTTATACCATTGCAAGATAGGCAACATGCAGGACCTGAAGGATTCCCAGGGCATACAGCCCTGCAACGACATCATCGAGCATAATGCCCAGACCACCTTCTAATTGCCTGTCAGCAACACTGACAGGCCAGGGTTTTGTAATATCAAAAAGCCTGAATAACAAAAAAGCTGGAATCAGCCAGTAATAGGATGGCAACCAGAGCATCACTATCCACATGCCAACAAATTCGTCCCAGACAATAACCGAGGGATCTTTCAGGTTTAACTCAACTGCAACCCTGCCTGATACATAAACGCCCAGAGTAAAAGCAAACAGGATCACGACAATTTGAATCCAGATGGGTAAAGTCAGTAATGGCACAAAGAGAATCAGACCAAGCATCGAGCCAGCGGTACCCGGCGCTTTTGGTGCAAGCCCACTACCCAGGCCAAAAGCCAGGAAATAATCAGGCCGAGTAAACACTTTTTTCCAGATGGGCTTCATCATCTAAGAAAGATCTGATTAAGGTCGGAATGCCGCATCACTATTTCCGCCATAACCGCGTCAGATTCGTATTCATACTCCGCTCGCCTCTTCCTTGTTTTAATTGAAGTGTTTTAATGAAAGTGTTCTGACGATCCTCTTAATCAGAGGTTTCCTCAAAAGTGCTGGTATCCGGCACCATCAACGTCGATGGCCTGTCCGTCTTCATCCAGTACAAGAACGCTATCGCTTGCGGTGATAGAACCTATCCTGGTCATTTTGAGACCAAGTTCTGTCGCGAGTTTAACGATGGCATCACGTGATTGGACGCCTGCGGTGAAACACAATTCATAGTCATCGCCTGCAAACAAAGCCCGTTGTTGCGCGCCTGACCTGCCGACTGCGGCAATAAGTTCTTCTGACAGTGGCAACGCCGCACAATCAACCTGCGCGCCCAATCCATCGGTTTCAGTCAGATGACCAATTTCGGCTATTAACCCGTCGGAGATGTCTATCATGGATGTGACGATGTCCCTGAGATTCTCTCCTGCCACTAACCTGGGCGCCGGCCTTATATAGCGGCAAGCCAGGTAGCCCGTGCTATCACCGGAATTGACCCGATCCAGCCCGGCAGCCGCATCACCGAGCGTGCCTGTCGCATAGATGTCATCACCAGTCGATGCACCGACGCGTGTCGCGGCGCCACCCACCGGCAGGGTCCCGAGCACTGTCATCGTCAATGAAAGAGACCCTCTGGCAAGGTTCCCCCCGACCAGGGGAATGTCGTAATGTTCGATCAGGGTTGATAACTCCGCCGAGAAAGATTCCAGCCAGCTTTCGTCTACTTCGGGCAGCGTCATCGCCAGTAAGAACGAATGGGGCCGTGCACCCATTGCCGCCAGATCACTCAGATTTGCCCCGACGGTTCGAGAAGCGACAAGCGATGCCTTCGAGCCATTGGGGAAATGCACACCCTCTAACAACGTATCCGTTGAAATACACAACTCATCGCCAGGCGAGACTTGAACAATCGCGCAGTCATCACCCGGGCCAAGGATCACTGATTCCGAATGATGCGAAAGCGTCTTGAAGTATCGATCAATAATCGAGAATTCGTCGGGTGTCATGAAGCCTTACTCAGATTTACGCAAATCCCTGGCGATCGCGTCGAGGATAGAGTTAACAAATTTGTAACTGTCAGTTGCACCGAATGATTTTGCGAGCTCAATGCCTTCGTTAATCACCACTCGATAGGGAACGTCTATCCTCGAGGCCAACTCGTAGACAGACATCAACATAATGCCTTTTTCGATAGGATCCAGTTCATCAAAATCCCGATCAGATTTTTCATTGATCAAACTTCGAAGATTCGCTTCGTCCCGGTGAACACCGCGCAGCACTTCACGAAAATATTCTATGTCTGCCCGTTTCATGTTGTGATCAGTAATGAAAAACTCGATCACATCTGCAACTCTCACATCAGTAAGCTGCGCCTGATACAGCGCCTGCACCATGAATTGTCTTGCTCTGCTTCTCGCAGCTGCGCCAGATTTCATCCAATATTTCTGAGTAGACTGACCATCTCAAGGGCAGTCATGGCGGCATCCGCACCCTTGTTACCGGCCTTGGTGCCTGATCGCTCGACTGCCTGTTCAATCGAGTCTGTTGTCAGCACGCCGAATGCAATGGGAATTTCATGGTCCAGTGAGACTCGGGCCAGACCACTGGAACATTCACCGGCGACGAAATCAAAATGGGGCGTACCACCTCGGATAACCGCACCGAGCGCGATAATCGCATCAACCTCTCCCTTGTTGGCAACCCGTTTCGCCGCGAGGGGCAGCTCAAATGCACCCGGCACTTTTACGACGGTAATATTAGCCTCTGGAACGCCATGGCGTCGCAAGCTGTCGATAGCACCCGAACAAAGACCATCGACGATAGAACTGTTAAACCGCCCGACCACCAATGTGAATTTTGCCGTGTTGGCAGAAAAATCGCCTTCAATAACCTTCATCATTTCTGTTTCCTGTTGCGTTAGGCTGGACCAGCCGTAATTCGATAGTCCTCGCCAACTTTCCTGATATCACGAATCTTCAGCCTGGTGAGGTCGGTCATTCTATCAACTTCTGGCAGGTTCAGTAACGACTTCGCTGAAGCACCCATAAATGCAGGTGCTACATAAATAATCATTTCATCCACCAGCCCCTCATTGATCAATGACCCGGCCAGCGTGCCACCACATTCAAACAACACCTCACTATGCTCCCTTGCTGCCAACGCCTTGAGCAAGGCACGAAGGTCAATACGACCATCGTCGGCGGGTAGCGTTAACACTTCCACCGGGAATTTATCTGCGGGCTCCTGGACGGAAACAACGACCGTCGAATCCCGGTCAAGTAGTTGCGCTGCTCGGGGAATCCGGAGATTGGAGTCGAGTACATAAACAGGCCGGACTACCTGCGCCGCGACATCTGCACCTGCCACCTTCAGCTCGTTCGGTCGAACCGTTAACAAAGGGTCATCATCTATGACTGTCTGTACACCGGTGACGATGGCCGCGCTCATCGCGCGCAATCGCTGCACGTCACCGCGAGACTCAGGTGACGTGATCCATTTCGATTCCCCATTGGCAAGCGCAGTCTTGCCGTCAAGGCTCATCGCCAATTTCAGACGCACATAGGGTTGCTGCTGCGTATGGCGTTTAATATGACCCATGACAAGATCCGCAGCAGACTCGGCAAGCACGGACATCACAACCTCAATACCTGCTTTTTCCAAAACCCCGATACCCTTGCCAGCATTCCGGGCATCCGGGTCCAGCTGCGCCACGACTACACGGGCCACACCAGCCTTGACCAGCGCCTCAGCGCAGGACGGGGTTCGTCCGTGAAAACTGCAGGGTTCGAGGGTTATGTAGGCAGTTGATCCCCTGGCTGCATCCTGGGCCACTTGCAGTGCATTGGCTTCAGCATGGCCCTGGCCAGCGACCAGGTGAAAACCTTCACCCACAATTTTATCTTGTCGCACCAACACACAACCCACACAGGGGTTCGGGTGCGTCGAGTATCTGCCGCCTTCAGCAAGACGAATAGCCCTTGCCATAAAACGTTGATCGTCGAACATTAACTATCTCGCTCGGCTTTATGCTTACTCATGGCCTCGATTTCCTGGCGGAACTCATTCACATCCTGAAAACTCCGATAGACAGATGCAAACCGTACATAGGCCACATCATCGAGTTCTCGCAGCTCATTCATCACCAGTTCGCCGACATCACGGGTATTGACCTCTCGTTCACCGGTCGCTCGCAGGCTGTGTTTTATTCGATCAACGGTTGCATCAATCTGTTCCAGGTCAACCGGTCGTTTTTCCAGTGCACGTAGAAGACCGCTGCGTAACTTTTCTTCATCAAACGGCTGCCTTGAGCCGTTGTTTTTGATCACTCTGGGCAACACGAGTTCTGCAGTTTCAAAGGTGGTGAAGCGCTCGCCGCATTGCTGACATTCACGACGGCGACGCACCTGACTACCGTCGGCCACCAGTCGAGAGTCGATCACTTTGGTTTCACTGTCTGTACAAAAGGGGCAGTACACGCTGGACCTGATTCTTAAAAAGGGCTCATTCTACTCCATTTCACCATTGCGGCCCTTTAACCCTGGAGTGACTGCCGTCCGATGGATGCTTCTTGTAGAATAGCGCTTTCATTTTTGTCGCTCATTACTATGGCCCAATACGTTTACACCATGTCACAGGTTGGCAAAGTCGTTCCGCCCAACCGCACTATATTGAAAGATATCTCGCTGTCCTTTTTCCCCGGCGCAAAAATTGGTGTGCTCGGTCTAAATGGCTCAGGTAAATCAACGCTGCTTCGCATCATGGCAGGCATTGATACTGAACATTTAGGGGAGGCGCGGCCGCAAACCGACCTGAAGATCGGTTACCTGCCACAGGAACCGGCACTGGATCCAGAGAAGGACGTCAGGGGGAATATCGAAGACGGCCTGGGCGAAGCCAATGACCTGCTCAAAGAGTTCAACGAGATCAGTGACAAGTTCGCCGAACCCATGACCGATGATGAGATGACGGCATTGCTGGAGCGACAGGGTGATCTGCAGATCAAAATTGATGCCATAGACGGCTGGAACCTGGAACGGAAAATGGATATCGCCAGTGATGCGTTACGCCTGCCGCCCTGGGACGCCAGCGTGGAAAACCTGTCTGGCGGTGAAAAACGCAGGGTGGCATTATGCCGACTGCTGTTATCGAACCCTGACATGCTGCTGCTGGACGAACCGACCAACCACCTGGATGCCGAATCGGTTGCCTGGTTGGAACGGTTTCTAAAGGAATTCCCCGGCACTGTTGTTGCCATCACCCACGATCGCTATTTTCTGGATAATGCGGCTGGCTGGATTCTGGAACTGGACCGTGGCTATGGGATTCCCTATGAAGGCAATTACTCGGACTGGCTCGAGGCCAAGGACAAACGGCTACAGGTTGAGGAAAGTCGTGAGGTCGCGCGGCAAAAGTCCATCAAGGCCGAACTCGAATGGGTGCGCAGCCAACCAAAAGCACGCCAGGCCAAGAACAAGGCCAGACTCGCAAGATTCGATGAACTGAACTCACAGGAATTTCAAACCCAGAACGAAACCCAGGAATTGTATATCCCACCTGGACCGCGCCTGGGTGACATGGTGTTGGAGGTTAATAACGTCAGCAAGGGATTCGGCGACACCATACTCATTGAAGATCTAAGCTTCTCAGTCCCCAGGGGCGCCATCATCGGCATCATTGGCGGCAACGGCGCGGGAAAATCGACTCTTTTCAGAATGATCTGCGGAACAGAAGCACCGGATGCCGGAGAAATTCAACTGGGCGAAACCGTGGTCCTCGGTTATGTCGATCAAAGCCGCGACAGCCTATCGTATGATAAAACCGTCTGGGAAGAAATTTCCGAGGGCAACGAGATGATCCAGATCGGTAAGTATGAAACTCAGTCGCGCGGCTATGTCAGCCGATTTAATTTCAAGGGTTCAGATCAACAAAAGTTTGTTAAGGATCTGTCCGGCGGTGAGCGTAATCGTGTGCATCTGGCCAAGCTCCTTAAGACCGGTGCTAACCTGTTACTACTTGATGAGCCAACCAACGACCTGGATGTGGAGACGTTAAGAGCATTAGAAGGTGCGATTGAAACCTTCCCCGGCAGCGTGATGATTATCTCCCACGATCGCTGGTTCCTGGACCGTCTGGCTACTCACATTCTTGCGTTCGAAGGAGAAAGCCACGCAGAGTTTTTTCCGGGTAATTTTACCGAGTACGAAGAAGACCGGATGAAACGCCTTGGCACGAAAGAAATCGTGCCAACTCGCGTGAAGTATAAGAAGCTGGCCTAGGACTTTATTGCCTGCATTCTCAAACACACTTCTGCTTCGCCATTGCCTTAACTTTACCCTGGCTATTTGTCTTTCTTTGGTCCGTTTCCTTAAAGACTCTCTACTGCCGCCAGGGCATCGGACAACTTCCTAACAGCTACAATCTTGAGACCCACTACGTCCTGCCTGGGTTTGTTAGCTTCCGGGACAATGGCGGTTTTGAAACCATGCTTGGCTGCCTCTCGCAGTCTTTCCTGGCCGTTGGGTACCGGGCGTATTTCGCCGGAGAGACCTAATTCGCCAAAACAGACGAGATCAAGTGGCAGTGCCCTGTCCCGAAAAGAAGAAACGATCGCCAGAATGAGTGCCAGGTCGCTGCCGGTTTCTTCCACCCGAATGCCGCCGACGGCATTAACGAATACGTCCTGGTCGCCGACCTGCAGGCCGCCGTGTCGGTGCAGAATGGCCAATAGCATTGACAGCCGGTTTTGATCAAAACCAACGGCAACCCGGCGCGGATTGCCCAGAGCACTGGTATCCACGAGAGCCTGCGCTTCAAGTAATAGTGGCCTGGTCCCTTCCCACACAACCATCACAACGCTACCGGGCGTCGACTCGCTAGACCTGGACAGGAAAATGGCTGAAGGATTGGCGACTTCCTGCATGCCTTTTTCGGTCATGGCAAATACGCCGAGCTCATTGACCGCACCAAAACGGTTTTTTGAACAACGCAGGGTGCGAAACCGGGCATCGCTATCACCTTCCAGCATAATGAATGTGTCTATCATATGCTCCAGGATACGCGGCCCCGCAAGTGAACCTTCTTTGGTGACGTGACCGACAAGCAAGAGCACTGCGCCGGTCTGTTTTGCCTGACGTATTAACAGAGCGGCGGATTCTCTCACCTGGGCCACTCCGCCTGGAGACGAATCACTGACAGAAGTGTGCATCACCTGAATAGAATCGATCACCACCAGCTCCGGTTTTTGTTCGTTCCATACGTTGATAAGTCGCTCACAGCTGGTTTCCGACATCACTTCCAGATCATCCATGGGCAATGACAAACGCCGCGCCCTCATGGCAACCTGGGCCAAGCTTTCTTCACCCGTGACATAGAGCGCCCTTTTCTGAGCCGCCAGCTGGCACATCACCTGAATCAGCAGGGTACTTTTGCCCGCACCGGGATTACCGCTGATCAACACCGCGGAACCTGGAACAAGACCGCCGCCCAGGACACGGTCCAGTTCACCAATTCCCGTCATGATACGAGGCAGATCTTCTGCTGATACTTCCCTGAGCTTCTTTGGTCGTTCCAGTTTTCCGGAGAAGCCGGTTTTTGAAGATGAACCCGCATCAATGGACAAGCTGCTTAACGTATTCCACGCCCGACAGTCGTTACACTGCCCCTGCCATTTCGCGTATTCGGAGCCGCATTCATTACAGACGTAAACCGTTTTTGATTTAGCCACGAACTTCCCCCCGGTATGTTCTGGTCACGCGCGCGCTTACCCCGGTGAGTAGGGTGTAGGCAATAGTGCCAGCACATTTGGCAATTTCCTCCACCGGCAGTCCCTGGCCCCATAGCACCGCACGATCACCGGGCCTGACTGAATCGTCATCCTCCAGCTGCACACAAATCATATCCATCGACACACGACCAATCAGGCAACGCCTCTGACCGTGTATCAGTACCGGCGTTCCCTGCTTTGTTTCCCTGGGGTATCCATCAGCATAACCCGTGGCGATGACCGCGACCCGCGTATCCTCCGCAGCCGTCCAGAGGCTTCCATATCCGATTGATTCTCCCTGGTTGACCGTCCTAACTGAGATGATAGGTGCACTGAAAGTCATCGCAGGATGTAATTCGTTAATCGGTTCCAGGTTATCAAAGGGCGATGCCCCGTATAGCATCAGGCCTGGGCGAACCAGATCCAGATGACTCATCGGATGCATCAACACACCCGCAGAATTGGCGACAGTCAGAACACCTGCAGCCGGTTCTATTCGCTTTAACTCACTGCTCAAGCTACTGATTTTTTTGATCTGTTCATCCGTTGTAGCCGAATCCGGGCCATTGGCATTGGCAAGATGCGTCATCAAGCCAAGTAGCGTTTGATGGCCCAATTTCTCAATGGCAGCCGCCGCATTTTTTACGGAAATACCGAGCCGGCCCATCCCGGTATCGATCTTGAGCCAGACCGATCTGCGGGCAGATGCCCGATGCATCAAATCCAGTTGGTAATCGCTGTGCACCACCACCTGGAGTTCATAGATACTGGCAAGATTGAGTTCTTCTTTATTCATCACGCCTTCAAGCAGGCAAATAGGCTGACTGATACCGGATTCCCGGAGTTTGACAGCCTCGCTGATGCGCGCGACTCCGAAGCTGGTCGCCTCTTTGAGTTTTTTCGCAACTTTGATGGCGCCATGGCCATAGGCATCAGCCTTGATCACGGCCATGACCTGGCTTGCCGGGGCGAGTTCCTTGGCACGATTGAAGTTGTGAAGAATCGCGTCGAGGTCTATCTGGGCGGTTGCTTGTTTGCTACTCATCAGTGATTGCTTGAATCACCTGGCCATTAGTAATAATCGTCATAACCTGCAGCAAGATCTTCGAATTTTGTGTACTGGCCAATGAACGCCAGTTTCTTTTTACCAATGGGACCATTTCGTTGTTTGAGGATAATGATTTCTGCTATGCCCTTCTCTGCATCATCGTGATAAACCTCATCCCGGTAGATCGCCATAATGACGTCTGCATCCTGTTCGATGGCGCCAGACTCTCGGAGGTCGGACATGATCGGACGTTTGTCAGGTCGCTGCTCTAATCCTCGATTGAGCTGCGAACCGGCGATAACAGGGCACTTGAATTCTTTGGCGATAGCCTTTAACGAACGAGAAATTTCGGATATTTCTCCCGCCCTGTTCTCCGGGGTGCCGGACACCTGCATCAATTGTATATAGTCGATCAGGATCATGCCGAGTTTGCCATGTTCCCGTGCCACGCGCCGTGATCTTGATCTGATTTCATTGGGCGTTAGCGCCGGCGTGTCATCGATGAAAAGCGGTTTGTCATTGAGCAGGGTCACGGCGGACGTCAATCGGGGCCAGTCGTCGTCACCCAGTTGACCACTGCGAATCTTGCTCTGATCAATCCGTCCAAGAGAGGACAACATTCGGAGGACCAGTGAGTCTGACGGCATTTCCATACTGAACACCAGCACAGGACTGTCACCCGAGATCACGGCGCTTTCGGCGATATTCATCATTAGCGCTGTTTTACCCATAGAGGGTCGCCCGGCGATGATAATGAGATCCGAATCCTGAAGCCCGGAGGTGATTTCATCAATATCTCTGAAACCAGTACTGATTCCTGTTATTGCGCCCTTTGTCTGGAACAGCAAATCGATTCGCTCAACCGCCTTGGTCAGCAGAGGGCGGATAGAATCAGGACCACCTGTGCTGGGTCTGTCATCACTGATCTTGAAGACTTTGGATTCCGCCTGGTCAATCAGCGTTGCGCTATCACGACCATCAGGATTGAAGCCACTGTCGGCAATTTCATGTGCGACTGAAATAAGGTTTCGAACAGTTGCTCTCTCCCGGACAATGTCGGCATAGGCTGCAATGTTGGAAGCTGTCGGTGTGCTACTGGCCAGGTCTGAGATGAACGCAAGACCACCCACATTTTCAAGCTCGCCAACATCTTCGAGAGCTTCAGAGATGGTAATAATATCAAGGGGTTTGTTGCGTTCAACCAGATCCGCCATGCAGCGGAAGATAGTTCGATGATCAGAGCGATAAAAATCTTCGCCGGCAAGATTGCTGGAAATATTATCCCAGGCATTGTCATCTAGCATCAAGCCCCCCAACACTGAACGTTCAGCCTCTATGGAATGAGGGGGGACTTTTAGTGGGCTAATATCATCCAATCGACATCTCGAAAAAAGCTGGAACGGGGTGCTAGATTAAATAAATTACGCTTCCGCTACCACTGTCAATTTCAACATTGCGTCCACTTCCGGATGCAGGTGAATATTGATTTCGAATTCGCCCAGCTCCCTGATAGGCCCATCGGGCAATCTGATTTCGCTTTTCTCAAGTTCAACGCCTTGACCAGCTACCGCCTCGGCGATATCTCGGCCTGTTATCGAACCAAATAATTTACCTTCCTCACCCGCTTTAGTGGCAAGGGTGATGACAAGTTCTTCGATTTTCTCGGCACGCGCTGTCGCGAGGTTTAGCCTCTCGTTGGCCGCTCCCTCAAGTTCTGCCCGACGCTCCTCGAACTGCTGCAGATTGTCTGCAGTTGCCGGGACAGCCTTTTTCTTGGGAATGAGAAAATTCCGGCCATAACCGGATTTGACACTGACCTTGTCACCCAGATCGCCTAACTTGGCGATATTCTCAAGCAATATAACTTCCATGACTTAATCCTTCTGAATCATTTGTATTCTGTTTCTTATGTTGAACCAGCTATCCATTAACGCGACAGACGCGAGAAATGGATATACCAGCTGAAACAACAGCACCAGGGCCACATAGAACCCGGCGACCCAATTTTTGGACAGGTTCCGATCATTCATTACCCAGTGTACCAATCCAAGTGATGCGAACACCAATGGCACAGTGAGCAGCGGCAACCATCTGCCCAATTGCTCGCTAAACATATAGCAGACCAGCATCGCGACGACGATTCCCGAACTGACTACCGGTGACAACCGCAGCTGGTGAAATTCTTTTTTAAACTCACCAGGGTTATACAAGGCGCTTTGACACCATCTCGCAATCATCAGCATCACGACCATCGCAAAGGCCTGGCCAGACGCAAAAAATCCGAGCAATAGTGGCAGCGCCTGGTCCGGTTGCAACGCAATACTCGCATCTACCCGCTGTAAATATTCGATATAAAACTCGACAAATCTGGCAAGTAGGTCCGTCGCGGTTAACTCGAATATGAGCGCGCCGACCCCTGACAGTACCACCGACGCAACCAGTACCAGTTCCCATGAGAGCGCTTGCCGTAGCATTACGGCCATCAGGAAGGTTCCCACCATCGCGATTAAAGGGGATGGATCGCCCACATAGTAAAGCGCAACGCTAATCGGCAGGCAGGCCCACAACAACACGAGGAAGCCTGCAAAAGCGCCGTGGCGCAAACACACCAATGCCACGATCACCGTGCTCAACCAACCTAATAAGGGCAGCACGGCAGCAACCATACTAGCGCCGATCGCGTGGGATCGACTACGCATGACAAATTCGGCAATTCCTCGCATGACGAAAACTCGCCTTAGCTGTGCGCGTCCGTGTAGGGAATCAACGCCAGATACCTGGCTCGTTTAACCGCCTTGGCAAGTTGCCGCTGGTATTTCGCCTTGGTGCCTGTAATCCTGGAGGGAACAATCTTTCCCGTCTCAGAGATATACTGCTTCAACATCTCAATATCTTTGTAATCGATTTCGGTGATGCCTTCGGCCGTAAACCGACAATATTTTCGTCTTCTGTAAAATCGTGACATCTTCCTACTCCTCTACCGCTGTAGCAGTTTCTTCTTTGGCGGGCTTATCTTCTGCATCGTCTGCGTCGCCTGGTGCTTCTTTAGCGGGCTGAGCGGGCTGAGAACGCTGGTGACTAACTTCGTCACGAGCCTTCTTCTCTTTGCTTTCGCGCTCAATTTTCATCAACGGAGACTCCTGGGTGTCCGCTTTTTTACGCTTCATGATCAGATTCCTGAGCACAGCATCATTGAACTTGAATGCTGTTGAAATTTCCTCGAGTGTCTCAAGGCCGCATTCAATATTGAGCATCAGGTAGTGAGCTTTGTGAATCTTATTGATGGAATAAGCCAGCTGACGCCGACCCCAGTCCTCAGTTCGGTGGACAATGCCGCCGCCCTGTTCAATTAAACTGGTATATCGTTCTATCATTCCTGGCACCTGTTCACTTTGATCAGGGTGTACCAGAAACACTATTTCATAATGTCTCATCGAGGCTCCTCTCGGGTTGATGCTTCCTGTCAGACCGCCAGGTTATTAGCCGCTGGTCGGCAGTGAAGCAAGGAGAAATTTGGGACGCGCATTGTAGTTAAAGGTGTTGAGGGTTGCAAGTGCCGAAATTGGGGATCTAGGCTGATCTCTGCTTCTGGACCTCATACAGGCATATACCAGCCGCTACCGAGACATTCAGGCTTAAATCCGCGTAATCCATGGGAATATGGGCCAGAAAATCACACCGATCCTGGGTTTTTTGCCTGAGTCCCACATCTTCGGCGCCCATCACCAGCGCAATATTGCCCTTGAGATCGATTTTCGGCAGCGGCTCAGAGTCCTCTGGCAGGGTACCGACAATCCAGATGCCTGCTTTTTTCAGACTATCGATGGTGCGAGCCAGATTGACCACCTGAAACACTCGGGTCAGGCTCGCGCCACCGCTGGCCGTCTTGATGGCTGCATCATTAAGCGGTGCCGCATGGTCTTTAGGTACAATGACCCCATGCACACCAAATGACGCGGCACTTCGCAGACAGGCACCGAAGTTCCTGGGATCAGTCACACCATCCAGTATAAGGAACAGCCAATTGTCCCGGGCGACCTTAAGTAAACTGCCTAACTCTTGTTCAGTCTGAAACCTTGGTGGCACCACTTCAAGCGCGACACCTTGATGCGCAATCTCATCGCCCTCAATCGCTTCGAACACAACCGGGCAGCCCATCTGCTTCGCCAGCCCGATAATGGCTTCCTGTCGTCTATTGAGCTTTCCCTGGCGAATTCGTAATTGAATTCCCGAACCAGCCGCCAGGGCAAGGTTTACCGAATGAATGCCGACTATCTCGGTCATCTTCGTCTGCCTCTTTTCTTTGGTCCCTTGTTTTTCAATTCAGAGTTTTTCAATCCAGAGTTTTTCGAACCGGGGTTTTTCGAACCGGGGTTTTTCACCCCAGTGTTGGCCTGGCCCGCGTTTGCGGCGGCTCGAGATTTTCGGACCCTGCTTTTGCGTGCACTCCCCTGAGATTGGGTTCCCGAACGGGTTCCCGGGCGGGTCCCCGAACGGGCCCCCTTCTTCTTTCTGGCAGGTTTTTTCCGCCTGCCGATTGGCGAGTGACTCAATAACTCAAGATCGATCTTTCTCTCGTCGACGTTTACCCTGGCTATCTGAACGCGGACAGGGTCGCCCATTCCGAAGGTTTCTCCCGTTCGCTCACCCGTTAAACTCTGGTGCCCCATATCAAACTGATAATAATCGCCTTTGAGCGCGCTAACGTGCACCAGGCCCTCGACCAGAACTTCTTCGAGCTGAACGAAGAAACCAAATTTGGTGACTGACGAAATAACCCCTTCAAAGTCATCCCCAACATGCTCGCTCAAATAGTCACATTTTATCCATCCCAGAACTTCATATACCGCGTCATCCGCGCGGCGCTCTGCGAATGATAAATGTTCGCCCTGACCCAGTACCGTCTCGTCGTCATAGGGGTAGAATATCTCACGTCTCGGTTTTCCAAACCGCCTGACCTCTTTGCATTCTCGAGCACTATGGATAACTGATTTAATGAGCCGGTGTACCAGCAGGTCGGGATAACGCCTGATGGGAGAAGTGAAGTGGGCGTAATGTGAATACCCCAGGCCAAAGTGCCCTTTGTTTTCAGGTTGATAAACGGCCTGTTGCATGGACCTTAGCAGGGCAATCTGAAGTATGTGACCGTTGCTCAGTTCGCGAAGTTGACGGATGGCATGCTGATAATCCGCAGGTGATCCTTCCCCAAGATCAATATTGAAACTCGCGAGAAACTCCTTCAAGTACTCGATTTTTTCCTGTTCGGGTTTCTCGTGAACGCGATACAAACCTGGAATTTTTAACTTTGAAATCAGTCTCGCTGTGCACACATTAGCGCACAGCATGCATTCCTCTATCAGCTTGTGCGCGACATTACGTTCCACGAGTTGCACGCTGGAAACTCTTCCCTCACTATCAAAACTGAAACCCACTTCCCGGGTGTCAAAATCGAGCGCACCACGCGCTGACCTGACACGTGAGAGCAGTCCGGCTAGTGCCACCAGGCTATCAAGACTCTCTTTATGACGAGGGAAATGACCATCTTTGATCCATTGGCCAACGATCGTGTAGGTCAGTCGTTCCGCTGAATGAATAACGCCTTCATAAAACTGGTAACCACTGACTCGACCCTGCTCCGAGATAGTCATCTCACAGACCATCACCAACCTGTCTACTTCCGGCTTAAGAGAACAGAGACCGTTGCTGAGTTTTTCAGGCAGCATCGGCACCACATACTGAGGGAAATAGACAGATGTACCACGGCCATAGGCTTGCGTATCCAGCGCTGAACCCACCTTCACATAATTGGCAACATCCGCGATTGCCACGTAAAGGCGAAAACCACCACTGCGACGGCGTTCGCAATAGACGGCGTCGTCAAAGTCCCTGGCGTCCTCGCCGTCAATGGTCACAAAATCCAATGATCGAAGATCTTCCCTTTGTCGCTTTTCTTGCGGTTTTACCTCAAACGGGAGCGCATCAACCTCGCCGGTCACATCACTGCTAAATTCAAAAGGAATGTCGTTGTTGCGCAAGGCTATTTCGACTTCCATGTCCGGTGTCAGGTGATCTCCCAGAACCGCCACAATTTCGACTGCTGCAAGGCCATGAAGAGTCGGCTGCCTGGTGACTCTGGCGACAACAATCTGGCCCTCGTCAATTTCTGAACCTGGGTTCTCAATCAGTATTTCATGGTCAATCCTGCGATTGAGCGATTCAAACAGCGCGATTTGATTCTCAAAGTAGACACGACCCGTGAGCTCATTCGAATTTCGCTGAAGAACTTCAACGATTTCGCCTTCATCGCGCCCACGACGATCTCTGCCCCTGATTCGAACCAGTGCCTTATCCCCGTGAAACACCGCCCGCATTTGTCGGGGGGTAAGAAAAATGTCATCACGTTGTTCATCGCAAATCAGAAAGCCAAATCCGTCCGGGTGTGCAGAAACCCTTCCGGCAAACAACTCGAGCCTGTTAGCAATGGCATAGACGTTTCTGCGATCTACAATGACCTGACCATCACGAACCATTGCCCGCATTCTGAGCTTTAGCGCATCTCTTTCTCTGGATTTCTCTATGGCCAGTTCCTTGGCCAGGCGCTTGAAGGAAACGGGTTCACCAATGCTCGCCATCCGCTCAAGAATGGCTTCCCGGCTCGCAATGGGATGCTCATAGTTTCTTTGTTCACGTTTGAAATGTGGGTCTTTCATCTAGTATTCATTCAGCATCCGTTTGACAGATCGTATGTGGTAATTGTACCCTGCGCGTCCTCATTGCCGAGGTGGTGAAATTGGTAGACACGCTAGCTTCAGGTGCTAGTGGGGGTAACCCCGTGGAGGTTCAAGTCCTCTCCTCGGCACCAACGATTTTTCGGCTCCGCCGAAAATATCGCGCGAAAGGCACATCTAACATCCGACGCATCGGTGATTATTGATCTACCCGCCTACAAGGACCTCAGCGCAAGCACTTCGACGATCAGTTCTGCAACGAGTATGTAACTACTCATTGGGAGGTTCGCTAGCTGAATGGATCGTTGAGAATAATCGTGTCCGCTCGGTCAGGTCCGGTCGATACAAAATCGACCTTTACTTCACAAGCTGATTCTATGCGCTCCAGATAGGCGCGCGCATTCGAGGGCAATTCCGCCAAACTCTTCGCGTGCACCGTGGTTTCCTGCCAGCCAGGCATCTCCTCATAAACGGGCGTTGGAGATTCGCTTTCACGATCTTCATAGTCAATGCACAAATTTACTTTCTCCAGACCGTCCAACACATCCAGTTTGGTGATGCACAATCCGGAAACACTATTAATGTTGATCACTCGCCGTAGGGCGTATACATCAAACCAACCGCAGCGCCTGGGTCTTCCCGTGGTGGAACCAAATTCCTTACCTACGTTCGCAAGATGGCTGCCAACGTCATCAAATAATTCAGTTGGGAAAGGTCCTGAACCCACCCGTGTTGTGTACGCCTTGGTGATACCCAGGATGTAATCAAGATCCAGTGGCCCAACTCCACAACCGCTGCCAATGGCGCCAGCGGTTGTGTTGGAAGAAGTGACATAGGGATAAGTGCCCTGGTCTATATCCAGCAATGAGCCCTGAGCACCTTCAAAAAGAATGTTAGCATCGGATTTTCGCAACTGACTTAACTCCTCAACAACATCCTTAACCAAAGGTCGCAGTTGATCCGCATAACCCATCGAAGCGTCAAGGGTTTCCTGCAGACCAACCTTGTCGGTATGGAAATAGTTTTCCAGCACAAAGTTGTGATAATCCATGATCTCTTCGAGTTTCTCCTGAAATCCATCGCGATATAGATCAGCGACCCGAACGCCACGTCGGGCAACTTTGTCCTCGTAGGCAGGACCAATACCCCTGCCTGTCGTGCCGATCTTCTGATTCCCGCGGACATTTTCTCGCATCATATCCAGTGCGACATGATGAGGCAGAATCAGCGGGCAGCCGTTGGACACAAAAAGCCTGTCTCTTACGCTGACTCCGGCCTGTTCAAGTTCTTCGATTTCCTTGAACAAATCCGGTACTGACAGGACAACACCATTGCCAATCATGCACGTCACCTGTGCGTGCAAAACACCCGACGGAATCAGGTGCAGAATAGTTTTTTCACCGCCAACAACCAGCGTATGTCCTGCATTGTGCCCGCCCTGAAAACGCACAACAGCAGACGCTTTCTCAGTAAGCAGGTCAACAACCTTGCCCTTGCCCTCATCGCCCCAATGGGTACCTATGACAACTACATTCTTACCCATTGTTCATTTCTCCGTGGCCGCTGTTGAGTTGCCACTCGTTGTTGTTGAAGACCAGTTCATAGTCATATTCAGTACCTTCACCAGACTCCAGAACGATATAGCCCGATTGGCGTAGTCTTTGTATTTCCTGCCAGAGTTCTTTGTTTTTCCCACCGGGAGTATTCGATACCAGTACGATCTTGCGATCAGCCGCTTTCATGGCGACTTCCTCCGCAAGCATTCTCACATCGACAGAAAATCCAGTTGCACTTCTGTTACCACGGCCAAATACCTGGCCCACGAAATCATATCGTCCGCCTTTCGCCACGACTCGCCCGGAACCTTCTACGTAGGCCGCAAATACAATACCCGTATGATAGGCGTAGCCACGTAATTCACTCAAATCAAAGTACACAATAAGATCCTTGAATCTCTCGGCAATCACAACAGATACCTGTTCAAGGTTGTCGATACTGGCGAGGATGCCTTTATGACCTACAAACAATTCGCGAGCCCTCGTCAGTACCGTTGCGTCTCCGGTTAATCCGGGTAGGGCGCAGAGCATGTGGGTATCCCCCGTCGAAAGATCGAACTGCGTACATCGCGACTTGATCTCAGCCACCGCCTTTTTTTGAACCGCATCAAACAGGAGCTCCTGCTGGTCAGCCGACAATGCCAGGGAGTCCATGAGCTGACGAAAAATCGCCACATCACCCAGGTCAACATGAATCGTATCGACCTCCAGTGATTTCAACGCCTCAACCATCAGACTGACGATTTCCACATCAGCCGTGCCATTAGATTCACCAAAGAGTTCAGCACCGACGCTAAGTGGTGTTCTACTCGCCAGCATTCTGTCAGCCTGTGCCTGCACCACCGTACCGGCATAACAGAGCCTGGCTACACCTGCACGATTAAGGCTATGGGCATCAATGCGGGCAACCTGGGGGGTAATATCTGCCCGAACGCCCATCGTACGGCCTGTCAGCAGGTCGACTATCTTGAAGGTTTTTAAGTCGAGATCGTGACCGGTACCCGTCAGTAGTGAATCAATATACTCAATCATCGGTGGTATGACGTAGTCATAGCCCCAGGTTTCGAATAGATCGAGCAGGCGGCGGCGAACTTCCTCCAGCTTCTTCGCTTGAGGAGGAAGTACATCTTCGACTCCATCCGGCAGGAGCCAACGGTCTACTATGGCCATCTCCAATTCCCCTTTGTTCTGACTAATGTGTTCTGACTAACGCGTTTTGACTTGACAGGAGTTCGGATTATCAGTTGATCAAATAGAGCAGTCCGGTACCGAGCAACATACTCATCAATCCTACTATTCGCATAGTATTGTCATTGACTTCAGACAACATCATCACCATTTCTCGCCAACGCTTTGGAAACGCGAATGGCACAATACCCTCGATAACGAGCAGCAGGCAAAGTGCAACGCCCAACTCATGCCACATGGTCATGCCACACTGTCATTCCTTTTATATTCGCTGTCGTAAACGAAAAAACTGGTTACCCATAAGAACCACTTCCTACGGGCACCCAGTTATCGAGGCGCAAACTAACTCGTTCAATGGCTCTGGTCAACGGCCCCAGGCTATCAATCGTCGAGTTTCCAGCCGTTCATGTATTTAAAAAAATCACTATCCGGCTGAATAATCAGGATATCGCTCTTACTCGAGAAAGTACGCTGGTAGGCAGACATGCTCCGATAGAACTCGTAGAAGCTTTCATCCTTCTGGAAAGCACTGGCATACATAGACGCCGCTTGCGCGTCACCTTCACCACGAGTTTCTTCCGCCGNGCTGTAGGCTTCTGCAAGGAGAATCTCACGTTGTTTATCCGCATCTGCCCGAATGCCAACTGCCAATTCCTGACCTTTGGCCCTGTGCTCGCGCGCTTCGATATCACGTTCAGTGTTCATGCGGTTATAGACCGATTGACTCACTTCCGGTGGCAAATCGATGCGTTTTACCCGCACATCCACAACGACTACACCCAGCTCATCATTGGTAACCTTGTTCAGGTTTTCCATTAACACCAGCATCAGCTCATCGCGTTCACCGGATACCACTTCATGCAGGGTTCGCTTGCTGATTTCATTTCGAAGCCCGTTGTTGATTCGCTCCTTCAACAGTTCTTCCGCCCGCCTCACGTCACCGGAGGTTGCCGTATAGAAAGTCTGTACATTATCTATCCTGAATTTGGCGAAGGAATCAACAATCACTGCCTTTTTTTCCAGCGTCAGAAATCTTTCCGACGGCGCATCAGAAGTCAGTACCCTGGCGTCAAATTTTCGCACCTCGTTAATGATCGGCAGCTTAAAATGAAGGCCAGGCGGAATGTTGTCGCGGGACACCCGTCCGAACTCAAGCAGCACAGCTCGTTCCAGTTCCGTCACGATAAAAAAGGAATTCAGTCCCAGTAATCCCAATAAAACAACAATAAAGCCTATGACAAATGTTCGCTTGCCCATTAGCGTCGCTCCCTTCTATTGAGGGTTTCAGTGTTTCCAAAATTGGCGCCAGATCTGGTATCCGCTCTCGGAACATTACTACTACCCTGGTTTTGTTGCATGATTTTGTCGAGCGGCAGGTAGAGCAAATTGTTACCACCATCGACATCAATCAGCACCTTGGTTGAATTCATCATGACGCTTTCCATCGTGTCGATATACATTCTTGTTTTGGTCACCTCTGGCGCCAGCTTGTATTCAGCATAGAGTTTATTGAATCTCTCTGATTCACCACGAGACTCTGAGATGACTCGTTGTTTATAAGCGTCGGCTTCTTCCAGATATCTTTGGGCTTCACCCCGAGCCTCCGGAACAACCTGATTGGCGTATGCATCCGCTTCATTACGAAGCCGAACTTCATCTTCGCGCGCCTTAATAACATCGTCGAACGCAGCACGCACCGCATCGGGCGGAGCTGTTTCATCGATATTCACCTGGGTCACCCGGATACCAGTGCCATAGTTGTCCATATAGGTCTGGATTCTGGCTTTTACCGCGATGGCAAGTTGTGCACGTCCCTCGGTGAGCACGTCATGCATTTCTGTACCGCCAACGACGTGTCGGAGTGCACTTTCCATTGCGTGATAAAGGCTTTTGTCCGGTTCAAGAACATTCAGCTTGTAGGCAACAACGTCGCTGATCACGTACTGAACTGTCATCGAGACCTTGACGATGTTTTCATCCTCGGTCAGCATTTCTGAATCATGGGGACGTGAACGCACGCGCGTAACGTTCTCTATCATAACCTGATCAACAAAAGGCGGATTCCAGTGCAAACCTGGCAACACGGTTTGATCCAGCTTCTTGCCAAATCTTAAAACCACACCGCGTTCCTGCTGATCTACCTGGTAGACACCCATCACACCATAGATAACCGCCAGTACCAGGACGCCCAGCCATATAAGGTTGGTATTGAACGGCCGGGATGTGCCCCCGCCTCCCTGGTTTGAGCGGCTATTGCCACCAAACATTTGTGACAAGTTCGCCTGAAGTTTACGAAAAGCCGCATCCAAATCAGGTGGACCCTCATCGTCGCGATTTCCCCAGGGATCTTTGTCACCCTGGTTTCCGCCACCCGGTTCATTCCACGCCATATCTTTCTCCTGTTAACGCACCAGCAGGAAAACCATTTTCCCGCTATTATCACTATTTATCCCGGTCCCCCGCGCCCAACATACCGCCGTTTGCGGTCAGTTATTGGACACCATGGGAAACATGCTGCTGGGTTATTTTTTTAAGGCTACTTTCCTGAATCTTGAGATATATTTCAATAGAACCATCTTCACACGATTCTTCGCGCATGACCGCTCCCATCTCAAAAAACTTCGCTCTCATGCGACCATCTTCTGGTTTGAGCCTGACACTGGTTTCGATCACCGATTCTCCCAGTCTTTCGGCTATTGCTTCCAATAGCAGCGCCTTGCCATCGCCGTTTATACTCGACAACCAGACCTTTCTGACAATACCATTACGATCCCTCTCAACTCGAGGCAAACCGTTGATCAGGTCAATCTTGTTGTAAACCATCAACTGGGGGATATCTTGCGCACCTATATCCTCGAGCACAATGTTTACTTCTGTAATACGTTCTGAACGAAGCATTTCGGCGGCATCAACGACATGCAATATCAAATCGGCCTGACTGACTTCCTCGAGTGTCGCCCGAAATGCATCCACCAACGTGTGCGGCAACTGACGAATAAAGCCAACGGTATCGGCTAGCACTGCAGACCCGATCACCGGTAGTTCAAGGCGACGCAGTGTCGGGTCCAATGTGGCAAATAATTGATCTTCCACGCGAACGTTGGCAGTGCAGAGCTGATTAAACAAGGTTGATTTACCTGCATTAGTATAACCGGCAAGAGAAACCGTCTTGACGTCAGAACGGGCCCGATTTCTCCGGTTATGTTGCCTCTGGCCACGGACTTTGGTCAAGCGGCCGTTTATTCGCTTAATACGATCGGAAATCATCCGCTGGTCAGCTTCCAGCTGGGTTTCACCTGCGCCACCAAGACCTGCTGAAGCACCGGCGCCCTTACCAGAACCGCCCCGTTGCCGATCAAGGTGTGTCCAGCCGCGCACCAGTCGTGTTGAGGCGTGTTCCAGCTGGGCAAGCTCTACTTGCAGCTTACCCTCGTGGGTCCTGGCCCTGGTCGCAAAAATCTCCAGAATCAGACCCGTTCGACCCAGCACCCGCTTTTCCAGCGCGCGCTCCAGGTTCCGCTCCTGGGTTGGCGACAAGTCATCACCGAACACAACCAGGTCGCAATCATTGTGGCCGAGCCATTGCCCAATTTCTTCTATCTTACCGCCGCCAATAAAAGTGCCCGGATGTGGGAAGCGTCGGTTGCTGGTCAAAAATCCCACAGGCACCAGCCCCGCAGACGAAGCAAGTTCGCGCAGTTCTTCTATGGTCGCCAGTTCAGAATCATGGCGCTGGATGTGAATCAGCAGCGCCTGGCTGCCTGATTCAGGTCGGTCTAAAAACAAGGTTATTCTTGTCCTTCAGTAGGCATCTTGACATTACGAGAAGGCACCACCGTTGAAATTGCTGATTTATAAATCATCTGATTAACCGTATTACGAAGAAGTATCACGAATTGATCAAACGATTCAATTTGACCCTGCAACTTAATACCGTTTACCAGAAATATCGACACTGGAATACGATCCTTGCGCAAAGCGTTTAAGAAAGGGTCTTGTAATGATTGCCCTTTTGACATGCCGCTCTCCTAAGAATCCTTCGCTATTCTCAAACCGAGAACGGAGGATTCAATCAGTGAATAAACTGAGCAAACCACCTGCAGTCAAATGGGCTAGCCTGGCTCAAGGGCTAACACCTGTTTCGCAGGTGACCAGGGAACCTCTTAATCAAATACCCTTAAGCTAATATGGTGCTACTGGTCAGGATTTTCAAGGTCTTATCAATGTCTGGCTGTTCCAGGCAGATAAGGTCCTTCCAGCTGCGCAGCCAGGTAAACTGCCGCTTTGCCAGCTGGCGGGTTGCCGCAATGGCCGCCTCGGTCATGGTGACCTTATCAATTTCGCCGTCCAGATAGGACCATACCTGGCGATAGCCCACTGCTTTGATCGACGGCAAGTCTCCATGCAGCAGGGGATTTGCCTTTAGCGCCATCACTTCCTCGATAAAACCTGCATCAAGCATGGCGCCAAATCGATCAGCAATAGCCTGGTGAAGGACGCTTCGATCGGGCGGTAGTATCGCTATCTCGAGCAGGGGAAAGGGACAAGGTCCGGTAGATTGTCGGTGGAGCTCGGTCATCGACGAACCCGTTAATCTAAATACTTCTATGGCTCGCTGGAGTCGTTGGGTATCAGTTGGTTTGATTCTCAGAGCCGACGCGGGGTCAATCACCTGCAGCTCTTCATGTAGCTTCTGCCAACCGTCAAACGCAGCTTCATCCGCAATCGCTTTTCTTGTGGCGAGGTCTGCCTCCGGTAAATCTGCCAGACCATCTTTTAGGGCCTTCAGGTACAACATGCTGCCGCCGACAATGATGGGAACCTTGCCTTTTGCATGAATGTCGGCAATCAGTCGCAGGCAATCGTCACGGAAATTCGCAGCCGAATAGGGGTCCGCAGGGTCTCTGATATCAATGAGATGATGGGGCACTTCTGTCATCAGATCCCGAGCTGGTTTGGCTGTGCCTATATCCAGACCTCTGTAGACCTGCGCAGAATCCGCACTGATGATCTCTGCATCAATGTTTCGGGCAATTTCGAGGGACAATCCGGACTTACCGCTTGCCGTCGGCCCGGTAATAACTAACGCCCCGTGCATGATGTTACCTGCCTCGAAGAAACAAACTATCGAGTTCGGTAAGACTCATTTCACACCAGGTAGGTCTGCCGTGATTACATTGACCACTGCGTTCCGTCTCTTCCATGTCACGCAGCAGTGCGTTCATCTCAGGCAGGGTCAGCTTTCGATTCGCACGGACAGACCCGTGACAGGCCATCGTCGAGAGAATTTCATCTCGATGTTGTTCAATTCGCTTACTCTCGCCATATTCTGAAAAGTCGGAAAGTACATCCCGGACCAACTGTTCTACATCACTTTTTATCAGCAAAGTAGGTATGGCGCGTACGATGAGCGATTCTTCGCTGGCTCGTTCAATTTCTATCCCAAGCGCCAGGAGTTCATTGCCATGCTCCTCGATCAGATCTGCGTCTTTTTCACTCACCGCAACAGATATTGGCACCAGCAACGGCTGACTCTTTATCCCCTCTGAATCACACGCCGACTTCATATACTCATAGGTAATACGCTCATGGGCCGCGTGCATGTCGACAAGAATCAACCCATTGGAATTCTCAGCCAGGATGTAGATCCCGTGCAGCTGAGCCACGGCATAACCGAGCGGCGGCATTGTGGCGTCATCGATCGCTGCCGTTGGCTCTGAATCTTTCGATAACAACTCACGATACACCGAGAGCTGCGGATCGCGTATGCCCTGGTTTCTACCACCAAAGGCCATGGGCGCCTGCATCGGCGGCGATGGGTGTTCATAGGGCATTTGTGCATGAGCGGATTCTTCCGGTCGAACATCTGCAAGCACCCTGTGAATGGTTCGATAAATAAAATCGTGGACATCTCTGCTGTCTCTGAATCTGACTTCATGCTTGGCAGGATGCACATTGACGTCAACTCGCCTGGGATCAACGGTAAAGAACAAGCAAAAAACAGGATTCCGGCCGTGGAATAACACGTCTGCATAACCCTGCTTGACCGCATGAGTCACGATCTTGTCTTTTATGATCCTGCCATTAACAAAAAAGAACTGTTGATCCGCCTGACTACGGGAATAAGTTGGGAGTCCAATCCAGCCTCGCAGCGCCATCCCGGCTCTTTCGTCCGAGAAGTAAATCGCATTGTCGAGAAATGATTGGCCAAACACACCCGCCATACGATGCGATTCATCATCTGCGATGTATTGCTTCATCGTCTTACTGTTATGGCTAAGCACGAAGCTGACCAGGGGATGGCTGAGACTTATCTTCCGAACCACCTCCTCGACCTTGAGATACTCCGTTCGTTCCGTACGCAAAAACTTTCGTCTGGCTGGTGTGTTAAAAAACAGATCCCTGACTTCCACACTCGTGCCACGCGCATGAGGCGCGGGTGTTATTTCCACGGCCATTTCTGCCCCGGTCGCCTGCACACACCAGCCAGCGGCCGCATCCTGCTGCGTATTGGTAGTGAGTTTCAAACGGGAAATAGAGGCAACGCTTGCAAGCGCTTCTCCCCGAAAACCCAATGTTTCAATAGCGATTAAATCTTCCTGGGTAAAAATCTTGCTGGTCGCGTGGCGAGCCAGCACGAGATTCAGATCGTCTTTATGGATGCCCGTGCCGTCGTCACGGATGCGAATCAATTTTGAACCACCGGCTTCGATATCTATGTCGATTCGGGAAGCACCCGCATCGAGCGCGTTTTCAATCAATTCCTTGACCACTGACGCTGGGCGTTCAACGACTTCACCGGCCGCAATCTGGTTAGACAGTCTTTTGTCCAGCTGCGTAATTCTTTTGTTGTGCATGAACTCTAACCAGGTGGGATTTTCAGCTTCTGACCAATATGGATGATATCACTTCGTAGTCCGTTAAAATCTTTCAATAGTTTGAAATTTACCCGATAACGAAACGCAATTTGCGACAGGGTGTCGCCCCTTTCAATCACATGGGTGACCGCGTCGCTACCTCTTCCCTGTTTGACCCACGCCAGATATGAACCTGCAGGAGGATTTGCCTGCATTGACGTTTTTACACCCACAAAAATCGCATTGGCCAGCTTGTTCTGATGGCTCCTGCTACCGAGTTTCCGCGCTTCTGCTGGATTAGAGATGTAACCGGTTTCGATAAGTAACGAGGGAATATCCGGCGATTTCAATACAGCAAAAGCTGCTTGTTCGACGTTCTTTTTATGTAGCTTGTTGACCCTGCCAATTAAGGCCAGTACCGATCTCCCCATCTCGAGGCTAAATGACAGACTGGCAGTCATCGACAAATCCAGCAACACACCGGCAAGAAGATCATCTTTATCATCCAGCGATACGCTGCCGACCCCACCAATCAGATCAGCGCGGTTTTCTTTTTCTGCGAGCCAGCGTGCGGTTTCGCTGGTTGCGCCTTGCTGCGAAATCGCATACACGGAAGCGCCACTGACCTTCGAAGTCTTAAACGCATCTGCATGAATTGACAGAAAGACATCCGCCTGGCTCGAACGGGCAATATCAGTGCGCTTACGTAACGCTACGTAGTAATCCCCTTCTCGAATTAGCGTTGCCCTGAAACCGGGTTCTGCTTCGAACAGTCTGTGCAATCGTTTTGCAATGGCCAATACAACATCTTTTTCAAGCAGTTTGCCATAACCAACCGCTCCCGGATCATCCCCCCCGTGGCCCGCATCTATGGCAATCATGACATCGCGAATCTGTGTCAATGTTCGCTCTGATTTCTGAACGACGGGCTCGAGTAGTCTGTCCTCGCCGTAAAGATCAATGACCAGACGATCGCCGTACTGCATGATCGGTTTGAGCACGAAACTTCTTGGGCGCACTTGTTCGGTAAGATCGAGCACCACTCTTACATCCTTGCCATCATTTCTTCGTGACGTTCTTATGCGGACGATTGGTGTGTCCGTGAAATCGAATCCCGACACGTCAGCGTTAAGCGTGGCTCCGTCGATATCGATCACCAATCGATGTGGATCGGTCAAGGAAAAGACTCTGTGATCAACTGGCTGCCCCAGATCAAACACAATGCGCGTGCGCTCCGGGGAAGGACGGATTCGCAGACCGTCAATCTGGGTTTGTGACGCGTAAACATTGTTCGAGTAGAGAATGTTTGTGGATACCAGAAGGAGTATGAGCATTACCCGACACGAGCGAGCCAGGTTGATACTGGTCAGCGGGTAACCTGGTCCTGCAACAGTCGCGCGCAAATTCGTTCGCCGTGTGGTGAGTTCGCTTTGATGCCTATGTTCCGTTTTTCACCCAAGACATCAATGGCAATCTCAACATCGTGCCCGGGTAAATAACCTGCAGCTTTCTCGGGCCACTCAATCAAACAGAGTTTTCCTTCTCCGAAATACTCTTCGATGCCGATGTAGTCTAGCTCGTTTGGATCAGAGAGTCTGTAAAGGTCAAAGTGGTAGACCAGAGCACCGGGCACCTGATAAGGCTCCACCAGTGTAAATGTCGGGCTCTTCACCGCGCCAATATGGCCCATCGCTCGTAACATACCCCTGCACAAGGTCGTTTTCCCAGCGCCAAGCTCACCGCTGATATGAACGCAGCCTCTGCCGCCCATGGCATCGGCTAGACAACGGCCAAACTGCATCATTTCGTTTTCACTGCTGACATCGACATTCATGATTTGTTATGAAGCGATTTATGGTTAAGTAAGGCCCTGATTTCAGGCAGCAAATCGGTCGCTAAAAGACCTCTTTCGCCTTGATTCATCACCAGGTTATCTGCCGCCAGGGAATGAACGATCGCACCGAGCTCGGTTGCCTCGCGCAAATCCAGACCCTGCGCCAACAAACCGCCGATAACGCCGGCAAGCAGATCACCCATACCGGCAACCGACATGCCAGGGTTGCCATAGGGACACAAAGAAATCTGATCTTCAGATGATGCGATTGGCGATGCGATTAAAGTCCCTGCTCCTTTCAACAGGCAAACACCCTCATATTTACGCTGTATATCTTGCACCGCCTGGAGGCGGTCGCTTTGAACTGTCCGATTGATCAGACGTTGCGCCTCACCCGGATGCGGCGTCAGCACCCAATTACCACGCCCCGAATCATCACCCCCGGGCATGGAGCGTGCCAGAAGATTGAGCCCATCAGCATCTACCACCATGGGTTGGCTTGCATGCATGATCCGGGCGAAAACCTCCTGGCTCCAGTGACTCTGGCCAAGACCCGGGCCCAATACGATGACATCACAACGTTCAATGAGCTGATTCAAATCTTCCGCCGATCTAATACCTTTCGCCATGACCTCAGGCCGTCTCGCCACAACGGCACTGACATTGTCTGGATGAGTCGCGACCGAGACCATGCCGGCACCGGCATACAACGCTGATTCCGCTGCCATGGCGACTGCGCCTGCCATGCCGCAATCACCCCCGACCACCAGCAAATGACCGTGGCTGACCTTGTGTGCATTCTGGTGCCTCGGTTTTAACCACTTAATGCAACTGCTGTAATCCAGCTTACTCGCAGCAAACGGCACCTGCTCATACACAGCTGCGGGTACATCGAGATCATCGAATACCAGCTCCCCGACATATTCCGGACCATCATTGGTCAGCAACCCCAGCTTGTAGCCAATGAACGTCACCGTGACATCCGCTTGCACGCAGGCACCCAACACGGAACCCGTGTCAGCGCAAAGGCCTGAAGGCAGGTCGACCGACAAGATTGAGCTATTGCTAGTGTTCATCGCTTCGATCATTTCTGCATACTCTGGTCTGACCTGATCAATCACACCCGTACCGAGCAGAGCGTCGACGATCAGATCTGAGTCCTTAAGCGCTTGTTCGCCGCCGACAACCCGAACGCCGGATTCCTTACAAAATTCATAGGCGAACCCGGCATCGGAATCCGGCCTGGGCAGTTTGCCCACCAGTCCGACGACCGCGCTGATGCCACGATTGGCTAGTAACCCGGCAATAATGAACCCATCACCCGCATTGTTGCCCGAACCACAAAGCACCGCTACCTGGCCTGGCGAGGGCCATTGATCGAGAAGCCTGCTAATACAGGCTTCTGCGGCTCGTTTCATCAACGTCAAACCAGCAATACCCTGATCAAAGATCGCAATGCGGTCCAGTTCTCTCACCTGCTCAGTGTTATAAAGTTTCGTCACCACATTCATTCGCGACTTGTTCACTCATCAACAAACATTGATTATAGACAATCAATCCGGCTAAAACTTCTCATGGAAAACACCGACTGGCACAAGCTCGAACAACTGATCCGTTACTGGAGTACAGAACTGGGGTTCGCATCGACCGGAATCACCAACATTGATCTGGGCGAACATGAAAGCCGGCTCGAACACTGGCTTAGCCTGAATCATCACGGCGAGATGTTATACATGGCGCGTCATGGAAGCATGCGTGCCCATCCTGAGAAGTTACACCCCGATACCCTCTCTGTTATTTCAGTCAGAATCGATTATCTGGAAAAAACACCACAACCCGAGTCGATCCTGGCATCAACTGATTTGGCCTATGTTTCACGTTATGCGCTGGGACGGGACTATCACAAGGTCATCCGGGGTAAACTAAAGAAACTGGTGGCGAAAATCGATTCTCATCTTGTCGATAAAAACTTTACGCATTTCAGTGCACGAGTGTTCACTGATAGTGCGCCGGTACTTGAAAAAGCACTGGCCGAGAAAGCAGGACTGGGCTGGATAGGAAAAAACACTTTATTGCTCAATGAAAAAGTCGGTTCCTGGTTCTTTATTGGCGAAATACTCACCAACCTGCCATTACCAGAAACGAATACCCCGCAGGAAAACAGATGTGGTTCCTGCCATGCCTGCATCGATATCTGCCCTACCCAGGCCATCATCGCGCCCTATCAACTCGATGCTCGACGTTGTATTTCCTATCTGACCATTGAGCATCGTGGAGTAATTCCCCTCGAATTTCGGGCGCCAATGGGAAATCGCATCTTCGGATGTGACGATTGCCAGCTAGTCTGCCCATGGAACAGATATGCGAACAACCACTCGGAACCAGACTTCCAGCCGCGTCACGGATTAGATTCTGCCCAACTCATTGAGTTATTCAAATGGTCGGAACAGACGTTTATGAAAAATACCGAGGGTTCCGCTATTCGAAGAACCGGGTATATGGGTTGGCTCAGAAACATTGCCATCGCCCTGGGTAATTCACCGCCCGATAACGACGTTATAAGTGCCTTAAGAGAGAAAAAAGGAATATCGGACATGGTGGATGAGCACATTGAATGGGCCATCCAACAGCAGCCTGCTAAGGCTATTTGAAGAAATGAGCCCGATAGTAGCGAAGCTCTTCTATCGATTCCTTGATGTCGTCCATGGCGCGATGGGCATTCTTTTTTACAAAACCGGATGCCACTGCAGGGGCCCATCGGATGGCGAGTTCTTTGACTGTGCTCACATCCAGATTTCGATAATGCAGAAACTCTTCCAACACCGGCATATATTTCACCAGGAACCTGCGGTCCTGCCCAATGCTATTGCCGCATAAAGGCGAGGCGCGCTCACCGACATGTTGTTTGAGAAATTCAAGGGTTGCCAGCTCAGCTTCCTGCTCGCTGACCCCCTTGTTGCGGACCAGATCGATCAGCCCCGAACCGTTATGATGTTCGGTGTTCCACTCATCCATTGCCGCAATGACTTCGTCCGTTTGGCTGACGTATAGCACCGGACCTTCAGCGACTATATTCAGGTTGGAATCAGTCACCAGCGTTGCAATCTCCAGAATTCTGTCGCATACGGGATCCAGCCCGGTCATTTCCAGGTCCATCCACACCAGGCGCTCGTTCACCGCATTGTCGTTCATGTCTTATCCGTATGCTACGAGCCAGTATGTTAACTGAAATAGTCCTGCCTTCTCCAAGAAGAATTGTAAGTCAGTGTAGAATAGACGGCCGCCTGTATTCGGACTTGATTATGTTCCCCATCGTTGTTGAGCCTGTCGAGCTTGAACCCTTATTGTCAGATGATCGACTGATCATCGTTGATCTGTGTACGGAGGAAGTCTACTCCCGGTATCACCTGCCGGGGGCAATCCACGTTTCCCCAATGGAGCTCATTTCCGGGGTTAAGCCGGCGGTAGGTAAACTGCCGTCCCTGGACAGGCTTGAAAATCTATTCACAAGGATTGGTTACCAGCCCGATAAGCATATTGTGGCCTATGATGACGAGGGTGGCGGATGGGCCGGCCGTTTCATCTGGACCCTCGATGTCATCACGCATACCCGGTCCTCGTACCTCAATGGCGGATTGATCGCATGGGCGGCTGCGAGACTGCCGCTCACAGAAATTGTGCCCGTTGTTGAGCCAACTGTTGTGAACCTCACCATCAATACCGATGTGATTGCCGAAAAGGAAGACGTATTGGCGAGCATTGAAGATGCCAACACAATCATCTGGGATGCCAGGTCAAAGGAAGAGTATGAAGGTCGCAAAGTGGCTGCGGCACGTGGAGGCCACGTTCCGGGTGCCATTAATCTCGACTGGCTGGAGCTGATGGACCGGGATGCTAATCTTCGCCTGCACAAAAATCTCAGGGAGATTCTATTGTCCCATGGTATCGTAAAGGCAAATAACATCATTACACACTGCCAGACCCACCATCGGTCCGGACTCACCTATCTTGTGGGCAAGAGCCTGGGGATGAACATCAAGGCTTACCATGGGTCCTGGTCAGAATGGGGTAACGATCCCGCTACGCCAATTGATAACCCCGCTAAGTCAAGCTGATGTTCACCGTTTTTCAAAAACTGCTGCCAAAGCATCTTCTCAGCAGGATAGTCGGCTGGTTGGCAGCCAGCCGGATCAGGTTTATCAAAACCCTTTTCATCAACGTAATTTGCCTGTTCTATAAAATAGACCTGGCTGAAGCGCAAAGGCCGGACAAGAGAGATTACCTTTCGTTTAATGATTTCTTCACACGCAGGCTCAAAGATGGCGCGCGTCCAGTAACGGGCGCTGTCTCCAGCCCCGCCGATGGCACAGTCGCAGCGCTTGGGCAGATAAATGGCGACACGCTCATCCAGTCCAAAAATCACACCTATTCACTACAGACTCTGCTTGGGGCCAAAGAAGTTGATGAATATCACGCAGGTTCGTTCATCACCATTTACCTGGCGCCACACAACTATCATCGAGTCCACATGGCAGTCACCGGAAACTTACACAGCGCAAAGTACATTCCTGGCGACCTGTTTTCAGTCAATCAATCAACCGCGGAACAATTGCCTAACCTGTTTGCCAGAAACGAACGTCTGGTTTGTCGTTTTCAAACCAACAACGGGCCTATGGCGACGGTAATGGTGGGGGCAATGCTGGTCGCAGGTATTCAACCTGTCTGGCTGGATAATCCTTACAAACCACGAGTGCATGTCAGCAGCAAGATAGAACGTCCATTTAGGCAGGGAGACGAACTGGGGCAATTCCAGATGGGGTCAACGGTGATATTGCTGTTCAGCAGGCGCCTCGATTTCGTGGTCGAGGAAGGCCAGGCAGTCTGCTATGGCGAACCGCTGATTTAGGGAACTTCTGATTAAGAGGTTCCCTGACAGTACGAACGCCCTAATTTACTTCATCAATTGAGCCCGCGCCAAGCAAGATCATGGCCAGTCTGTCGACTCCGAGTGCAATACCCGCACACCTCGGCAATTCACCGATTAAATTTAAAAATGTCTCATCGTTAGCCATTGTTGGCTTGCCAGCTATGACCCTGAGTTGATTGTTCTCATCGAACCGTCGACGCAGTTCCACCGGATCACTGAGTTCCTGATAGGCATTCGCCAACTCCATGCCCGACACATAGTACTCGAAGCGATCACTGACCAGATTGCCGGGCTCATTTCTTTTTACCTGCGCAAGTGCCGCTTGCGATACCGGGTAATCATAAACGATCGTCGGTGCCTGCAGGGTCGGTTCAACTCGCAATGAGAAGAGTGCATCCAGGTAATCGGCGCAGGTTGCATTGGCATCCAGGTATTCTGCCGGGATATCCCTGCCTAAACTCTGTAACCCACTGAGGTCCAGCAGGTGAGGATCACGACAGAACTCATCTTCAAAAAGCGTTTTATAGGAAACACGAAGCGGTCTGGCAGCAGCGAACACGATCGGGTGACGAACTTTCAGTTGAGCCACAACATGGTCCAGTAGAGCGATCAGATCGTCCATCAATTCCTTGAGCGAAAAGCCAACTCGATACCACTCAAGCATCTGGAACTCCACCCGATGACGCGCGCCCGTTTCGCCCCCACGAAATGCCGGACACACCTGAAACATACTCACCGGGCTCTCAGCGAGCAAACTCTTCATCGCAAATTCAGGGGATGTTTGCAGATAACCCAGTTGTCCTACCTGAATATTGTCGAGATGAACTTCGCTTGCGCCATAGGCTCGCAATACAGGCGTGGATACTTCGAGCAAGTGCTCTTGAAAAAAATACTCACGTAATGCCCGTAGCAGGTCAGCCCTAAACCGGAGCTTTGCTTCGGATGTAGCTGGGGCTTTTGACTTGTCCATAGACAAGGGCTTCCGCAGATCGCTACTTCTTGACCCGGTTTTGATACTCAGCTGTCCGTGTATCCACACGCAGCACTTCACCGATATTGATAAAGAGCGGCACTTTCACAACTGCGCCTGTACTCAAGGTTGCCGGTTTTGATCCTCCGCTGGCGGTATCTCCTTTCAGGCCTGGGTCAGTCTGAACCACTTCAAGTTCAACAAAATTGGGCGGGGTCACGACTATCGGAACTTCATTCCACAGAGTGACCGTCACCTTGTCGGTTTCTTTGAGCCACGGAATACTATCTTCGACTGCAGCCTTGCCCGCTGCTATCTGTTCATAGCTGCCATCTGTTTTCATGAAATGCCAATACTGGCCGTCTGTATAGACGTACTCCATTTCGTATTCCATCACATCGGCGCCCTCAAGTGATTCGCCTGACTTAAACGTGCGCTCCCAGACTCTACCTGTCTTGAGGTTCTTCAGTCTTACCCGATTAAATGCCTGTCCTTTTCCGGGTTTTACAAATTCATTTTCAACGATGCTGCATGGATCACCCTCTAGCATTACCTTGAGACCCGATTTGAATTCGTTGGTAGAATAGCTTGCCATCAATATTTCCTTCACTCATTGAATGACAATCATAACCTTAAGCGAAGACCGATTGCAGACCAACAGCTGGCAATGGCAACTCCAAAATGCCATCCGCAGCGTGGACAAGCTATCGGCCGCACTCGAAATCGAGCTGCCTGAAGTACCTGTGAGCTTCCCGCTTCTCGTCCCGCTGCCCTTCGTCGATCGAATGGCTAAGAGAGATCCGCTTGATCCTCTTTTACTCCAGGTTCTTCCGCGCGATGAGGAAAACCACGACGTTTCGGGTTACAGAACCGACCCACTGGACGAGATGGACCTGGATTCAGGCACAAAGGGCCTGATTCAGAAGTATCACGGACGCGTACTCATCATCACCACGGGTGCCTGTGGGGTTAATTGCCGCTACTGTTTTCGTCGACATTTTCCCTATGCGGACTATCAGCCCAATCAAGACGACTGGATTTCGCTTGTTGACCACATCCGAGACGACCGTTCATTGAACGAGGTAATATTAAGTGGCGGCGACCCCCTTGCGATGAAGGATAGTTATCTTGCCAGCCTGATTTCGTCCATCGAACAGATCAAACATATCGACACTATCCGCCTGCATACCCGCATGCCAGTGGTCATTCCACAGCGAATCTGCGACGAGTTATTGGATTGGGTAACGGCTTCAAACAAGAAGCTGGTTTTCGTGCTGCATGTTAACCACCCGAATGAAATTGATGATCAGGTGGCCAATTCCATAAGTCGCCTAAGAGACGCCAATGTAACATTGCTCAACCAGAGTGTTTTACTCAAGAACATCAACGACACGGCACAGACGTTAACTGAACTCTCGCGTCGTTTATTCAGCATTGGCGTTCTGCCTTACTATCTGCATCTTTTTGACCCAGTATCAGGCGCCCAACATTTTGATGTCGCAGAAGAAACTGGCCTTCGTCTGATCAAGGAAATCACTGGTAAACTACCCGGGTATCTAGTGCCCAGGTTAGCGCGAGAAGTACCAGGGTCTGATGCCAAACTAACACTGCGCACCACCTGATTGAAACTCATCCGAAAAGGGGCAATCAGGGCCCTATGATATGGTAAGAAATTCGATTTCAAGAAATATTGATGAGCAATCAAGAACCAATTCGCCTGCTTATTCTGGAAGAATCCCAGAATCGAGCCGAAGAGCTTATCGTCTTGCTGAGAACAGCCGGTCGGTCAACTCGTGCGCACCAGATTGGTTCTGCTTCTGATTTCTCTGCGAAGGTTTCAGAACAATCCTGGGATCTGGTCCTCGCTGCCCCTGAGTCCAGTGGCTTCACTGCAGAGGCGCTGATATCCCAGCTCCAGACACTTAATAAGGATATCCCGGTTATTTTTCTTGCCGATAATCGAGATCCAGCATCCATTACCAAAGGACTAAAAGCAGGTGCAGCGGATGTCGCGCTGGACGATGATGACGAACGTCTGATTCTGATTATTGATCGCGAAATTAAAAACCTCGAAGTAAGAAGACAAAAACGCCGAGCCGAGGTTGAACTAAAAGAAACTGATCGACGGAACAACCTTCTACTCGATTCATCGACTACTGCAATTGCCTATATCCATGAAGGTATGCATGTTTACACCAATCAGGCCTATGCAGATCTTTTTGGTTATGAGGATACTGACGAATACGCCGGCATACCCGTTATCGATTTGATTGCCGGGGAAGATCAGGCGAAGTTTAAAGCCTTCCTTAAATCTTTTAATCAGGATGAATCCNGTGAGCAAGAATTTTGCTGTGTCGACAATGAAGGATCAACCATCCTGACGACGCTGGGTATGACGGCTGCAACCTATGATGGCGAACCCTGCATCCAGATTATTTTCAAAACACTGGTCGACGATTCGCAACTTGAAGATCGCATTAAGGAAATATCCAGTCAGGATATTCTCACCGGTCTCTTCAATCGACACTATTACGTTGAGCAACTTGAATATGCAGTGGACAACGCCAATCTGGGTAAACAGTCATCTACGGTTTACTACATTTCCATCGATCACTTCCCCAGGATCAGGTCCGATGCGGGAATATCAAATGCTGATCTGGTGCTCGGTGACATGGCGACTTTAATTCGCGGTATTGTGCCCGACGAACATCTGATGGCGCGATTTGGTGATGATGTTTTCTCGCTTTTATTAGACGGAGGCGATATAGAACAAGCAAAATCCCTGGCCGAGGAAATCCGCTCAAAAGTCGAAGAACATCTGTCGGAAGTATCTGGAAAGACCTACCAGATGACTGTCAGTATTGGTATGTCAATCATTGCGGAAAACACGTCAACAGCTGAAGAAGCGATCTCCCGGGCCCACAAGGCCGCTGATAACCTGGAAGAAGGTAATGCTATCAGCTTCTACGAACCGGCGAAGATTACTGTCGGGGAAGAGGGAAAATCTGTCTCTGCCGATGCCCTGAAAGACCTTATTACCCACGCCCTCGAGCAGAACACATTCATACTAAACTATCAGCCGATCGTCAGCTTGCACGGTGACGACGACGAACAATTTGAAGTACTCCTTCGATTACCGTACGCAGAAGGCAATGTATTACTGCCCGGACAGTTTCTGGGTCCCGCAGAAAATGCCGGTCTGTTGGAACAAATAGATCGTTGGGTTGTTATGCAGGCGGTAAAAAAATTATCCGAGCAGCGAGAAGCGGGCGGCAAGGGCAGACTGTTTATTAATATCACTCACAAATCTATTGTGGATGAAGATTTTTTACCGTGGATGACCGTCAATCTTAAAGCCGCACGTTTACCCAGTGATGCCGTCATACTGCAAATTCACGAGAACGACGCAACTTCATATATTAAGCAGGCTGCGAAGTTCACCAAGGACGTACAAGCGCTTCATATGAAGTCTTCTATCAATCACTATGGTTGCTCGCTTAATCCGCTCAATCTGTTGAAACACCTGACACCCGATTTTATAAAACTAGACAGTTCCTTCTCCAATAAGATCGAGGGTGATGAGGAAAAACAGGCAGAGTTGATTGAAATAGTCCAGTCACTACAAGCAGCTGGTGTACTGACCGCGATCTCCGGTGTCGAGAATCCGGCAATTCTACCCACCCTGTTCATGACTGGTATCGACTTTATTCAGGGCAACTACATTTCCGAACCTTTGGAAGATCTCGACTACGACTTTTCATCAGAGGACCTGTAGCTCAGGAAATCTCTGATTAATCAGACGCTGCCTGGCGTTGTAATTCTGCATCTCGATCGCGAATACCCATCAGGTAAAGCAGGCTGTCCAATCCCAGATTCGAAATCGAATGCCCGGCACTCTCTCGCACCAGCGGTTTTGCATGAAACGCGATACCTAATCCTGCAACATCTAGCATTGCCAGGTCATTGGCACCATCTCCAACAGCAATAGTTTGCTGTAGCGAGATCCCTTCTTTAATGGCCAGTTCACGCAGGAGTATCGCTTTTTGTTCTGCATCCACAATCGGCTGCAGCACTTTGCCCGTCAATTGACCGTTCTTAATCTCAAGCGTATTGGCATACATATAGTCGATATTCAGTTTCGCCTGCAGGACTTCACCAAAATAGGTAAAACCACCTGACAGGATCGCAGTTTTGTAACCCAGATGATTGAGAGTCTCAAACAAATGCTCAGCCCCTTCCATCATTGGCAATCGGCTGGCGACTGATTTCAGTGCGCTTTCGGGCAATCCTTTGAGCAAGCTGACACGATTTATGAGGCTTGCCCGGAAATCCAGCTCACCGGCCATGGCGCGCGCCGTTATCTGGGAAACTTCATCACCAACCCCTGCTTCCGCTGCCAATTCATCAATAACTTCTGTCTTAATGAGGGTAGAATCCATATCGAACGCAATCAATCGACGATTTCTTCTATAAATCCCGTCCTCTTGAACTGCCACATCTATATCCAAGTCTGCACACAATACCAGCAGTTGTTGACGAAAAGATTCGCTCGGTTTCCCTCTGAGAGAAAACTCTACGCACGCTTTAGACAATTTATTATCATCTCGAAGAGGAACCCGACCTGATAAGCGAGTGATGTTATCGATATTGAGCGCATTGCTTGTGATGACCTGGGACACTGCTGATAGATGTGATGCCTTGATCCGTCTGGCTAGCAGCGTAAGTATGTACCTGGATGCCCCCTGTAGGCCCACCCATTGCTCATAACTTTCTTCAGTGACAGGAGAGTATTTAATCTGGATATCAAACTGGCGGGATTCAAGCTGCAGGGCTTTGTATAGATCTTCCAATGATCCCTGGACATTGGCCAAAATGCCAAGAGACAAATGGTTGTGGATAACGGATTGTCCAACATCGAGAATATCAACGTCAAAATCACCTAACAATTTTGTAATGGTAGCAGTAATACCTGGCTTGTCTTCACCAGACACACTGATTAAAACCAGTTCAGTCATTTTTCATTTCCGGGAGCTCCGCGTATTATCCGGTAATCATCCCGGGTCGCAATGTTATCCGTTATACTCTCCACCGATTTCCATTCAGGTAACCTCTGATTAAAGTCGGTGTGCCGCATCACTTTTTCCGCGATGACTGCGTTGAACCCGTAATCATTCTCCGTGCGAGTTCGCCTTGTCCTCACGAAAAAATACAATTACTCAGAGCTTCCTTAGCTCTTCCATGATGATAGAGGATAAACGAGTAGCACGCCGAAGACTGTTCTCGATACTCGTTGCCGTTCCCCTGATTGTCGGCATCATGGTGTTTGGTATCATGTATCGATATTCACAGGGGCTGGTCAGCCAGGAACAACAACTCTACGGCCAGTCTACAGCCAGCCAGCTTGCGAAGAATCTCGCGCAACAGGTAATAGATCGAGACATCCTTTCGCTAAATGTCCTCGTCACAAGATTAACAACCGACGAGCCCATCCAATTCGTCGCCATTTACGACGACCACAATCAACTGATTGCACAGAGCGGCAAAGAAATTCGAAACAATGAATCCTATAGCGCTGAAATCACTTTTCAGGATTCGATGATCGGTTTCGTCAGAGTTTCCGTTGCCCCGGCGCGCCGGGATTTAGCTGTGCCACTTGCGATAATATTGCTGGCAGCGGTTGCCTACCTCATTGGACTCATACGTGGCACCCCCTTTCTCCTGCGCTGGATTGCGGATCAAAAACGGCCGCCGATCGAAGACGAATCCTTAGTCCGACCTGACAAGGCGCTACCTGGCAACTACGAGGGATGTATTTTAGTTGTTAGAATTCGCCCTTCCCGGCACATGGCCCTGCATTTTGACAAATTCTATCAGGCTGCAAAGTTGTACGGCGGGATTATCGAGCAGACAACGGCTGAAGAACTTGTCATTCATTTCGAATTGCCCGATGCGATGTTCATGGCTAGCTGCACGGGATTGCTCATCCAACAAATAACGCTCAAGGTTGATGGCAACATCACCTTTGGTGGGACACTGGATATGCTCGATGATGAACCCGACGAGATCAGAAAAGCCGCGAGCTATCTGGCATCTATTTCAGAAGGCGATTTGATTGTAGCGGGGGCGGGCAGATTACTCGAAAATCGAGTTGAGTTGCAGTCCTTTCATCATTCATTGGTTGATTCGCAGAATCTACAAACAATTTCCGGACTAGTGAATCAGGAACTGCTGAACTCACAAGCGAATCAGTTGATCGTCAACGTCCATTGAGCATTTACGAATCTAGACGTTCCCGCCACTGTCACCTTTTTCAACCCTTACGTCATCAACTTTCTGGAATCCCCTCGGCAACTTCAAGCCACGGCGGGCTCTTTCTCCTCGATAATGCTCCAGATCATCGATAGTCAGACTTAAGGTTCTTTTGCCGGAGCTAACGATGAGCGTATCAACCTCAGAAAACACCACAACATAAGACATAAACTCTTCCCGGGCTTCTACTCTCGCTTTGGGAATGTTCATGATCTTCACACCCTTGCCGCGAGCCAGACTGGGCAAATCCGCCACCGGGAATATCAGCAGCCTTCCCTCATTGCTAAACGCGGCGATGAAATCATGCTTTACATCTGTCAAAGCTGCAGGTTGATTCACGATCCCTCCCCTGGGAACAGATAACAAGGATTTGCCCGCCTTGTTCTTGGTCACCATGTCACCAAGAGACACAATAAAACCATAGCCCGCGTCACTGGAGACGACAAACCTGGAATCCTTATCACCTAGCGCAACGCCCGTAAAAAAAGCTTCCGGCGGTGGATTGAATCGGCCGGTTAACGGTTCACCCTGACCCCGTGCTGAAGGAAGTGTATGCATAGCAGCCGTATAGGCACGACCTGAAGAATCCAGAAAAACGGCATCCTGGTTTGATCGTCCGGCAAGTGCTTGCCGAAAGCCGTCACCAGATCGATAGCTCAGTTCCAATGCATTAACATCATGACCTTTGGCCGCTCGAACCCAGCCTTTCTCAGACAGGACGACGGTAACGGGTTCAGTTGATATTAGGTCCTTCTCCGCGAAAGCCTGGGCTTCATCCCTGGTAACGATAGTCGACTTGCGTTCATCACCATAGGTAGCCGCGTCTTCCATTAGTTCCTTTTTGATGAGGGTTTTTAGTCTGGCTTTCGACTTGATCGTTTTTTCCAGATCAACTCTTTCAGCCTCCAGCTCATCTTGCTCACCCTGGATTCTGGTTTCTTCTAACCTGGCCAGCTGCCGCAGTCGGAGGTCAAGGATCGCATCTGCCTGTATTTCTGACAGCTTGAATTTCTTCATGAGTGCTTGTCTGGGTTTCTCTTCTGTCCTGACAATCTTGATGACCGCATCAATGTTGAGATAGGCGATCATCAGACCTTCGAGGATGTGTAATCTGTCCAGAATTTTGTCCAGTCGAAACTGCAATCTTCGCAGTACGGTGTTAGATCGGAACTTCAGCCACTCAGTCAATAACTCGACCAGCGGACGCACCCTCGGTTTGCCGTCTAATCCGATCATGTTGAAATTGACGCGATAGCTTCGCTCAAGATCCGTGGTAGCAAACAGATGCGCCATGAGTTGCTCAATATTGACCCGGTTGGATTTGGGAACTATGACAATGCGCGTCGGACATTCATGGTCAGACTCGTCACGCAGATCTACCACCATGGGAAGTTTCTTCGCCTGCATCTGACCGGCAATTTGCTCAAGTATTTTTGACCCTGACACCTGATGCGGAAGCGCTGTGATAACGACGTCACCATCTTCAGTTGTGTAGACTGCCCGGCCACGAATACTGCCTTTCCCGGTTTCATATATTTGGGTTATTTCGTCCTTTGAGGAAATAATTTCAGCGCCCGTCGGAAAATCCGGGCCCTTGATGTGATCCATGAGGTCCCGGAGATTCGATTTCGGCTTGTCTATCAATCGAATACAGGCACTCACCACCTCGTTCAGGTTATGAGGAAGGATGTCGGTCGCCATCCCCACGGCAATACCACTACCACCATTGAGCAGTATGTTGGGTACCCTGGCAGGCAGGTTGATGGGTTCGGTAATGGAACCATCGAAGTTAGGTGTCCAGTCGACAGTGCCCTGTTTCAGTTCGCCAAGCAGCACCAGAGTGTAAGCATTAAGTTTGGATTCTGTATACCGCATGGCTGCATAGGATTTTGGATCATCCTGGGAACCCCAGTTTCCCTGACCGTCAACCAATGGATATCGATAGGTAAAAGGCTGGGCCATCAAGACCATGGCCTCGTAGCAGGCAGCGTCACCATGAGGATGATACTTGCCGATCACATCTCCGATGGTCCTTGCAGACTTCACGTACTTCGCATCAGCACTCAGGCGCAATTCGTTCATCGCAAAGACGATCCGGCGCTGCACCGGTTTCAGTCCATCTCCAATAAACGGCAAGGCGCGATCGTTAATGACGTACATCGCGTAGTTCAGATACGCACTTTCCGTGTATTCACGGAGTGACATCTTCTCGATATCACCGTCAATTGTTGTTTCAGGCATGTGGGGTCTCTTAGGGCTAGGTTCCCTAGCCGATATCAGCTAAATCACCTTTCTTTTCTAACCAGGCTTTTCGATCTGGTGCTCTCTTTTTCGACAGCAACATATCAAGCAATTCGTTGTCGGCTTTGGGTGTTCCGACATTTAGTTGGACCAGTCTGCGTGTATCCCGCGCCATAGCGGTCTCACGAAGTTGTATCGGGTTCATTTCTCCAAGGCCCTTGAACCGTTGCACAACGACCTTGCCAGGGATTTTTTCTGCGGCAATTCTATCCAGATAGCCCTCGCGCTCGCTTTCGTCCAGCGCATAAAACACTTCCTTGCCCACATCGATTCTGTACAGCGGAGGCATCGCAACGTAAACATGGCCTTGTTCAACTAGCGCGTAAAAGTGACGTACGAAAAGCGCTATGAGCAAACTGGCAATGTGCAATCCGTCTGAATCTGCATCCGCCAGTATGCAGACTTTGCCATAACGCAGATTACTCAAATCGTCCGTCCCAGGATCTATACCAAGGGCAACGGAGATATCATGAACTTCCTGCGAAGACAGAATCTCACTTGAGTCAATTTCCCAGGTATTCAGAATCTTGCCCCGTAGCGGCATGATGGCCTGGGTTTCTCTATCGCGTGCCTGCTTGGCAGAGCCTCCGGCAGAATCACCTTCAACGAGAAATAGTTCTCCCCTCATCTGATCACTGCATGAACAATCTGCCAGCTTTCCAGGCAAGGCCGGGCCGCTGGTCAGTTTCTTCCGGGCAACTTTTTTACCGGCTCGTAACCTGACCTGGGCGCTACTAATCGCGAGTTCGGCAATGGCCTCACCTTCGGCAATATGATGATTTAGCCAGAGCGAGAAACTGTCTTTAACGACACCAGAAATAAACGAAACTGCCTGTCGTGAGCTAAGTCGTTCTTTCGTCTGACCGGAAAACTGCGGTTCCATCATCTTGGCTGACAAGACGTAGTTACACTTATCCCAGATATCCTCAGCGGTTATCTTGATTCCCCTCGGAACGAGGTTTCGAAAATCGCAAAATTCACGAAGCGCTTCCAATAAACCCACGCGAAGCCCATTCACATGAGTTCCACCCTGGGTCGTGGGTATCAGGTTAACGTAACTCTCGGTGATTAAATCACCACTTTCCGTTTGCCACTGTACTGCCCAATCCGCGGTTTCTTCTCGGCCTGCCATGGACCCCGTGAAAGGCTCCGAGGGAAGCAATTCGAGCCCCCCAAGCTCCGCGCTGAGATAATCTTCAAGGCCATGTTCGTAAAACCATTCAAACTGCTTCTCTTCCTTTTTAGAGGTGGTTTCATCAAAGAAAGTGACTTTCAAACCGGGACACAGTACGGCTTTCGCCCTGAGCAGATGCTTCAGTTTACTGACAGAGAACTTGCCTGAATCAAAGTAGGACGCATCGGGTTTAAAGTTGATGAGTGTACCTGTGTTTCTCTTCCCGACTTTGTCCTTGACGACGAGGTTCGAGGCTTTCCTGCCACCTTTGAAAGACATGTGATGCAGTTTCCCATCGCGTTTAATAAAAACCTCAAAAGTTTCCGACAGCGCATTGACGACAGAAACGCCGACACCGTGAAGACCACCGGAGAATTTGTAGTGGTCACTATTGAATTTGGCGCCGGAGTGCAGCCTGGTAAGAATGAGTTCCACCCCAGAAACTTTCTCTTTCTTGTGGATATCAACCGGCATACCACGGCCATCGTCACTCACTGACATCGAGCCATCTTTACGCAGGGTAACCCGAATTTCTGTCGCATGGCCCTCCAGGGCTTCATCGACACTGTTGTCGATCACTTCCTGCGCAAGGTGATTGGGTCTAGTGGTATCTGTGTACATGCCCGGTCTTCTTCTAACCGGATCGAGCCCTTTCAGGACCTCGATGGAATCTGCTTTATAACTAGTTGTCATTGATTGTTCGGCATTCAGTAAAATTTTAAAGGGAGAGAAAGCGCCATCTTTAGGGGAACGTCTGATTAATGTCTATTCTCGCCATAACTGCGTCAGAGTCGTGATCTTACTCCGCTCGCCTCTTCCGGTGTGCCGGACCACTTGTTCTGACGAAAATATCCT
>JGI26061J44794_1000045_pt1 | contig 53191 bp, 54 predicted proteins | sample MarorgKNORR_S2LV_5_FD_44794 | JGI IMG/M metagenome (IMG submission 44794) | reverse complement strand
TGACGGCTGATATTGCAAACAGAATCCATCAATCGTGATAATTTTTCACGATCAATAGGGGGTACTCCTGAGTCCAGAAGCAGGGAAAATCACAAGCTTTACCTGGCTCCCTGACATATTAGAGCCGCTGGATTGCCAGGTACCCAACGTACAGCGCTGCACACAAGATCGTAATCATGGTTGTCAACGCACCCACCAGACGTCCCGGCGTAACCCCTGTACTCATGCTAAAACCAATGGCATGTGATATCCGTCCAACCACATACGCACCGCCAAGGACAGCTACCCAGATTGTGCTACCCACAAACATTTCTATCAGCATCAGGCCGATCAGGAATGCAGGTGAGTTCTCGATAAAGTTAGCATGGACGCGCACTGCCTGTTCCATCACATCGATGCCGCCGGTGCCAATCAATACTTCTGATTTGTCACGTTGTCGAATAACCCGGAACATCAGGACGACGTGCATAACTAAAAGCAGTGACGCGGTAAGACCTGTGTAAACCGGCATGTGCACTAGACCTAAATCCATCTGACTCTCCCTTGAGTTTGTATTTCGGATGAGATCTTAGCAGATGGGACTGGTGGCAATTGCAATGCGGAATGTTCGGCTTNCATAGGAGGTGTTCGGATGGAGACCGAGTAAGATTGGAGGTCCATCAGCACTCCGTGCTGACGATTCCCACAATTAGATTTCTATGCGATAAAGCCGCATATAAATCTAATTGTTCCCGAATCCGATATTTTGGACGAAAGGGCCGTCCAAAAATCGGGGCTAACGATTCCCGCATTTAACTCTGTATGCGATAAAACTGCATACAGACCTAATTGCTACAAATCTGATATTTTGGGGGGCAATGCCCTCCAAAAATCATTAATCAGGAAGCCCTAACACTCTTTTCGCAATAATATTGAGCTGAACTTCCTTGGTCCCACCTGCAATCGTCAGTGACTTTTGATACAACCATTTCTTCACCGCGGCAACCTCATTTTCTGTCGCGCCGCCGTCCGTATCCCAGTGATAGGCTTTATTACCCATGGCATTCATCAATAACTCATCACCATCCTGGATGTTCAGGGCGTTAGTCAGTTTCACCGCTGAAGAAGTAAACCCTGGCGCCCGACTTTGCATTTCGGCGATAGCCCTTCGCTGAGTAATTTCCTGGGCATGAGTATTCATCTCGTGTCGGGTTAACTGGGAACGAATCGCCTCGTCTGCAAGCCGCCCATTAATCTTGCCAACATAATCTATGACCTGTCCCGGCAGCTGGCTCTTTTCCGTCCGACCACCTTGTGAACCTGAAATATTGATGCCCGCGTGGGTTGATCGCTCAAACTGAAGCAGCCGTTTCCCCACAGTCCAGCCACGATCAATCCCGCCAATCAGATCATTGACCGGCACAAGTGCGTCTTCGAACAAGGTTTCACAAAACGGAGAAGCCCCGGATATGAGCTGGATTGGGTTGACCTGAACACCCGCCTGGTGCATGTCAACCAGCACGAGACTAATTCCTTCGTGTTTTGGTTTTTCCGGAGAAGTCCGGACCAAAACAAATATGTAGTCGCAATAAGTTGCGTCACTTGTCCAGGTTTTGCGCCCATTCAAAATGTAATGATCACCTTCTTTCACCGCACGAGTAGCAAGGCTGGCTAAATCTGATCCAGCGCCAGGTTCTGAGTATCCCATGGCCCATGCACCTTCACCCCGGGCACAGATCGGTAGCCATCTGGCTTTCTGATCATCTGTCCCGAACTCCAGAATCGTCGGTCCAATATAATTTACGCCGCGTCCGGTCAGTGGTGTTCTGGCGTTAACATGCTTCAGCTCTTCAATGAGAATCTTGTATTCGTCATTATTAAGTTCCGCACCCCCGTATTGCCTCGGCCAGGTGGGTACAGTCCAGCCCCGCTCAACCATCCGATCGAGCCAAAGACGAACATCCGGTTCAAGATCAATGGATTGACTACCGATGGGAATCTGTCCGGCGCCCTGCGCGCCTGCTGGACAATTCTCTGCCAGCCAGACCCTGGTGTCCGCACGGAATTCCTCTAGTGCACCCACAATTTTATTTCCTATTCCTTAACCTTGATGAGTTCTACCTCAAAAATTAACACGGTGTTGGGTGGAATCTTGCCGCCCGCCGCGCCCCTTTCGCCATAACCAAGATGGGGGGGGATAACCAGACGCCATTTATCTCCTTCTTTCATCATCTGCAGCGCTTCCGTCCATCCCGCGATAACACGATTGACCGGAAACTCAGCCGGTTTTCCACGTTCGACAGAACTATCGAAAACCTCGCCGTTGGTAAGCGTGCCGTGATAGTGCGTGACAACGTTAGAAGTCAGTCCGGGTGTCTTTCCGGTACCGGATTTCAGAATCTCGAACTGCAAGCCTGATTCAAGCACTTTTACTGCGGGATTCTGTGCATTGATATGCAGGTATGCTTTGCCTTCATCAATCTCTACGACGGGTTCGACAGCTACGCTGTCGTCATCGGCTATGGTGGAACTGCTCGTCACGGGATTCTCGTCCTTCTCAGGTTGAGTCGATTCCGCACTGGATTCCCCGGATTCAGTCCTATTTGCAGAACTACTCGAGACGGGATTCTCGCCCTTTCCCGATTGAGTCGATTCTGCACCGGATTCCGTGGATTCTGAGCAACCCACCATGAGGAAAACTGTCAGGAGGATAGTTAAATACTGGTTTTTCATCACTTTACGCCACCCGTAAAAAAGCAGCAGATTATCACAGAAGTTACCGTGCTTGCGGGCTGAAACGAAAACCACTTGCCAATAAACCACCGGGGCTGGTAAAAAGTGTGCAGGCACATTCATTCGGACCCCAATATGACAGACCACAATCCGCTGACACCCGAGGAGCAGCAAGTCATCCTGCACAAGGGTACGGAAATGCCGTTCGCCGGCAAATACTCTGAACATTTCGAACCAGGCGGTCACTACGCCTGTAAACAATGTAACGCCCTGTTGTACCGTTCAGAACACAAATTTCACTCAAGCTGTGGTTGGCCAGCATTTGACGACGAAATTGAAGGTGCTGTCCGTCGTGAAGTAGACGCAGACGGTTATCGAGTTGAAATTTTGTGCGCCAATTGTGACGGCCACCTGGGGCACGTTTTCGAAGGCGAGCAGCTAACGCCAAAAAATACTCGCCATTGCGTGAATTCGATTTCGATGAAATTTATTGCCACAGGGTAACGATTGCCCTCAGCACCCAACTTGCTCCGCGAGGTCTCCGTCAACGTAATACCATCGTTTACCCACCCGTTTGAAATGGCTCAATTCATGCGACCGAAATGCCTTACCGGCAATTTTGTAGCGCGCCACAAAATCCACGGAGCCTGTATAGTGACTGGGCTCACCGAGTTCAACGGCACCAATCTTTAAGCCTAACCAGCGCTGGTTAACATCCAAGCCGAGCGACGCCGGTCGGGTGTTTGGATGCCAGGTTGCCAACAGGTAATCTGTTGCCTGAATGACATAAGCGACATATCTGGACCGCATTAAAGCCAGGGCTGTCGATGGCATCTTTTGTCCTGAAATAAACAAATCGCAACATTCTTCAAATTTTTTACCCGATTCACAGGGGCAAGGCGCCTTTTTTAGGTCCATAAACATTTCTCATCATATCTTGTGACATTACCGCAAAGCTGCGTATACTCTCACTCGCAGAAAGTACGCCTTCTATTTATAGTCGCAGTTTGAGGTTTTTGACTTCTTGGCTCTATAAGCATTAGTGTCACATTCAGCTAATCGCTACCTGGTAGCATGAACTTATAAAAGTAATTAGGAAGAAAGCATGTCAACAACGACCGGCACGGTAAAATGGTTTAACGAATCGAAAGGTTTCGGTTTTATCGCTCAGGAGTCAGGACCAGATGTTTTTGTTCACTTCAGTGCTATTTCAGGCGATGGGTTCAAAACACTGGCAGAAGGCCAAAAAGTAGAGTTTACGATCACGCAGGGTCAGAAAGGACCTCAAGCAGAGAACGTCATCGCTGTATAAGCTAGTGGGACGTTAGTCCCATTTAGTTCAGGGGGACTCTTTATCAGGATCAATCACACCGTAGGTGTCGGCTAGTTCCGACACGGTGTAGATCCCGCCACTTTTGTCCATAACGTTGGGGTCAGCAGCCAATGCTGCGATCACACGTCCGGAAAACCTGACCGATTGCGCTACACTGGGGTCCAGTTGCATTTTTCCTTGCTCAACCATCTCCAGGATGAACTCAGTTTTTACTTTTGATGGCGACAGCGAAAGCGCTGCCACATTGTAATCCCGCAGTTCAATGGCGAAGTCCTCGGCCATTCGATCTACGCCCGCCTTACCCACGCCATAGCTGGCACTGTAAACATACTCACGACCACCACGGGATGAAATATTCACGATCAGGCCGCTTTTACGTCGAACCATCATCGGCGCACCTAACACCGAGGCAACGTAATAACCCCGCAGACCGACACCGCATTGATCATCCCAAACCGAGATCGGATGCTCCCAAAACCCTTTGCCCATCGCTGGCGGATTAGGTATCTGGTAGACATTATTCACAAGAACATCCAGCCTGCCCTGATCTTGATCAACCCGATCAAACAGGGCGCGAACTTCCTCATCATTGTTATGATCCAAAGCGACTGGAATCGCCACGCCACCAAATGATTCGACAGATGCTGCCGTAGCTTCGATAGTCAGTGGTCTCAAAGGAATCTCGTCCGAAGTCGTTCTACCGGTCAGGTAAACCGTACAACCGGCCTCACCCAGACCTTCGGCAATCCCCTTGCCAATACCCTTGCTGGCGCCTGTGACAACGGCAACCATGCCTTTCAATGCCTGCACCTTGTTCTTCCATCATTGATAACGCGCCAAAGATACCACAGGCCAAGACAGCTTCATTTCAACATGATTTACTAACTGGCAATAATCATGGAAATTTGACATGCCGCAACTTCACCCGGTCTCACTTCCCGAGTCATCTCTCGTCGAATTAAAAACCAGGCTCATCAAAACTCGCTGGCCAACCATCATCGGCGATGACGACTGGACCTACGGCGTACCCCAGGCCTGGCTAAGGGACATGGCCGACTATTGGTTAAACGAGTGGAATTGGGACAGTGTCTGCAAGGCCATGAACCAATGGCAGCACTATGAAGCCTTGGTGGACGGCATCAAAATTCACTATCTGCACGCCCCCGCAAAATCCAGGACAGCACCACCTTTGATCCTTAATCACGGTTGGCCCTGGACCTTCTGGGACTTTAAAGATGTTATCGGTCCCTTGTCTGATCCGGAATCATACGGCGGTAAAGCAGAAGATGCATTTAATGTCTATGCGCCATCACTGCCGGGATTCGGTTTTTCAACGCCACTGACTGAGTCTGGTATCGATGTCGCTAGAATTGCCCAATTGTGGGTAAAACTGATGACAGAAGAATTAGGCTATGACCGATTCGCCGCCCATGGTGGAGACTGGGGCGCACTGATTACTGCCCACCTGGCCCATGCGCACGCCGATAAACTCCTCGGGGCACACATGAGCCTGACGTTGATTCCCGGCCTCGATCGAGCCGAGATTACCGCTGACGACTATGCGGACAATGAAACCTGGATGTTAGAAAGGAACATTGAATCAACATCTCTGATCACCAGCCATATCGCCGTACATCGACTTGATCCGCAAACCCTCGCCTACGGATTATCCGATTCACCCATGGGTACAGCAGCCTGGATCTGGGAACGACGCAGAAACTGGAGTGATTGCAACGGTGATATTGAATCGGTGTTTTCAAGGGAGCACTTGTGCACGACTGCGGCCCTGTACTGGTGCACCGGCGCCATCACCTCATCTTTCCGGCTTTATTATGAACATTTCAATAAACCCTGGCCCCTGGCACATCAACGAATGCCCGTGTTGGAAGCACCCTCGGCTTTCGCTGTTTTCCCGAAAGATGTTGTGCACATTCCAAAGGCCAAGCTCGAAGAATACTGCAACCTAAAGCGATATACGCGCATGCCATCAGGTGGGCATTTTGGTGCGGCGGAGGAACCTGGATTGTTGGTGGATGATATCAGGGGGTTTTTTCATGGGGATCTGGGGTGAGGTTCTTGATTTCCAAAGTGCGATTTCTGAGCAGTTAGCATGAGACGGCAGCGGTCCTCTTCGCAGCCTTTAAGGAGCTCTACGTTCTTCCAGCTGCCAGAGGCAACGTTCCACGTGCTGCGAAGAGGATCGGTGGTGTCTTGTGCGGTCAGTCTCTAATGGAGAGATGTAGGCTCGGGTTCCGGGGTTCCAAGAAAGTGGTGTTCGGCAGGGTATGCGCGAGATTAGAGGTCTATCAGCACTGCGTGCTGACGATTCCCACATTTAAATTTCTATGCGATAAAGCCGCATATAAATCTAATTGTTCCCGAATCCGATATTTTGGATAATAAAGCTATCCAAAAATCAGGGCTGATGGTATGAGTGAGTTTTCGTTTATCGAACGACACGACGGATGGGCTGAAATCGTCATTAACCGGCCAGAACGCCGGAATTCCCTAATCCCACCCCTTGCCGGAGAAATTACCCAGGCGATTGAAGAACTGCAATCCATAGACGAGATAGCCGCCATCATATTGCGCGGTGAAGGCGGCTATTTTTGCTCAGGAATTGATCTCAAAGCATTACAGCAGGACCCACCACCTGAATGGGCAAAGTCTCGAACCGGTGATGTTAGATCAATGCACCTTGCCATGTATCGTTGCGAAACACCCATCATCGCCGCACTGGAAAAATTTGCGATCAACGCTGGTGCTTCACTGGCCTTTGCTTGTGATTTAATCATTGCTGGTGAGAGCGCGTTTCTGCAAATCGGTGAAATTCAACAAGGCGCTGCTATTCCGATGAATGCCGCCTGGCTAAAAATCAAAACCACAGAATTCGTCGCGGCCCGCCTGGCTTACCTGGGTGACCGCGTCACCAGCGCCGAGCTCATGACACTGGGGCTCATCACTGAATCAGTCTCCGATGATCACGTCGTGGACCGATGTCGAGAAATAGCTCGCCTACTCGCAGGTTATCCAGCCGGGGCACCCTCTTCGATTAAGAAGAGCCTGATGGCACAACGTGGCATCACTGATCCAGATGCGTTCTTCCCGCAAGGCAATCCTGACGCACTAAAAGATGCACCCTTGCTCAAATAGAACAACTATTCATTCACCGGTCACGCTTATCGAAGTTAGGCAGTCCAGCACCCGGCGCCGGTACCCATCAGGGAATTACCGAGCCAGGCGTGTGGCCTACTTATTTGGCGGGTGATTTTTCCTGTTAAAACCCTGAATCCGTTTCTGCACGGGTACACGGAATTGTAAATCTGTTAAACGACTAGAGTTGATGCGGTAAATGTGAAAAGCTACGACACCGCGAACGAGAGTCTAACCGCAACGAATATGGCAAAAACACCTCTATTTCTACAACTATTCAGCCAGTCACCGATGAAGCCCATCCAACATCATATGGCCAAATGCAGTGAATGCGCCGCTNCGCTGGCGCCCTATTTCTGTGCAGTTCTGCAATCAGACTGGCAGTTGGCAGAAGAGCGATACAACGATATCGTCAGTCTTGAAAACGAGGCAGATTTACTAAAGCGAGAAATCCGACTCAATCTTCCACGCAATCTATTCCTGCCAGTATCCAGAGAAGATCTGCTTGAGCTACTTCGCGTACAGGACAGCATTGCCAATTACTCAAAAGATATCGCCGGTCTTGTACTCGGAAGAAAACTGGTTTTCCCCGAGCCTGCTCATGCAACGTTGCAACGGCTGCTAGATGAGAGCGTCACAGCAACATCGCTAGCGNCAAAGGCCGCCGATGAAATGAACAACCTGGTTAGAAGCGGATTCAGCGGCCAGAACGCTTCATTGNTTGAAGATATACTGGATAGATTGGGCGATGTCGAGCATCAATCCGATATGATCCAGGTTGAATTACGCCAGATCATTTTTTCACTTGAAAGCCAGTTGAAGCCCGTGGATGCAATGTTTATCTATCGGATTATTGAGTTGATCGGCGATGTCGCGGATTCCGCCCAGACAACTGGCAACCGGCTCATGTGTGTCATAGCAAGTTGATAAATCCGCTTAGAACACCGGGTCTTTAACACTTCCGATGAGGTTGGTTGCCAGACTGGTGACAACGCGCTCGATGATCAGCCAGAAAATTTCGCAAGCCTTAAACACCATAAATGTTGGCAGCCATTAAAAGTGTGAGGATTGGTTAAAGGGAGTGTTCTCGCCAGCCACCGGCAACAATTCACATCGCCATCACAACCATGAGTAAAACCACAGGAGGACACTACCAGATTGTGAACTTTCAGGGTAACGTCTGCGAAATTGCATTGATTAACATCTGCTTTACGGAATCTTTATAAAGATCAGTTAACTTGCTTCAGCCTGCCCCAGGCAGGCAACTAAAATCTGCAAAGGAATTACCATGAAACGCTTAGCCACTGTACTAGTCCTGTCATTTCTCACGATGCCGGTATTCGCTGGCGCCAATGAAGAAGACCTGTCTGAGATGAAAACCCTGTTGTTGTCCTTGCTCGATAGAGTTGAATCACTTGAAGCCGAGAACAGAAAACTAAAATCAACGGTCCATAAGAATAGTGAAGAAGTTGCCTCGGTGACGCAACCCAGGCCCGTCGAATCGAATCGAAACTGGACTGACACAATGAAAATCGAGGGAGACTTCCGCTATCGCTACGAAAATATTGATGCCGAACGCAGCGACACGAGAGAACGCAATAGAATCCGAGCGCGAGTCGCACTGACAGCCACGCCTAAAGACAATCTTGAAATTGGCATTGGACTGGCCACAGGCGGGGAAGATCCCGTCTCAACCAACCAAACACTAGGTGGTGGCGGCTCTACCAAAGACCTACGGCTTGATCTGGCCTATTTCAAATGGCACGCCAAACCAGGGCTCCAGGTGATTGGCGGGAAAATAAAGAATGTCTGGCATCGTGCTGGCGGCAACGGTCTCGTCTGGGATGGCGATTTTAGACCAGAAGGACTGGCGCTCACTTACCGGCACGACAAGCTATTTGTTAATACGGGATTCAATTTCCTNGAAAGTGATTCAAACAAGAGCAATTCNCGAATATCTTATGGTGTGCAGGCTGGGTGGGACGGTCGCATTGGCAACAATCAACTCAAAGTGGGCATCAGTTATTTTGATATCGGCGTAAAAGGGCGAGAGGTCTTTCACGGTGATGACGACGAGTTCTTTGGCAATACATTTGAGTGTAGTGATCCAACTAACCTCTCGACCTGTGCCTACGATAATGACTTCGAGGAAGTTGAACTCTTCGCAGAGCTGAGCACCCACATCTTTGAGACACCCGTTCACATGTTCGCTAACTATGTCCAGAACCAGGATGCAGGCGATCTGGATACGGCCTGGGCGGCTGGATTCAAGTTTGGTAAGGCGAGTCGTGCAAACTCCTGGGAGCTTGCCTACATTTACCAGCACCTTGAAGCAAATTCCGTATTCGCCCTGCTTACGGATTCGGATTTTGGTGGCGGTGGTACCAATGCAAAAGGCCACATTATCAAAGGAGCATACGCTTTCGATGAGAAGTGGAAGGTTTCTATCACTTACTTTAACAACGAACGAAATGTTGATATTGGCGTGGCGGAAGACTACGACCGGCTGCAGCTGGATACCTCATTCAAGTTTTAGCGAACCTCTGATTAAGAGGATGTTTAGAGGTTCCTTAGTCGGCTTCTTCACAGTGTCCAAAAAAGTCGCCCGCGTTTTTTTTAAACGATAGGAAAACATCGGCCTGCTTTCCGGTCTACTACCTATACACACCACCAATGGGTCAAATGATGGATCACCTGCCAGTTCGCATATACGCACTACTCGTCTGCTTCGTGACGGTAATCTGTATCACGGTGTCAACCGGCATGGGGCTCTATGAGATTGTGAAGATCATCTCCCCGGAATTGACAATGAGCACTTATCGCTACCAACATTTGCAAACTATCGATTTCTACGGGCAAAATCGCTATCCTGGATTCCGAATCTCTGGACCCGAATCGGGCCTGGTCCAGGCTCCGAAATCAGTCGAAGAATTAAACGNAATTCGAGAAGCAGNATTGCAGGCACTAATGGACAACGAAAGAAAGGCAGCGATCGCCAGCCTGATTCGCATTGCCATTGTCTTGATTGTGACGATTCCGTTGTTCTACCTTCACTGGCAGATTTCAAAAGGCAAGGAGCCAGACATTCAGCCTGCCGCCTGATGCCAGACATCCAACCAGCGTTCTGTCTCCGCTGAAGATTGGTTGACGGACAGAAATTAAACTATTCCGCTCTCTTTTGTTGTTCCGCGCTAGCGCCTAAAATCAGTAATGCCAGATAATCTGCAGGTTTCCCTTTTCCCAATCCCTGACGTCGTCGCCTTCCCGGGAACGATAGTACCGCTGCACGTCTTCGAACCTCGTTATCGGCAGATGATTCAAGATTCGGTCGGCGAAAACAGAATGATCGCCGTTTGTCACACTCGAAAGGAAATACATTCTGCTCGAGGAGATCAATCAATACAGGATGCACTAAACAGTAATCAAGCCACCTACGAACCCGTCGATGTGTTCTCTGCCGGCTCCTGCGATATCGTTGAAACAACCGCAGACGGCCGTATCTATGTCAATATTTCCATGTGTACTCGATTGAAACTTGTTGAAGAAATACAGACACTGCCTTACCGAATTGTCACCTGCTCTGAACTGAAAGATGTCAACGAGAACGATGACTCCACAGCCAGTCTCCAAAGATCAATAACGAAATTGTTGTTAACGCTTGTTGAACGACAACACCCGTCACAGCTTCAATCCTTCAACGCCAATCATTGGCTGGACCTCTCCCCTGCTGATTTTTCCTTCCGAGTATTTCAGCTGTTACGATTCGATGCAGACACGATGCAAACAATCCTGGAATCGACCAGTGCGCTTAAGAGGCTGAACATCATTGACGCCATGCTAAATCAGAGGAGGAAAAAATAGGTGGCGGTCAGGAGACTAGGCGTCATTGGCGATGTGCATGCCGAACACGAACGGCTCGAAGCCGCAATCAATCACCTGAACACAATAGGCGTGGATTGTTTAGTCTGCACCGGAGACATCGTCGATGGGATTGGTAGTCCCGACCGAAGCGTTAAACTTTTACAAGATTCCGGCGTCAAGACAGTTCGAGGCAATCATGATCGATGGGTTGTCGAAGAAAAGGCCAGGCACATTCCTGATGCACATCAACTCAATGAGTTGACCGAGGAGACCAGGCAATATCTGGTGGCGTTACCCCGTCAAATTTCACTGGACACCATTGCAGGAAAACTCTTGCTTTGCCACGGTGTCGCCGAAGACGATCTTCGCAAGGTCTGGCCAGGCACGCCGCGAATGAGCATCGAGCGAAGCACCGCGCTTGATGAAATCATCACGGATGGAGAATTTCGATATCTGATCAACGGTCATATGCATTTTCGAACGATCATCCACTTCGAAAAACTAACGCTTATCAATGCAGGGACTCTCAAAGGTGAACATTGGCCGGGGTTTTCTCTTATAGATTTTGAGCAACATGAGATTACTGCTTTTGAATTTATCACCGACGGTATCCGTGCGATAAAAACCCAGAAGTTGCTGGATGACCATCATGTTATCTGGTCCAACACGCAATCTTTCACAGGTAACTGGGACCCTGTCAGATTGTTTTAGGGCTCTGACTAAAAGAATCTTCAGAGCATTTTCATTAGTAAGGAAGTCGTGAGCGCAGGATAGTACGGTTCTGATGAGATGATGGCGAAAATTGATTAATCAGACTTATACTGCTCCTGATCCTCAGCATCGACGATCCCGGTCGGCAGCCTGCGCCAGTTAACAATATTGAACTGATAGAAGATGGTTTCGCGAGTCGGCAGTTTGAAATACCCAACCTGCCGGGACCGTCCATTATCATCGATACCACAGGGGAAAGCCCCGAGCATACCGTCCATAATATTCTGGCTGCTCTGCCGGACGATATGAAAGGCAATATCAGCTTCTAGGGAACCTCTGATTACGAGGATATTTTCGTCAGAACACTTTAGTTAAAACACATTAGTTAAAACAAGGAAGAGGCGAGCGGAGTATGAGTACGGCTCTGACTCGGTATGGCGGAAACAGTGATGCGACATTCCGACCTTAATCAGCCGTTTCATGGTCCAACGTGTCCTGAGAATCTGAACATGGACGCCGAGGCTGGCACATGGCCAAATCAGGGTGTAGGCTTCAATCTCTCTCGGTGGAAAACGGGTGACGAGATGATCGACATCCACCCTTTGATAAAATTTGCCTCTGTGTTCTTCGCTGCTTTCGTGGCAACCTGCCTGTGTTTCTATCTTATGTTGTATCTCATCGCGAACGAACTCACAGCGGACATCGACATTATTACGACTTCTTACGTGAGGCCATACGTCACCGAGCATGAAGAAAAGAAACCTGTCGCAACTCGTAAGAAACCTCAAAAAGCCCTTCCCCTGCAACCGCCTCCGGACCCTAGTACCTCAATAATCAACGCGACGAGCAGGGTTGCCTTAAAAGCACAGAAGCCAACCTTTGGCAGCATTGCAGATCTTCTCGGCCCGCTGGACATACACCTTGAACTTGAAGCGCCTCACTCGGAACTCACTCCCCTGTATGTGGTGCAACCCATCTACCCACTCCGGGCAGCCATGAAGAACCTGGAGGGATTCGTCGTAGTGGAATTTTCAGTGAGAGCAAACGGTACTGTTTCAAATCCGATCGTCATTGATTCACAACCCGGCATTTTGTTCGACCAGTCCGCCCTTATTGCCGTCTCCCGGTTCAAGTTCAAACCGAGAGAAATCGGCGGAGAAAGAGTTCGAGTGGATAAGGTTCAAATGAAATTTTCTTTTAATCTAGAATCACTCTACGACGTAGACGAGGCATACCGTAAATGAGAGTTGTACTTTTTTTCCTGCTAACGCTGCCCGCTGGGTTCTGCTCTGCCCAGTCGAATACCACCTTTGGGTCCGATAACGCCACGAGATGTTATCAAGAAAGTAACATGCCACATTCGAGCCACGCGGCACGCTACTGCACTGACGCCATACGAAACGACCATTTATTACTGCGCGACCTTGCAGCTACGCATACCAACAGGGGTATCATCTATGCAGCCAATGGCCGTTTCGAAGAAGCGATGAAAGACCACAATGAGGCGATATTACTGGCGCCTGGCATGGCAAAGATTTATGTCAACAGAGGTAACGTTTTTCATCAGTTTCACGAATTTGACAAGGCGCTCGAAGACTACGACAGGGCTATCGAATTAGCGAATGTTGCTTTGGATATTGTTTATTACAACAGGTCGTTGACCCTCATCCGCATGAAACGCTGGGATGAAGCCAGGCTGGCTCTGGAGACTGCATTGGAGATAAACCCTAATTCAAGCCGCGTTAACCGAAAACTCGACCAGTTCAATGCGCCAAAAGAAAAACCAAGTGCCATAGTGGTTAATCCCAAGGACGAATTGAACCGGTGAGTTCCCGGCTTACTCTTCCAGGTAACCTCTGATTATAATCAGAGGTTACCTACCTCATACCTGTCGAGAACTGCCCGCACCAGACCGCTTCGAACAATATCGTCACGTTCGAACCGATGAATGTGCACGCCCGGAAGGCCTCTTAATTTTTGAATGGCATCTGCCAGGCCATTAACCCCCCGTATGTCACTTTGGTTTATATCACCATTCACGACGACCTTGCAGTCTTCACCAATACGCGTAAGGAACATCTTCATTTGAGCGACTGTGGTGTTTTGCGCCTCGTCCAATAGGACGAAAGTATCGCTGCTAAACGTCTTACCCCGCATAAAGGCAAGAGGCGCGGCAACAATTCGACCATGCCTGAGATTGTATTCAACGGCGCCAGTCCCGAGTCGTTCATTGAGAATGTCCCGGAAAGGGTCAATGTAAACACTGAATTTCTCTTCGATATCACCGGGAAGATGCCCCAGGTGCTCACCAGCTTCAACCGCCGGTCTGGTCAAAATGATCCTTTCTATACGACCACTGATCAAGGCGTCTGCCGCCATTGCCGTTGCACAATAACTTTTACCGGTTCCCGCAGGGCCGATACCAAAAGTCAGACAGTGGCTTTTAATGGCACACATGTACCTTTTTTGTGATTTCGTTTTTGCTTCAAGCGGATGATGAACCCGGGTGGGTGAGTAGGCTGTGTCGAGGTGGGTATTAACAGGGTGCAAAGTGTAGATGTCTGCACCGCTAAAGTCGGCTGATTCTTTCTTGATGGATTGCTTTGATTTTCTCCCTTCTGGTTTTCGTCGATTAGCTGAAAAACGTGTGCGGTTTCTTTTCGCCATAGTTTGAGTTACCTAAATCGTTAACCGTGAAGTGTTCTCTTGTTTGTCTGCGATTGGTGTGCCTCCTGAATATCTGGTGAATGAAATAACCTAAACAAAATAATAGTCAAAAAAAAACAAATCACAATGTTTTTCGAAAAAAAAGGGTCAGGTTTGAAAAAAAACCCATCAAAGTCCGCTCGCGGGGAACTTCATGAAGTTTCCCTGGTATTCTCACTTTCCAGTTGACTGATAATATGCTCGGCAAAACCATGGCCAGCTTCGCCATACAGGTTAAATGCAATACAGCCCAATAATTCCAGTTCTTCCTGTTGATCGGGGTATCTGGACACCACCGCCAGAGTCCCGCGAAAACCCAATTCATTGCCAAGCTCCACCGCGACAAGATTTTCCAGGTGATTGGTCAAACTGATGAGAATTAGCTTTTTGTCTTTTAATCCAGAATGCGCCCAGAAGTCATAGTCACTGGCGTCTCCGTGAACGCAATTAATCCCCATGTCCCGGTATGCCATCACCTTTGAGTAAGATTCCTCGACCCCGACTATTTTCTCGCCGAAACTCTCATGAAGACTTTCATAGGCGCCTTTCCCAACGCGCCCCATACCCAGCGCAACAATTTCTGCGTCGCCCAGGTCAGAAGGTACTTCTGCGGTAATTCTTTTGTTCGTTTCGGCCCGCCGCAAAATATGGCCATAATGGGCGTATATCCGATGAATACGAGTGTTAAAGGGTGTGGCAATAAAAAATGAAATTGTCACTGCCAACGCGATAGTTGTTATCCATTCTGCGGTCAAAACCCCTGCGGATACAGCAAATGCGGTGACGATTAANCCAAATTCGCTATAGTTGAACAAGGCCGAACTTGCGAGCAGCGACGTCCGAGCGCGCAGCCTGAAGCCCACGAACAAAAAGTAGTAAATGACCGGTCTGAGGAAAATTAACAAAGAAAGAATACCAGCCACCAACCACATGTGCGCCTGGGGTAATCCGTAATACCCAATCTGCAGGAAAAAACCAATCAGGAAGAGATCTTTCAGATCTATCAGGNTTTCATAGAGTTCCCTGGTGAGCTGTGAATTTGACAGTAGGACACCCAGGAACAAAGCGCCTAAGCTTCCTTTCAATCCAACAAGTTCAAATAACTCCGCTCCACCTAATGACACAACCAGGCCAAACAATATAACCAGTTCACTATGGCGCACCATTTTGAGCAACCAAAGCAATATTGGTCTAGTGAACAAAAGTAACAATAAAGTTACCGACCAAATTGATGGCGGTTCACCAGAACTCAGTACCAGAAACCCAACTGCCAGTATGTCCTGAATAACCAGGACACCAATCGTCAGACGAGCGTGGTACGAGGAGCTCTCACCGCGATCTTCAAACATCTTGACTGCAAACACCGTGCTCGAAAAAGAAAGCGCGAATGCCAGCGTCCAGGCAGCGGCACCACTATCAAGTGCGAGTACGGGGAACACCATACCCGCGGCAATAATAACGATAGCCGTTGATGGCACCGCTATTGCCATTTGCAAGCTTGCAACAGCCCAGATTTGAGGTGCAACAATTTCTCGCAGATTCAGCTTCAGGCCAACGGTAAATAGCAGGAGCAATATACCAATATCAGCAATCGCGGAAATCAATTCCATCTCACCCAGGCCGAGCATTACTCTATGTTCCCGATGTCGGGCGACGTTCAGTTACTACCAAAAAATTCTTGGTTTTACCTGCGATTACAGTGAGCCAGATTACAGCGTAGTCTGGCGTGACAACGCAGCAATTCATTTTGCCCCTGGTGATTCCTCACCGTCAGGCTTCGACCTGTTTTTCTGGTTAATCTACGTGAAAAGCTACTTCAAAGAAGTAAAAAACGCGGGAGCAAATATCACCGTTGAACTCGGCAACAGGGACTATGAGAAGCGTGATTTTTTGGTACGCGATAACAACTGCATCACGCTGGTTTTTGGACAGGATCTGCCTTAGGAAATCTCCGCCAGCTTTCGTACTGTTCTCGAGCAGATGCGATATATAATGTCCGCTGCTTTCAACGAAGAATACCTAGATGACCAACTACATTCATGATCGCCTGGCCCTTGTCCGGCAAGAAATGGCTATTCACCAACTCGATGCATACATCGTACCCCGGGCTGATGAATACCTGGGCGAATATGTGCCTCCCCAGAACGAACGCCTGCAGTGGATCAGCGAGTTCAGCGGTTCATCCGGCATGGTTATTATTTTGCGGGAGACTGCGGCGATTTTTGTTGATGGTCGATACACCATCCAGGTCAGGCAGCAGGTGCCAGCCGATGCATTCGAGTTTCACCATCTTATCGACGAGCCACCCGTAAAATGGCTTGGACAAACGCTTGAATCGAAATCCAGGGTAGGTATCGATTCGAGAATGCACACCTTCTTCTGGTATGACACGGCTAAGAAATCCCTGGCGAAAGAAGGTGTTGAGTTAATAGAGATTACTGAGAATCCCATTGATAAACATTGGCTGGATCGACCAGCAGCTGGCCAGAAGCTCGCCATGTTGCTTGGGGAGAATTACACAGGCGAGAGCAGTGAAAGTAAACGACGCAGGATCAGTGCGGATATCAGTAAAACCGGCGCAGACATAGCGCTCATTTCTCAACTCGATTCCATTGCCTGGCTGCTGAATATTCGCGGTTCTGATGTGCCACGGTTACCCGTTTTACTGGCATTCGCGACGCTTGCTGCTGATGGAACCATGGTCCTTTATACGGATCTCCGTAAACTACCCAATGATTTTTCGCAACATGTAGGCAAAGGGGTGATCGTCGAAGAAGCCGACAAGCTGTCAGCGGCATTGGCGTCCCTCGGCAAACAAGGCCAGACGGTACTCGCCGACCCCGCTGTTGCAAACGCCTGGTGCCAACTCAGGGTACAGGAATCCGGCGCACAACTTATCAGCGGGACTGATCCGGTCCTTATCCCCAAGGCCCAGAAGAATCCTGTAGAACTGGGCGGTATCCGCAACTGCCATATCAGAGATGGTTCCGCAGTTTCCAGGTACCTGGCATGGCTTGACCATGAGGTTGCGGCTGGCAATCTCTACGATGAAGCACAGCTGGCTGATCAACTTGAATCATTTCGGCGAGAACTAACCGATATCCACGATTTATCATTCGATACCATTTCCGCAGCCGGCGCTAACGGCGCCATGTGCCATTACAACCACCGGAACGGCGAACCTGCCATACTGGAAATGAATAATCTGTACCTGGTTGATTCCGGCGCCCAGTATTCCGATGGCACCACGGATATCACCCGAACTGTGATCATCGGCGAACCGACCAGCGAACATANACACATGTTCACACTCGTGTTGAAAGGTCACATTGCGTTGGCCCGTGCTGTCTTTCCTGCAGGGACATCGGGTGTTCAGCTTGATGTTCTGGCCCGGCAGTATCTGTGGCAGGAAGGCCTCGATTATGACCATGGCACCGGTCATGGAGTCGGCGCATTTCTTTCGGTTCACGAAGGTCCGCAGCGGATTAGTAAATCAGGACCTCAGCAGGCTCTCTTACCCGGCATGGTGGTTTCAAACGAGCCAGGATACTACCAGGAAGATTGCTTTGGGATCCGCTGTGAGAACCTGATTATCGTCGTGGAACGCGAAGATGGCATGCTGGCCTTCGAAACCATTACCTTCGTACCATTTGATACGCGGCTCGTGGATACCTCGCTGATGGCTGTGGAAGAAATCGAATGGTTGAATAACTACCATGAGCAGGTGCGCGCAAAACTATCGACGTCACTCACAGGGCAGGACCTTGAATGGCTGCAGCAATCGACCGAGGCAGTTGCCTAATTTGGCTGCGCCTTAATTTGAATACCTTGACCAGAACACCCAAATTAAAACAAGGACCCTAATCAGAGGTTCCCTGACCTCGCAGAAATCCACTGACAACATTATGTAGGGCACCACGGTTGTTCTCCAGTAACAACGAATGTGTACCCTGGCCAATAACAGTCATTCTTTTGTCTATATTATTGGCGAGACGCGAGAAAACAGTACGTGCCTGATCGGGCGTCGTCTCTTTGTCCAGCTCGCCAACGACAATCTGGGTCGGTGCCTGAATTTTTGAGGGCTCATACCAGGGTTCGCCTGATTCTGCACACCGCATGAAGTCTTTGATCACGCCGGTAGGCGCTCTCAGCTCCCCGCTTTTCTGGTGATCCGGGTCTGCACGAACAACATCCTCGCACCAGGTCCGAACCACTTCCGGCGATACGATTTCTTTAAATTTCTCTTCAGACAAACCAATTGCCCATCGCTTGGCCATGGCCTCTGCATTAACTGTTCGATAGGCCCCTAATTCCGCATTGACAGCCTTCGGCGTCGTACCCTGCTCCACCCAGAGAGCGCCACTCAATACCAGCCGTTCTACCTTGTCGGGATATTGTCCGGCGTAAGACCCGCAAATGGCACTGCCCCAACTATAGCCAATCAAACTCAACTGCCGGATACCCCGGTCTTTCAAAATAAACTCAACCGCTCGATCGACTTCTGACACTGCATGCCTGGTATCAACAATCGGTGCGTTATCAGCCGGCTGCTGCGACATTTCGTCGGGTCGGTCCGAACCGCCATAACCCAGCAAATCAAGACACCAGGCGTCGAAGCCTGCTTCAGCCATCTTGTCCATCCACGACTGTCCGCCAATTTCATAATCAAATGTCACCGTCGAGCCATAGGTTGCCCCGTGCACAAACAAAACACTCTTGTCCGGCAACTGATGTTCGGCATCATTCAGATGCTTGTTTCGCAGCAGCACGCCATAACCATTGGTCACGCTGGCTATACGGTAATCACTCTTGATAATCATCTATGCCTCCCACTTTCGCTAACGTATCATGGCGTCCAGTCAAATTTCCAACAATGATTCGGCAGAGAAATCAATTATGAAAGATGTAGCAGGTAAGGTCGCATTCATCACGGGCGGCGCCAGTGGCCTGGGACTGGCGATGGCACGTTCGTTTACCGGCGCTGGAATGAAAGTCGCTATCGCTGATATTCAGGACGATGCACTCGCCGCGGCCAAAGAAGAATTCGCTGAATCCAATGCCGATGTCATCACCATCAACGTTGATGTGACCGACAGAGACGCATTGGAAGAAGCCGCAAAAGAAACCGAGGCAGCTTTCAACAAAGTACACGTGGTCTGCAACAACGCCGGTGTGGCGGTGAGTGGCAATATCAAGGATCACACCTACAAAGACTGGGACTGGGTCATGGGCGTCAACCTGGATGGTGTCATTAACGGTATGCAGGTATTTTCCAATCGCATTATCTCTCATGGCGAGGGTGGTCATTTCATCAACACTGCGTCCATGGCGGGACACGTTGGTATAGAGGGCATGAGTATTTACAACACTTCCAAATTTGCGGTCGTTGGGATGTCTGAGGCCATCGCCGGGGACCTGGCGCATTTCAATGTTGGCGTTTCCGTACTTTGTCCGGGTTTCGTTAACACTTCTATATTCAGTTCCGAGCGAAACAGGCCGGATAGCCTGGGTGGTGAATCTGCATCACAGTTCGATATGACTAATGACCAGTTTCGAACCGAAGAAGAGATTGCAGCCATGAAGGAAAGCCTGGATGCTATGCTGGATCCGGCACTTATCGGCGACATGGTTTTACATGCCATCCAGGAAAACGAATTCTACATATTTTCCCACCCGGAATTTAAAGAGGCAGTCCAGGACCGCGCACAGCTCATGACTGAATCATTCGACCGCTGGGCAGCCTTTCGAGCCAACCACCAGAAATAATGCCGTTACCTTACTTCGAGGTACACGCGGGCAAGGGCCCACCTCTTCTTATGGTACATGGCATCTTGTCTTCCAGGGCGCAGTGGCAGCACAATCTGGACGCCCTAAAGGAAGTTTGTACGCCAGTTATTGTCGAACTTTTTGGACACGGTAGATCACCCTCTCCCGACCTGCCTGAGGACTACACGCCCGCTGCCTACGTTGCCGCTTTTGAGGAGATTCGAACTCACCTCCAGGTCAATCGATGGTTTTTGTTGGGTTATTCTCTCGGGGCTGGCCTGACACTCAGATACTGTTTAGAACACCCGGAGCGGGTAATCGCCTCAGCCTTCACCAACTCGACTTCTGCTTTCGCTGAAGAAGCCGATACACAACAATTCCAGGCGAATGGCGAGGCCATCATTGCGCGGTATGAGCGAGAAGGCATGTCGGCCATTGAAGAGATTCCTGTTCATCCTCGATTCGCCAGGCGATTACCTGATGACATTAAAAAGGCATTGATGGATGACTGCCGGTTACTCAATCCTTTGGGGGTCGCCCGTACGATTGTTTACACTAATGGAAATGCTTCTGTGCGAAACCTGATTCACAAAAATCAGGTTCCAACCTTGCTGTTGTGTGGTGAAATGGAGAAGCGTTTTGAACCCCATAAAAAACATGTGGTCCAAACTATGCCAAACATCGAAGTCATCGATCTTCCTGCGGGCCACGCCGCCAATGCAGAAGCACCGGCACAATTTAACAAGGCACTGACCGACTTCCTCCGGAGACATCATTGAGCAACGAACCCGAGATTTACCTGGATATGGATGGCGTCTGTGTCGATTTTATCGGCGCCGCCATGTCTGCCCAGGGCTATGACCCGAAAATCCTTCTTGCGCGATGGCGACAGGAACATCCCGGTTCGCTCTACCCGGAACCACTGATGGACAAACCAGCAATGGAATTTTTCACTCACGAAAACCTGCACAGCAGCGAGTTCTGGGCGGGCCTGTTACCTTATAGCTGGTTTGATCATCTCTATTCAGAGCTGGATCGGCTCGGTCATGTTGTTTTTTTAACCGCGCCCACGCCTTTCCCCGGATGTGTATCCGGAAAACATGAGTGGCTGATCGGGAAGTTCGGTTCAGAGTTCATGGACTTTATTTTTACTCGCCATAAAAATCGCCTGGCTCACCCAAATGCCTATCTCATTGATGATATGCCGTTTAACATTGAACCCTTCAATGCGCGCCAGGGTAACGGCGTCTTGTTCCCACAAATCTGGAACGAGCTGTCACATCTTGAAGACCCGGTTCCGCATGTCCTGGAGACACTGGAAAGAGCGATCAAAAGCCAGGAGTAACGACCAAAAAGGCGCATCCATGGATTTATTCCATTTCGGTCAAATCGTTTATTCTGGCTTCAGTTAGCACCTTATTGTCTTTGACCAGCGCGATGGCTGCTTTGTTGGTGCTGATACCAACCTGCACGTGATCGTCCCAGAAAACAGGCCGCCTGAAGTAAATATCAAGATCAATCCCACTCAATCCTTTCTGCCATAGTTGCAACATCAAGAAATGCACCCCCTGGCCGCCACCAATTATGGGCGCGCGGAAGCCCGCAGTGTTGGCAGCTGCCATCTCATAGTGGATGGCATTTCCCTCACTGCTATAGGCTTTTGTGCCTTCCGGGGTCAGTTGATGTTCACTCAATATTTTCAGAGATGACACATCCTCAATCAGCGGTGGCGGGCGCTTGCCTGCGCCCTTAACCGTTCGCTTATCGACTTTTCGTTTCTTGGCCTTTTGTTTCTGAAGGTCGGGCTTCAGCGATTCTCTCGGCACGGAAATCGAGCGGTTGCCGCTAACGTCTTCGAACCACACGTCTGTTGATACTCTGCGGCCCCGAGGCACAGGTTCAACAGACCTGATTGTTCCTCTCGATATGAGTGTTTCACCCAGCATAATCGGCTTATGCAGCATGATCTTGCTGAGCATATTAACGTTACCCTCGGCTGAAATACCGCTCTCAATGCCCGCGTGAATCCCCAGGCCGATGTAAAACGACGGGTCAACATAATCACCGTAAACCCTGGCATCAAGGCCGAGCGCGGCAAGCTTCGCCTGCTGGTATTCGCGGGTCACAATGGCTTCCCCGACTATCAGTTCAAATCCGGCATAGGGTTCGATAAATTCTGGAGGCATAGTCTTTCTATTATGTATGGGCACAGAGTTTTTCCGAATCGGGATAATACACCACTGCATACCTGGCCCTGGAATTGTTATTATCCACCTCCTCTCATTAAGTAGTTTTTTCAATGAATGCCATTGCAGTTGAACGCCTCCTGAAAGGCGAGGTTTCCATCGGGGATACCGTAACCATCGAAGGTTGGGTACGTAGCAAACGTGATTCAAAGGCCGGAATCAGCTTTATTGCTGTACATGACGGTAGCGGTTTTGACCCGATCCAGGCTGTGGTGCCGGAGGAACTTCCAAATTACCAGGAAGAGGTGCTACTGATTACCACGGGTTGTGCTGTGTGCATTGTTGGGCAACTGGTCGAATCACAGGGAAAAGGCCAGCAGTTCGAAATTCATGCGAGTGAAGTAACCGTGATTGGCTGGGTGGATGAACCTGAAACTTACCCAATTGCAAAAAAACGCCATACCTTCGAATACCTGCGTACCGTTGCGCACCTCAGGCCACGAACCAATACTTTTGGCGCCATTACCCGGGTACGCACAACGCTTGCCAATGCCATTCACAACTATTTCTTTGAACGCGGATTTCACTGGATCAACACGCCGCTGATTACCGCCAGCGATTGTGAAGGTGCTGGTGAATTATTTCATGTGAGCACACTGGATCTGATGAACCTGCCGCTGGATGACGGCAAGGTTGATTTCAGTGAAGACTTTTTTGGCGCTGAATCCTATCTCACGGTATCCGGACAACTCAATGTCGAGGCTTACTGCCTGGCGATGTCAAAGGTCTATACGTTCGGGCCCACTTTCCGCGCGGAAAATTCCAACACGTCTCGCCATCTCGCGGAATTCTGGATGGTCGAACCCGAGATTGCATTCGCTGACCTCAATGACAATGCGGACCTGGCCGAGGACCTACTGAAAAAGGTACTGACCCGCGTGATGAACGAACGTGAAGATGACATGGCCTTTTTTGAACAGCGGATCGACAAGACAGTGATCGAGCGTGTGCGATCCATTATCGACAATAGTTTTGAACGCATGGAATACAGCGAGGCAATCACCATTCTTCAAGCCTGTGATCACAAGTTTGAGTTTCCCGTTGAATGGGGTCTGGACCTGCAATCCGAGCACGAACGGTACCTGACCGAAAAACACGTCGGTCGACCTGTCATCCTGATGAACTACCCTCGCGAGATCAAAGCCTTCTACATGCGTCTCAATGACGATGAAAAGACAGTCGCTGCCATGGATGTACTTGCCCCTGGCATTGGTGAAATCATCGGTGGTAGCCAGCGCGAGGAACGCCTGGATGTTCTGGACGCCCGGATGGAGGATGATGTCATGAAAGAAGAACTCTGGTGGTACCGGGACCTACGACGTTATGGCACCGTGCCCCATGCGGGTTTTGGATTGGGCTTCGAGCGATTGCTTACCTATGTCACGGGCATGGAAAACATCCGGGACTGTATACCGTTCCCGAGGACCCCCGGAAGCGCACCTTTTTAGTTGAGCCTGGTTTGCCACCAGCCACTCTCGGTTAGCCACCCATCATGGTTTTCCAGGTTTCCAGATCATTAATGCGCATGTAGGTATTGTTTTTCTTCGTCTCCGCCATGGTGGCGTGTGGAACAGATGAGTAGTTATGGCCTGGCAACAGCAGGGTCTCATCAGGCAAAGCTGCGAGTTTTTGTATGCTGTGATACATATCTTCAGAGTTTGAACCCGGCAAATCTACCCGGCCGCAGCCATCGATGAACAAGGTGTCACCGGAAACCAGCGTGTGCTTGATCTTGAAACATTGAGATCCAGGTGTATGGCCCGGCGTATGCAGAAACTCCACTTCGACATCACCGATCGACAGCGTGTCTCCTGATTCAACCTTGACCATGTCGGAGTCGGAAATCCCGGTCACTTTCTTTAAACCATCTGCTTCCAGCTTATGGGTATAGATCTTAACCGGGTTCAGTCCCAATAACTCCGCCACACCTTCAACGTTATTCTGGCCAAAGCTGCCACCGCAATGGTCCGGGTGATAATGCGTCACGAGTGCCGCAGTCAGCTTGTATTCGCGCTCGTTGATCATGTCGAGCAATCCCTGAACATCCCAGGCCGGATCGATAACGGCGACCTCACGGGTTGCCTTTGAGCCAATGAGATAGGCAAAATTCTGCATGGGACCAATCTGGATCTGCTCCAGAATAAGTTCGTCGTGTAATAACATACTAAATCCTGTTTACTTTCAAATACCGAGCTTAGTCAACCGCTGCAACGACAGCAATCTCAACATCAAATTGCGGCGCAGCGAGTTTCGCCTCGACACAAGCTCTGGCCGGTGTTTCTCCTTCAACAACCCACGCATCCCACACTTCATTCATCTCAGCGAAATCATCCATGGAAACAAGCCAGATAGTCGCCGATAACAATTTGGATTTATCGCTCCCGGCATCGCTAAGCAAATTATCTATCTCCGCCAGTATGGCCTGGGTCTGTTTGGTGACACTTGTCCCACCTGCTTTCATGGCGACCTGCCCGGCGGTATACACGGTGTTGCCGTGAACCACTGCCTGACTCATACGCCTGTTGGTTTTGAACCGGGTAATACTCATTTATTTCTCCTGAACTCTTCCACAATCGAAGGAATGTCATTAATAGTAATGTCAACGCAACGAAAATATAGAGCTTTAAATTCGTCATCCTAAAAGATGGCAGATTGACACATTGTGGATACTCACAATGTCGACGGTAGGTCACACTCGATATAGTGTTTTCACACCAGCCTGTGCTAAACACTTCCTTTTTGCGGCAACGGCACACCAACCGCAGTGAACTGGGTGAGAAAAAGTCAGTCAGTTCGGCGTGCGCCGGTCAGTATCAACAGAGTGAGCATGCATGCGCCGCTCTTCCTGCCTTCTGTCGATGCCGCGACGATCACCGTCTCGTCTTTGAATCTCCATGGGTAGTTCCTTTGTGTCGTCGACTAGCTTCTGAAAATAATTGGCAGTTGCCAGCAACTTCTGATCATAATTATCTGNCTGGCAATAATGTCGTTGCTCCAGCTAAAGGTCAAGGGAACCTCTGATTAAGTGGATCGTCAGAACAAGTGGTCCGTCACACCGGAAGAGGCGAGCGGAGAATGAGTACGACTCTGACGCGGTTATGGCGGAAATAGTGATGCGCATTCCGATCTTAATCAGAAGTTCCCAAGTACACGACTAACAATGACAATTCTCGCCAGTTTACATTTCAGGGCGGGTCAGGTTACTAGAAGTCAGGCCGGCCAAAATACTCCTCTCAAACTATTCAATCCCACACCGACAACCCAGGTGGTCGCATCATTATTTTATGTACGCGAAAACGAGGGCCAGGGTGATTCGAGTTTCGAGGGTGATGATGAGGGCGGCGCTGACTTCCAGGGTTGCCGCGTCAGTGTATTGAGGCCACACAGCGCCGTGCAGATTAATCTCGACTTTCTAGGTAAAGGCAGAACATACACTGAGATTACATCGGCGCCCCTGGTACTATCGGACGCGCATAACCATTCCATTAAATCCGAAAATTCCAAAAAGTCCAAAAAATCAAGCAAACGTATACTTGATGGCCTGGGAATTGGGGCCACTGCGACTGTAACCAACTTCGCTTCAGTTCCGCTGTCTCTGATCCATCCGAGCTTGTTCAGTCTGCCCTCAGACTCCGAAGCAGAACTATGCGTCTGTTATGAACTTTTTTTTACAGGTGTGCCTGACACAGAAGTGTTCGAAGACTTCGGAATTAGTTGCGATGGGCCAGGGTCTGGAGGATGACTCCTGAACATTGCCATAACGACGCAGGAAAGCGTTTCTGCATCGTTATGGGTCAACGACTCATTTTTGCCTACCCGACGCTTTCACAATCGTCAGAATGTCATTAATAATGATGTCAGGGTGGAGGAAGGACACTGAATAGATATTCCTGATTCGGCGATGCTGATCGATCAGGTAGACCCTCAGGATATGAGAGATCGAACCGACCTTTTTACCCGACTCGTTCACATCTTCGATAATAAACTGATCGTAATCACGAAGAATGCTGTTCAGGCGGGTATCTGAAGAAGTCGTCAAAAACTGCCAGTCAAAGTCTTCTTTCCTGAAGTTACCTGCATATCGTGCCAGCACCTCAGGTGTATCGTTGGACCGATCAAAACTTAAAGAAATCAGCCTGACGTAGTCGGACAGTCGATCATCTCCGCGAACTGCATCCTGAACCTTACTCAGCACATAGCTTGCGAGCGGGCAGCCGTTGACATCACTACAGTTGGTGTAAATAAAGCTAAACAAAACAAATTTATCACCGAGCAGCTGGTGCAATCTAACGGACTCGGAAGCTTCGTTGACAACTTCACCATCTGCTGCATCGCCGAGAACAGGCAGCGAATAACTGCCAACTACCGGCGGAGTGAAGGTGAGTTCTGCATAGCCTGGCGCCAGGATAACTTTTTCGGGCTGCGAATGATGCGGCGCCGCTGTTGCCAGACCTGCCCACAACAGCGCCAGAATACCAATTCGCATCAATTCAGTGCGAGTCCATTACCTGGTGCCTTCATACCGTACAGAGAATAAGCGCCGAACCTCATCTGGTGCGGGTGACCCAGCTTTAAGGCAATAAAATCAATGGTCAATTCATGCGCAAGTTGCTTGCCATCGAAATCATAGATCTTGAAATACTGCAGATCTTTACCCGTTGATTGCGTCTTGTCCCAGTTAGCGAGTAATGAGGATGTAAAGTAAATCCGCCTGCCATCCCAGGACTGGGACACCATGTTGACTTGCTCACCGATCGACTCGGTATAAATTTCTTTGGCGTTGTGGGGGTCCGATATATCGAACAATCGGGCCATGCCATCGTTCCAGGTATTCACCCAGAGTAATCCATCGTCTGCAGTAATCGAAATATCGACGGGTAAAGGGATCTTGCTGGCATCACCAATATCAGCGATGGGTTTGGCATGCCAGTCGTTATCTTCCTCATAGATAAGCCAGATTTTTGATGTTAAGGCTGTGGTCGTGAAACAATAATTATTGTTCGCACCCCAGGCACATCGAATTTCCAGCGGCGCACCTGGGACGTCCAGAATTTTGCGGGGCGTTCGTGCATGCAGGTCCCAGATAGTTACCGTATTGCCAAACTGGGCCATTGCCTCAGGGCTCGCCATCATGGCACCCAGGTTCATCATGTAATTGTTCCATCCAGTAAAGCTCGAGGTCACCATGACATTGCGCCGGGGCAATGCTCGTACGTCATATCCATATCCGCCAGCGTACTCACCAGATTTCTCGGCGCCAGCCAGGGCGCCATCCTTCGGCATCCAGTAGGTCGCGATGTAATCACCACTGTTGGTGTACTCAACCATTCCGGTTGCGCCGCCATGGTCCTTGTTGTTGGACAGACCCGTCAACATCATCCGACCGGGCAAGGCATATGAAGTATGCGGGCCGACCACGCCACCTGATTTTTTGACGAAATCATCAATCGTCTTGTGCAAGGTGGGCTTGGCGGGGTCAGAGTGAATATCAAAGATAAATATTTTGCTGGTGTCCAGCCCACTTGCCCAGAGATATCGACGATCGTCGGTCAAGCCGGAATGATGCGCTTCATTGCGACCACCCACGGAAATACTGTTGATGACCTCGCCATAATCGTCGGCATCAGGGTTTACCGATATCGTGACTAACTTATCCTGCTCGTCACCAAGACCTTTGGCACCCATCGTCCAGACGTACACAAAATCTTCCTGACCAACGATTTTGGCCATGTAGGGAGACATACAGGTTTCATCTGCCAGCGCGGCTGGCCAACAAATTACAGCAACTACAAAAGCTATTAAACGTTTCATTTTTGCTATCCTACGTTCAGGTTCGCCTAGACTACCATACGGGATAATTTTGTTGGTGCGCTCGATAACCTGTTTACCGAAACAATTGACTGCTATCGTGTTGATGGCGTTTTCCCTGGGCTCACATGCCGACGCCGAATTGGGCTTGCCCATTAAGCACTGGTCCCAGGCTGACATGGCGCTTATCGAACTAGGCAAAACGTTATTTTTTGATCGCCGGTTATCGGTGAATTCGACCTTGTCCTGTGCGATGTGCCACATTCCCGAACAGGGCTTTGCACAAAACCAATTGGCAACGCCCGTTGGCCTCGAAGGCCGAGCGGTTAAAAGAAATTCACCCACCCTCCTGAATGTTGCTTTCCAAAAAACACTGTTCCATGACGGCCGGGAATTTACCCTGGAAAACCAGGTATGGTCACCGCTTTTATCAGCCCGGGAAATGGGAAACAGGTCCATCGGATTGGTGATCGAGAGAATACAATCAATAGAAAACTACCAGGAGATGTTCGCTCTGACGCTGGGACAGATCGATGTGCTAACCATCGGTCAGGCTTTAGCCGCCTACGAGCGAACGCTGCTCGCCGGGGATAGTCCATTTGACCGCTGGTTCTATGGTGGCGACAAAGATGCAGTTTCCAGCGAAGTAATCGAGGGCTATGCGCTGTTCAACCGCCATGGCTGTTCGGCGTGTCATCTCATAGACAAACATCAGGCGATGCTCACGGACCATTTGTTCCACAACACAGGCATTGGTTTTACACGATCAATGTCGCCTAAAGCAGGCACACAGGTCATACAGCTAACAGATACGATAATGATCGAGACCGAGGAACAGTTTGAAGGTGAAGTGTTCAATGATCTGGGTCGCTATGAAGTGACCGGCCTAAGCGACGATCGCTGGCGTTTTCGCACGCCCTCTCTGCGAAACGTCGCACTGACACGGCCCTATATGCATGACGGCTCCATGGCAAGTCTCGAAGATGTCATCCGATACTACATGCAGGGCGGCTTTAATACGCCGAATCAGGACAAGCGGATCATGCCTTTCAGCCTGACCGACAAGGAGGTCCACCACCTGGTTACCTTTTTAGTATCGCTTACCAGCTCTCACATCGGCGAGCTGGTCACCTCTGCTCGCCAGGCGCCCATTGGAGATAACTAGCGAATAACCATGCTTTGTGTTCGTGTCCTCTTCGTTTTTTTCCTGGTTCAGACCCCTGTAGCGCTCGCGACAGACCTGGAATTACGGTTGGATCAAATCAGACGGGAACATCACATTGCAGGACTTTTCCTGATTCTGGCTGATCGTGGGACCCAGCACATAACCACCCTCGGCGTCACCTCTCACGCCACCAACATCCCCTTGACGCAGGATCACTACATTCGATTGGGCTCTGTTTCAAAACTGTTCATTGGCTTAGCCGCCTTACGCCTAGAGCAGTCAGGGCAGCTCGACCTGCACGAACCCCTGACCAACAAAACCCGGAACCTGCCTTTGCAGAACGCCTGGCGCGCAGATCATCCGGTGACTTTTGCGCAGCTCATGGAACATTCGGCGGGATTGCCGGACATGAGCAAACCGGAGTGGGCTATGAAGAAACCGCTCTCTTTAGAAAAAGCATTTGCGGTTGACCCTGAATCTCGCAGACTGAAATGGCCCGCTGGATTGCATTCATCTTATTCCAACTCAGGAGCCGGTATCGCCGCCTACGTCATTGAACAAATCACCGAGAAAAAATTTGAAGATGTTATCCAGAAAGAGGTATTCGATTACCTTGGGCTGGACACAGCAACTTATTTCTACGATCAGGACGTGGAACGCTCACTGATAACGGGTTATGACACAGACGGTACGACGGAAATTCCCTATTGGCACACACTCTACCGCGCATTTGGTGGCATCAACATTCGTGCAAGACAGATGTCACGGGTGCTGGCGCTGTTTCTCAACGATGGACAACTCAACCAAAAACTTCTTTTCACCTCGAAACAGATCAATCGCATGAGTACACCTACCACCACTATTTCCGCCCGTGCCGGTCTTTCTTATGGCTACGGGCTGGGTCTTTATCAGTATCACCGCAAGGGCATCGCCATGATCGGGCATGGCGGTGATGCCGATGGTTACCTTACTTTCCTGGGGTTTTCACCTGTTCTGGGCAAGGGGTATTTTGTTGTTATCAATGCATTTAACTATCGCGCCATGCGAATACTGCGAAACGCGATCGAAGATGACTTGATTGGCGTGGCAACGCCTCTGCCAGCTCCCGCGGTCTATGAAATGACCGCCACCGAAATCAACAGTATCGTTGGTGAATACAATGAGGTTACCTATCGGTTTCGTCGTAATTCACCGCTTTCGGTATTTGATGTTGAGGGTAAACTATACACACGACAGGGCGCACGGGAGACCAGGCTGATACCCGTTACCTCCCGCTTTTTTCGACGGTTGGGTCAGCCTCGCGCTACCATTTCGATATCAGAAGAAAACGGCCGAACCTACTTTCAATCGGATGCTGGCAACTTCGTACAACTCATCAGACCTGCAGACACTGCAGCCACTGACGATCTTTAGCCACATTGCTCCCCCGGTGATAAAACCAATGTTGAGGTTACACCTCCACGGGATTAGGCCATTATTCGTGGCATCTGGAACAGGTAGGGAATTAGGTTGGAAATTCGTGCCAAGCCATTGATTCTGGTTGTAGATGATCAGTTAACGATCTTGAAGATTATAACGAAGATCCTACAGCCCACGTATGATGTTTGTACCGCAATGAGTGGCAAACAAGCTCTGGAAATCGCCAGTAGCCAGATGCCTGATCTCATTTTGCTGGACAATATGATGCCTGAAATGACGGGTGTCGAGACTTGCATGTCCTTGAAACAGGATCCTGAGACAGAGCATATCCCGGTCATCTTCGTTACTTCGATGGATGACAAACACAACGAACAAATAGGATTCAAGGCTGGTGCGGTCGACTACATGACCAAGCCTCCGTCTCCGGAGCTAGTACTTGCAAGAGTGCGTGTTCAATTGAAAAGCCACGAACAAAGACTATTCCTGGAAGAGTTAGCGAAGGGTGAGTACTCAGACACTTACGAAATCCAGCGAATAGCCATTCAACTTCTGCAGGACCACTAATCTAGCAAGGGAACCCCTGGTCTGTGTGCCGCATCACTTTTCCCCAGGAGCATGACCGGGCGAAAGGATTTTCTATGTATGGGTGAGGGCCCATAGACACGAAGCGCATCCAAATGCGCTGCTGTCGGGTATCCCTTATGTCGAGCTAATCCGTACTCTGGATATATTTTATCCAGGCGTTTCATCTCGGTATCTCGGGCTACTTTTGCAATGATAGAAGCGGCTTTAATGGCATCGGATTTTGTATCACCCTTCACCAGCCATTCTCCGGGGCAGGGTAATTTCGGTAATCGATTCCCATCGACAATAACGAAATCAACGGAAATATCCAGGCCAAGTACAGCCCGCTGCATGGCGAGTAAACTGGCCTGCAGTATGTTGATGTCATCTATTTCTTCTACGTCAGCCTGGGCGACGCAAAACGAAATGGCTCTCTTGCGCACCTGGACATCGAGCTCCATCCGTTTTTTTTCTGATAGTTGTTTCGAATCACGCAAGCCCGTGATTGTCTGAAAGGGATCCAATACCACGGCTGCGGCATAGACCGCGCCTGCCAGGGGACCACGGCCTACTTCGTCTACACCGGCAAAATATTCTTTTCGGTACATTCCATTGTTCTCAGAAATAAAGTTCTGGGGAAGAAGGTTCTCAGAAAGAAGGTTCTCAAAAACTGGTTGACACAAAAACCTGTTCTCACGCGAGTCCTTTCTCACAAAGTTGCAGTACTGCCTTCGCTGCGTCTCGGCCTGGGTCTGAATTCTTTTTCAGCATTCTATGAATCTGGTCAAATTGGGTCATCAATTCCGTCAGATCATCTGCATTCAGCAACTCAAGAACTGCATCGGCTAATATTTGCGGATCTGCAGCGTCCTGGATAAATTCAGGCACAAGTTGGCGACCGGCCAGAATATTCGGCAATGCGAACCAGTCGGTGTGAACCAGGCGAGAAACGATTCCATAAGTTATTTTACCCAGTCGGTAAGACATCACCATGGGTCTTCGCAGCAACATGGCTTCCAGGGTCGCCGTGCCGGAATTCACCAGCACTACATCAGCCGCGGTAATGACCTCCCGGGACTGACCCGCGATGAGAAGAACTTTCCGGGTTAACTGTGGGAAGTCAGCCAGCATCCCCTGCAGCTGCAATAATCTACTGGCATTTGCGGCCGGTATTACAAACCTGTCCACGCTGTCGCTAATGAGGGCCGCCGCATCCAAAAAATCCTTACCCGTTAATTTCACTTCGCTGCCTCGACTGCCAGGCAGTATAGCGACGACTTTGTCGGCCTCACCAATCCCCAGATGCCTTCTTGCCGACATCTTGTTTAAATCTCCCTGCTGCGGGCTGATCTCATCTGCCTTCGGGTGGCCAACAAACTCGACCGGAATTTTGTTCCGCTCGTATATCTCTGTCTCAAATGGATACAAGGTCATCATCAAATCGATACTGTGAGCAATTTTCTTGATTCGCCTTTGTCGCCACGCCCACACCGTTGGAGAGACATACTGGACAGTTTTAATGCCTCGCTTGTGCAACATGCCGGAAAGCAGCAGATTAAAGAAATTTGAATCTATCCCGACAAAGCAGTCAGCTTCGCTGGCAATGATCTTGTCTCGAACATTCAATAGAAGCCTGATGAGATCAGGAAGTCTGAGCAGCGGATCAACAAAGCCATTGACCGATAGTGTTTCCATGTCGACTTCCGTGGAAAACCCTTCGGCAATCATGGCCGGACCACCTACACCGATAAACGAAGTACCGGGGGCAAGTTTCTGAATTTCGCGGATGAGCGCCGCGCCGAGGTTATCCCCGGACGCTTCTCCAGCGACTATCCCGATCGTCCTTGGCCGGCGATCGGATGGCACGCTTAGGAGACCTTCTGTTCAACACACATGAGTAAAGATGAGCAAACCAGGTTATCGTCGACAAAAGCCTTACCAGAAGCTTTCAGCCAGTGCTTGCGCAGATTGACGATTTCGACTTCAAGCCGAATCTGATCCCCGGGGATAACAGGCTTTTTAAATTTGGTTTTGTCGGTTCCCGCCAGATAGTAGGCATATCCATCGTCTAAAGTCCGATTGTTACTTCGAAAGGCAAGAATACCAGAGGCCTGCGCCAGTGCTTCAACAATGAGCACACCTGGAAAAACCGGGTTCGTCGGGAAATGACCTGTGAAAATCGGCTCACTGATTGTGACATTCTTGATACACACAATTCTCTTGTGTGCTTCTATTTCCAAAACACGATCTATCAACAAGAACGGATATCTGTGTGGCAGGTATTTCTGTATATCTATTACTTCCATGTGAAGTCTCTATCTGTGGATACTACTTATCCGATTCCAGGCGCCTAAGACGTTTAACTATGTCATCCAGTTTTTTGAAACCGGCAACACTTCGCTTCCACTGGAAACCCGGCATTAAACCGGTCCCTGATGAATAGCGCCCCTTTTTGTGAATGGATTGGCTCACCAATGTCATCGCGGTGATCTCAACCTGATCGACTATCTCAATATTGTCAATGATTCCGACAGCTCCTCCAATCAGACAGTAGCTGCCGATTTTCGTACTACCAGCCACCGCCGTACATCCCGATATCACCGTATGGTGATCTATGCAGGTGCCATGACCGATCTGAACCTGATTGTCCAATTTGCACCCATCTCCAATTAACGTGTGATTAAGTGCGCCCCGGTCGATCGTAGAACCAGCGCCGATTTCCACATTATCCCCGATGTGTACACTGTAGAGCTGGGGAATCTTTACATAATCATGGGTTTCGTTATTGAGTTCGAAACCAAAACCATCGGCACCAATGACTGCATTAGCATGCACGATGCACCGCTGGCCGATTCGAACTTCGTGATACACCACCACATTGGCGAACAGTCTTGTTCCAGCACCTATCACGACACCTTCGGCAATATGACATCCCGGACCAATATTCGCACCATCACGTATATCGGCACCCGAGCTGATCACTGCATTGGCACCAATAACGACTCTTTTGCCCAGGGTGGCCATGTCACTAATCATCGCAGTCTTGTCAACAAATGGCATTGCAATCGGTGACATATCGAATAACGACGCAATTTTTGCCCAGGACATTCGGGGGTTTGCAGAAATCAACACCGGTTTATCAGTGAGCCCGGCATCTTCCGCTCGAAGGACAACCGCAGATGCACTGCTCAAGCGCAATACATCTTTATGTCTGCTGTTGAAAAGAAAGGAAAGTTGATTGTTATCTGCATTTTGAAGGTTGGCGATACCGGTAATCTCTACATGCGCATCGCCACGACATTCAAGTTGAAATTGATCTGCTATGTCACCCAGCTTCACCGCGAGGACTTTTACTTCGCGAGGGCGTTCATTTTTTCAGTGATTTTTGCAGTCACGTCATAAAGTTCATGGCGGTAATGAATACCCTGACGCGGGATAATCAGGTCATATTTGTCTGCCAACACTAGCGCTTCAATGGCTTCCTGATATCGAGAGGTCAGAGACTGGATCAATCTATCAGTCTGTTCCAGCTTAACCCTTTGAATCTCCTGCAGACGTTGAGCCATTTGAGCACGTTTGATGGTGATTTCCTGAAGTAGATTCTGGAATTCCTGATCGCTCATTAACTCAGTGTCTTTCTTGAGCTTTTCCAGCAAAGATGTGATTTCTTTTTGCATTTCCTTCAGGATATTTTCCTGCTCGGAAAAATTGGAATTGATCTGATCCAGGCCTTGCTTACCAAACTCAGATTGCAGGATCGCTCTCTGGGCATCAGAAATGCCTATCTTCGCTTCGGCAAAGGCAGATGACGACATCATGACCATGAAACACGAGGCCAAAATAGCCAATATACCTTGTTTAAATCGCACAGTATTCTCCTCAGGGAAAGTGTTCTTTTAGTATTTGTTCCGCGTTGAAATCGCAACGCAGCGGATATTTACATATCCACTGGACGGATTCAATCGCTATTTATCGGACAAAAATGTCAGATAACCACAATAATTTGCACATCTTCGTGCCAGACCGCGGGTTCCTTAGAAAGTTCTGCCAAGCTCGAATTGGAAAGCTTCGGCCTCATCACCTGGCTTATCGTTAAGTGGCACAGAGAGAGCAAAGCTGATCGGGGCAAATCCAGTAATCCAGGTGACAGCAATTCCCGCGCTATACCTCAGCTCACCTTCATCAAGATCGAAACAAACAACACTGACAGTCGGGCAGTTTGTATTGAATACATTACCTGCATCAAAGAACAGGACAGACTTTAATTGACTTTGATCCTCGATGAATGGCAGCGGGAATATTATCTCTGCACTCATCTCTATCAGCACGTTGCCACCTATTGGATCGGGATCACCATATTGATCCTGCGGTGACGGTGTTGACCTGGGACCCAGAGAATTACTTTCGTAACCTCTCACCGAGCCCATGCCACCAGCGAAGAAATGTTTATAGAAGGGAAATGTTTCTGTACCCCCATAGGCCTCACCGTAACCAAGGTTGGCTCTCAGCCTCAATATAAACGGATTGAATAACGGGAAAAATATCTGTCCGCTATAGTTGATACGATAAAATTCGAGTTCGCTGCCGGGAACGGTCATTTCAAATGACATGGATTGAGATCGACCACCGGTAGGTAGCAGTCCCCGATTCAGTGCCGACATGCTATAGCTGGCGGTTAACGATATCAGGTCAAATTCATTACCTTCATTCTCTATAAATTCCGAAATCTCCTGGGCTGGTATGACACCTTCTTTAATTTCAGTACTCTCATAACCGACGCTGAACCCAATTCGTGATATTTCGGAAATGGGATAACCAAAATTGATACTCGCGCCATATGAATCCGTTGAGAAACTCGCGATGTTTCGCTCTTCGAAATCATTCTGTCGCAGAAACAAAGAATACCCGCGACTAACACCATCAACAGTGTAATAAGGGTCGAAAAAAGATACGCTGAATGCCTCTTGATAATCACTGCGGTTGATATTCACATTGATACTATTGCCGGTGCCGAAGACATTGGACTCTTGGTAACCCAGCCCTAAAATCAATCCCATATGTTCGGCATAACCAAGCGTTGCCGATATTGATCCGGAAGGTTGTTCCTCGACGGTATAGTTCACGTCAATTTGATCTTCAGTCCCTGGTACCGAAGGTGTTTCCACATTAACTTCCTTGAAAAAACCAAGTCTCTGTAGACGCATTTTTGATCCTTCGATCATGGCTGTAGAGGCCCAACCGCCTTCCAACTGCCTCATCTCTCTGCGTAGAACCGTGTCCTGGGTTACCGTATTTCCCTGGAAGTTTACCCGTCGAACATAAGCGCGCTTACCGGCATCGACGAAGAATTTAATCGTAACAGTCTCGCCATCATCATCTAGAACCGGTTCCCCTGTTGCACTGGCAAACGTATAGCCTGAGTTACCCAGGGCGTATTCAATGCGTTCTTCACTGGCAGTCATCCGCTGACGAGAAAAAATCTGGCCCTGTCTGGAAACAATCAATGCGCGAATGTTGGCTTCAGGTATATCTCGAAGTTCACCGGCAATCTCTACGCCGGACACCACAAACTGTTCACCCTCGATAATATTGATGGTGATGTAAACATCTTCCATATTGGATGCAATAGATACCAGGGTCGAATCGATCCGAAAATTCAGGTAGCCACGATCAAGGTAGTGAGACTCAATAGTTTCGATGTCGCCCTTTAACTTTTCACGAGAGTACTGATCATCCTTTGTGTAAAACGATAACCAGCCCGGTAATTTCAGCTCGAGTAGTTCAATCAGGGTTTCATCGTCAAAAACCGTGTTGCCAACTATGTTTATATGCCGGATGCCGGACACATTACCTTCAAACACGTCGACCTTGATGGCTACCCTGTTCCTGGGGAGATTTTCCACAGCGGTTTCAATATTGGCGTCATATCGACCTTGAGAAACGTACTGCCTTTCCAGATCCGCTACAATCTGCTCGAGTGTTATTTTTTTAAAAATCTGGCCTTCAGACAATCCCGAGCCCTGCAGACCTTCGATCAGTGCCTCTGTCTTGATCGCTTTGTTACCTTCAAACTCAATTGAATCAATGGTGGGTCTTTCACGAACAATAATGACCAGAACATTGCCATCTCGACCAATCTGAACATCATCAAAGGATTCTGTTTGAAAGAGGGACCTTACGATGGTGCGAATCTCGATTGAACCTATGTCGTCACCGACACTATAGGGCACCGCCCCAAAAACTGTCCCGGCGGATATCCGCTGCAGGCCTTCTACTCGAATGTCCGAAATGACAAACGAAAAGGCGGTTGTGCTGTAAACCATTGCACACAACAAAACAATGAATTGTGCCCCTTTTCCGAGGACTTGAACTACGTTAAACACTAGGGTTTCTCTACAATCTTGTGATGTCGTTATAAATAGCCAGCATCATGATACCCATGATTAGAAATATTCCTATCTGCAAGCCCCACATTTGGACTCTTTCGGGTACTGGCCGCCTGGCAATCAGTTCGATAAGGTAATAGAGCAGATGCCCACCATCAAGTACCGGAATGGGTAGCAAGTTAATAACTCCCAATGAAATGCTCAACAACGCAATGAATCCAATAAAACTTTCCAGACCATTCTCAGCGGTGGCGTTCGCTACCTGGGCAATGGTAATGGGTCCACTCAGATTTTTTGGGGAAATTGCACCAGCCATCATCTTTTTAATTGACGCTAATGTAAATGCTGTGATTTCCCAGGTTTTTTTCGCGGCTGGTATCCAGGCACTGTATATAGGATAGGACATTTCTCGCAACATTTCCGGTGGGAAGCTTATCGCCTGGGGTGATGCGCCTATGAAACCAATCTGCTTCCCGTTGCGTTCAATCCTTGCCGGTATCAGCGTCAAATAGATCTCATGGCCGTCTCGTTGCACGGTTGCCTGTATTGAACGTTCAGGATTTGCCTGTATGAGTTCAACGACCTGGTTCCAGTTTTGAATCACCTCACCATCTATCCGTTTGAATTCGTCACCAACTTTGAAACCTGCAGCTAACCCCCGACCATCGTTATTGAGCCCACCAATGATCGCCGGGAAGTGCGGCAGTTGCATGACCAGCCCCAACTCTCGCGCAGGGGATGGGGAATCTTCTTCTGAAAGCCATTGACTGATTCCGATCTCGTAATCGAGAGGTAGATCGTAGCTGCCCGGCTCTTTTACCGTGATCACTATCTCGCCGGTTTCACCGAGTCGATCAAACAGCCTCATGTTCACAGCAGACCAGGTATCAGTCGCAACACCATCGATGGCGACAATTTCCTGACCTGCGCTGAGACCAGCCTCGCCCGCGCGCGAGCCCTGATCAACATCACCCAGCACGGGAATAACTCCGGTAACACCGACGACAAACAGCAGCCAGTACGCAAAGATGGCTAAAATAAAATTGGCTACCGGTCCTGCAGAAACAATGGCGATGCGCTGCCATACTGATTTTCGATTGAAAGCCAGATGCAGTTGGTCATCTGGCACGAATCCTTCTCGCTCATCAAGCATTTTGACGTAGCCACCCAACGGAATCGCTGCAATTACAAACTCAGTCGGCGACAACGGTTCATTACTTTTTGTCCTGATCTGGATCGGCACCCCGTGCTCATCCAAATGGGGTGCTTCTCTGTATTGAACCGGCTTGCCCTTCCTGACAAATATCGGTGTGCCAAAGCCCACGCTGAATCGAATTACGTGGACATTACAAAGCCTCGCCACAATATAGTGACCATATTCGTGGATCGTCACCAGGATGGAAATGGTCACGATCAACGCCAGGACTGTTTGGATAAATTCAATCATGTCATCAAATGGTGCTTAGTCATGCTTGTCTTCAGCACATTGTATGTTCAATTGTTTGACCTGTCTGTGTTCAATTAGTTGCCGACCCAGTTTGCATTAAGCAGATATAACGTAAAGACCGGACCAGCTGATAGAAGACTGTCAATCCTGTCTAAAAACCCGCCATGACCCGGCAGCAAATTGCTGGCGTCCTTAATATCGCGGTGTCGTTTAAACATGCTGATGGTTAGATCACCCAGTACTGAGATGACGGCTACGAGTGCGCAAATCAGAATAAAGGTCGCGCCGGTCAAGGTGCCGAGCGAGGGACTGGCAAAATAAAGTGACATCAATATCGCGATGATTACCGCTGTCGTAACTCCCCCGACGAAACCTGCCCAAGATTTGCCTGGGCTCACGTTAGGCGCCAGTTTCCGTTTACCGAAAGCCTTGCCACTAAAGTAAGCGCCAATATCTGCACCCCAGATCAAAAAGAACAGCAGACATATAAGATAGTCACTATCGCTGAAATGCTTGAGCTGGTTAAGCGATGTAAAAGCGGGAACCAGCACAACAAATCCAATCACCGAAATAACTGTCTTATTACCCCACAGGGTGGTTAGCTTCGGGTAGCCCAATACCAGTATCAGCGCAAGTAACCACCAGGCAAGACTCATCATCAGAATTGGCACAGTCGGCAAAAACAACACACCAGCCAAAGTTGCAGCGAAAATAGCGCTGTATACGAAACGATTATTAGCAGAAAGACCGGCAAAATTTGCCCATTCCCAGGCGGCCACAACTAATACTGCCCCAACGAAAAAGGAATACCCCAGAGGTGGCAACAGAAAAACGCAAGCCAGGGTAATGGGCGCCATAATGCTGGCGGTGATGATTCGGGTTCGAAGCACCGGACTAAAAATCCATCAAGTCAGTTTCTTTAACTTTCAGGGCCGATTCAATTTGCTTGATCTTTGAATCAGTGAGTTGTTGCACCATTTCTTCGCCGCGATGCTCTTCGTCCTGACTGATTTCTTTCTCTTTGAGATATTCTTTAAGGTCACTGTTTGCGTCTCGCCTGATATTACGGATCGCCACCCGCGCATTTTCTGCTTCTGCTTTAGCGATCTTGGTCAAATCTCGTCGATTCTCTTCGGTCAGCGGCGGCATCGGCAATCGAACGTTATCTGAGGAAGTACTGGGGTTAAGGCCAAGATCTGACTTCAGGATTGCCTTTTCTACATCCGGGATCATCTGTTTTTCCCAGGGAGAGATCACCAGTGTTCGTGCATCTTCCACAGAGATATTTGCAAGCTGGTTTAATGGCGTATCTGATCCATAGTAGTTCACCATGATGCCATCCAATAAGCTTGCATGTGCACGACCAGTCCGGATTCTGGCAAAAGCTACATCAAGCGACACCAGTGTTTTATTCATGCGATCTTCGGCGTCCTGCTTAATCTCATTGATCATGCTAACTCCTCTGTTGGTTTCTCAATGATGGCTGACGATGAGCGTACCTTCGTCTTCACCAACGACAGCATTTCGAAGCGCGCCAGTCTTTTCCATGGCAAACACGCGAAGTGGCATATTATGATCTCGTGCAAGACAGATAGCCGTCAGGTCCATGACGCCCAGCTGTTTTTCCAGCACTTCATCATAGGTTAACTGATCGTAACGCGTTGCGGTTTTGTCGATTAGAGGATCAGCCGAGTAGACCCCATCAACTTTTGTGGCCTTAAGCACTATATCAGCATCTATCTCTATGCCGCGAAGACAAGCGGCGGAATCGGTCGTGAAAAACGGGTTGCCCGTGCCAGCAGAGAAAATGACGACATCACCTTGCTCCAGATGACGAATAGCGATGCGGCGATCATAGTGTTCAACAACGCCGCTCATCGGGATTGCTGACATGACCACCGTATGAATGTTAGCGCGCTCGAGTGCATCACGCATGGCCAGGGCATTCATCACCGTCGCGAGCATACCCATATGATCGCCGGTTACCCGATCAAGACCTGCAGCATGCAGGGCCGCGCCACGGAACAAGTTGCCCCCACCGATGACCAGGCCAACCTGAACGCCAATACCCACCAGTTGCCCTATTTCAAGAGCCGTTCGATCAAGCACTTTTGGGTCAATACCAACACTACCGTCACCCAAAGCCTCGCCTGAAAGTTTGAGCAATATTCGCTGGTAAATCGGCGTGGTTTTAGTATATGGCATTTGCAAATTCCCCGTGTCGATTGGTTCCCTCAGGGGTTCCCTAGTTGTTTACGGACCTCTTCGGCAAAATCGTCTTGTACTTTTTCAATACCTTCACCAACCTCGTAACGAATGAATCGGTTAATAGTGGCATCTTCTTTCTCTAACAAGGCTCTGACTTTTATATCGCCATCTCGAACGAACGCCTGCTCCAGCAGGCTGATTTCCGCGAGGTACTTTCTAACTCTGCCGTCAATCATCTTCTCAACAATTTCAGGCGGTTTACCGGAACCCTGAGCCTGGGCAGTATAGATCTCTCGTTCTTTCACAACCAGATCCTCCGGCGCATCTTCCGGACTGACCACACTCGGGTTCATAGCAGCAATATGCATGGCGATATCTTTGCCAAGCTCTTGATTCCCCCCTTCCATGGACAAGAGCACACCAATCTTGCCATTGGTATGAATGTAATCAATAACGGTGCCTTCGTTTTCGAACACCTGTGCACGACGAATGGAAATGTTCTCACCAATCTTCTGAACCAGCGCTTCTCTTTCAGTCTCAAGCCCCAGTGCCGCTAAATCGCCGCTACGGGACTCGAATACCTTGTCCGTGACCGTCTGAACAAAAGCCAGNAAGTTATCATCTTTCGCGGCAAAGTCAGTCTCNCAATTGACTTCAACGACAACCCCCAGGCCAGCCTCAACCTTGATGGAAACGACGCCATCTGCGGCAATGCGGCCGGCCTTTTTGGCGGCCTTCATGCCGCTGGATTTCCGAAGGTACTCAATGGCTGTGTCGATATCACCATCACTCTCGACCAGAGCCTTCTTACAATCCATCATGCCCAGACCCGTTCTTTCTCTGAGCTCTTTTACCATCGGTGCTGTAACAGCAGCCATTATTCGATCCTCATTTTAGCGGGGGTTCGTGTTACCCGTTCTTTTCCGTTTCATTGGCAGAATCTGCAGCGGCGCTCTCTGGCGCTGCCTCAACTTCTGCGGCAGTGTCAGCTTCTGCGACCACCTCCGGCTCGGTTGATTCTGAAGACGTTGAATCTGTCGGCGTTGATTCTGTAGACACGGATTCATTTGCTACTGTCTCTGTTACCGCCGATTGAGGACTTGCCTCAACGCTTGCGGCCGCTTCGGAATCCGCTTCTACTTCAACAAATTCGTCAGCACTAACCTCTCCCTGGTATTCGGCNTTGCCAGCAATCGCTGCATCCGCGATAGCAGACACGAATAATCGAATTGAGCGAATTGCATCGTCATTACCAGGTATCACGAAATCAATGCCTTCAGGATTACTGTTCGTATCAACAATGCCAATTACCGGAATACGAAGTTTTTGCGCTTCGGTGACAGCGATTCGTTCGTGATCCACATCAACCACAAAGATGACATCCGGCAGGCCACCCATATTCTTGATTCCGCCAAGACTGGATTCCAGTTTTTGCAGGTTACGTTGCCTGGAAAGGGCTTCTTTTTTTGTCAGTTTCTCAAAAGTGCCGTCAGTGGCTTGAATTTCCAATTCCCTTAACCGGCGAATAGATTGACGAATTGTCTTGTAGTTCGTCAGCATCCCGCCCAGCCACCGTTTATCGACATAAGGCATGCCGGCACGTTCTGCATTTTCCTTTACAACTTTACCTGCACTTCTTTTAGTGCCAACAAACAGAATTTTGTTTCTCTTTGCCGCCAGGGAATGTACATAATCTACCGCCTCATCAAGGGCCGGCACGGTCTTTTCAAGGTTGATGATGTGAATATTGTTTCTGGCACCAAAAATGAATTCATTCATCTTGGGATTCCAGTATCTGGTCTGATGACCAAAATGCACGCCCGCCTCAAGCAGGTCTCGCATGGATACGCTAGACATAGTCTCTCCGAATTGTATGGGTTACGCCTCCACAGACCCCATAGTGCAACCCTTTCAAGGATATTAGCCTTGTCCGGGCACCCGAACTATGTGCCGGTCTGTGTGAGAATTTTTTATGGGAAGACACTGTCTTCCCGGTTAATTTCGCTGGGGAAGCCCCGCAGCGCGGCGCTTTATACCATAATTAACCGACAATTGGGNAGTTTTCGAGGGTAGGGTCGCATCATCTGCTTACTCGATACTGTTCTGGTATAGTTCCGCACCTAAAAATACCAACCACAAANCATGACGATCGAAATAAAAGACTCGACAGCGATAGAGAAAATGAGGGTTGTCGGTGCACTCGCCGCGGAACAGCTCGGCATGATAGAAGAACACATCAAGCCTGGAATATCGACCGGGGAGCTTGACCGTATCTGCCATGATTTTACCATTAACGAACAAAACGCAATTCCTGCGCCGCTTAACTATCGAGGATTCCCAAAATCCATCTGTACCTCCGTCAATCATGTGGTTTGCCATGGCATTCCTACTGACGACAAAGTATTGAAAAACGGCGATATCATCAATATTGACGTCACCCTGATCAAGGACGAATATCACGGTGACACCAGTAAGACATTTATCGTCGGCAAGGGTAGCGTGCTGGCTGATCGACTGGTCAATATCTGCCAGGAGAGCCTGTATCTTGGCATACAGGCAGTCAAACCGGACGCCCACCTGGGTGATATCGGAAACGCTATTCAGGTATTTGCCGAAAAGAATCGATTTTCGATCGTCAGGGAATACTGCGGTCACGGTATCGGCAAGGTGTTCCACGATGAGCCGCAGGTTCTGCATTACGGAAAAAAAGGCACGGGTCCTGTACTGAAACCCGGAATGGTGTTCACCATTGAGCCAATGATCAACGCAGGAAAGGCCTCAGTAAAACTTCTTCCTGATCAATGGACGGTCGTCACTAAAGATCACAAGCTGACTGCTCAATGGGAGCATACGATCCTGGTTACAGACACGGGTTACGAGGTCCTCACTTTGCGGAGTGATGACATGATCCCGCGCTGCACATAGTCTAAGATGCTGGACAAAATACTCTCCGAACTGGCAATTGAGCTCGAAACATCCAGGCGAATTATCCCTGTGTTCAAACAAGCCATCGCAGATGCCCGCGCATTCCTGACGGAACAGTTCAATGATGGCGCAGATGCTTTTGAGCTGGTCGGGAAACATTCAAACTTTATGGATGGCGTCATCAGATTGGCGTGGCATAGATTCGACTGGAATGAAAATCGTACAAGTTGGTGGAAATCCCGAATCTGCCTGGTCGCCGTGGGCGGCTATGGCCGTGAAGAACTGCTTCCCCATTCAGATATTGACCTGCTCATATTGCTGGAACGCAACAATCACAGTACCAACAGAACCAATATCCAAAGCTTTACCACCTTACTGTGGGATATCGGCCTGGAAGTTGGACACAGTGTGCGTTCAATCAAGGATTGTAAGACCCAGTCTGTAAATAATGTAACTGTACTCACAGCCATGATGGAATCACGCACTCTCGTTGGTGATAACGAATTACTCGAGAAAATGAATGCTCGCATCGCACCAAAAAAGGTGTGGTCAGCCAAGGCATTTTACCTGGCCAAACGAGACGAACAGCGTGAGCGACATGCCAGAGCCGCACATACAGAATACAGCCTGGAACCCAATGTAAAAACGTCTCCAGGGGGTCTGAGAGACATCCAGACCCTGGTCTGGGTGGCGAGACGCCAGTATGGCACCAAGACGGTAGAGGACCTTGTTGTACAGGAGATATTAACGACGGCTGAAAACGATGAGTTAATCAAGGCGCGCAGTCATCTGTTAAAAATCAGGTTTGCATTACACATCCTCGCCAATCGGGACGAAAATCGGCTACTTTTTGAACATCAACAGAGTATCGCTGGTCTGTTTGGTTATGATGATGGCGATCAACTCGCCGTTGAACAATTCATGCAGAGCTATTACCGGACAGCGCTTCGAGTTAACACAATCAATGAAACGCTACTTCAACATTTCGATGAAATCATTGTCCAGGCCAATTCAAGATTAAAGGTTAAGCCGGTCAACGATCGATTTCGCCTGGTCAACGACCTTCTTGAGGCCACTTCTGATGATGTATTCGTGAAGTCTCCTTCCGCCTTGATTGAGATGTTCGTCATAGTGGGGTCTGATGAGTCGATAAGCGGATTTCGCGCCTCAACAATAAGATTAGCAAGACAACACGTTCATTTAATAAACGAAAAATTCCGGGCAGACAAGAACAACGCCGAACTGTTCATAACCCTGCTTGGCAGTAACAACCATTTGTTTACGCAACTAAGGCGCATGGGAAGGTGGGGGATTCTTGGCGCCTACCTGCCTGAATTCGGTCGCATTATTGGCCAGATGCAGTTTGATCTGTTCCATATCTATACCGTGGACGCGCACACCCTGCAGGTGGTTCGCAATATGAGAAGATTCAGGTACAAGAACCAGGAGCAGCAATTNCCTATAGCTGCCCATATCCATGCAAAATTGCCGCGTATCGAGTTGCTCTATATCGCCGGCTTGTATCACGACATCGCCAAAGGTATGGGCGGGGATCATTCTGAACTCGGCGTCAACATCGCCCGCTCCTTCTGCGAGCGCCATGATTTACCGACCTGGGATACTAATCTGGTTTGCTGGCTTGTGGCCAACCACCTGGTCATGTCATCAACTGCACAAAGAAAAGATATTCAGGACCCGGAAATCATTCATGACTTTGCACTGTTTGTAGGAGATCAGGTGCGGCTTGATTACCTGTACGCATTAACCGTCGCCGACATCAATGCCACAAACCCAACCCTGTGGAATGGCTGGCGTGCTTCATTGATGCGTCAGCTTTACACGGAAACCAAAAAGGCTCTGCGCCATGGTCTGGAAAACCATGTCGACCGCAACGAATACATTCAGGATGTACAGAAGCAGGCAATTGAGAAACTTGAAGAACATAACATCGAGTCAGCCGACATCGCCGCTCTCTGGAATCAGGTTGATGATGACTACTTCGTCAGAGAACGAATTTCAGACATCGTCTGGCACGCGGANGAAATAATCAGCCAAAATGTTGAAGATGGACCCATCATTCTTATCGGGGACGATCGCTCCAGGCGCAGTGACGCCGGCTTCACCCAAATCTTTGTGCATACACACGACCGCAAAGACATATTTGTTTCTATTGTCGCCGCCATAGACCAGCTAGGGCTCTCTATTGTTGATGCTCGTATTGCCACTTCCGCAGAAGAGCTAACGTTCAACACTTTCACAGTTCTGGAAAGCGACGGCCAGCCTGTCGGCGACAAACCCTCCCGAGTTGAGAAAATCCGGAGCACCATCGCGTACTATCTGCAGCAGGATGATATCGCTATGGTATTGAGTCGCCGTACGCCGAGGGTACTGAAACAATTCAAAATGAAATCGCAGGTCCACCTTACTCAAGACCCTCATCTTCCGTTGTCAGCACTCGAAGTCATCACCCCTGACAGACCAGGATTGCTGGCCATCGTCGCTGGCGTATTCGTAAAGCTTGGCATTAGTCTTGTTTCTGCAAAAATTACGACCCTGGGTGAGCGAGTGGAGGATGTATTTTTCATCACCGATGACAAGGGTCTTCCGATTACTGACAACAATTTCATTGAAAAAATTTGCTCTCGAATCACTGATGCCCTTGACGAGCATCTTGAAGAGATTGCCAGTTAACGATGAATCATCACCTCGATAGACTCCATCCCTATCCATTTGAAAAATTTAACAAGCTGCTCGAAGGAGTTGCCTCGGAAATCGATCTCCCGCTTATTGCCTGGTCAATGGGAGAACCAAAACACCCTGCACCGGATTTTATAGTTGAGGCACTTGCAGGCGAAGAGCTAATACGGCGCGGGCTCGGTGCCTATCCCCCAACCAGGGGTTTGCCTGAGCTCCGGTGCGCTATTGCAGATTTTGTTGCTCGGCGATTCAAGCTGCAACATCCTCTGGACCCGGAAACACAGGTGCTGCCGGTGAATGGTACCCGAGAGGCGCTGTTTTCTTTTGCTCAGACGGTCATTTCGCCAGCGGATACCGGCCTGACCATGATGCCCAACCCCTTTTATCAAATATACGAAGGCGCAGCTTTGCTCGCTGGTAGCCAGCCCTACTATCTCAACTGTACAACTGAAAACGGCTTCTGCCCTGATTTCGAGTCAGTGAAGGCCGAAACCTGGCAGCAGTGCCGGCTCGTCTACATTTGTACACCGGGCAATCCTACTGGCGCCGTCATGAGTATCATTCAACTGCAAAATTTAATTCGTCTATCCAACGAGTATGGCTTCATCATCGCTTCCGATGAGTGCTATTCCGAAATCTATAAAGATGAAGACCGACCACCGCCCGGTCTACTGGAAGCTGCCAGCGCCATGGGACAAAGCGATTATAAGAACTGCGTTGCCTTCAATTCCCTGTCAAAAAGATCCAATCTACCGGGATTGCGCTCCGGTTATGTGGCGGGAGATGCTTCGATTATCGAAAAATTTCTGCTGTACCGCACCTATCATGGTTCAGCAATGCCATTGCATCACCAACTTCTTAGCACCCTGGCGTGGCAGGACGAACAGCATGTCATTAAAAANCGAGATGTCTACCGGGCCAAATTTGTTGCGGTAACTTCGATCCTGTCGCCCATCTGGCCAATGAGTATACCGCCCGCCGGATTCTACCTCTGGCCTGAAACACCTGCATCTGATCCGGATTTCGCGAAGAGACTCATCACCCTCGCGAACGTGAAGGTGTTGCCCGGCAGCTTCTTATCCAGAGATACGATCGCGGGTAACCCGGGTACCAATCGCGTCCGGATGGCACTNGTCGCGACAGAGGCCGAATGTATCGAGGCCGCAACCCGCATCAAGGACTGTTGGCAAAACCTCTAGCAGGCTGCTGAAAAAGTTCCGTGCAAGGCAAGGCGAAAACTGCTGAAAGAGCGGAGTTTACACGCAGTAAATGAGCATCTTGATCGGACTCGCGCACGAGCAATTTTCAACGCCGAATTGTGCCAACACCGGCTTTTTCAGCAACCTGCCAGGGAGCCTCTGATCAAATATCAATCGGTGCATCCATTCGACTCGGCGACTATAATGTGGGGCTATAATTAAAATGGATTGTTCGGACATGTACGCCCTGGCATTTGGTATTGGAACAAAAAACAATGAGAACAACTGGCTGGAAGTTTATTTTCCCAGACCTGTATTTCGACCTGAACAGGATCTTATCGACAGCATCGCGCAACTGATTGGCTACAAAGGTGGTAACACCGATGTCGAACTAAACGCCGGTCAAATAAGCGCTTTGTCCGAAAGTATCACTGACAGCGATCAAAAATCCTTGCTCAGGCAACTTGAGCGTTCAACGAGACCCGTCGTATTGACAATACTGGACTCCGACGCAGCCCTGCAATCAACCCCTGAAACTTATCTGAAGCTGCACCTGTTATCGCATCGGTTCGTCTTGCCCAATGAACAAAACCTGGAGGGCATTTATGCCCTGCTACCTAACGTTGCCTGGACAGAACAAGGCGCCGTTGACATAAACGATTTGGAAGCGCTGCAGATCGAGGCAAGACTGGCAGGGCGAATCCTTGAAGTATCGGCTATTGATAAGTTTCCAAAAATGACCAACTACGTGGTGCCAACCGGCGTGCGCATTGCACATTCCGCCCGGGTACGACTCGGCGCCTATGTCGGTGAAGGCACAACGGTGATGCACGAGGGGTTCATCAATTTCAACGCTGGTGCACTGGGACCCAACATGATTGAAGGCAGGGTTTCTCAAGGTGTCACGGTTGGCAGCGGCACTGATCTGGGCGGTAGCGCCAGCACTGCCGGTACGCTTTCTGGTGGTGGAAATATCGTTATCTCAATAGGCAAGGATTGCCTGATCAGTGCCAACGCCGGAACCGGTATACCACTCGGTGACCGATGCACCATCGAGGCCGGGCTGTACATAACACCCGGGACCGTTGTACAGATTATGGATGAGGACAGAAACTTCCTCAAACTGGTCAAAGCCCGGGAACTGGCCGGTCAGTCCGAGATGTTGTTCCTTCGCAATTCCCAGAATGGCGTCGTCGAATGCAGAACCAACCGCCACGCTATCTCGCTTAATAAAGCATTACATAGCCACAATTAACATTACAGTCGGGATTTATGTCCGCTTCAGAAACAACCATTCTTGCTCAGCAGTTGATCCGTGAAGCCTCGGTATCACCGGAAGATGGTAACTGCCAGCAACAGATGGCGGACTATCTCCTGGGACTGGGCTTTGAAGTCGAACACCTGCCTTTTGGTCCTGTAAAGAACCTGTGGGCAACCCACACGGGGCAGGAAGATGGGCCATTGTTTGTATTTGCAGGTCACACTGACGTGGTACCACCAGGGCCACTTGATGCCTGGGAACGCCCTCCTTACAACGCAGAAGTGACAGGCGATGTGCTTCATGGACGTGGCGCTGCAGACATGAAAGGCTCCCTGGCGGCCATGCTTACGGCAACCAGCAGATTCATCAACAGTTCAGCTCAGCATAAAGGCACGATCGCTTTTCTTATCACTTCGGATGAAGAAGGTCCGGCTGTAGATGGGACCCTTAGGGTCATGGATACCCTTGATTCCAGGGAGGTCAATATCAACTATTGCCTGATCGGCGAGCCCTCGAGTAGCCTGAAATTGGGAGATGTGGTTCGGGTTGGCAGGAGAGGTTCCCTCAATGGCCGACTTAACGTGAAGGGCATTCAGGGGCATGTCGCTTATCCCGATAGTGCACGCAATCCAATTCATGAGTTTGCGCCTGCAATGCTCGAGCTTAACGAAACCTGTTGGGATAAGGGTAACGATTTTTTCCCAGCCACTTCGTTCCAGATTTCCAATATCCACGCGGGGTCCGGCGCCAACAACGTTATACCCATTGATCTCACCGTGGATTTTAACTTCCGCTTCTCAACTGAATCCACCGAGGAAGCGCTCCGAGAACGGACATTGAGCATTATCAGTAAACACTGCACTGAATTCGAGCTTGAATGGAAGTTGTCAGGTCCGCCATTTCTTACCACTGGCGGCACACTGATCCCCGCGGTACAACAGGCGATTGCATCCCGCCTTGGCTTCGATCCCGAATTATCGACTTCTGGCGGTACATCGGACGGTAGATTCATCGCCCCCAGAGGTGTTGAGGTTGTTGAATTGGGTCCCTGTAACGCCACGATCCACAAGGTAGATGAACAAATTTCCACCACTGAACTCGATCAATTATCATCGTTGTATGAAGACATTCTTGGCTTACTCTTGAGGCCATGACTAATAAAGAGACTAATAAAGAGGCTGACGCACAACCTGGCCGGCAACCCGATATAGAAATCTACCTGAAGCAGGTGGCACTGGATAGTATCCTCGAGTGGTTAACCCACCACTTTGAAATCACCCTGCAACAGCAAATCGCGTCCACATCCAAACTGAACCTTGTTTTTAACGGCCAGCCGGTCACCTGCACCATCGTAGAGAAAGCGGCTAAAGGTGGCTACACCTCCATCTGGTTCAAGACTAATCAAACTCCCTGGGCAACAGATGAGGAATGTGCCCGAGAGGCTTTTCAACACTTCAAATCCGAGATCCGATGCAGCGTTGGTGGATGGGTCGCTGATTCTCCTGGCGCTGATTCTCCTGGCGCTGATTCTCCTGGCGCTGATTCCCCTGGCGCTGATTCTCCTGGCGTTGATTCCCCTGGCGCTGATTCCCCTGGTGCCGAATCCATGGACACCCAGGGCTGGTATCGATTTACCGACAAGGGTCAATCGATTGTGAACTGGTTAACATGAACAAATCCATCTACGCTCTTACTGCGGTCCTTACATTTCTTGTATTCATGATCATCATGACCCCAGCATCATGGGTAGTTTCCGTCGTGGGCGAGGATCTGACCGACGGTATTCCTGATTTACAAATCGGGGCACTTAACGGCTCAATCTGGAATGGAANCGGCGATATGCAATATCGTGATTTCCCGCCGCTTACTGTGAGCTGGCAGCTGGATGCTTTACCGCTATTGATGGGAACTCTCAGCACAGCCGTTCAAGTCGAGGCAGATGGTCTAGAGGCATCATTCCAGGCCCTGTTGTCCCGATCTGGCGGCGAGATCCAAAATGCTGTTGCCACCATACAAAGCAGCTATATCAACCAGGTCACCGTTAATTACGGTCTGGATCTATCCGGCACATTTGATCTTTCACAGGCGTCAACCAGTTTTGACCAACAATGGTTAACATCCCTTGACGGTGATATAAACTGGCCTGGCGGAATTGTCCTGATTGAAACACCACAACAGATTAACAGGGTCGANCTCCCCCCGCTGACAGGAAGACTAAAGCTGGAAGAAGGCATCATCTTGCTGGATGTAACATCTCCCAATAGTGATCTGATAGCAATCAGGATCAAACCCGATGGCTGGGCCGAGGTAGCCATCAGCTATGCGTTCATGGCCCTGGCAAACATGCCTGTGCCGGGGGCTGCCAACGGCTCCTTCCAGGTCGAACCGGCCGTGCTGCTGGAAGAAAAAATCCTGTAGCAGCATTAATCTTCAGTTAATGCTTTCTGTGTTATTTTAAGCCTGTATAGGTATTGCCACTGGAAACTGTCTTGAACGACATCCTGCAGCTGTTTAATAGTCACAGCCGAAAAATTGCGATGGCTGTCAGCGTCCTGCTGATCGTCCTGATGAGTCTATCGGTTGCCAATACCGTATTGTTTGTCATGGAGACCATGAACCCACCTGGGACAACACCAATTCGCGCCGTCAATTCACTGGCCAACGTTGCGCCCAGTTACAAAGTTTCAAATCTTGAGCTATTTGGTAAAACCGAGGAAGCCGGGACTGTCCCGGAATCCATTGATGCACCAGAAACCAAGCTAAACCTGGAGCTACAGGGAGTATTTATTAGCGACGACGCCAAGTACTCAACCGCCATAGTCGCTGAAAAAAATAAGTCTGGTGAACTCTTTCAAATTGGTGATCGACTTCCTGGCAATGCCACACTTGCTGCGGTCTTTATGGATCATGTGTTGATTCGTCGAGGATCACGCATGGAGAAATTAATGTTTTCGGACAGTCCATTTCGGGTGACCACGAAGAGCAAAGATAAGCAATTCCCACGAGCGTCACCTGGATTATCAAGTTCAAAGCGTTCTGATCTTGAAAGCATTAGGCAGAGAATCAGAAACCGCACAGGAAAACCCATAACCAGAAACGATCCGTCGGCTCAAAGTACCCTTTCACAGTATCAGGAAAGATTGCGGGCAAATCCCATCGCCACTTTGAACGAAGTTGGGATCACTCCGGTTTCGAGCGGTGAGTCAAAAGGATACAGGGTCGGAGCCAATGCCCAGGCGGTCATCAAACAAGCGGGATTACAAGCCGGAGATGTTATCCTTTCAGTGAATGGACGCCCTGTTGGTGTGGCGGCCAACGATTCTGCTCTCATGCAGCAGGTCATGGCCTCATCAAGGGTTAGAGTCGAGGTGCAACGCGGCACTCGCAGATTCTTTTTAACCGTGCCCGTCCCGAAGTAAACTGTAACCAGAATCAATCGAAGCATACTGAGCATGATCAATGACAGCTAATATTTTGCGACTTCCTGTCCTTCTACTTGTCTACGTATTTATTGCAGCCCCTTCGCCGATCTTGTAAAAATATTAAGGCCGCTCATTCCCCAGTACGGCCACATAGCAGGGATAAACTCACCGAATGCGCTCATCATCAGTGACCACGCGGAGA
>JGI26061J44794_1000043_pt1 | contig 53525 bp, 43 predicted proteins | sample MarorgKNORR_S2LV_5_FD_44794 | JGI IMG/M metagenome (IMG submission 44794) | reverse complement strand
TTTCTTTCTCATCATCAATTCCTCTCGGGTTAACGATGAGCTAAAAGTGTCTCTTAAGCAATCAGATGATTATGTCCAACTGGGGCTGACGGGGTACAGTCAGTTTCATGGCATTGATATTAAAACTGAGCTAGACGACAGCACCCTAAAGAGACGATTTCTTTCCAATCCTGAATCAATTAAAACTTGGAAATATGCCAAATATAATTTTGGAGATGACGTAATATTGGCTATTGATACATTTATAAGCAATGAGGTTTCAACAAAAAGCTCAAAGACGAGGCCAAAAAACGGCGTGTTTTAGCTTGGCATTATGTTCGGCTCCAAAATAGTTTCATGAATTGTTTGTGAGAGCCGATGTTGGGTTTCAGTCCGGCCCCCGACACCGTGCAGCGCTAGCTTCTATTCCTGTTTCTGTCTCCTCGTTTCGGGGTCTGATTCTAATTCCTCGGCTGAACCGTTCCCGGCATCACTTCGAAGCCCGGACTGAAATCCACCAGTACCGACACCAGTTGCAACAACACCCCCTGATTACCCTCCACGCTGCCAATGCCGGCCTGTAACTGGCTCGCTAACGTGGCCTGACCCATGATGACCGTCTCCAGATCGGATCGATTCATCGTGATTGTTACATCGGCATTTTCTGCAGCATATCCTTCGATACTTGTTAACGTACCACCACTCATTTCAATCACGAAACGCTGGCCGGTGTCGGCTGTAATGAAATTGATAGTGAAGTTAAACGCATCGGCCTTACTACTATCGACGCGGATTGCCACTGCATCCCACCATTGCGCCGTAGTCATGGCGCGAGCCAGGCTGGGACTGGTGCCACGGGGAGCGCCGATGACCGGTGCTCCATTGCGTAATTCCTGGGCGGAAGACAAAAACACATTACGCATGCTGGCGCTTTCGTACTGGTAGCCCAATTGCTCGAATACGGCGGCCAACAAATCTTTGCCGGCGGAGTTATTCGGCTCCGCATAAACCAGTTTGTTGAGAATCTCCATGGCAAGACGATACTGCCCCTCGTCATGCAAACCCTGTGCGCGGTCGAGTATGGCATCGGCACCACCCATCATCTCCACATACAGAGGCGCCGAATCGGCTGGGGATAATGGGGCCAGCGTGGCCGGATTTCCATCCCAGTAGCCAAGATAGCGATTAATCACTGCGCGTGAGTTATGAAATTCTGAACCGTGATACTGGCGCACGTTCCATTGCTGTTGCAGGCTCAGCGGAACTTTATATTCGTTGTGAATCTCGTTAATTGTTACGCCCTGATTTGCCAGATTAAGCACTTGATTGTTCAGATTGGCATAGGCATCCCGCTGCGCGCGCATGATTTGCTGAATGCGGTCGTTACCCCAGCGCGGCCAGTTGTGGGAGGAAACCATTACTTGCGCTTGCATGCCATACCGGTATAGCGCCTCGTTGATCTGTTTGGACCACACCAGCGCGTCTCTGATCAGCGCGCCTCTGAGGGTATAGATGTTATGAATAGTCGCGGTGATATTTTCCGCCGCCCAGAATACCTTTTGCTCAGGGAACCAGGCATTCATCTCAGCTGGCGCCTCAGTACCAGGCGTATTCTGGAAGATGATGCGAACACCATCGATAATGTGTTCTTCGAAGTCGTCTTCTATAACCAGGGTGGGTGCGATCAGCCCGGTGGTGCCGGCGGCAAGCCCTTTACCGATAGCAGAGTCCACCTGGCCGAAGGGGCTGGACGGAATCACGCGACCATACTGAAGTCCTGCCCGGCGCGACATCGCATTGCCGGCATAAACATTTTCCGCAATTGCCTCCTCCATGAAACCCAAAGGCGCAATGACTTGAACGCTGCCGGCCTGCACCTCTGCTTCGGTGATAATACCGCGCACACCACCGAAATGATCGACGTGGGAATGGGAATACACTACCGCGCGTACCGGTAATTCACCTAATTGCTGGTTCGCCAGGGCCAGGGCCGCAGCGGCGGTTTGGCTGGTGAGTAATACATCGAACAGAATCCAGCCGGTTTCGCCCCTAACCAGGGTCATGTTCGCCAGATCGAATCCGCGCACCTGATAAATAAAATCCGGCACCACCTCATAGAGGCCGAAATTCATATTCAAGGTGGCCTGGCGTTGCAGCGACGGGTGGATGCTGTCGTAATCGGTCCCATCCAGAAGAAAGTCATAGCGAGCCATATCCCATACGATATTGCCATTGGCTGCGACTATTTGACGGGACTGGGGCGCCGCGATAAATCCGCGGCGCGATTCTTCGAAATCTCTGACATCCTCGAACGGCAGGCTTTGTCGCAGTTCTGCCTGCAGCGCCGAGGTAAAGCTGCTGGCTGCGGTGCCCTTGGGATTAAAGTGCTCCTGGGCCGTCACCTCGAGCATTGACAAACTGGTCCAGGTGAGAATGAAATAGAAGATTGATCTGCCTGGAATTCTGCCAAATGTGTTGATTTTCATGGGTGTCTCACTATATTAGTCTCCAATCAATTAATGCCTCGGAGTATTCAAAAATCAATAGATGCATCCATTTTCGGCTCCTCATGCATCTAAACAAGACCCATTGTAACAAAAGCAGTACCTGCTCCGTCTCATGTATAGCTGATTGCCGGAAAATTGATAACTGAGGATTGAACCGTGATAAGACTTAAGAATTTAAGCAAAGTTTACCGCACCGCCTACATGGAAACGACGGCGCTGGATCAGGTAAACATCCATATTGGCAAGGGCGAATTTGTTGCCGTGATGGGGCCCTCTGGTTGTGGAAAGTCTACGCTGCTCAATATAGTAGGCATGATCGACTCCCCAAGCGGTGGCGAATATTGGTTTAACGGGGAAGAAGTGGGTAGCCGTTCCGAGAACGAGCTGGTGGACGTACGCAAACACAATATCGGATTCATCTTCCAGAACTTCAATCTCATCGATGACCTCAGCGTCCATGAGAATGTCGATCTGCCTTTGCTTTACCTGGGCCTCTCCAGGAAAGAGCGCCGCGCGAAAGTCGACGAAGCACTGGAGCTGGTGGGCCTGGAAAGCCGTGCAAAACACAAGCCTCAGGAACTATCCGGTGGTCAACAACAACGGGTCGCGGTGGCACGATCTGTGGTGGGCGATCCCAAGCTAATCCTCGCCGACGAGCCCACGGGTAATCTGGACACCAAGAACGGTGAGGACGTAATGAACATGCTGAGAATGTTACAGCAAAGGGGCGTAACGATTCTCATGGTGACCCATTCTCCGCAACATGGCGAGCGAGCCGACCGCATCATTAGCATGTTGGATGGGCAGGTAGTGGCAGGCGGCCAGTCCAAGCTCTCAGTAGTTGCAGGCAATTCAGCTTTCGAACAAGCAGAAGGATGAGGGGACTACCCATGTTGGCCATGTTAGCGCATTTTAACAAGATGGCAGTTAAAGCCCTGCTTCGCTTCAAATTGCATACGGTTATCAGTTTTCTCAGCCTTGGTTTTGGCTTTGTCTGCTTTATTAGTGCTGTCCTTATTTCCAACTATACCGACAGCTTCGACCAGCATTTTCCTAATGCAGACAGAATTTATAACCTGGTGATGCGCAATACAGGCGAATTGGGCGGGCCCGACGGCTTCCCCATTGTCAATGAACCCGCTTCACGCTATTTGCGGGCCTATTTCCCTGAAATACCAAACATCGTTCGCGGCAGTAGTGGTGGATCATCTGAGGATGTCACCATCGACGGTGAAGCGCATTCCGTCGCCGTCCGTTATGTGGAAGATCGTTTCTTCGATATCTTCCCACTGGAAACATTGTCTGGCTTAGCACCAGGAGAGGCACTGCCACCGAATTCGGTAATGATCACAGAAGTCACGGCTCTGCGCCTTTTTGGTCGAACGGACGTCGTTGGCGAGCGCATGCTGCTCTCAAACCGGGATGATGTCGTCATTGCCGCGGTAGCGAAAACCTCCGAGTACCCTTCCCACCTGAATTCAGCTATCGCTCTATTCAATTCCGAATTATTCATCCCCATGGATATTCAGGAACGGGCCCGGCGCCAACGCAGAATCGATGTCGGACTCAATCCCGATGTAGATAATTGGGGCAACCAATCGGACTATGTCTATATCGAAATACCGGAAGGCATGGACTTCGACCAGGACGCCTTCCATCGGCAACTCGATGAATTCGTCAAATTGAACATACCTGAAGAAAGAGCTGAGTTTATGACCTACGAGCTGATTCCGGTGAACGAACTGATGATGGCGACCCTCTCATTTGTCACCGGCGGTTTTAGTATTGTCAATGTTCTTATCGTCGCCGGCGCCTTGGTACTCATGATCGGTTGCCTGAACTACTCTAATCTGGTTATCGCTCAGCTGTCCTTGCGGAGCCAGGAAATTGGTGTGCAGAAAATTCTTGGCTCCAAGCGCGGCCTGTTGATTATTCAGTACTGCTATGAAAGCTTCCTGTTCGTATGCTTCGCCTTACTGATAGTTCTCGGGGTCATGTTCGGGCTGCTCACAAATCTGCAATCCGCCGGCATGATTGGCGTCGGTCCCGCTATGTTACTGGATTCGTCCCTGTGGCTTGCAATTACCGTGGTAGTGATTGTCACCGTCGCAATTGCTGGTGGTTACCCGGCGCTGCGTACCGCGACCGTACCGCTGGTTTCCATGCTGCGTCCCAAGGGCTCCAGCGGTTACTCGGGAAGATTGCGTGCCACGATGGTGGGAGTACAGTTCTTCATCTCCGGCACCCTGATGATTCTTGCCATGGTGATGTTCGCGCAAAATGTGGCGATGAGTCAGCAACTCGATGGCGATGTGGCGGATCCGAAAATTATTGTTATCACTCCGGTCAGTACTTTTTCGGTAGACCCCGATCTGTTGGTCACACAATTGAAACAGCACCCGGGCATTCTTTCCGTCACCCAGGTAGCCATTCGACCCTGGGACATCAGCATGTCATCCGCTAGCCTGTCTGAATCGTCGGACTTGAACGCAGCAACCATCGAGGCGGCCACTTTTAGTGTCGGCTATGAATTTACGGAGACGATGGACGTGCCCTTTATTGGCGGCCGGAATTTTTCCCGAGAGCGCAGCAATGACCGCTTTCCCAACTTCGCCGATCTGTCACCGACCAGCGGTCCATTTTCAGTGTTGATTGACGATGATCTAGCGCAGGCCTTTGGACACGAAAATGCCATGGAGGTGATCGGCGCAACTCTTTATAGGCACATGGGCCCGCCTACAATTGAGAACGAGATGGCGATCGAGTTAGTAGTAATCGGGGCCATCGGCGCGCAGAAATATCAGTTCGTCGATTTTGGCAGCTTCGGCGTGCAAGGAAATATTGTCTACCTTATGCCCGACAGTGCCAATACCATGATCATCAAGATCTCCAAGAATAATGTTAACGATTCGCTGCAACATATTGACGATACCTGGAATCAGCTAATGCCGAACGTGGCACTAAAGCGTGATTTTGTGGACAACCTGTTCTATCAAGCCTACAACCTGTTCCTGGGAATCAGCGCGGCTATCGGCACACTATCTGTATTCGGATTTTTAATCGCCAGCATTGGCCTATTAGGTAATGCCACATTCATCACCAATATCCGCCGCCAGGAAGTTGGCATCAGAAAGGTCATGGGCGCCAGCAGCGGCAGGCTGTTAAGAATGCTGCTTCTGGATTTCGCCAAACCCATTCTCATTGCCAATGTTTTTGCCTGGCCGGTGGGTTACCTGATTGGCAATACCTATGTCAGCATGTTTGCCGCGCGCACAGAGTTTGGTGCCATGCCATTTATAGTGAGCTTTCTGTTGTCAGTACTGATTGCTGTGCTTGCAGTGGTCTCCCAGTCATGGAAGAGCGCCCGAGTGCGACCGGCAATGGTGCTCAGGTACGAGTAGAGCGATAGAGGCAATGCGCTATAAGGATTGCTGCCCCACGCTTGATCGATTGTACTTTTGGGTATGAGGCACTGAAAGTGAGATGCCGGGGTGGTTCCCCGACACCTCATTGGACACTACAGCCGTGATCTCTCCAGCTCAATATCGGCATTGCGCCAAAACGACTGGAACTGCCGCTCCACGACTGCGGCTTGCTGGGTCTTACCCTGGGCTTGCACGGCCTGGTACAGGCCGAATGTGGTCCAGCCATTTTGCTGATTCCACTGCAGGTCTTTCATGTAAACCGCTTCCGCATCGGCGGCACGGCCAGCTTCCAGCAAGACCGCACCCAGGTAGAGGCGAACAGACTGGGTCCAGTCTGGTGGCTCGGTATAGTTGAGATTGTCCTGCAATTCGATGGCCACGTTGTAATGCGCGATGGAGGCATCCAGATTACCGTTGGCTTCCTCGATTTCACCGTTAAGGGCGTGGGCGGCCAAATTCAGCACATGTGACGCCGGGGTTGGCGCCACGCCATTGTCGTTGACACCATCGGCCGCCATCTGCGTACGAATATTGGCCAGCTCTGTTTCCGCAGCCCCCATATGCCCCTTTGCTACATGGGCGCTACCCATCACATAACTCCACATACCCTTCAGGTACGGGGTTTCGGATTGGCTGTTGGCAGCATTATCGCCATGAATCTTGTCCCAATTGCCAAAAATCTTGTCAACGACCCAGGAATGGGCAATTGTTTTCTGGCCACGACGGCCGCCGGCACCCACATTGGCTGCATTGCGATTCGCGGCCTCTGCGGAAGCCTCGTAGTTTCCCTGCAAGTAGTTGGCATAGCGCACGAAGTCCAGGGCGTGAGGCGCGTGGACTTTATGGGACAGGGCGTAGGTACCGATCATGGGGAAATTGGTGTCGCCCCAGATCTCGGCAAACTGCAGGTCGACGATCTGTGAACGCTCATTGATATCGATGGCCTTCTCGTATTCGCCAACGCGCAGGTAGATATGACCCGGCATATGTACCATGTGCCCGGAAATAGGCAAGGTGCCCTCCAGTTTCTGCGCCGCTGGCATGGCCAACTCCGGCTGTGCGGAGGCCTCCATCAGGTGGATATAAAGATGGTTGGCGCCGGGATGATCATGCTGCGAACGCATAGCCGCTTCCAGGGCAGCCTGGGCTTCTGCGGTACCACCCTTCGCCGCACCATCTATATCCCAGTAGTCCCACTGGGTTGTGTTCATGTAGGATTCTGCAAACAAGGCGCCGATATCTGCGTCATCTGGATATTTGGCATGCAGGTTACGCATGGCGTCAAGGAAGGCAAAATCGCGCTCGGTGTGGTCAGGAATCGCATCCTTGTTATAGAGCACGAACAGCGCGTTGATCATCTCCCGCTCCACCTGGCTGCCGTTGTTAATCAGCTCCAGTGCCTTGCGGATCGCTGCCAGTCCAGCGCCCTGTGGGTCATCCGGCAAACGTTGATAACGGCTATTAGGATTAGGGCCTGCCGCGTGGGCGAGACCGTAATACGGCATGGGATTGCCTGGCTCCAGTCGCGATGCTTCCTGATAGGACGCGATGGACTCCGGGAAATAGAAACCCCAGGCCATGCGCAGGCCCTGATCATAAAATTGCTGAGCGACCTCGGAATCGAGGGAGGTAGCACGGCTGTAAGTGCCTCCTCCCGGTACTATAATGGCCAGGGCTCCATCAGAATTCTGGGCATAGGAAGTCAGTTGAGACACGAGTAATGCAGTCGCTGCGGCGGCCAATGCGATAAATTTGCGCATGGAACCCTCCTCTTCAAATTTGATGTTGTAGTCGTTAGTGCTTACTTTACGATACCACGGGGTAAAATGGACTGGAGTATCGTGAAAGCCGCCCCGCAGTATACTCCATATTCAGCAATTAGCAGTGTTTGGGAACGATGGCGGAGCGCTTGACCGAGCTGACTATAGAGACTAATTCGAGATCATCAATATGAATAAAGTCGTTCTGGACGTATTCACTGACTACGTCTGACCCTGGTGTTATCTCAGTACCGTGAGTATTGAAAAACTTAAATCTAATTATCCAGTGGACATTCGCTGGATTCACTTTCCCCTGCATCCGGAAACCCCGCCGGAAGGAAAGTCCCTGGCCGAGCTGTTTGCCGGACGGGATATTACTCCCATTAAGGAACGACTACAGGGCCTGATGAAAGAAGCCGGACTGCCCTATGGGGATAGGACCCATACTTATAATAGCCGTCTCGCCCAGGAGTTAGGCAAATGGGCTGATACCCAGGAAGGCGGTGCGGCGATTCACGACAAACTGTATATGGCCTACTTTGACGACAACGTGAACATCGCCGATATTGACGAGTTAGTGAAGATTGCCGAGTCGGCAGGTCTCGATGCGGCAATCGCAAGAGATGTCGTCGAGAATCGAAAATTCAGGGATCAGGTAGACGCAGACTGGCGGCGTTCGCGAGAGACCGGAGTCACCGGTGTTCCGACTTTTTACGCTAATGAACTGATGGTGGTTGGGTGCCAGCCCTATGAAACACTGGAGAAATTTGTAAAACATTTGCTGGAATTGAATCGTCTCGAAAATCAGAAGGTGTAGGAATAAAGCATCTGTGGAATCAAAATGATTATCTCTCGGCGAATCGTTACTCCGGCAGCCGATTTGGAGACAAGGGAGAATCTAAATTGCGGAAATACAGATTGAGAAAATACAGAACAAGGAAATACACATGAAGAGAACGGCGCTGATCACCTGTATCGATCGTTACATGGGAATTGCCAATAACGCCGCTTATTGCGCCGCGCGTAGAGCGCAAAACGGATTCATCAAGGCCNTTGGATTAGAGATGGCGCGCAATAATGTCCATGTCAACGCCATCGCCCAGAACTACATCAACAACAATACCTATTACCCCGATGACATTCTCGACGATGAAAAGTTTCTGGATCACGTAAAACGAAATTTGCCAACGAACAAAATTGGCGCCGCCGATGAGACCGCAGAGTTGGCCGCATACCTTGCTAGTGAGAAGTGCAGGCATATGGTGGGGCAGGTTATTCCCCTGGCTGGCGGTTGGGTAAGCTAGGGCAGCTCTGGGCCCCCGCTCTACTCCGTCCCGGACTCTTCCGCGCCCGCTACGATTCCANCATCGTGCAACTGTCCAATCTCGGCACTACTCAAGCCCAGTAACTCAGCCAGAATTTCGTCGGTATGTTGTCCGAGCAGCGGCGCCGGCCTGACAGACTCACGCTCGACGCCAGTGAAATCGAGCGGATTCGAGGGCATTAGATAGGTACCGATGCCCGGTTGTTCAACTCTATCAAACAACGGATTATCTTCGGAGCAGTCGATATCGTTTTCCACTAGCTGTTGAATGCTCTGATAGGGCCCCCAGCAGACACCCGCCCGATCCAATGCTTCTTTTACCTGGGAAAAATCATGTTGCATGAACCAAGGCTCGAACAGTTCCCTGAGTTGATCACGGGCCTCGAAGCGATCGCCTTCATTCTTGAAATTCAGGTTCAGCCTGCCGGCCAATTGATCGACTGCTTCTGCGCTCTGGGTAAGCTGAATGATGGCTTGCCATTGATTAGGGCTTACGCCCACGATCATGACGCGCTCGCCATCACGGCAGACGAAGTCATGGCCAAAGGTTCCGAATATGTGATTGCCCACACTCTGTCGTCCTTCGCCATTCATTTCGGCTTCGGCAATATAGCCCAGATGACCCATCGTCGCTAATGCCACGTCGGCCAGCGTTAATTTGACAAACTGTCCTTCTCCGCTAAGACGGCGATGACGTTCGGCCGTTAACAGACCCAGGGCGATATGTTGGCCGGCGATCACGTCCCAGGCTGGAAAAGGATTGTTAACTGGCGCATCACCGGTACCACTGAGCATAGGCAGGCCAACTTTACAGTTCACCGTGTAATCCAATGCGCTGCCACCATGCCGATCACCGGCGAGATTCAGATAGATCAAATCTTTGCGGCGGGCCCGCAATTTTTCATCCGCCAGCCATCCCCGCGCTGGAAAATTGCTAACGAACAGACCTGCGTTTTCACCAGGTGCGGTAATGAGTCGAGAGAGTATTTCCTGGCCTTCTGATTTTCTGAAATCGACAGCGATGGAACGCTTGCCCTTATTGAGGCTATGCCAGTAAAGACTCCTGCCGGTTTTGGTGATGGGCCAGCGTCGATAGTCGATACCGCCACCGATCTGATCGAAGCGAATCACATCCGCGCCCAGTTGCGCCAGCGTCATACCGCCAGAAGGCGCGGCAATAAATGCACTTCCTTCGACGACACGCAATCCACTTAGCAACCTTTGCAACGTCAATCTCCTTGCTTCTACTCAACCAACAGATAGCCGTTACTTATAACAATTCTATCCGGCTCCAATGACTTACAGCGAAAGGCCACCTCATTTCCGTTGCGCCAGATCTCGGTGCGTATGGTTTCGCCAGGATAAACCGGAGCTGTAAAACGCAGGCGCATGCGTTTGAATCTTAATGACTGATAATCGCAGCAGGTTTTCATCAAGGCATGGGTCAGCACACCGAGCGTACACAGCCCATGCAGAATCGGCGCCTTGAACCCGGCGTCGCGGGCGACGCTGGGCGAGGCGTGCAAGGGGTTAAAATCGCCGGATAATCTATACAGCAATGCCTGCTGTGGCAAGGTGGGTAAATCACAAACGTCATCTGGTTCGGTGTTAGGCACCACATCTATCTTCGGTGTCGCCATGCGCTTACCGCCGAAACCACCATCGCCTCTGGCCAGAATTGTAGTGACCAGCGTGCAGAGATCTTCGCCAGTCTCCACATCGCGTACGACTCGATCGGTGACGATCAGCGCGCCAATACGTTCGCCCTTGTCGATAATTTCAGATACTCGCGTGGTGGCTTCGACCGTACCGGAAGTTGGAAGCGCCTGATGCATGATAATTTCCTGACCGGCATGTAAAACCTTAACCCAGTCGAGGCCGGTGTCTTCCTCCTTCGCCCAAAACCCGGGATGCGCCATCATCACCGATTGACTCGGCAAGACTTTCAGATCGTCTTCGTAGACGAAACGCAGGCATTCTTCATCCAGGGGATCTATTCCCATACCCACACCGAGCGCGTATAACATGCAGTCTTTTTCGGTGTAGGTGCGACGAATGGTGTTGAATTTTCGGTTTAGTAATTTTTCAGCATCGAAGGGCATGTCGTATTCCTAGGCTTTTTCGATCAGTTCTCGTGCTATGACTTTTATAGCGAGCACTTCCTCTGCTCCCTCGAAGATGGAGAGTACTCGTGCATCGACAAACAGGCGGCTGACGGCAGTCTCTTCCGCATAGCCCATGCCGCCATGAATCTGCATGGCTTCACGGCTTACCCATTCGGCAGCACGACAGGCAAAGAGTTTTACCAGACTCGCCTCCATCTGGCCGGCACCTGCGTCCATTAGCTCGGCCACGGCATAACTAAATTGCCGAGCCGCAGTTAGGGTGGCCAGCATTCGGGTCAGTTTTACCTGGGTAAGTTGATAGTCGCTCACTGCCTTGCCAAAGACCTGGCGCTGCTTGGCATAGCTCAAGGCGCTTTCGAATGCTGCCTGCATCACGCCGGTGGCGCGGGCAGCGGTTTGAATACGGCCACCGGCAAAACCGGCCATGGTGTAATAGAAGCCCTTGCCTTCTCCCTGCTCCTCGCCGATGAGATTTTCCGCGGGCAGGAAGTAGTCTTCGAAGAACAAGTCATAAGAATGCATGCCACGATAACCCAGGGTCGCGATGGCCTTGCCACTCAGTGACCCTCCCTGTTCCTGCTCGTGTTTGAAACGATGTCCGGGATAGGCTGGCTTCTCCAGAATGAAGAGGCTCAAGCCCTTGTGGCCCAATGATCGATCCGGATTCGTGCGGGCAAGTACTACGATCAATTCTGAGCGACCGGCGAAGGTACACCAGGTCTTGCTGCCGTTAAGTAGCCAACCGCCTGCCGTGGGCGTTGCCTTGAGGGAGACTGCCGCGACGTCAGAGCCGGTGTTAGGCTCGGTAATGGAAATGGCGCAGAGCAGTTCGCCGGCCGCGAGTTTGGGTAGCCATTTTTGCTGTTGCGCTTCGGTGCCGCCGCTTAACAGGGAACGAGCCGCGATCTCGGGGCGGGTAATCAGACTTCCTGCGGCGCCCAGCGAAGCTCTGGAGAGTTCTTCGGTAACCACAATCATGCCGAGGCTGTCCGCGCTATTGTCTGGTTGCAAGCCACCGAAGCGTTCGGGAATGCAGGTGCCGAAACAACCAAGCGCAGCCGCAGGCCGCAGGATGGTATCAGGAATGTCCTGGTCTTCGCGGTGGATGCATTCTGCCAGCGGCATCACCACATCGTTGGCAAAGCGGAAAAAAGTTTCTCGCACCAGTTCTTTCTCCTCATCCAGATTAGAGGGGAGACGCTGCAGATTCTTTTCGGTGATTTCTTGACCGATGCCGGCGAGAGAATCGGAACTTAGATAGGTGTCCAGCAGCAGGTTAACTGTCGGCCTGGCGTAAAAATCGAGCAAGCGATTTCTATCCATGCCGACATCGACTGACCGAGAGATCAATCTCTGTAGCACAGCTTGTATGATTTCAGCACTGAAGCTGAGAGAAATTTGATTCGTTATCTCACTCTGCCCAAGTTGGAGAGCGTAACGATTAAACGCCTTGGCCGCGGAGATATCCGCCACGCAGAAAGCCAGCTCATAGCTGACCAGTTGCCAGGCATCCAATAGTTCGGCATCGAGTTTGCCATCACGCAGGCACTTCGATTTGATTACGGCGCAGGCCTCGTCGACAATTTCCCACAGGGAATCCAGTTCAGTGTCAGCATCGGTGAGTAGTTTCAGCAGATTATCCACCGCTACCATAGTCCCCAGATTCGCCCGCAATACCGCCCGCAACTATCGCCATCGCAACTCACTGGCCATAATGACCGATGATCGAAATACTGCAGATGTTCTGATGCGGGAATCCACCTAGATTATGATTGAGCCCGAGCTGCGGGTCGGATAACTGGCGCGCGCCGGCTCGTCCCTGAAACTGGAGATAATTTTCGTAAATCATTCGCAAGCCGGATGCGCCGATGGGGTGACCGAAACATTTCAAGCCACCATCGATCTGACAGGGATTGCTGCCGTCGGCGTCGAAGGTGCCGTCGAGCACCGCAGTCACGGCCTTACCCTCTTCCGCCAACTGCAGGTCTTCCATGGTCACCAACTCGGTAATAGAGAAACAGTCATGGACTTCCGACATGGTGATCTCGGCCTTGGGATTTTTCACCCCGGCCTCATCGTAGGCGCGCTGTGCCGCGATACGAGTGGTCTTGAGGTAGGAGCCGTCCCAGCTCTCATGGCTGGATTCGATACCGTTGGATACCGCAAGTTGCAGCGCCTTGACGGAAATCAAGTTGTCCTTGCCCAGGCTCCTGGCGATCTCCGGTGTGGTAACGATGGCGCAGGCGGAGCCGTCACTTACACCACAGCAATCGAACAGACCGATGGGCTCGGCTATATAGGGCGCATTCAGCACCTGTTCCTCCGTGATCTCACGGCGCAGGTGGGCCTTCGGATTCTTGACGCCATTGGCGTGGCTCTTCACCGAGACGTGGGCCATGGCGCGCTTGAGGTCGGCCTTGTTTAGTTTGTGCTTGGCGCGATAGCCGGTTGCGAGTTGGGCAAAGGCGCCGGGAGCGGACAGGTTGGGCCAGTACATGTCATTTTCGACGCCACGAGTGCGTTGCGGCAGGCCGCCATAGCCGGTGTCCTTGAGTTTTTCCACGCCGAGGGCGAGGGCGATGTCACAGGCACCGGAGGCTACGGCATAGACGGCGCCGCGAAACGCTTCGGTGCCGGTGGCGCACATGTTTTCTACCTTGGTTACCGGGATGTAGTTGAGTCGCAGAGCGATTGCCAGGGGCATGGCGCTGGAGCCGACGTTAAATGTGTCGATGCCGGCACCAAACCAGGCTGCCTCTATCTGCTTTCTTTCTATACCTGCATCGGCGATGCATTCCTCGAATGCCTCCACCATCAAGTCCGATGGGCTGGAATCCCAGCGTTCACCAAATTTGCTACAACCCATTCCGAGGATGACTACTTTGTCTTTTATTCCGCTGGCCATTTTCGAATTACCTTTGTTAATCTGTCGGTGTAATTATAGTGTCGCCATCGGTGACGGCGCGCTGCGCTCCCGTACCCTCCTGCCTCCGCGGCTTGCACCCCTCCCGGAAAATTCCTCCAGAAAAATCTGCTTGTCCGGAAAGATACATGCATCTACATCGGAAAGAGACACCGGCTAGAGTGTTCTCCCTCCCTCGGTCAATCGGTGCTGCGGCAGAGGGATACGCATCCCAGCGCTTGGCAGACCATCGTGGATTTCACATCGAAGTGCATATCAACTCTGACCATACTTATTCATTTAACTTTCCGGGGCTGCTTTCCAAAAATATTTTCTGAACCCGCGTTGGGTGTCGAACTGCTTGATTCGAAAGTGCATTGTCAGTTTTGTGCCCGTATCGATCTTGCCTTCTTCGACTTCGGTGAAATCCATCATCAACTTGCCGCCACCATCGAATTCCACCATGCCGAAATAGGCGGGCGGATTCCAGTCGAAGGTCAGGCGATCCGCAGTCCACGTTGCGACCGTAGCGGTCTTGTCTGCGAAACGGTAATCATCCTGGCTTTCCAGGGCGTGACATTCCGGGTTGACGCAGTATTTGTCCCGGGGAATTTGCACCGTACCACACTCGCGACACTTGCCGCCGATGAAACCGGTGAGCAAGTCCTTGCGGCGGTTATATCCCGACAGGTAAGTCTGTTTGTCGGATTCGGCCCGCTTGCCGATGTCTCGCTCCAGCAGATTGTTAAAACTCAGGAACCGATTGTAATTGTGTTCCTCGCGGCGACAAGCCAGTGCGCCTTTTACTCCCACGGCAGGAGCGCATTTGGCGGCGGTATCGGTTACGCGAAACAGTATGGCGTCACAACCCTGACCGAAACCAATGAGAAGAATCAGATCTCCCGCGCTCGCCGCTTCTATAGCTTTTGCTAACATGAGGATCGGCTGGGCAACGCCGGCCACGCCGACGGCTGCGATCTGATTGTCTACTACGGCATCGGTATCGATACCCAGTTTCTTCGCCAGCGCCGCGGGTGTGCGGGGCTGATCGGTTGGCAGGATAAAGTGTCTTACGTCACTACCTTTCAATGAGGCTCTCTGTAACAGCATGTTCACCGCCGCCGGCACGATCTTGAAAAAGCCCTCATCACGAATCCAGCGCTCTTCCCAGCTGTAATCGAAACTGGAATCTTCACCTCGGTAGTGGTCGATGAAATCTACCGTGAGGGTCTCCGAATCCAGGTACTGAGCAATCACGTCGCTGCAGCCGACGCTGACGGTGGCGGCGGCATCGCCCCACAGCATCTCTGAACGCGATCCGGCCTTGCTGCGCCGGTGTTCGGAGGCAACCAACAATGCGTTGTTACTCACATTGCCTTGCAGTAGAGAGATCAATGCCGAGGTCGCCGCGCGCTGGGAGGCACTGATATCCATAGTGCGAATGCGATTATCGAGATTCAGTGCCTCACTCACCACCACGGAGTTTTGCCTGTCGAGGAAGGGCAAGGTGGTTGACGCCAGGTACAGGGAGTCCACGGTCTTGTCACTGAGCGCGCTCAGACAGTCCCGAGTCGCCTCCACGGCCATGGTGATGCTGTCTTCGTCCCAGTTACAGATGCTGCGCTCGCCTTTCGCCAGGGAGTTTAGTGACGGATCGAACCAGGCATTGGCGTCGGCTATCGCCTGCTTATTGAGGCGGGCACGGGGAATGTAAGCGCCGTAAGCGGTAATGCCAATCATTTTCGGGGATTCCTGGCTGATGGCTGTTGCAGTGGACTGCAGATTCTAGTTGAATTGGAGCGCAATTGCGACGCGGGACAGTCGATGCCCCAGGGGTTAGAATCGGGTCCGCAGGGCGTTTCTCATCGTTCGTCCCTGCCACCCAAGATTAAGCCAACTATCGTTGTCAGGTGAAACGAACCCATGCCGAAAGAACCTAAACCACCAAAATTGCGCTGCTTTATCGGCATCCAATTTACTCTGCAGGACGAAATCAGGTCGTTGCTGGAAGATTTGAGCCAGATCGACGATGAGGCTGCACGGATACGCATANTGCCTGCTAAGAACCTGCATATAACCCTTAAGTTTCTGGGATCGGTATTGGAGAGCCAACTCGACGAGATCGAGACGCGATTGAAGCAACTGGCATCGAGGCACGAACCTCTAGCATTGCACTGTGAAGGTATTGGCTTCTTCAAGAATTCATTATGGCTTGGAATCAGCCCAAATGATCGCCTCTGCACTCTAGCTGCCCATCTGAACCAGGCCTTCTCCTCGCAAGCGGTCGGTAGCAATGGCCAGGTTGCTAATAAGAAACCCTACGTACCTCATGTGACCCTGGCCCGATTTAGTCGCGAGGCAAAACCCCGGCTACTGCTTGTGAAGAAGAAATTCGAGGATACACACTGGGGAGATTTTCAAGCGAAGCAGTTTCATTTGTACAGGTCGCAAACCCTGGAAGATGGCGCCAGGTATTCTATTATTGATAGTTACGGTCTAGTCGACCCTGTCTAAGACTTTTTGTATTTTTCATTTAGACCAATACCTCGATATATCATTGGTGTTACTTTTTTGAGTCTTGACGAGCGCGTCTTCTCAAGTTTTCCAGAACGAATATGATCGGCGTATTCTCGTTGCTTGAAAGGCGTAAGTAGCTCGAATGCTTTGCGCATCTTCGCATCCTTCGCCAGGGCATTTTTGAACTCCGCCGAAAGAATCAATTGCTTCTTTGCCGGGGTAATTTTCCTGCCTGTTTTTTTATTATCGATCGTTGTTTTATTTGACATGGGCTATCACACTTAGCTGTTGGATCTAGTAAGGAGAGAATTTAGTACATGATCCTCCCATTTGCCATTAATCAATAAATATTCCCTGGCATAGCCTTCCTTTTCGAAGCCGAGACTCTTCAGGAGTCTCGCAGAGCGCTCATTTCCGGGCATATGGTTGGCCATTATTCGATGCAGTTTGAAATCGTTAAAGGCATAATCTATGGCGTGTATGACGATCCGTTTCATGTTGCCACTGCCTTCATAGCGCTTAGCAACCGAATAACCCATGTGACAGGCTTGAAAAATGCCACGTACAATATTACTTAAGGAACAAGCCCCGATGACGTAGGACTCGGTTTCGTCAGTGCCGATAAAATGCGCAGACACACGGTTTTCAAACTCAATTTCCCTTTCTTCCAGCCTGCGCTTCCAGGACTCTACTGAGTGATGTCCCCGCGTCACGGCAGGGCTCCACTTACGAAAATGGGCTTCATTGACCGCATAGAAATTCGCGAGAATTATTTCATGACCGGGTCTGGCTAGAACAACTTTCATGGAACTCTTGGGTGGTTCTTATTTTGGTGCCAATTATTATAACGCTTCGGATTTGTTGAAATACTACAATATTTTCTGCATTAGCGGGAGCCTGGAGTGATTCCTGGAGCGGTGTTGAATTGTTACTGAGTGAGCTGAATCCTTTCCATGTCTTCCATCTGGCTATAGCTGGAGGTAATTACACGGTCACCCTGTTGTAAGCCTTCACGTACTTCGACGTAACGATTGTTGCGTCGGCCGACGCGAATGTCCCGCCGCAGGGCGTATTCTCCGGTGTTATCGAGCACAAACACCCAATTGCCGCCAGTGTCCTGGATGAAACCACCCAGTGGTAGCAGCAATGTCTCCACCGGATTGCCCAGGGTCAATTCCATCTGCAGTGTCTGGCCGCGTCGGATGTTGGTTGGTGTGGGGCCTTCAAACTCGAGATCTACCTCGAATGTTCCCTGTGTGATCTGTGGATAGACCTTCACCACCGAGGCGGCATAATCTATTCCCACCAGGGTAAAACTGGCGGCTTGGCCGGCGGTGACGCGAGAGACATAGAACTCATCGATTTGCGCCACTACCTTGTACTGATCCACAACATCGATCTGGCCCAGACGTTGGCCGTTCTGTTTGCTCTCACCCATCTCCACCGGGAACGAGGTGAGTTGGCCTGAAATAGGAGCGCGCACCAGTAAGCTCTCGAAACTGCTCTGGGAGATCTTAAGATTCTCTTCGAGCATGATCATCTGCACTTCGATTTGCACCAGCCGCTCTTTGCGAATCCTGTCTTCTACCGCCTGTCGGGCAAACGTGTTGGCCAGCACTTTCCCCTGATAGGCCAATTCATCTACCAGCGCTTCAAACTCTTCCTCCGATACCAGGCTATTGGCAACCAGTTTTTCTGCCCTGGCGATTAATCGTTCCAGGGTCGTGATGCGATACTCAACATTAATTATTTCACGTTCAGTATTGAGCTTCGTGGTTTCAAAATTGTTTGAAATATTGCTGAGATTATTCAGCTGCTCGGTGGTATTTGCATCGGCCGTAGCCGCGGTCAAACGGGTGGTCGTATTGGTTAGCTGTACCAGTGGCTGACCTGCTGTTACGAAGCTCCCCTCTTCCACAAAAACCTCCTCCACTGCCCCACCGATCACCGCGTCGAGAAACACGCTGTTAAACGGTTGGATAGTCCCGCGAATTGGAATGAGGTCTTCGAAGGCGCCAAATACCACGGTGGACACAATTATCTGCTCCTGGGGCACTCGATAGGTCCGAATCGATGCGTCAGCCAGCAATTGATAGACAAACCAACCTCCCGCCGTGGTCAGGACACCAATTAGCCCCCACTGCCAGACAGGCATCTTTTTCTTTTCTATTTTTCTATCCATCGTCATGTTTGAATTATAACTCCATTAGAAACCGGGAAACCAATTACTCTGCGCGCAAGGCATCGACCGGATTCGACATCGCAGCACTATAGGCTCGTTGAAAGGTGGTAAGCAATGCCATCATAAACGTGGCCAGTCCCGCCAATAAGAAGATCGTGAAATTAATGTCCGTACGGTAGGCAAAACTTGTGAGCCAGTCCTGCATCAGCCACCAGGCCGTGGGCGAGGCTATCAGGTTTGCGAGGATAACCAGTTTAGAAAAATCCCAGGCTAACATGCCCGCAAGGCTTCGCGCTGTAGCTCCCAATACTTTACGAATGCTAATCTCTTTGGTACGCAGTTCTGCCCTTGGCCGGGCCTTCGGTTTCCTGAGTCAGGCGTATGCAGGTTCCCCGCAGTTTAGCGTTTACCTCATCACTGGCGATATTGGGAACAATGGTGTAGCCCTCATCCCGCAGCTGATCGAGATGGGGTTGCAGTGATAAGCTAGTGATCCGTTCGTTGAGCTCATCAGACAATTCGAACGGTTGTCTTGTCACCGAGGGGGTTTCAGGATTTTTTTCTCTTATTTCCGTCACATCGCTCATAGATCGCGTCCATTACTGAGTCGTGAATTATTTTTTCTAATCTCCCCTGAACAACGGCTCTGGCCTGGGCTTTAAGCCGTAATCCGTTAACGCCGCTGCACAATCGCGGCATCTACCAGGCGGCTAAATTCTTCTCGGAAGCCCCCACCACCAGAGGGCGATACCTGGGCCATGATTACGATGATGGTTGCCTGCACGGGATCGATAAAAAAGCGGGTGCCTGCGGAACCATCCCACCAGATCGTGCCCTCGGAGACGGGAAAATTGTAGGCATCGGCATCCATCACCAAATTGAACCCGCCCAGGGTCCAGCCCGAACCCAGCCAGTATCCTCGGTTGCCGATCGGCATCGCCTGGGCTGGCACGGCATTGAGAAACATCAGTCTCACAGTCTCTGGCTGCAGCAGCCGATGGCTATGGAAAGTACCACCGTTAAGAATCATCTGGGTGAAGTGCATGTAGTCCATGACCGAGGAGAGCAGGCCTACGCCCCCTTCGATCAAATTTGGCCTGGCAGTCCAGGACACCGATTCAATTTGATAGACTTGGAGCTGGCCGTCGGTGGGCCGGTAGAGCTGGGCGATTCTGGCGGCAGCGCTACCCTCGGCCCAGAACATCGTGTCATTCATGGCCAGGGGCTTAAATACGTTTTCCTGCAGGTATTCCTCGAAGGGCTGACCGGACCAAACCTCAATGAGCTTGCCAAGAATGGTGGCGTGTATGCCATAACGAAACTGGGTGCCAGGATCCTGAAACAGCGGATTGCGGGCAGCATTGCCAACCATCTCATCCAGTGAAATATCCTTGTCACGTACATTATTCTCGCGATAGAGCGCCGAGCTTCTGCTTCCTAGACCCGAGGTATGAGTCAACAAATGTGCGATGGTGATATCGCCGGCTCGCGGCCTGGTTTGAGACAAGTTCGTACTCGAGGCATCGATCAATACCCGCTGGTCTTCAAACTGGGGAAGATACATCTTGATAGGATCATCAAACTTGAATTTGCCTCGCTCATACAATTGCAACACTGCAGCGCTGGTGATTTGTCGGGTCATGGAATAAAGGCGGAACAGGGCATCATCGCGCATCGGCTTGCCCTGCTCCAGGTCCATTTGCCCCAATGCCTCGAAGTAGATTAGCTTGCCATCTCTGGCTACGGCCGCCACCACACCGGCAATATCGCCGTTATCGATGTGCTGCTGCAGCGCTGCAGTCGCACGCTCGAGACCACTGTCTGAGAATCCAACACTGCCGGGAGACGCAATTTCCAGCTCTTGCGCGATCAGCAACTGCGATAGACTAAAATGCAGTAAGGTCAGGACTAATAGCGTCATAGGATTTTTGGTCATGGGTAAGCCTGCGGTGATGAAAATGAACCAAGGAGCCTCTGATTAAGACCAAACTGACCAAACGCTAATCGTTTTCCCCAGGCTTGTCCAGCGCCTGGGCTGGGTCGGCCCTAAGTAATTGTTGCCAGGCAAATTCGATATCCGCTAGCGCAATGAAGTAGGGATTGAGTAATTCCGCTTTCTGGTTATACCGCAGGGGCTCGAATCCGGTGCTATAAATTTCCCCGCCGGCTGCTGCGAGCACGCCATGCGCTGCTGCCGTATCCCATTCGCAGGTAGGTGCGAGCCGCGGATAGATATCGGCAGAGCCATCTGCCAGCAGACAGATTTTTAGTGAACTGCCCATGCTGACAACTTCGCATGGGCCCAGCCCGGCTTCGATCCTGGTGATTAGCGCCTCGACTTCTTCGCCGCGATGACTCCTACTTGCAACCACTCGCACTACACCGCGCTCCAGTTCCAGACTCTGGGCCGCAATGGCAGAGATATCCCCTGTTGCATCCTGTTTCCAGGCACCGATCCCCACTTTACCCAGATAGGTGACACCGGTGACCGGCACATGGACCACACCGAGACTGGGCCGACCCCCATCGATCAACGCGATATTGACAGTAAACTCGCCGTTACGCTTGATGAACTCCTTGGTGCCGTCAAGCGGATCGACCAACCAATACCGGTGCCAGCTACCGCGAGTCTCGAAATCGATTGCATCTGACTCTTCCGAGAGAATGGGTATGTCAGGGTCAAGTCTTTGCAGTCGTTCAACAATGAGTTCATGAGCGCGACGGTCGGCTTCAGTAAGCGGGGATTTATCGTCCTTCAATGTGATTTCTAACTCTTGATCCTGATCGTATACGGTCAGAATTTCCTGCCCCGCCGCCACGGCAATATTTCTGACCTCGTCGAGTTGTTGGTCGTTCCACATATAACTTGTCCGATTGAAGCGATATAATTTCCGCCAGAGGCAACTGGCATTTCGCATTAGCCGTTTTAACATCCCAGGCGAAACGTAGTCAGCGTATCTTGTGCCTTTATCCTAAACTGATAAGCCAGAATTTAAAACTTTAGTAGCTTAGGGAGATTTAGCATGCCGCCCTGGTCAGCCATCGACACCATCATGTTCGATATGGATGGCACGCTGCTAGATTTGTATTTCGACAACTATTTTTGGTTGACCCTGGTGCCCCGAGTTTACAGTGAAACCCATGGCGTGGACCGGGAAGCCGCCAGGGAGATCATAAAATGCAAATACGATGAGGTACATGGAACCCTGGACTGGTACTGCCTCGATTACTGGGAAAGAGAACTACAGCTGGATATCACCGCGCTGAAAACAACGCTCATACACAAGATAAATGTGCGGCCCAATGTGGAGAAGTTCCTGGGGGAGTTACAGCACACTGGCAAGCGGATCCTGCTCATAACCAACGCCCATCCTGCCAGCCTGGACATTAAAATGCGACACACGGGTATCGGTGAATACTTTCACCAGCTTATCAGCGCCCATACGCTGAATCTTGCCAAGGAAAACCACGGTTTTTGGGAACGCCTGCAGCGGGTCGAAAACTACGATCCACAGCGAACACTGCTCTTCGATGACTCGCTGTCGGTTCTGCGCCAGGCAAGAAGGGAAGGCATTAAATATCTTTACGCGATCAGGCAACCCGACAGTCAGAAACCATTTCTCGATCCCGCCGAGTTTCCCCAGGTAGAAGATTTCGATCAGCTCCTGCCCCTGCAAGCAGAGATCGGGTAGAGAGCAGCACATGCAGCGGAAAAAAATCAAAGACAAGCAAGCACCACTCGGCCGAGTACGCCTGGACAAATGGCTCTGGGCCGCCCGTTTCTACAAGACTCGCTCCATAGCCAAGCAAGCTATCGAAGGTGGCAAGGTCCGCTGTGAAAATAATCGAGCTAAACCCAGCAAGGAAATCGAAATAGGCATAGAGATCAGTCTGCGACAGGGTTTCGATGAGAAAACCGTGGTAGTGCGAGCACTTTCAGACCGGCGCCGCGGGGCCCCGGAAGCGCAGCTGCTGTATGCGGAAACTCAGGCCAGCATAGCCGAGCGCCAACGCCTGGCGGATCAGCGTAAAACCCAGCCCTCACTCTGGCCATCGGCCACCAAGCCCAATAAGAAACAGCGACGACTGATCCATAAGTTCAAGCAGATCGACTGATTTCCCCCTCTCAGACCCCGATCGCGTGTACGGGACCACAGGTTCCCCCGCCTTTAGATATTTGGCATAATGCCGCTCACCTCGAGGAGCGTGAGTACCTCGGGGATTCGCGCCCACAGTAGTGGATTCAGGAGTAAATGTGGCTAAGCAATACAGTGAGTGCCTGCGGCGATACCAGTTGCCCGAGTTTAATTCTGAGTGGGGGCTAGTATGTCGAGGCATCGAAAAAGAGAGCCTGAGGGTGTCCCCGGATGGCCATATTTCTCAATCCCCTCACCCATCTGCGCTAGGATCGGCACTCACTAACCCCTACATCACCACCGATTTTTCCGAATCCCTGCTTGAATTCATCACCCCTGTTTATAGCGATATCGACGAATGCCTGGAGGTGTTGGAAAATATCCATCGCTTCACCCTGCAGAACCTCGAGCACGACGAGATGTTGTGGGTAGCGAGCATGCCCTGCCCCCTGGGAACGGATATAGAGATCCCGATTGCTCAGTATGGTAGCTCCAATATTGGCAAGATGAAGACCCTTTATCGGCATGGCCTCAGTCATCGCTACGGCAGTTTGATGCAGTCGATATCCGGTCTGCATTACAATTTTTCCATGCCAGAGTCTTTCTGGGAGCCCTACCAGATTATTTGCAAACACAGCGGCTCGTTGCAGGATTTTCAAACCGCAACCTACCTTAAGCTGATTCGAAATTTCCATCGTTATTCCTGGCTGTTAATTTATCTGTTCGGCGCCTCACCCGCCGCCTGCAAATGCTTTGTACAGGGGCGGGAACATGGGCTCGAAGAGTTTGATGAGTACAGCCTGTACTTACCCTATGCAAGTTGCTTGCGCATGGGCAATCTCGGTTACAAGAGCGAGGCACAGAAATCCCTTTTCGTCTGCTATAACGAACTGGATGCCTACGTCGATTGTCTGCACCAGGCGGTGAGCACCTCCCATCCTGAGTACGAGGAGATTGGCAGGGTAAGCGACGGCGAATATCGGCAGATTAATACCAACCTGTTGCAACTGGAGAACGAGTTCTATAGCACCATTCGGCCGAAGCGCGTTGTCGCGATGAATGAACGGCCCCTGGATGCATTGACCCGCAAAGGCATCGAGTATATCGAAGTGCGGGCGCTGGATCTGAATCCCTATCTGCCACTGGGAATTGATGCCGAACAAATTCGCTTTCTCGATACATTCCTGCTCCATTGCCTGCTCGCAGAAAGCCTTGAGTGCAATGAACAGGAATTTTTCGAAGTCGCCAGTAATCTTGCCCTAGTGGTCGAACAGGGTCGCGATCCTGATCTGATGTTGTCCCAGGACGGCTCACCAAGATCGCTGCAGTCCTGGGCCGATGAGCTCCTGCAGGACCTTGAACACAGCGCCACACTGCTGGACCAGGTTCATGGTGGCAATGCCTATCAGTCCAGTCTGGAAAATCAGGCTGCCAAGTTGGCCGACCCGGATTTGACTCCATCGGGTATGATTTTGAAAGACATGACTGCGGGTCAGTTATCTTTCTTTGAATTTTCCATGCAGCAGTCCAACAGGCATAAGGAATATTTCCAAGGCAATGGCCTGGATGCAGAAACCCTGAAAATGATGCAGCAGACCAGCACCACCTCCCTAGTCAGGCAAAAAGAAATTGAAGCTGCCGACGAGATTAACTTCGATGAATTTCTCGAACGTTGGAATCGAGTCTAAGCTGGAACTTACAGCTCGGCCTTATTGAAATCTTTTTCTAGCCGAGCATGCCCTAATTCTCCGCTCACAAACCCGGCGCTTGTGTTGTAGAATTATCGACCGGATTTGGAACTAGGGCACCTCTGAACAATGCAGTCATGCCCTAAAATACTCAGGAGTAGCGGATGACACTGGTAATCCCCGGCAACCGACTGATCAATGCAGGCGTATTTCTAGCCTGCGTCGTCACTATTGGCATCGTGCTCTACATGGAGCATGTGATGTTGCTGTCTCCCTGCGGCCTGTGCATCACACAACGGGTATTCGTCATTCTGTGTGGCTTCACCTGTCTGGCTGGCGCCATCCATAATCCAAGCGGCATCTGGCAGAAGTATTATGCCTTCGGGGCGGCTTCCATGTGCGTATTCGGGAGTTATTTCGCCGGCAGGCAAATCTGGCTGCAGCATCTGCCTGAAGATCAGGTGCCAGCCTGTGGTCCGGGACTCACCTATATCTATGAAAATTTCCCGTTCATGGAGACACTGAGTTTTCTGTTGAAGGGTGACGGCAATTGCGCGGAGGTGCACTTTCGGCTCTTCGGTCTGCTTACTATCCCGGAAATGGCCATGGTGGCCTTCGTGGCGCTGTTCGGCATCTGCATGTTTATCGCGTTTCGCCACCAGGCTGAAGTGACCTAATCGATTCCGGATTACGCTTGCAGCTAGGGCAACTCTGAGCAATGCAGTAATGTCTCAGCGGGTCCTACAATACTAGCCGGCCAGGTTCTGCCTTCGATTCCAATTCAGCAACAACTGTCACCGCCGGAGCTCGAACTATGATCGCCACCTTTGGTTTCACTGGCTGGCCGTAGCGTACCGGCGGGCGCACAAAAATTTTCGGCAGGCCTGGGCACGGCCGGATTCACACCGATAAACTCATCTTTCTGCGGTCCCTCAGTGAGAAATTTAACCGTCCGTTCGCATACTGCAATGCGCTCTCCGCGGGGATAGACATGGCCCTCATCGTCCCGCACTTCGCTGTAGGGTCCCTTGTAGATTACCGCCTGACCAATATCCATACACACATCCGGTGACGGTTTCACCGCCATCAAGGTGACAGACCTGAATTCGATGCCTTCTACCACCTGCCAGGGCTGCTGATCCCACTTGTCGTAGTTCACGAGAACGAAACCAGCATCGAGAAAGGCCTGGGCGAACTGTTTTTCCTGAAAGGCGCCGGAGATGCAACCGGTCCACAATTCCTCGTTCTCCTGTAAATGTTGAGGCACCGATTCGTCACTGACGATGTCAGAGATAGCCACGCGACCGCCTGGTTTAAGCACGCGGAAGATTTCATCTAGCATTTGCTTGCGGTCGGCTGCCGCCACCAAATTCAAGACGCAGTTGGACACCACCAGGTCGATGCTGTCGCTGGCTACCAGCGGACGTTCGCTGCGCTGCCTGGATTTCCACTGCTCAAACTGCTGCAGTGATGCATTGGACTGAATTGGGTTTGCAATGAGAAAAGCATCCATGGCTTCCACGTCCAGCGCCAAATCCTGAATATAGCCTTTCAGAAACTGCACTCGGTCACCGCCGATCTTCTCGGCCATGGGCGCCTGGTGTTTTCGCGCCAGCGCCAGCATCTCATCGGTCATGTCGATGCCGATGATTTTACCTTTTTCGCCCACTAACTGGGCTGCCATATAACAGATTTTACCGCCGCCGCTGCCGAGATCAAGAACGGTGTCGCCTGCCTTCACATAGCGCGATGGATCGCCACAACCATAATCTCTATCGATGATTTCCTGGGGCAGTAATTCCAGCAGACTGGCGTCATAATCCACCGGACAGCAAAGCCCCTCCTGCCTTTGTTTGGCTCCCTCGGCATAGCGCTGGGAGACCTTGATTTCGACTTGCGCCTGGACATTCATTGGTTTCTTCCTGAGTAATTCGATTCAAATGCTGACCACACTACGGATCAGTCGCTGGTTTCCTGGACTGTGGCTTCCGCGCGCTTACCTCTGAGCCAGCGAAAATACTTTTCCGCCAGAGGGAAATACTTTTCCGGCAGGCGCGCATTGCGCCAGGCATTGGCAGCAAACTTGTTTGCCTCCAGCAGCGTCGGGTATATATGGGTGACAGCAGATATCTTGCCCAGCCCCATGCCATGAGTCATGGCGAACACGAATTCACCGATTAACTCGCCGGCATGATAACCCACGATAGTGACACCGAGTATTTTGTCTTTACCGGGAACCGTCAGTATTTTGATGAAACCCCGGGCTTCGCCATCGGCCAGGGCCCGGTCGTGCTCATTCAATTCGTAGCGTGTAATCTCGTAGCCGGTACCCCGTTGTTTCGCTTCTTCTTCGCTGAGGCCGACCCTGGCCACTTCCGGGTCGGTGAAGGTGGCCCATGGCACCACCTTGTAATTGGCCTTCGAACGCCAGAGCCCCCCGAGCAGCGCGTTTAGCGAAGCATACCAGGCCTGAAACGAGGCCATGTGGGTAAACTGATAGGGACCGGCAACGTCACCACAGGCAAATATGTTCGGATAAGCGGTCTGCATCGATGCATTGACTTCGATAGCGCCCTGCGCCGTGAGTGGCATGGACATTTCTTCCAGGCCAAACCCTTCCACATTGGGCTTACGCCCTATGGCCAACAATACCTTATCGAATTCAACCCTGACCACGCTACCCTTATGCTCCGCCTCCATCGTGTTGACACCGTCAACGACCTCAAACTTCGTCAGTCGATGATCGACGAGCAGGTCGATGCCCTGCTCCTCAAACTGCTGCATCACCAGGGCCGAAACTTCAGGATCTTCCCTGGGCATGATTCGGTCCGCCATATCTACCTGGGTGACCTGGGCGCCGAGATTGCTGAATGCCTGGGCCAGCTCACAACCAATAGGTCCGCCGCCAACCACCAACAGGCGCTTGGGCAATTCTCTGAGGGTCCAGATGGTATCCGATGTCAGGTAGTCGATCTGGTTCAGACCCGGTATGGGTGGGACCAGGGGCCTAGCCCCGGTCGCCACGATAATCGAGCGCGTATTGATGGTGCGTCTGGCGACGGTTACCACATAGGGCGATTCAATTTTCGCCTCGCCGATCACACATTCTACCCCCAGCGAGGTGAAGCGCTCTACCGAATCATGGGGCTCGATGGCGGCAATGACAGCCTGCACCCGCTGCATTACGGACTCGAAATTGACGGTAGCGGTGGCACCATCCAGGCCAAATTCCCTGGCGCGCCGGATGTAGGACATGATGCGGCCGCTCCTGATCAGCGATTTGCTGGGCACGCAGCCGGTGTTAAGGCAATCCCCTCCCATCTTGTGTTTTTCTATCAATACGACTCTTGCCTTGGCACCAGCCGCAATCAGGGCGGCCACCAGACCTGCCGAGCCAGCGCCGACAACGACGACGTTGGCGTCGAAGTTTTTGGGCTTGGTGTAGCCTCTCATCACCTTGTTGCGCTGCACGATGCCAAGAGAGAACTTCGCCAACAGGGGCAGTGCTCCCAACAGTACAAACGAAAACAAAACCGAACCACTCACCAGGCCCGACAGCGAAGTGATCTGCGCGAGTTCGGAACCGGCATTAACAAAGACAATAGTATTGGCGAACATTCCCGCCTGGCTCGCCAGGTAGTAGGAGGATGTTTTTATGGGAGTCAAACCCATCAACAGGTTGACCATGAAATAAGGAAAAACCGGCACCATGCGAATACTGAACAAATAGAAGGTGCCGTCCTTCTCCATGCCCTTGTTGATTGGTGCCAGGTAGTCACCGAACCTGGATTGTACCCAGTCCCGCAACAGCAGTCGTGAGGCCAGAAACGCCCCGGTTGCACCGATGCTGCTGGCGAAGGAAACCAGCAGCGTTCCCCAGAACACACCAAAGATGGCACCACCCATCAGGGTAATGAGTATCGCTCCAGGTATGGACAGCCCGGTAGCCACCACATAGCCGACAAAATAGATCGCAGCTGCCGTAGCAAAATTGTCGTTCTTGTACGCCTGCACCGCCGCGAGCTGGGACTGGACGAAGTCCAGTGTCAGATACTGTCCAAGATCGAAGAGAAAGTAGGAACCGATGGCGATGGCGATGAGTCCGAGAAGCAGTGTTTTCGATTTGTTCACTAGAATTGAGCCTTTGATTTTGAGCCTGGTTAAAATGGATTCAAAAGTTAACCGGACAATTAATACAGATAAGCGTGCGGTGATGACTGCGCGGGCTGCAGTTTCACGGGTTCCGATAATTTAGTGGTTTATCCCTGCCATCGACAAGGCTATGCTAAACCACTTGCAAGATAGCCTGAAAAGCGACTATAAACCCTCACATTTCATAAGTTAAGAGATTCCAAGCCTTGTCAAACTTCGATTTCAGCCGCGAATTTCCAGTTAGCCGCATGCGCCGCATGCGTCGTGATGATTTCAGCCGCCGCCTGATGCGAGAAACGCGACTGAGCACAGATGACCTGATCTTTCCAATTTTTATTGTCGATGGCGACAATCAACGCCAGGCTATCGAGTCCATGCCCGGTATTTTTCGCCTCAGTATCGACGAATTACTGCGAGAGGCGAAAGAGCTGGTGGCGCTGGATATCCCGGCTATCGCCCTCTTCCCCTGCCCCCACGATGACGTCAAGACTGAGGACGGACGCGAGGCCTATAACAGCGAGGGGCTGGTGCAGAATGCGGTGCGCGCGTTGAAGAGCGCTCTGCCAGAGCTTGGCGTGATTACGGATGTGGCGCTGGATCCCTACACCACCCACGGCCAGGACGGCATAATCGATGATAATAGTTATGTCCTCAACGATGAGACTGTTGAGGTGCTGGCCAGGCAGGCCCTGTCCCATGCCGAGGCCGGCGCCGATATTGTCGCCCCCTCGGATATGATGGACGGCCGCATCGGCGCTATTCGCTCTATACTCGAGGCAAATGGCTACATCCACACTAAAATCCTGGCCTATTCGGCCAAGTATGCCTCCAGTTACTATGGTCCGTTTCGAGATGCCGTGGGCTCCAGCAGCAAACTGGGCAGCGGCAATAAGTACAACTACCAGATGGATATGGCAAACAGCGACGAGGCCTTACAGGAGGTTGCCCTGGACCTGGCGGAAGGCGCGGATATGGTGATGATCAAGCCTGGCATGCCTTACCTGGATATTGTCAGCCGGGTTAAAAAAGAGTTCGGGGTGCCTACTTTTGTCTACCAGGTGAGTGGCGAATACGCGATGCATATGGCGGCGGCGCAGAATGGCTGGCTGGACGAAGATGCCGTTGCGATGGAATCCCTGATCGCCATCAAACGCGCCGGTGCCGATGCAATTCTCAGCTATTTTGCGAAGAAAGCAGGTATTTTAATGCAACAATAAGTCCTTATCCGGGGTCTTTAGTACCAGACTAGCGTCGATAAGCGACAGATTGACACTTGAAACCTGGGAATTTGGCCTTATCATAGGAAAGTACAAAACAGGCAAGTGCAAAATAGACAGGTACAAAAACTAGCCAAGGTCGAAATCGTGTAATCGAACTCTTTGCGAGCCGCTGGAAGTTTCTCCGTTACATACCCCGATAGTCCCCAACAAAGGAAAATACCTATGAGCGAAAACATCGTTCACATCTCGGATAATAGTTTCGAACAAGATGTATTAAAGGCAGAAGGCCCCGTCTTAGTGGACTTCTGGGCGGAATGGTGCGGGCCCTGCAAGATGATTGCCCCCGTGCTGGAAGAGCTGGCTCAAGAGTACGACGGTAAGATGAAAATCTGCAAAATGGATGTGGATGCAAACGCCGAGACTGCACCAAAATATGGCGTTCGGGGCATTCCGACTCTAATTATTTTTAACAACGGTGACGTCGCCGGCACCAAAGTTGGTGCACTTTCGAAATCTCAGTTGTCCGCTTTTATTGACAGCGTGATTTAAATTGCGTTTAATGTGGCATCTCACCTATCTACGAGATGCCACGATACGTGGAATTCTCTGATTTAACCAAAAGCCAAAAATTCAAATCGATTTTTCTGAACTCTTTTCTGGATACTTGTAAGTCTCTGAAATTTTTCGTGACACGTGAGGTTTCAGATTTTTAGTACAACGCCTTAAACATAAAACCTAAAATCCCTTTAACCCAAAAACCAATTCTCTAAATTTAATCCTTAGATTCCTATGATGCTCGAACGTGGATGCCCGCTCTATTTCGGCGGCCTGATCACAATCCAGCGCAATTAACCCGAAAACTCCTCAAGAAGATTATTCATCATGAATTTGACCGAACTCAAGCAAAAACCAATCGCCGAACTTGTCACCACAGCACATGACATGGGATTGGAAAACGTTTCACGAACACGCAAACAGGATATTATTTTCGTTATCCTGAAGAAACATGCCAAGAACGGTGAAGATATTTATGGCGATGGTGTGCTGGAAATTTTGCAGGACGGCTTTGGATTTTTAAGATCTGCGGATTCCTCCTATCTGGCCGGCCCCGACGACATTTACGTGTCACCAAGCCAGATACGCCGCTTCAACTTGCGTACCGGCGATACCGTAGCTGGAAAGATACGGCCACCGAAGGACGGCGAACGCTATTTTGCCCTGCTCAAAATAAGCGAAGTCAATTTTGACAAGCCCGATGGCTCCAGACACAAAATTCTCTTCGAAAACCTTACCCCCCTATTCCCCGATGAACGCATGCTCTTGGAAATTGGCAATGGCAGCACCGAAGATCTTAGCGCTCGGGTCATTGACCTGATAGCACCAATCGGTAAAGGTCAGCGTGGTTTAATCGTATCACCACCGAAAGCGGGCAAGACTCTGATTCTGCAAAACATGGCGCAGTCAATTACCCGCAATAATCCCGAGTGTCGACTCATCGTCCTGCTGATCGATGAACGCCCGGAAGAAGTAACAGAAATGCAGCGCTCGGTCAGAGGCGAAGTGGTTGCCAGTACCTTCGATGAACCCCCGTCACGTCATGTCCAGGTTGCCGAGATGGTGATCGAGAAAGCCAAACGCCTGGTTGAGCACAAGGAAGACGTAGTTATCCTGCTGGATTCCATTACCCGACTGGCACGAGCCTATAATACGATTGTGCCATCATCCGGCAAAGTATTGACCGGTGGTGTCGATGCACATGCACTGGAGAGACCAAAACGGTTTTTTGGTGCGGCTCGTAATCTTGAAGAAGGCGGTAGCCTGACAATCATAGCCACCGCCCTGATCGAAACCGGTTCCAAGATGGACGAAGTGATCTATGAAGAATTCAAAGGCACGGGTAACATGGAATTGCATCTGGATCGTAAGGCCGCAGAGAAACGAATCTACCCCGCTATTAACGTGCGTCGCTCCGGCACTCGAAAAGAAGAACGGCTGACCACAGAAGAAGAATTACAACGCATGTGGATTCTACGCAAGTTGCTTAGCTCCATGGAAGATGTGCAAGCTACAGAATTTATTCTGGACCGGCTTAAGGACACCAAGACTAACGAAGAATTTTTTAATTCCATGAAGCGTAAATAGATTTAGAACCGCAACACTGCTCTCCTCAGTCTCCGCCAAGCAAGAATTAAATTTATGTCATTCAGGGATTTGCGAGATTTCATCGAACTACTCGAGGATGAGGGTGAGTTAAAGCGTATTCAAACCGAAGTCGACCCCTACCTTGAAGTAACCGAAATCAGCGACCGCACCCTCCGCGCTGGCGGTCCCGCCCTGTTGTTTGAAAGGTTGAAAGGTTCATCCATGCCGCTATTGGCCAATTTATTTGGCAATACCCGGCGCATTGCGCTGGCAATGGGACAGGAAGATATTTCCGGCCTGAGGGATGTTGGCAAGTTGCTGGCATTTCTAAAAGAACCCACACCCCCCAGTGGCTGGAAGGACCTGTGGCAGAGTCTGCCGAGCTACAAGAGTGTCCTCAACCTTGCTCCAAGTGTAAAAAAATCCGCGCCCTGTCAGGAAGTGATAATAGACGAAGCCGATGTGGATCTGGGGATTTTCCCGATTCAGACCTGTTGGCCAGGTGATGTGGCACCGCTGGTGAGCTGGCCCCTGGTCATTACCCGGGGACCGGAGAAAGAAAGACAGAATCTTGGCATTTACCGCATGCAACTGTTATCTCCGAACAAATTGATCATGCGCTGGCTCTCCCATCGTGGTGGCGCCCTCGATTTCAAGGAGTGGCAGCAAAGACATCCCGGTGAGGGTTTCCCAGTTTCGATTGCGATTGGTGCCGATCCGGCAACCATCCTGGCGACGGTGACGCCAGTACCCGACACCTTGTCTGAATATGCGTTCGCAGGTTTATTGCGCGGCAGTAAGACTGAAGTGGTTAAATCTCTGAGCAATGATTTGCAGGTTCCTGCCAGCGCGGAGATCGTTCTGGAAGGAGTGATTGAGGCAGACGAGATCGCTGACGAGGGACCCTATGGCGATCACACCGGTTACTACAACGAGGTCGAAAAATTTCCGGTGTTCACGGTGAAACGAATAACTCACAGGAAAGATCCTATCTATCACAGCACTTACACCGGCAGACCGCCGGATGAGCCTGCGATGCTGGGGGTCGCTCTCAACGAAGTATTCGTACCGATTCTACAAAAGCAATTCCCGGAAATTACCGATTTCTATTTGCCGCCGGAGGGTTGTTCCTATCGCATGGCAATCGTCAGCATGAAGAAACAATATCCAGGTCACGCCAAGCGCGTGATGATGGGTGTGTGGTCTTACCTGCGCCAGTTTATGTACACAAAATTTGTGGTGGTAGTGGATGATGACGTGGATATCAGAAAGTGGGAGGACGTGATATGGGCGATTACGACGCGCATGGACCCGGCAAGAGATACGGTACTCATCGAAAACACGCCCATCGACTATCTTGATTTTGCCTCACCGGTTTCCGGCCTCGGCTCGAAGATGGGCATGGACGCTACCAACAAATTGCCAGGCGAGACTCAGAGAAAATGGGGGACAACTATCGCCATGAGCGATGAGGTAAAGAAACGCATCGACGGTCTGTGGCAGGAACTAGGAATCGACAAGGACTCATAACCGCGACACTTAAGGCAGCTCTGAACAATGCAGTAATATCTCAGCGGTGCCCTAAAAAGCGGACCAGGATCGCCAGCTCAATGAGTCACCTTGGTCGGGGAAGGCAGCGGCAGCTCCGGTAAATCTACGCCGATTAGATCACTATAGTTTTTCAGGGACTCCTCACCAGCTTCAACTTCACCCAGATGTTTTAACAGGCGGCCCAGTTCGCCATAGGCCTCGGCGCTAGGCGACATTTTGATACTGGCACGATAATAGTCCTTCGCTTTCCCCCACAACTGATTACGCATGCAGATCCGACCGAGACTGAGAAATAGTGCAGCATTGGCAGGCCGAGCCTTGAGCCAGCCTTCGGCATGGATTAACTGCTGCGGGTTCGTACCCAGGTCCTGCTCGCCATAACGCAGTACCACCGCGTCATTCCAGTTACGAGACAGAGCGGCTTCCATGACCTTTGACGCCTCTTCTTTTTCTCCGAACTTAATTAAAAGCTCGGTGTAGTGTTTTACCACCTTCTCATCTGATCTGTAGCGAGACGGCGCTTTCTTCCACAATTTGAATAGCCGGGCAACCGTATCTACTCTCGATCCTTCAGGACTATCGTCAGCAGGCGAAGCATATAACTCTTCAACAAAAACCCTTTTCTGAATTTGTTCTACTTCAGCCTTATCAATAATTTTCAACTTTTCCAGCGTTGGCAGCAGGGCGCCGAGCTTTTCCCAGTCTTCCAACTTCACATACACTTTTTTCAAAAGCTGCAGCAAGGTCGCATCGTTAAGCGAGCTCTTCTTCAGTTGTTCCAGCACGGCAAGACATTGCTCCAGCTGATCCGACTTGAATAGCAATTGCGCCTTAAGTGAGTTTACCGTCGAACGGGCGGAAGGATAGTCCTCTTCTGCTTTTTGCAGCCACTGCATCCACGACTCTCTGTCGCCCATCTCGTAAGCAGCGTAGGCGGCTATGAGATAATTGACTACGGTCGCGTCGGCATCATTCGTACTCTTGCTGAGCAAACTGTAACTCGACTGCCAATTGCCACGGATGAAATACAGTAGGCCTTCTGTGCTCTTACTGCGTGCCCTGGCCTTGCGTTGCCTGGAGTAGTTACGGCCATAACGAATCAGATGCCAGGGATTTATCCAGTGGAAAACCAGCAAGATTGCCCGCAGCAGCACGTACAGCAACGCCGCAGTAGCCAGCAGGGCAAACAGACTGGTTTCAAAAGTATAGTCGCCGAAGGCAATCAGCAGATAACCCGGATCGCCGGGGAAACCCGAATACAGCGACAGCACCAAGCCCACCGTGATCGCCAGCAAACTGTATATAAACAACTTGATCATAGGCCTGCTGGTCGCCCACTGGCGATGACTTGCCTGATCGAATCGAGGGATTGACCAAGCGATGGTAGCAGCGGGTCGATATCCATTGCTCTCAGCTCGAGCAATCCATCTACCACAAGTTGTGCCGCTGGTGTATCGGTAGCGACATGAAGGCGAATCCATTCCAGGCATTTCCCCAGGCTGCGCTGATAGACCTCATTGTCTCGCATCAATAAGGCGAGCTGGGCTTGCTCCAGCATGAGTTGCAAATTTTGCCTTATGACACTTTCAGACCCTGGCGCCAACATCGCCACTGACGATTCTTGCCGCTTGCGCCAGACAAACACGGAGCCGAGAAAATCGAGACTGGCATCCAGCCATCCCGTGGCTGCGGAATCGGAGCCGCTACTGGTTCCTACTTCCACCGATTGCGCCTCCCGGGCGCGACGATTTTCAAAATTCTGCCGCATGGAACTCAGCATCTCCACATTGGCCAACTGGGTGGCGAGGATGCCGATATGTAGGTACAAGCCCTGCCGATCGATGGCTTCGACATTTCGAAGTTGCAATAATTCGGCAGAGATCGCCTCGCGTGTGGCGTACACTCTGTTATTACCGGATGCAAGCAGTCCCGCATCTGCATCTTCCAGCAATGCAATCGCAGACCTGGTATCGGCCTCCAACAGCAGTTTCTGACTCGCTAGGCCCAATAGGTATTCGGCTTCCTGCAGCTTCCAGTCCAGGCTGGGTTCGGCCGCCGTACTTAGCTGTTGGCTCTGAACTGCCGCCAGTTGTTGTCGTAGTCGGCCTATCTCGGCATCGAAATTTGATTCCAGCTGCCGCAGCGATGACTCGTCGACGGGTACTGCCTGTGGAGCTTCCGCCAGGTCACGCTGCAGTTGTTGCAACTGCGTAGTCTGTGAAGACAATGTGAGATTAAGCTGCTGATTTTCTTGCCGCAGTGCGCTCAAGCCGACCTGGGACAAGCGCTGCTGATAAGCCAGAAACAAAACTCCCGCCAATACCGGAAGAAACAGCGCGACGATTACCGCAATCCGGCGCCTGGCGTTTTGTTGCTGTCGACTGCTGCGACCACGAGCCTTGGCCGAATTACTTTTCGACATTTGCTCGAGTATTTTCGGCGTTTCCGAGGATTCTGACACTGCCTTGCCTTCTGCTTGATTGACGTGAGGGCCTCAAATTATTGCACATCGTGAGTCGCCCCGAGATGTACTCATAAATGAGGTTCTCGCTTATCTGATCTTGTCGGCTAATAACTCCAGCGCTGCAACGAATGACATGGTGTCGGCGCCTTCGGTGTTAATGACATGGCCAAATCCAGATTGCTCTGCCTGTTGCGCAAGCCGAGCCGAGGGCACCAGCAATGGTATCAGACCCCATTCCTCTTTGTTATCGCGGACTAGCGAGTCCAGTTTAAACAGTGATTCTGCACTGGTAATCGTGAGCACGTTAACGGCTTCGGTTCGTAGGCTCGCGCAAAACTCCTTGGCATCGTAGTGAACCGACAGACGCCGATAGACTTCCAGGTAGTCGATCTCCCCACCCCTAGAGCGTAGGGTGTCGGCAAGCAAATCACGCCCCCCCTGGCCGCGAAAAATACCGATGCGCTTTCCCTTCACCCGTTTCAACTCGGGCAGTTCCAGCAAATCTTCGGAGGTCATGCCGGCTGGAGAATGAACCACCTCACAGCCGAATCGGGCAGATAGGGCCTGGGCCGTCGTCGGCCCTATCGCAATCACGGCGACGCCGGCAGGGAAGCGGGGCCAATAGTCATTAATCCATGTCGCCGCATATTGCACGGCGTTACTGCTGACAAAAATCAAAATGTGATAGCTATCCAGGTGCTGGATCTTGCTCTCTAGCGCCGGCTTGGAAGCCGTTCTCTGCAAGGGCTTGATTTCGATCAGCGGCATCTGTGTTACCCCACCGCCACGGCTGCTAATGGCGTCCTTGAGAATCTGTTGTTGCTCAATGGGCCGAGTGATAAGGACGTTTAGAGTGGTCAGGGAAGTAGTGGCCATTAGTCAATGGTCAAGTAGAAAGCGCGGCAAGAATTTCTGCAGCACCCTGAGAAAGTAAATCATTGGCAACGCTGATGCCCAGTTGCTCGGCCTGGTGACGATCACCTCTGATTTCGCTGCGAATGATTTGTGTGCCTGCGAGGTTACCCACCAGGGCGCGAAGATGGAGAATTTCTTCTTCTGCACCTTCCAGTTCTGCGAAGGCGGCGATTGGTACTTCGCAGCCGCCCTGCAGGCAAGCATTGACTGCCCGTTCAGCCAATACCCGGGCTGCGGTAGGATGGTGATGCAAGTTATCAATCAGCTTCAAGGTATCCAGGTCTTCGGTACGGCACTCGATGCCTACGGCACCCTGACCGCCAGCTGGAAGACAGTCTTCGAACGCCAGACGTTGTCGAATGCGCATTTCTAATTGCAGACGACGCAGTCCTGCCGCCGCCAGAATAATAGCGTCAAACTGACCTTCATCGAGCTTGCCCAGTCGGGTTCCTACATTACCGCGCAGGTCCACGATCTCAAGATCGGGACGTAACTCTCTTAACTGACACTGTCGCCGAAAACTGGACGTGCCTACTCTGGCCTTTTGCGGGAGCGAGGCGAGGTCGGCATAGTTATTGGATACGAAGGCATCCGCGGGATCGTCTCGCTCACAAATGATGGCGAGACCGAGACCGGGAGGAAAATCCATGGGTACATCTTTCATGGAGTGTACAGCGATGTCGGCACGGCCTTCGAGCAGCGCGGTTTCTAACTCTTTAACGAACAATCCCTTGCCACCCACTTTAGCCAGTGGTGTGTCGAGAATCCTGTCGCCCCGGGTCGTCATACTTACCAGTTCTACTTCCAGCTCGTCATGGTCCCGCTCGAGGGCTTGCTTGACATAATTGGCCTGCCACAGTGCCAGGGGACTCTTTCGGGTTGCGATTCTTAGCACTCTGGTGGCCATCGGGATTGAACGTTTCTCTGCCTGCCTGATTAATCGGGATCGCTCGTGATGGGTGTTGATCTCAGAGCGAGGGAAGCTTCGGGCCAGTTTACGGCATTTTTGTCCTACTTGTCCCGTTTCAGCGCAGTGATTACGGACTCTGGCGGTAATTATAATGCGCCTGACTATCCTGCTATAATCGGCCCCCAATCGCTAGCTGGCCTCTTTAATGTAGTGGCGAGAGTAGATCGAAAAATGAGAATAAACCAGCCTGAACCGGCGTGGATTTGCTATGAGTGACGACAACAAACCGAGTAAACCCTGGGCTGGCCGTTTTTCGGGCAGCCCAGATGCCTTCGTGGAAAGCTTTACTGCCTCGGTGACATTTGACCAACGCCTTTATCATCATGATATCGATGGCTCCGTCGCCCACGCAAAAATGTTGCTCAAGGCCAACATTCTCAGCGCCGGTGAATGCAAACAGATAGTCAACGGTCTGGAATCCATCAGGCAGGAAATCGCCGCGGGGAAATTCCAATGGTCAGTTGTTTTGGAAGATGTTCATATGAACATAGAGGCAGCCCTGACAGACCGTATCGGGGATGTGGGCAAGAAACTCCACACCGGGAGATCCAGAAACGATCAGATCGCCACGGATCTCAGACTCTATGTGCGGGACGAGATTGACCAGATTGAGAAGCTGATTAACCAATTACAATCTGCGCTGGTGGGCCTGGCGGAGCAGGAAGCCAGCACCATTATGCCCGGGTTCACTCATCTGCAGACGGCCCAGGCGGTGACATTCGGCCACCACATGCTGGCTTGGTTTGAGATGCTGGAACGCGACCATTCAAGATTGCTGGATTGTCGTAAAAGAGTAAACTTGTCCCCGCTTGGCGCCGCCGCACTCGCGGGCACAAGTTATCCTATCGATAGAGAATATACCGCATCCTTGTTGGGCTTCGACAGGCCGACCAACAATTCCCTAGACTCGGTTAGCGATAGAGATTTTGCGATCGAGTTGGCTGCGTTCGCCAGCATCCTGATGATACACCTGTCCAGATTCTCTGAAGAATTAGTGCTCTGGACTTCCACGCAATTTTCATTCATCGAATTGCCGGACCGATTTTGTACCGGTTCATCCATAATGCCCCAGAAAAAGAATCCCGATGTGCCGGAACTGGTTAGAGGCAAAAGCGGCCGGGTGCTTGGCCACCTGATGTCATTGCTCACCCTGATGAAATCCCAGCCGCTGGCATATAATAAAGATAACCAGGAAGATAAGGAGCCTGTATTCGACCTGCTGGATACGGTGAAAGATTGCCTCCACGCCTACGCCGAAATGGTACCGGCGATAATCTGTAAGCGGGACACAATGTACAACGCTGCCAAGCAGGGCTATGCGACAGCCACAGATCTGGCGGACTATTTGGTGATGAAGGACCTGCCATTCAGGGATGCTCACGCGGTGGTGGGCAAGGCGGTAGCATACGGGATCGAACAGGGCAAAGACCTGGCAGAATTGCCGTTGCAGGATTTACAGAAATTCTCGTCCTTAATTGCAGACGATGTTTTCGAGGTGCTCACACTGGAGGGATCTGTGAACGCGCGCAACCACCTCGGTGGCACCGCCCCGAAGCAGGTGCTGACAGCTGTAGCGAATGCCCGGGCAGTCTTGGATAAACGGTAGCCCACAGCGTCTGCCGGTTTATCGATTCGGCCGCGCCTGTAGTTCGATGTCATATTCGACCAGGCCGTTGTCGCGCCGCGTCTTTACTCTCACCACATCGCCGGCCCGATGCTGCTCCATAATATTGGCGTAATCATCTTCGTTAGCCACGGCCTGGCCATCTATTTCTATGATCACGTCACCTAGCTGAATGCTACCGCGTCGGGATCGAGACAGGCCGCGCATGCCCAAACGTTGTGGATCGGTTCCATCCACCACATCCAACACAATCACGCCCTCAATATTCCAGAGCTTACGGTAGCGATCAGGCTGCGGAATGTTGGTAATGCCGAGAATAGGTGTTTGCACGCGACCGTGGGCAATCAGTTCGGGCACGATGCGCTTCACGGTATTAACCGGAATCGCAAAGCCGATGCCGGAGCTGGCGCCGCTGGGGCTGTATATGGCGGTGTTGACGCCCACCAGCTGCCCGAGGGAATTCAATAAGGGCCCGCCGGAGTTGCCTGGATTGATGGCGGCATCGGTCTGTATCACATCACGTATCTTGCGCCGACTTACGGAATCGATCTCCCTGCCCAGTGCGCTCACCACACCCACGGTCATGGTGGTATCCAGCCCAAAGGGGTTACCGATTGCGATAACTTTTCGACCCACCTCCAGTAGCGACGAATCCCCGGGTACTATTGGCACAAGTTTCACGTCGGGCGCGTCGATCTTCAGCACGGCAAGATCTTTGTCGGGATCGAATCCTATGGCGATGGCGTCATAGCTACTGCCGTCCCGCAGGGTAACTGTGACCCGAGTTGCCTGTTGTACGACGTGATAATTGGTCACGATGTAACCATCTTCGCTCCAGACAAAGCCGGTTCCACTACCCTGTGGCACTTCCTGCGGATTCAGTGAATAGTTAGAACGGACCAGTCGTGAATTGGTGATATTCACCACTGAGGGGCTGGCCTGCTTGAAGACCTCGATATTGTTTGCTTCGTCATCGGTCTTGAACTGACTGTAGTCTTGCACCTGGGCAATGCTTACAATCGGCGCCGCCATTGCAGCCAGACCAAAGAACAATATCAGCCAATTTTTCATCGATACGAACCTGTTCCAGCTAGGAAAATAAATTCCATCATGGTTATCAAAATGGGACCAGTCTGTCCAAATTCAAGCTTCAATATCGCTTGACACAAGCGACTCATTAACTGTCACACTACACTAAACCCGACAATGCTAGTATGCACAGCCGCTGAAGGATTTATCCAGATTAATTCCATTCCATTGCAAAGAGCGCTGGTATGACTGCGGAATACGACAATATCGGCGAAACTTGCACATAGACTCGCGTCGCGGATCACGGCTTTTGCTTGACCGCGGATATGCATTCTCCTATATAGGCTCGAAACGGAAGATTTCAGTGACGGCGCGCTGCGCTACCGTACCCTCCAACCCAGTGCGATCCTCGCAGCCATCACCTGGCCTAATACCAATTAGCTCTGAAGCTGATGTATGTCTTCCTGAGTAGACAGCCATAGCTCCTCGTTCTGTTCGAGCTGTGATTTCAATTGTCCCTGTTTTTGCAGGATATCGCTTAGCGTGCCTTTTTGTGCCTCGCTGTAAAGAGATTCATCGGCCAGTGATTGTTCGATGTTGTGGAGCTGAGCCTGCAATTTGTCCAATTGCTTTTCCAGTCGTTTCTCTCTTTTTCGTAGAGGAGCCAATTCTCCCCTTTTCGCGGCAGCCAACTGGCGTTGCTCTTTCTTGTCCATTTTAACTTTGCCAGAGGTAGCTTCATTGGTGTTGGCTGGGGTATCGGCGCCAGCGCCTTGACTCAGCCACTTCTCATAGTCGTGTAGATCCCCTTTAAATTCGGTAAAGCGGCCCTGGTGGATCGAATAAAACTCGTCCACGGTATTCGTCAGCAGGTGGCGGTCGTGAGACACCACGATCATCGCGCCCTGGTATTCCTGCAGAGCGACCGTTAGGGCATGAACCATATCGAGATCCAGGTGGTTGGTTGGTTCATCCAGCAGCAGCAGATTGGGCTTGAGCCAGGTTACCTTAGCCAGGGCCAGTCGGGCTTTTTCACCGCCAGAGAAATTGCTGACAATCTCGTCGGTTCGGGAACCGCGAAAATCGAAGCCGCCGAGGAAATTTCGTATCTGTTGCTCGCTGCTTTTTGCATCCAGGGCCTGCAACAACTTGACGGGTGTTGACTGTTGATCCAGGGCATCTACCTGGTGCTGCGCGTAGTAGCCAACGCGGAGCTTTTTCGCCTCGATAATACTGCCTGCCAATGGCTGCATTTGTGCTGACAACACCTTGAGAAATGTGGATTTCCCACTGCCATTAAAGCCCAGCAGGCCGATCCTCGACTCGGACCGTATGCCAAGGTTCATCTTCGTGACCAGGGGTGAATCGAAACCAATCACCAGATTCTCTATCTGCATCAGAAATGATGGCAGCTGCCCCAGGGTCGGAAACTCAAAGCGAAACGGGGAGTCTATGTGGGCAGGGGCGATGTCCTGCATACGCTCGAGCTCCTTCAGTCGGCTCTGGGCCTGCTTCGCTTTCGAAGCCTTGTAGCGAAATCGACGTACGAAGCCCTCGATCTGTGACTTTCGCTTCTGTTGTTTTTCAAACATGGCTTGCTGCAGCGCCATCTTCGCCGCGCGCTGCTTCTCGAAGGCACTGTAATTGCCCTTGTAGGGAATTAGTTTACGGCCCTCGAAGTGAATCACGTTGTCGATCACCGCATCGAGAAAAGTTCGATCGTGGGAAATCAGCAGCAGTGTCCCCTGGTAGCGTTGCAGCCATTGCTCAAGCCAAACTGTGGCCTCTAGATCCAGGTGATTGGTCGGCTCGTCTAGCATCAACAAATCCGAGGGACACATCAGGGCCGCTGCCAGGTTAAGCCTGACCCGCCAACCACCGGAAAAACTGCTGACAGGATTGGTAAATTCGGCGATGCTGAAACCCAGGCCGGAAAGTAGTTGTTCGGCTCGATTGCTGATGTTATAGCCATCGATATCATCCAGGGAACTGTGCAATTTCGCCATCTGATTATCATCGCCATCACGCTCGGCCTGTGCCAGTTGGGCCTCCAGTTTCCTGAATGCGACATGGGCATCTAGCACAAATTCCAGGGCGGTTCTCTCGCTGCCTGGGGTCTCTTGATCCATCATCGACAGACGCAGGCCCGTTGGCATCTTGATTTCGCCACGCTCGAGGGGGACCGTCTGGGCCAGGGCCAGAAACAGGCTAGTCTTGCCGCAGCCGTTTCTACCGATGATGCCTACGCGTTGGGCGTCATGCACCACCAGGCTGACATCCTCCAACAGGATTTGCGTACCCCGCATGAGCATAATGTTGTTAAGCGCTATCATTTTGTTGGCCCAGTGCTCTTATCCATCAAGGAGATCCGCGCGTGCCGTATTACAGCAATGCTGGTTCGATGCAATGTCGACTGGGGCCCGCCTTTTATCTGTAACATATTGTTAAGTGAAATCAATGCCTTGGCGGGTTTCTTCTCCATCCCGTCGCGGCATGAAAGCGGCACATGGTACTACAGAATTGATTTCATCAGATTGAATTCGTACTATTGCCCGAGTCTCGAGGTAATCCACACTCAAACCGCGCCTGACAGGAAGCATCCGGATTTAACAATGAAGCAAATTCTGATCATCGATGATGACGAGAAGCTGGGGCAACTGCTCACCCAGTATCTCGAACGCTATGACATGAATGTCCATGTGGCATTGAAGCCAAGCAGGGGTTTCGAAATGCTGAAGAAGATCAAGCCGGACTTGCTGATTCTCGATGTCATGTTGCCGGAGAAAGACGGTTTCGAAATCTGCAGGGAGATCCGTGCCAAGTCGTCTATCTACGGTCAACTGCCCATCCTAATGTTAACCGCTCACGCCGAAGTAACCGACCGTATCGTCGGCCTGGAGCTGGGTGCGGACGATTATCTGCCGAAACCATTCGAGCCGAGGGAATTGGTTGCGCGCATCCATAATATTCTACGGCGTAGCAGCGATGACAATAACATGCGGGACATCAAGGCAATCAAAGGCCTTGAAGTAGAAGTGCCTCGACGTGAAGTAAAACTGGACGGTGAAGTACTGGATCTCACGACCATGGAATACGAGCTTCTTACCCTGTTTATGCAGTTTCCTAATAAAACATTTACCCGCGATGAGTTGATGAATCACCTGCGCGGAATAGATGCAGAACTATTTTCCAGAGCCGTCGACACCCTGGTTAGCCGCTTGCGACACAAGTTGAAAGACACGTCCAAAACACCACGGTTTATAAAAACCGTCTGGGGGCGTGGTTATACTTTTGTCGGCGAGCGGATATGACTCCACTGCTACAGAACGTAAAACGCTCACTGTTTGTTCGATTGGCTCTGATTTTCGGCATAACAGTTGTTCTGTTTTTCGTCGTTATTTCAGTTTCCCTACAAACTATCAATCAACGCAACAGTACTATTGAAACCATACCGGACTATTTTACCCGGAACATCGAGGATGTAATCGAAGACATCGGTACTCCACCGAATCTGGGCAATGCCATGCGGCTGGCTGGAGAACTGGGCTGGAGCATAAATATTCGCAACCCGATCATGCGCTGGAGTTCTGACATGGATAGTCGTCTCGATGTCGACGGTTCCGTGTTCGATCGGACACTTACCGCCGATGCGCAAGTGAGGACCGTTAACGGTGAACAAATCATCATGGTGCAGCGCGGCGGTTACCTCTTTTATCTGTACCAACACTCCGTCGGGAATAATGTTTTTAGTTCTGTAGTTATTTACGCTGGATTGGCGTTTGCCGCATTCATTCTTTTCCTCAACTATTATATGGTGAATAGGTTACTGGATCCCATACGACTACTACGACGAGGAGCAGAACGCATACGCAAGGGCGATCTTAGTTACCGTGTGAAAATAAATCGTCAGGATGAACTCGGAGAACTTACCGAAAGCATCAACCACATGGCCGACTCACTGCAGTCCATGCTGGAGGCAAAGCGCCAACTTCTACTCGCAATCAGTCACGAATTAAGAACACCTATCACCAAAGCCAAACTGCGGTTGGAGTTCATGCCTCCCAGCGAGGAGAAGACACAGTTAGGTGAAGACATTAATGAGATTGAACTACTGATCTCCGACCTGATTGAAGCCGAGCGCCTCAACGATGAACATTCCATTCTGATTTCAGAGCCCGTGCAGTTCGCTGAATTCGTTGAGTTCGTAACCGGGCAATATGAAAACTACACAGGTGGATTTAAGATTAGCATCCCTGCGGTGGATGAAGAATTTTACATCGATAAGCTTCGCATCCGTTTATTACTAACCAACCTCATGAGCAATGCGATTCGCCACGGAGAAGAGAACCCGATCGAAGTCAAAGTTAGCTTCGTCGGTGACCGGGCCATACTGGAAATAATAGATCAGGGTGAAGGCATTGCAGCGGAACACCTATCGAAGATCAGCGAGGCTTTCTACAGAGCAGACAGCTCAAGGGCGCGGGGTACTGGTGGCTTCGGTCTGGGGCTTTACCTGTGCCGTTTGATCGCACAGGCACACGGTGGCAGTCTGACCATCGAGAGTGAACTCGGCACCGGCACTCATATCACAGTAGAACTGCCCCGTAAGCCACCCAGCACCGAATCTGACTAGCCAGCTTGATTTACAAATCTGTGACGTCGTGCGCGCAAGTAACTCGCGCCCAGTAATAGCAGGGTTAACAATATCGGAATCAAGCCTGTGTTGATGGCCTTCAGGGTAGCGCCAAGTTGCTCTATATCCTCGGTTAGTTGAAACCGCACATCTCGCAAGCGCCGCCTCGTATCCAGCAGTTCGGCATTGAACTGATCTATCTCTGCCTGAATCTCGGGAGCGATCTGGCCGACGAGTTCACCGTCTTCGGTTTGATTTAGCTCAGTCAGGGCCTCTTCTGTCTCCGTCAACCTATCTAGCAGTCCGGACTCTTCGATGCGCAATCTGTCGTCAGCTTCCCGCTGTAGATTCAAGACCCTGGTAAAGGGCCGTGAATAAGTACCACGGCTTCTTATGCTCACCAGGTCGGCACTGCCACTAAGATTGTCCAGGGTGTTTATGACGATATCGCCGTTGTTCGCGAATGGCTGGGGGATGCGCTGACCAAGGAATTGTGCAACCTGAACCCAGAGTCGATCACTCAACATATCGGTGTCAGCAAATATCACGATGTTGACCTCGCCATTGGAACTGACGATGTGGTCGGCGCCGGGAGATTCTTCTTCAACCCCGGGATCATCGTCAACCCCGGTACTGGCATCGGCCGCAATGACATCCACAGAATCGGTATCATCCACCTGCGATTCTTCATCATCTGTTTCTTCGGCAGCTTCAACTTCTGTTTCTTCGGCAACTTCAACATCCGTTTCCTCGGCTGCTTCAACTTCCGTTTCTTCGTCGACAGGCCGTCCATCCGGGAATGCGCTGTCAATTACGCCAGAGACTCGGGCCGCGATCACAAAACTCTGCTGCGCCGAAACAAACTCATCGAATAGAATTGAGGGATCAGTAACATCTTCCAGAAAGCCTGCGTCCATCAGCATGGCGTTAGTGGAAGATTGAATCAGCGGCTCGAAGACGGTGCTGGCATTTTCTGCGGCTGCGATGGCACCACTAGAAGAGAAGTTAATCGTTTCCAGGCGATTGGTGATGATATCGTCCCCTGCCAGGTTGTCGCGGTGCGCACCCAGCATGCCAAGATGTGATTCTGGCTGCTGGTTCTGTCCCATCCGCACGCGCAAGGCGAGATCGCTATCGGTAAGTACCTTATCACTCGCATAGGCGACGCCCCACGCCGCCAATAGTCCAGGCAGGTCGGAGCTCATTCCGGCCGGTATCAGATTACCCTGGGGAGATCGTGTCACCATAGAATCCGCACTGGGATCCAGGAAGACCATGGTCTTACCGCCGCGCATGACGTGCTGATCGATGGCATAGAGCATCTGCTGTGAAAGATCCTGAGGGTGGACGATCATTAGAATATCGATGTCCTCATCGATGTCAGCGGCGGCGATGTCGACGCGTCTGACTTCATAGAGTTGACGAATGAAATCCATCACCATCCACTGCTGAGTCGCCTGGCCCATGATGGGGTTAAAGCCACCATCGATATCCAGTTCAGTCAGTAAACCCACCACCGGCACATCGGGATTACCAACTCTGGTGATCAGCTTCAGGAATTCGTATTCCAGGAATTGTTCCTGGTCCGGACGAATCAGTGGCATGGTTTGCATCACCGGCAAGGCGAACGGATTGTCGCCATCGACGTCATTCTGAATAACCACCAGGCCGAAGTAGATTGCTGCACCGCCCTGGGTTACCGGCACTGCCTGGATACCATATTGAGTTGCCAGATCCTCTTCTTCGGAAAATGGCTCCGGATCTATCACGCTCATACTCAAGCGACCATTGCTGGCGATCACGATCTCTCGCAATAATTCCTGGACACGAGTGCCGTAACTTCTGATCTGCGGTAAGTCTTCAATTGCACTGTCAGAATAAAAGAACATTAGCTCGATTGGATGCTCGAGACTGGCTACGATATTTCTTGTGCCATCGGACAGAGAATAAAGATTGTCTTCGGTCAGATCGATTCGCCAGCCTGGCAACAAGCTAATGACGGCCACGGCAAATATCAGGGCAAGGGCTATGACAACTAGACCGGCGCTGGAAAATAGAGATTTCGTATTCATCTTCAGCAGCCTCCCTAGTTAGCTTTCTTGATTTCGATGACGACTGCGCTAGCCAATAGCCAGGCCGCAATAAACACGCCGAAGAACAGAACGTCCCTGATATCCAGCACCCCTTTTGAAATAGAATTGAAATGTGTCAAAAATCCCATTGCCGAAAGCGCATCCACGAGAAACTGGGGCATCCAGCCTGGAAACGACTCCAACAGTATGGGCGAACCCATAACCACAAACAGAAAGCAGATGCTGACAGTCAGTATGAAAGAAATAACCGAATTCTTTGTACTCGCCGACATGCAGGAACCGATTGCCAGAAATCCACCGGCCATAAACCAACTACCAAGGTAAGCAGCCAGTATCACACCGTTGTCTGGATCACCCAGATAATTCACTGTTACCCAGATTGGAAAGGTTAGCATCAGGGCTATGCCGATCAGCACCCACGCCGCCAGAAATTTGGCGAGTACCGCATCCCGTAATCTGATGGGCAGAGTGAGCAATAATTCAATAGTGCCGGTCTTGCGCTCATCTGCCCACAAGGTCATTGCTATAGCAGGCACCATGAAAAGATAGAGCCAGGGATGAAAACCGAAGAAGGGCAATAAATCCGCCTGACCACGAAGGTAGAATCCACCTAGCTCAAATGTAAAAATGCCATTCATGATAAGGAATATGACAATAAAGATGTAGGCCAGGGGCGTTGCAAAATAGCTGAACAATTCACGTTTGAAAATAATGCCAAGATTGTCCACTACTCACCTCCCTGGGCTTGGGTTACCGATCTGAACACATCTTCCAAGCGTCCACGACTAACGTGAAACTCAGTGATCGGCCAGTTCTTCGATTGGGCAATTTCTGAAACCTGGGCAAAGATTGATGTATTGCCGGCAGCCAAAATTGTATAGGAGAGTTCTTCGCTCCCGTCTTTTTCTACCGCGCTCACTGCCGCCAGACCAGAAAGATCTGCAGCGAGGTCGTACTCGTCGGTTAGTCTAACCGTAACCGCATGATGGTATTTGGATCTTGATTCCAATTCGGCAGGTGTTCCATCTGCGACGATTCGCCCCTCGGCAATGATAATGGCGCGGCTGCAGACTGCGGTGACTTCCTCCAGTATATGAGTGGAAATAATGACAATCTTGTCGCGGGCCAGGTTCTTAATCAACTCGCGGACGTGATGTTTCTGGTTAGGATCGAGGCCATCGGTCGGTTCGTCCAGAATCAGCACCTTGGGGTCGTGCATAATTGCCTGGGCCAGGCCTACCCGTCGCCTGAAACCTTTCGACAAGGTTTCGATAGTTTGCTGGCACACCGAATGCAGCTCAACCTCGTTGACTACATGCTGTACTCTCTCGACAATTTCCTCGCCGCGATAGCCTCTAATCCTGGCAATAAACTTTAGAAATGCCAGGGTCGTCATATCTCCATAGCAGGGAGCGCCTTCTGGCAAATAGCCAATCAGTGATTTCACCTCGATCGGGTTTTTGCTGATGTCGTGACCATCGACAATAACCGTGCCCCCGCTAGCTGACAGGAAGCCGGTAATGACCTTCATGGTGGTAGATTTACCAGCACCATTGGGCCCCAGAAACCCCAATACCTCGCCTTCGGTCACCGTGAAACTCAAGTTATCGACCGCGGTAAAGCGGCCGAATTTTTTTGTCAAATTGCGTATTTCAATCATCTACTTACGGATCCCGATAGATACTTTCAACTATACACCACCGCTGTATTACTCTGTGTCGATGTATGGCAGCAAAATTGTGATCGGCAAATATAAGCAACCTGAGCTGACTTTTCAAGATCAGACACTGTAAATCACATTTACGACCTTGGTCACGCTCCCGCTCTCCGTGCTTTATTCACCCCCGCATCGCCTGGGGGTCTGTGTTTATATGGTTTTGAGGGTTATAATCGCCGCCTCTCTATTTCGCAGTTTACTGTCCTGTCTCATCGAAGAAATCGGCCCATGAACAGATTCACAGCTAAAAAATTGCCGAATATGCTGTTGCTCACGCTGCTGGCCCTGGGTATGGTCCACTGCGGCCAGAAGGGCGGACTCACTCGACCCGAGCCGGCGGCATTTGCTGTCTCCAGCTACCAGGCCCCATTTCTTCACTGACATCCAAGCGAAACCAATGGAATATTTCGAATACCGCGATGACACGCTCTTCGCCGAAGAAGTCAATGTCACGGACATCGTCCGAGAGTATGGCACGCCTTGCTTCATTTACTCTCGCGCAACACTGGAGCGACACCTGCGGGCTTATCAAACGGCCCTGGGTGAAGCGCCACATCTGATCTGTTTCGCGGTGAAGGCCAATTCCAACCTCGCGGTGCTCAACGTGCTGGCCCGTCTGGGAGCCGGTTTCGATATCGTCTCCGGAGGTGAACTCGAACGGATTATTGCCGCCGGGGGTGACCCGGGCAAGGTCATCTTCTCAGGCCTTGGGAAATCCGAGGTGGAAATTAAGCAGGCGCTGAAAGCCGGCATCTTCTGTTTCAATGTGGAATCTGCGCCAGAGCTCACGCGCATCGATGCNGTGGCATCGCGGTTGAATTTGCANGCGAAGATTTCCGTGCGGGTAAATCCCGATGTGGACGCCGGCACCCATCCCTATATTTCCACTGGATTGAAGGAAAACAAGTTTGGGCTCGCCAGCGCACAAGCTCTCGAAGTCTATCGACAAGCAGCAACACTAGCAGGCATCGAGGTGGTGGGTATTGACTGCCACATCGGTTCACAACTCACTTCCCTGGCGCCTTTTATCGATGCTGTCGACCACCTGTTGGTTTTAGTAGATCGACTGCGCTCGGAAAATATCCATCTAACTCATTTCGATATGGGCGGCGGGCTCGGGGTGAGCTATGGGCATGAACAGGAAAAACCACCGCAACCTGCCGACCTGATCGCTGCCGTTCGAAACCGCCTCGCCGATCGCAACATGACATTAATAGTAGAACCGGGTCGTTCGATCGCTGCCAATGCCGGTATCTTCGTAACCCGTGTTGAATACGTAAAGCGCAGCGAGCATAAAAACTTCGCCATCGTTGACGGGGCCATGAATGATTTGTTGCGGCCCGCCCTTTACAATGCCTGGCAGGAAATTATTCCAGTCACCCGGAGTAGCGGTGCATTTGCGACCTACGATGTTGTCGGTCCAATTTGCGAGTCCGCTGATTTCCTTGGAAAAGATAGAGAATTGCAACTCGCCGGGAGTGAGCTGTTGGCGATCCGCTCTGCTGGCGCCTATGGTTTTGTGATGAGTTCCAACTACAATTCAAGACCTCGTGCCCCGGAGATTATGGTAGATGGGTCGAATGTTCATCTGGTCAGACGGCGCGAATCTCTTGCCGATCAACTTGAACTGGAATCCTNTTTGCCCCTATAGATGGTAATCTCGGGGGCAACATAAGCGGAAGCTATACAANCCCTCAATAAGCAATCTCAGGCTCCCCAATATGAAAATTTCCTTTACCAAAATGCACGGCCTCGGTAACGACTTTATGGTGCTGGACCTGCTCGCCAATGACATCGAGTTGAGCGCCGCGCAAATACGAAAACTGGCCGATCGGCACACCGGAATTGGCTTCGATCAACTACTGCAGATTGAAGCGCCCACCGAAGCCGGGGTTGATTTCAACTACCGAATCTTTAATTCTGATGGCACCGAGGTCGAGCACTGTGGTAACGGTGCCAGATGCTTTGCCCGTTATGTACACGATAAGGGCCTGTCGACTAAGAACCCCATCAGCGTGAAAACGCTCAATCGAGTCCTGTCACTACACATCAATGAAAATGGAGAAGTCACAGTAGACATGGGTAAACCGGATTTTGTTCCGGCTCAAATCCCGTTTAATACAAATGTGCAGGAAAATAGCTACCACAGAGACTTGCTGGTCGATGGACGGGAACTGAATATTAAGTTCTCGGCCCTCTCCGTGGGCAATCCCCATGCTGTAATAATTGTTGAAGACATCGAGAACACGGCCGTAAAAGATATTGGAGAGGCCCTTGGCGCACACCCAGATTTTCCCCAGGGCGTTAATGTCGGTTACATGCAAATAGTGGACAGATCCAGGCTGAAATTGCGGGTTTATGAACGCGGAGTCGGGGAAACCCGGGCCTGCGGCACGGGCGCCTGTGCGGCCGTAGTAGCCGGTTGCCTACAGGGTCAGTTAGATGATACCGTCGAGGTGCAGTTGAGGGGCGGCCAGCTCAGCGTAAACTGGCGGCAGCAAGATTCTCATGTGCTAATGACCGGGCCGGTGACAACCGTTTATGAGGGGAGTGTTCAATTATGAGTAAGGATGCCTCGGCAGCAGAACAGCTGGCCGAAAATGAAGAGAGTAAACTGTCTTCGTCTCAAGTGGCCGATTATCTTCGCGTTCATCCGGAGTTTTTTATCGAGCAGGACGACCTGTTAGCCGAGCTTTCATTGCCCCACGAATCCGGTAAGGCGATCTCCCTATTAGAACGACAGGTTACCATCCTCAGAGAACGTGGTATCGATGCCAGGCAGAAGCTCAACAACCTGATCGAAAATGCTCGCAATAACGATCAATTATTCGACACTACTCGCAATCTTGTACTGGCCCTGCTTCGAGCCGAGGGCATCACTGAAATAGCCAATGTGGCGCAAGATCAGCTCAGCAATCAAATCAATATTGATGTCTGCGAAATTATCCTGGTCGAAAGAAATCACCTTGGCGTATCGCCATCGGTACGGGTCGAGAAGAGTGAAAAGCTGCAACAGGATTTCGGCGATGTGTTCCGCCTGAAACGGACACACTGCGGCATACAAAGTGATGAACAACTGGCCTATTTGTTTCCGGAGCATAGCAGCAAGATAAAATCGACGGCCCTCTGCCCGGTCGTGAACAATAGCGAAGTACTGGCTTTACTTGCGTTCGGGAATCACACTGAAAACTTTTTCAATGTAAATCTCGATACGCTGTTCCTGGATTTCATTGGACAAGTTATTGGTGCGGTAATCGATAAAGAACTCACCAAGGCAGCCTCTGATTAATTATTCAGAGGCTGCAACGACAAATGAATCCTCCTCCTAAATCACTTTCTCCGCAGCTCCAATTTGATTCGTATAAATGAAGCAGAGCAATCCCTCAGACGATTCGCTTCGTGCCGGTAGCGCCGATTCAAAACTCGTTTCGGTAATCTGTCGCACGATTATTCGACCTGAACTACAACAGGCCCTTCAATCCGTGGCCGATCAAAGCTATTCCAACATCGAGCTGGTCCTGGTGGATGCCCTCGGTGCGGGCATCACGGATTATGAAAATTTGTGCCCCGGTAGAAACGTCACCCTGGTATCTCTGGGCGAGCGCCTGAAGCGATCGCGCGCGGCAAACGTGGGAATGGCTGAGGCTTCCGGTGACTACCTGATGTTCCTCGATGATGATGACTGGATCGATCGGGAACATATAGCGAATCTGGTTAGCCTGTTGGATCAACAGTCGGAGGTCCGCGCCGCCTATAGCGCAACGCTTAAAGTAGATTCATCCGGTCAACCCCTGGACTATGTATTCGATCAGGAATTTAGTGCGGCGCAGTTGAAGCGGAGTAATTTTATCCCTATCCATTCCGTGCTATTCGCCGCATCGCTATCCCATGACGGCTGCGAGTTTGACGAGAACCTGGAAATTTATGAAGACTGGGATTTCTGGTTGCAGGTGTCACAACACAGCAGTTTTCTTCACAGCGATCGTATCACCGCCTTCTACCGCGCAGGTGGTGAATCGGAAACCGCAGTGAATATTGAACAGGCCCAGTACACCTCAGGCCACCCGAATGCGCTGGCCAGGGAAAAAGTCTTGGCAAAATGGCTGCCTAGATGGTCGGCGGCAGAAGTCAATCAGATGTTGGGAACGATGGATCAATCCGGGAGCATCAACGAGCTAAGAGGCAATGTAAAATCTGCCCTCGAGGCGATTCAAGCGCGAGAGAAGGAACTTGCCGAAATCACCGGCACTGCTAAGAAACTTGGCAAGCAGTTAACCGAGCTTCACAAGACTCATGCACAGCTGGACAAAAACTATACACAGCTAAACAAAAATTATTCTCAGCAGATATCTGAATTTTCCAAGCTTCACAAGACTCATGCACAGCTGGACAAAAACTATACACAGCTNNACAAAAACTATACACAGCTAAACAAAAATTATTCTCAGCAGATATCTGAATTTTCCAAG
>JGI26061J44794_1000036_pt1 | contig 55979 bp, 53 predicted proteins | sample MarorgKNORR_S2LV_5_FD_44794 | JGI IMG/M metagenome (IMG submission 44794) | reverse complement strand
GCGTTCCACATCGACGTGTATCCACTGATGGTCCATTGATACATCGGCATAGTCATTAATACGTTCCTGGGTGACTTCAAACCACTCACTCTGGGATGTTTGCTCGCCTACTCTTTTTTGCATGACACCCAGCGCTTTTTCTAACGCATCCGACATTGTTCTACCTCACTTTTGATTTTTGAGAAGAATCCTGGAGTCTACAGTGCAGTGCCCGTTCCCTACAGTGGTCATTGGCTACAACTTGATCGATCCCCGGAGTTCAAATTTGAGCACCTTGCCCGCGGCATTTCTTGGTTACCAATGATGTAGTCCAGCTCGCTGGCCGTTAATCGAAAGTTGAGGGCCAGATGAAGGGCACCAATTCGCCAGCTGGCAAAGATGAGATCCATCGTATCTGCAGAATTAGGCGCCAGCACTCCCACGCGGTCACCACGTTCTACACCAAGCGACAGCAACCAACTGGCAACCCGGCCAACTCGATCATGCATCTGAGCGTAAGTGAAACTTCGGCGCGACGGTAGTTCTATCAGCGCGATTTTATCTGGCGTGTTCAGCGCATTGTGCGCGATCCAGTCAACAATCATTCCTTTCATCAAAAACGCCTTGTAGTTTTTTCTCTGACGTAAGCTAGCGCATCTGCCATGCAACTCGCAACTCATCGTCGCCAGACATCGCTTCATCGTCGGCCCTATTTCTTTAACAGTTTTATCACTCAACTCATCGCATAGATGTAAACCTTTTGGGGCGATTTACGTCTTAATAGGCACAGGTCAGATGAATTACGTCAACCTGACAAACAAAATTTAACGGGAGAGCAAGGCAGCCGAGTATTGCACGCTCGCCTCAAGCGCGCAGCCAAACAAGTTTGCGGATCACAGGACCTGCGAACTGCAGGTTCCCTGGAGAATGCCAGAACCAACAGAGCCTGCTACAACGAGGCACTCGCTGGCGCTTTGGAGTCAGTTGAGAACCGTTACCTGACGGCTTATCACGCAGGTAGCTAAGTAAGGAGCTAGGTAGGGAGTCAAAAAGCGCGAGAACCCCAATGATCGCGCTCCACACGCGGGTGGCTTCGGCCACCCGCACCCTTACCTGATAACACCATAGACCCTGTCAGCAGTTATTCTAAGAATAACGCGCTGCTGCACCTCAAGCCAATTTTCCAAATCCGTCGGTTCTTTAAATCCTGTCGATTCGATATTGTTAAAGACCAATCGCGTGTTTCTGACCAGCTCCTCTGTTTCGATGATTGCTTTACCTTCTATCGAAACAAAATTGAACGGCTCGGCATTATTGATAATGCAAAGGTTAACTCGACTATCTCGTTCCAACGTTGATCGTTTGAACGTCATGCCGGGCGTACTGACCAGCAGGTCATCTCCGTCTCGGGCATAGGCCACGACAGATGACACAGGATTACCGGTTTTTCGCAATGTCGTTAACACCGCCCATCGATATTCACTGACAAAATCATCGAAAGCCTGGTTGTCGGAGATCATATGTGCACCTTTTTTTATTTAAGTCGTGTATATAATGCCCTCGTCTTTTCACAGATGACAGTGACAAGCTAATCGGACAGGAGACGAGCATGCCAAAACTGACGTTAAACGAGCGAAATCAATTTCTGGATACCGAGGGCGTGTTGATGAGAATCTCGTGCGTCCGGGCCGACGGCAGTCCACTCGTTACGCCAATCTGGTTTATTCATCATGAAAATGCCATTTGTTTTACACCTCGAGCCCAGTCCGAATGGTTCAGATGCTTAAAGCATGATCCACGCGTCGCCCTGTGCATTGATGAACAAAACCTGCCATACCGAAAAGTCATTGTCGAAGGCAAGGCAGAACTGGTTTTTGATCTTGGGCACGATGATGCCTGGCGCGACCTCTATCGAGAGATCGCAAAACGCTACGTCCCCGATGAGGCTGCAGAGGCATATGTACAAAACACGATCGACCAGCAACGCGCACTTTTCCGGGTCGCTTTCGATTCAAGCCTGGTAAAATCCTGGAGGATGCCGGTAGAAGGTGAACCTGAAAATGGGATCTGGCACCAGCGCTACTACGCGCCCGGTACAAAATTTTCAGACGTTCCCTAACGCAAACCTGTTTTGTGAAACACCAACAGCTGGTTGTTAGCTGGCATCGCCACATCTTCAATGAGCTCAAGGCCCCTGTGGCTGGCTGCCGCCTGCAGCCGCTCAATGTCCCTGATCCCGCTCAATGGGTCTCTTGATTTAAGCCAGTCATCGAAGCGCGCGTTTGAGGGTGTCGTGAATTCCCCCTCGTATTTGAAAGGACCGTATACGACGAAGAGACCAGGCGCTTTTAGCGTTTCAGCAATGCCTTCAAACATTGGTTCAATGAGTGATTCCTTCATGATGTGAATCACATTGGCGCAATATATTGCACCGTAATGACCATTAATCTGGAAGGCTTCTATATCAAGATATTGCGGGATGAGGATATTGGGCAGGTTCAACTGTTCAAGATTTCTGCACAAGGGATCAAAGCAAGGTTCTTTATCAGTAGGTTGCCAGACTATGCCAGGTATCTGACNGGCGAAAAAAGCAACATGTTGCCCTGACCCACTACCNATTTCCAAAACATGGCCAGCATCAGGTAACAACCTGCGAAGTTCGCTCAGTATAAACGGGCCATTGTTGTTCGCGGCCTCGTTAAACATTTCAAAGTCAACGCTGACATCATTTGGCATATGTGACACACTCGCTGCCTGTTTTTTTACACATTCAACACTTTTTAACACAATCAAGGAGAGCTTAAATGGCTGCTTACTTTATCGCGCAATACACCGTCAACAATGCAGACCTCTACGCAGATTACTCTGCTGGTGCAGGTCCAACACTGGGTCAATATGGCGGTGAACTTGTGTCATTCGATGTTGCCGCAGAGACAATTGAAGGCACAGCGCCAGGCCCACAAACCGTCATCATCAAATTTGAAGACGTGGAAGCAGCCAAGACCTGGTACAACTCGCCAGAGTATCAAGCGGTTGTGAATAAAAGACTGGAAGCGACGTCAGGCTACTCAATCATTAGCCAGTCCATGAACGCAGGCGGCTAGTACAGAGTAGTTCAGCGCTTGCTTTAACAANCAAAGGAATAACGAATCAACTATTAGNGCGNAAACATCGCGCTAATAGTTTGGTTTTCAGGCTCGCCAGACTCTCTGGTTTTGGCTGCCAAACATCTCAGCCAATTCGACCCGGGTGGGTGTTACCTTGACCGCAACGTAGTTGGGGTCAGTGGGGCCTCCGGAAAAGAAATCGTTCAAGTCATAGTCGAGCGCATCCCAGACATGGGCTCTTGTTGCATCGTCCATAAACAGCTCCGCCGTTCCCCGCGTCATGATGTGCAGAAAATCAGGGGGTGATACCTGCCACTGAATATCAACTGCTGGGTTGTTGGCCATCTGTTTGGCCTTGGGCGATGAAGGCGCTGTTGCCAGCCAAAGGATGTCACCCTCCCAGGTTGGATGCACCATGCGAACTCGCGGCCCCGTTTTGCTTGATGTCGACCATGCGCACCAGACTGCCGCGGCACTGGCTTTCGCGACCTCTTCGAAAAACGCGTCTTTTCCCGCCGCTGTGATTTCGCTCATAACCTAACTCCGTGATTCAAAGGTAACCGGTAATGATGGCAGGCTGCGCAAAATGAAACTCGGATCCGCAACGGGTCTGCCTTTCGACTCATCCATCCGAAAATTCTTGAAATGTTCCATGAGCTGCATAAAACCGATATTGAGTTCCTGCCTTGCGAGCGGCGCACCAATACAAAAATGTACTCCTGATCCAAAGGCCATCTGCATACCAGCTTTCTCCCGATTGACGTCAACTTCATCCGGATTCTTGAACTGGCGTTCATCTCGATTGGCGGCGCCATAACGTAACATCATCATATCGCCTTTCTTCAAGGCGTAGCCGCCCAGCTCCGTATCCCTGGTGACCAGCCTGGGTAATCCCTGCACCGGCGCCTCGATACGTAAAACTTCTTCGACAAAAGTTTTAATGCGTTTTTCATCGCCGCGGATCTCATCCTGAATTTCAGGCTTGTCGCACAATGCCATCATGCCCCAGCCGAAAGTGCTGGTCGTCGTTTCGTGTCCAGCGACCAGAAACTGGTTAAGCACCGACAGAATCTCGCCATGGGTTAATTGACGATCCTCTTCTTCCAACTTGGAATTGGAGAGAATCGTAATCATGTCTTCTTTCGGTTCTGCTCGTCGCGCCTCAACTAACCTGATGAGCATTTTCTGCAGATCCAGTCCCAGTTGAAGGCGACGTATAAGCTCTTCGGGAGGCGCTGGCGCCATCTTTAGTGCACCAGCTGCCGCCGTCGCTGCCTGGTAGAAAAACTCCCGATCCTCCTGAGGGATACCTAGCCGGTCAGAGATGATCTCTATGGGTACTGGAAAAGCAAATATCTCCATAAAATCTGCCGAAGTGTTTCCCTTCATTGCTTCGATGTTTTTCGTAATGACGTTTCGAACATCATCTTCACTTTTCCGCACTTGGGAAGCTGTGAACAGCTTGGAGACCAAAGAGCGGTACTTCGTGTGTTCTGGCTCGTCCAATGTCAGCATGGTTGGCGGAGTAATGACCATCGCCTCGTTGATTGCCACCGCTTGTGCCAGCTGCTCTTCAGACATCGACTGAAACATCAGCTCCTGAGCAGTACCCATGAACTGGTCATATTTCGAAGAAAAATCATCTGTTCTCTTGATGGCCTCGCGCAGTAAATCGTAGCGAGTCACCACGTGCAGGTTCATTTCCGCCATGAAGTAAACCGGGTCTTCATCACGAAGCTGCTTGTATGCGGGATAGGGGTCGATAAGATTTTCAGGACTAAACAGCTGAATGGATGTTTCGCTCATAATGAAGTACTCCGTCTAAATCGAGATGTTGGGTAGAGCGTAAGGTTCCGCGCAGAAACAGTCAAGCGTGACGGTTTCACGCCGGTAGCGGGGTCATGANACCGCTCATGTCGCCTGCCCCCTGGTCGTTGTACAGGACATGATAAGACCGTTTCGCGAACTTCCATTGGCCCGNGGATTTCACATATTCNTCNGCATANGTGCCTATGTTAAACATGCCNGAGTCNGANCCCTGGGGNCTAAGGTGCTCCGCCAGATACCATCNACCGGTTGCGGTNTCACCCTGAATATCCACGGTGCCCTGGTANACAAGTTGCAGGACGAAATCAAATCCGCCCATGGCGTTGTTCCACATGGCNACCACCGCGTCTTTTCCTTCGATGGCATTACCCATCAAATTCCAGACACCAGTGTCTGTCCAGGTACTGGCCCATAGGGCTTCATCTCGACGGTTAACGGCATCAGCATAGGCTGCCACCAGTTGACGAATCTCTAGTTCGTCCTCTACAGGATTACTCATTAATGGGATTCTCTAGGTTGTTGGACTGCGCTTTGCGGTACGCCGATCAACTTCACCGACATCGAGGAACATTTGTTCCAGTTGTTGTTTCAGCCAGGGAATCATACGATCCGGAACAATACCCCTGGTATGTCCGTTGACTGCCATGCCTTCGAGCAGATACATGGTTAACATATTGGCTTCATCGAAGGCCTCCGATAATGCGAGGTCAGGAAACACTTTCTGGGCAACTCTTACCCAGGATGCATCGAGTTTCCTGGCGGAGGTATCAAGCACCTCGCGAAGATCTGCATCGGTGCGGGCAGTCACTTGTAGCTCGTGGTAAACCGTGAACAAAGGCGAATGTAGCTGCTCCCAGTAGGCATCAATACCTTCACTAATCCTTGAGTGTTCAGCGCCTTCATTGATCAGCAATTCCTGCTGTTCAAACAGTTCTAGCCTTTTCTGATTCAGGTAATTTACGGCCGCTCTTACCAGGTCGATTCGCGACGGAAAATGATGCAGCATGGCACCCCTGGAGACGCCGGCACGCCTGGCCACCTTCTCGGTAGTGGTTTTACCGAAACCCAGCTCATAGAAACAATCGACCGCAGCCTCAAGAATCGCCGATCGTGTTTTTTCACTTTTGATTTGTTGCCAGGTCTTTTTGGTTTTGACAACCGCTGGACCAACTTTGGCAGAATCAACCTTGGAAAGTGCCATATGCCTTGTTTGCGCTTACTAATATCTGATTTCATACTAACGCCTTTATCTTATGCCGTCATCTCGGGAACCTCTGATTAAGAGGATATTTTCGTCAGAACAAGGAAGAGACGAGCGGAGGAAATTTGTTAACATGCTGTAAGTTAACATTTTTGTGAGCACGTCTCTGACGCAGTTATGGCGGAAATAAACCTTAATCAGAAGTTGCCTAGGAATCAGTTAACCGTATGAATACACCCAATATACTTCTGGTCACCAAAGGCCATCCCTTCGAGCGAGATGCTTTTTTTGGACTGTTCGATACCATGAACGTGAACTGGACGCACGTGGAGCAGCCTGCCGCCCGTGTATTTTTTTCCCCGGAATTCGCGGCCGACTACGACGCGCTGGTGATGTATGACATGCCCGGTATCCAGTTCGGCGCAGACGGACCGGTGTTCGAGGCGCCTCCGGAGGAATACAAGAATAAATTTCTGTCTTTACTGGATGATGGCAAAGGGATGGTATTCATGCACCACGCCATAGCGGGTTGGCCCGCCTGGCCAGAATATGCCGAGATTATCGGTGGTCGATTTTTGTACCTGGCAGCCGAAATCCGCGGTGAGATGAAACCCGACAGTGGCTACCATCACAAAGTTGCACACAAGATTGACGTGGTCATGGATCATCCCGTCACCCGGGGCCTGCCCTCTGAATTTTCCATGACCGATGAGTTGTATTTGTCAGAAGTGTTTACGGGCAGTATTGAGCCCCTGCTTACCAGTGATTATCAATTTACCCGGGACAACTTTTACTCGGCAACCCTGGCCGTCAAGGAAGGCAAAATGTTCGACAATGAAGGATGGGATCATCCGACGGGTTCAAACCTTGTCGGCTGGATCAAACACTACGGCAATAGTCCTATCGCCTACATCCAGGGTGGTGATGACCCCGAGGCTTATTCAAACGAGCATTATCAAAAACTACTGGAAAACGCGATCCATTGGGCAGCAAGCGACGATGCGTTGACCTGGGCGAAAAATCGCTAACGAAAAGCATCTCGCTGGCAACGTTCAAATATTTGTCGTGACCGATCAACGGGATCGGGAAACTGGTCTCTTAGTGCTTTAGAGCGAATTTCCAGGCTCACGTCCAGATCGGAACGGCGGATATGTTCAATGTCATTGGCCCGGGCCTCACCCTCGCCGAGGCAAGTTCGCCCGTCTACTGCTGCATCTATATAATCCATGCCCGTCATCGATGAGCTGGACTGCAGGAAATCGCAGCACTGTATGTAGGGGAAAGTTGATCGATCCAGCGCAGGCAAATCATCACCGGCACGATTCAGGTGCATCAGGTCAATCAAGATACCCGCAGCGGGATGGTCTACCGTGTCGATAAACTTTTTTGCGCTGTCCAGGTTTTTTATACTGGTGAATTCACCAAACTCCAGACAAATTCGAAGTTCCTTACCGGCCAATTCACACAAGTCGCGGAATTGGGCAATCGAGGCTTCCAGCTGGTCATGCCGGGAAACAACCAGCACATTTCTGGCCTGCAATTCGAGCCCGACATTGACAACCAGTTTCTGCATGTCATTCGCCCTGTCCGTTTTTTCCAGCCAGATGACTTCAACATCAATCAGGTGAATACCCGTCTCCCGCAGGGCAACTTTCGTTTTAGCCAACGCATCATCTCGCCAGGTCGTTTCAGGGTCTACCCACATGCCCGATGATCTAAAGCCTCCGGCATCGGCAATTCGAGGGATATCCCATGGCATGGCATCGGGTACGCAACCGGCGGCGAGCGCCCACAAAGGCTCATTCATACTGTCTAACCTTCACTAATCTGCAGGGATTGTCGCAGACATTTGACGCACCGTCCCCGGTTATCACTCATTGCTGACAAAAACAGTCTTGACTGCCGGTTTTGGCTTCCCTAGGCTTGTCCATCCTGAATGGCGCTGCGTGCCAATTATTATTTTCATCCAATGAGGAGACAATCATGGATCTACAACTCGCAGGACAAAATGCGCTGGTAACCGGCGCAACAAAAGGTATTGGCCGTGCAATTATTGAAGCGCTTTCCGATGACGGTTGTAACATAGCATTTTGCGCCCGGAACGCAGATGAAGTTGCTGCCACGACAGAAGTAATGACCGCCAAAGGCGTGAAATGTGTCGGCAAGGTCGTAGATGTTTTAGATGGTGATGCATTCAAGGCGTTCATCAATGACGCAGCCGAAGAACTTGGCGGCCTGGATATCTTTGTATCCAACGTCTCAGGCGGCAATGCAGCCGGTGATGAAGGTTGGATCAATCAGTTTAATGGCAACATTCTTTCTGCCGTTCACGGAGTCGAAGCAACAACCCCACACCTCGAAAAATCGAGCAACGGCAGCATCATCATGATCTCTACCACTGCTGCCGTAGAACAGTTCATGAACGCTGGTCCTTACAACGCGATGAAAGCTGCGCTACTGAATTACTCCGGCGCCCTGGCCCACGAACTGGCGCCTAAAGGTATTCGTGTTAATGCTGTCAGCCCTGGACCCATCTTTATCGAAGGCGGCGCCTGGGACATGATCAAGAAAAACATGACCGCGCTGTATGATTCAACCGTGGCCCAGATCCCGTTGGGTCGCATGGGAACAGCGGATGAGGTGGCTGTACAGGTCGCTCTTCTGGCAAGCCCAAGAGGTGGATTTACCAGTGGCACCAACGTCGTCATCGACGGTTCATTTACCAAGCGTATCCAGTACTAAGAGGACAAGGTAATGCCTGATAAGAAAATCAATGCCTACATGGTGGCTAACGGTATGTATCACGATATCGACTACGCCAGACTGGAATTGCTCAAACTGTTAGCTGAGCATCAAAACATTCGAACCAAGGTCGCTTGCAACTTCAATGATATCGAAGGGATCCAGGCCAGCGATTTTCTTATCACCTACACCTGCAACCTTATTCCCAGTGAAGAGGAACAAATTGGTCTGCGCGACTTCATCAAAAATGGCGGCAAATGGTTCGCACTGCATGGCACGAATTCAATTCTGGAATTTACCGATGAAGGCGTTGCCGCACCAGATAATGCACCCGTCTTCATGGAAACGCTGGGCACGCAGTTCCTTGCACATCCACCGATCCAGCCTTTCACTGTGAAAACTCACGATGAAGATCATGAACTGGTAAAAGACGTTGGCGAATTCGAAACCGACGATGAACTCTACTGTTCACGGATTCATGGTGACCTGCACTGGCTCCTGTACAGCGAATTCAACGGCACTGCCGATGGCTTCCTGGAAGTCGACTGGAAAAATGATGATAAACGCCCTGTTTATTACATCAAGAAAACCGGAGACGGCGAGGTGCTCTACCTGAACCTCGGGCATTGTCGAGGTCATTGGGATATGGAACCTGTGGTTGAATACTATCCAGAAATTGAGATGGGCTCCTGGGATAAGCCGCAGTACTATGAACTATTGCGCCGTGGCATTCGCTACTGCGCGGGCATCTAATCCGACTGTTGGCGCAAGCCGGCTAGTAAGGTGGATTCAAAGGGGGCTTAAGTCCCCTTTTTTATGGACAAAAAACTGCTTGAGATCTTCTGTTGCATGGTAAAGCCTGTGCGTCGAATTTTGTCCGGTATCCCGTCCAGGTTATAAACAAGCATTTCTTCGGTAGTTGTGTTAAAAAAGTCATATCTGCTTGTTTTGACCGATTCAGGTATCACGGTATCAGCAGAAAAGTAAAAAATAACGAAGTGAGACTTAATACGTAAAAAAAAATAAAAATGCTACCACGGGGAGAAAGAAATGGATGATCACACATTCGCCTTCAAATCGTTGTCTTATGCAGTTTCAACAGCGAGAAATTCGGGCTCGCGATTACTAAAACCGATAAAGCAGACTGCAGCTATCCTGGCTGTCTCCAGTCTTGCCATCACACCAATCTCTGTCATCGCAGCCGATGCAGTGCTCGAAGAAATCATCGTTACCGCGACCCGCCGCGACGCGTCTCTACAAGATGTTTCAATTCCCATGACTGCGGTCTCGGGAGAGGCCCTGGAGCGGCATTTCGCGCAGGATCTGCGTGACCTGACCAACGCGGCGCCCAACGTACAGTTAGAGCCTGTGGGCATTTTTCAGAATTCATCCTCCTTCTTTATCCGCGGTCAGGGTACCGGCGACATCGAATCCGCTTCTGACAGCAAGGTCGGGATTTACGTTGACGGTGTGGTTCAGGCGCGGGTCTCTACAGCGCTGAGTGACATGGTTGATGTAAGATCAGTTGAGATCATACGTGGCCCCCAGGGCACCTTGTTCGGGCGCAACACCATCGCCGGGGCCGTGCAGATTTTGCACAACGAGCCAAAAATGAACGAGTGGGGCGGTCGCATTTCGGTCCAGGGTGGCGACTTCGGGCGCCAGGACGTTAAAGGAACCGTCAACATACCCTTGATTGATGACACCCTTGCCGGTCGCATAGCCTTCAAAACCACCGAACATGACGGCTACTGGAAAAATGATTTTGTCGGCAAGGACCGGGGCGCAACTGACCGAATCACCATCCTGCCCAGCTTGAAGTGGAACGTAAGCGATAACCTGGAAATAGTGGCACGGGGTGAGTGGAGTGAAATCGATGACGACACCAACATGACCCAGTCGCACCATTACTGCAGGGATGACCCATTTAACCTGTTCCTGGGCCTACCCACCGACAATGATCTGGTTATCCTGACGGAGACGCTCTATAACCTGATCGTGCTCGGCCAGGATCCGGTCACCGCAGCAGCGGGGGCAGCGTCGATCTGCGGCACGCCATTCGGTAAAGGGTCCATTAATAAAGAGTGGACCGCACGCAATACCGAGGACCGAGGACAGCAGTATAAAACAGACGTCGTGGGAATTACGGTGCAGGCTGATTACGACTGGGATGAATGGGGCGTGTTCACCTACATCGGAAATTACCGGGAAGTCGAAGAAGACATTATTTTCACTATCGATGTGTCTAATCACGACCTGTTTGCAGGACGACGAATCACGGATCATTACCAGTTTACCCATGAGTTACGCTTCGCATCCACCTTCTCGGAAACAGTCGATTTCGTCGTAGGCGCCTACTACTTCGAGCAGGAATATGAGATGAAGCAAAGCTCCTGGGGCCTGTTGTTTGCACCAAATATTGTCCTGAATGCACCTGATCCTTCGGTCATCACTTTCACCAACCCGTCCAGCTACGGCCAGGCCCAGTTCTCTACGCAGCTCAATGAAGCCTGGGCGGTGTTTGCACAGGGGAACTGGCACGTCACCGATAAGCTGACATTGACCGCTGGCGGACGTTACACAGATGAGACCAAGGGGTTTAAGCACTGCCCAGTGGGAGCCGGTGATGAGTCACGTAGCCCAAGTGCAGCGAGTGGTGCCAAAGGCTGCAACAATTCTCCGGCATTCGTGATCGATCCCACGCTGCCCCCAATTATCCCGGAAGGGGTCAAAGGTCTCGCAGCAACGCCAGTCTGGCAACTGGTACCGGCTATCGGTTTTGATACCAGTGGCGGTCTGGAAGGAGGCTGCCGTCCGGTACTGGACCCAACCGGCAGCGCCATTTTCTGCAACAACCGCCTGGCACCGTCGGATGAACAGTGGGACGATTTCACGCCGATGGGCGGCATTACCTACCGGTTTAATGACGATATGATGGTCTACTTCACTTACACCGAAGGATTTACTGCCGGTGGGTGGAATGGCCGCGGGGGTACGTCATCAACGATTGGACCCTTTGATCCGGAGAAAGGCGAAAACTTTGAACTCGGCATCAAGTCTGATTGGATGGACGGCCGTTTGCGTATCAATGCGACCGCATTCTCCACAGAGGTTAATGACTTTCAGACGGCCTTCATCCGACCAGCGCCTGGTGGTGGCGGTCAGGAGACGATTCAGTCCAACGTCGGCAGCTACGAGACCGAAGGTTTTGAACTTGAGCTGACATTCCTGGCTAACGATAACCTGACGCTCTGGGCGAACTACTCATACCTGGATACGGAACGTAAGGGTTTCTGCACCGACCCGGATGGACCCCATGGTGTCGAGGGTGAGGTTCCTACTGAAGGCGGACCTAACTCGGGAGGCTCGCCCGTGTGCGCTGAGCCTATACAAATCCGCGACTCTATCGGTAATTTTGTCGGCTGGCAGGTGGATGTTGACGTTTCCAGCATCTCGCAATCCGCTCGCTCTCCCAAGTACACCATATCTGCCGGATTTGCCTACGATTGGCAACTCAACGATTTGGGGAACCTGACATTGAGCGCCGACTGGATGTATGCAGACGATCAGCGGATAGGCGGTTCTCGAGTTGAGGAACCCGATGGCGTCCAACAGTTCAACGGCGACTTCCTCAAGCACGAACGCGGTGCTACCGACATCATTAACGCATCGGTAACCTGGCGGAGCCCGGAAGGGCGCTACGAGGCAGCGTATTTCATGAAAAACATTACCGACGAGTCTTACAACCAGGCGACGACAGTCGTTGGTGGTTTGCTCAACTTCAGAAATGCCAACATTCGTCGCCACTGGGCGCTTGAATTGCGCATGAACCTGGGCTCGATCTAGTCAGCGCAATCAAATAAGTAGAAGGAAATAAAAAAGGGGGCTCATGCCCCCTTTTTTGTCCTATCATCGAGTCATGGCAACGCGTGACCAGAAACGATCGAAGCGGAAGTCTGCTCGTAAGCAGAAACTTCGAAAACAAAAGGCAGGACAGCACAAACGTGCCGGTGGTTCTCCTAATGTAGCGAATATCAGGGTCACACAAGAAAATCTTGGGGAAGCCATGACGGCAGCGGTTCAGTTGCATCACGCCGAAGAATTTAAGGATGCGGCAGAGCTTTACCGTCAGGTGCTTGCCCTTAAACCGGATCATCCGGATGCACTAAGCAGCCTCGCCATGATCGAATACCAGGCACATCACTACGACGAGGCTATCGATCTACTGCGTAAGGCCACTAACATCGTTGGAGATAACGCGGGTTACTACATGAACCTGGGCGCGGTTTTCGATAGCAAGGGAGATTTAGAGGCGTCAGCAACCTATTACGCACAGGCCATTGAAGTTGAGCCGACTTACCCGGACCCCTATTACAATCTGGGTGATCTCCACCTGCGCCAGAAGCGGCCTGAAGATGCCATCACGGTGTTCGACGCTTGCATGACTGCCATCGGCCGGGAATTCCATGCGCTGGCCTACAAGGCCCATGCTCTGGACGATGCCGAACGCTGTGAAGAAGCACGCTATTTGCTGAACTTCGATGAGTTTGTCAAAACCTACCCGTTTGAACCGCCTCAGGGGTATGACAGCATCGAGGCCTTTAACGAAGCACTTGCGCGGCATATCAAAACCCATCCGACGTTGCAGGGCAATGTCATGTCCACAGAACACGGTAAGCACACAGCTGAACTGTTACGGGAACCTGTCGGGCCGATGGGGGTCATGGAACAGCGAATTCATGAGGCCATACACTGGTACATTGACCAACTACCCGATGACCCTGGACATCCGGCTGTGAAGTGGATTCCGAAGACCTGGAAGCTGACCAGTTGGGGCGTCGTCATGTCAGACAGAGGCCATGAGCGAGCGCACATTCACCCGAATGGCTGGCTGAGCGGTGTGTTTTACGTCAACTTGCCCAGTGTGATCAACGATTCAACGAAAGAACATGAAGGCTGGCTTGAGTTTGGCCGGCCAACTGCAGACCTTCATGTGCAGTCAGCATTAACACTCAGGCATTACCAGCCAGCATACGGTCAGATGTTCCTGTTTCCCTCGTATTTCTATCACGGAACAATTCCGTTCCGGAGTAAACAGCGGCGTATCTGTATTTCATTCGATGTCGAACCGTTGAGCTACATGTAGACGTTTGGCTTGCAGCTTCAGCTGTCTGGTTTGGCTGGATCCTCTGCAACGGCTACTAACAAAATTGCTGGCCGCTACAAAGCTGGCTGCTATCAGTCTATTATTCAAACCGAAACCCTACAGGTAAATTGAAAGCCAACCAGGTGTTGGCTATCGGTTTTCAAGACGAGATTAAATGGAGAAGTTTTATGTCGAATACTGATGTTGTTTTGGCCTTTATTGATGCCTGGAATACCATGAACTGGGATGCCGCGGCAGATTTGCTCACCGATGATGTTGTCTGGCACAACATCCCCATGGAGAAAATTGAAAGCAAAGCAGTCGTCGATGCTGCCATCCGCGGCATGGCACCTGAATCTGTAGACTGGGAAGTGCTATCGATCGCCGAGAATGGCAATAAGGTCCTGACGGAACGAGTCGACCGATTTGAAATGCCCGGTGGCAAGAAAATTGATCTGCCGGTGATGGGAACCTTCGAGCTCACCGACGGCAAGATTTCCGCCTGGCGAGACTACTTCGACCTGAACACCTTTATGACCCAAATGGCTTAACGGCCCAGGAAACAAATAGCCTGGTTCATCGTCATTCATAAGCCGTATGCCCAAAAGAATCTCTCTTGACGGTTTTACCGCAGGTGCTACTCTGTCGAACACAAAAAGAACAATGATTTTCAATCAGGATGGGATTTTATGTCTGTCACGACTCACAAAACATTCTGCCGTTTCTGTCACGCCTACTGCGCGATCGAAGTTGATGTAGAAGATGGCAAGCCCATCGCTGTCAGGGGTGATATTGAAGATCCCGTTTATGGGGGCTACACCTGCATCAAGGGCCGTCAGCTGCCAGAGCAGTACACAACCCCGGCTCGTGTGACCAGGTCCTTAAAACGCAGGACAGATGGCGAATTCGAAGAGATCGACACTGATCAGGCGATGGATGAAATCTACGCGAAAATTCAGCAGCTAATCAAAGATCACGGCCCCAGGTCAGTTGCAACCTACGTTGGTTCCTACGGCTACCAGAACTCGGCAGCACTATCGATCCCGAAGGCCTGGCACAAGAGCATCAATTCGCCCTCTTATTATACATCGGTGACGATCGACCAACCCTCCAAAGCCATCGCCGCTTCCAGATTCGGCTCATGGGGTGGCGGCACACACGCCTTTACCGGCGCTGATGTCTGCATGATGATTGGTAATAATCCCGTTGTTTCCCAATACACACCTTTTGGCGGCCCACCGCCCTTTTCTCCCTATGCACGCCTGCGGGATGAGATGAAAAAAGGCATGAAGGTCATCGTCGTTGATCCAAGAAAAACTGAAGTCGCCAATCGTGCAACCCTGCATCTGCAGGTTAACCCCGGTGAAGATCCGACTTTATTGTCTGGTTTCATTCGAATCATTCTGGAAGAAGAGCTTAGCGACCAGGAATTTTGTGCCCGCCACGTGCAGGACCTGGAAGAACTGACCCGGCGAGTTGCACCTTATACAGCAGATTATGTTGCAAACCGGTGTGGCATTAGTGTCGAGCAGGTATTCGAGGCGGCGCGCACTTTTGCCAATGCCAAACGCGGTGTCGTGGTGTGCGGAACAGGTCCGGATATGGCACGCCACGGCACGCTCACAGAGCACCTCACGCTAGTGATGAATACCATTTGCGGACGAGTCAACAGGGAAGGCGATACCATGCCGAACCCGGGTTTACTCCAGCCAATATCAGCAAGAAGAGCGCAGGTTCATGCGGCCAAACCCGCCTACCATACCGGTCCAAAATCCCGGGTTCGCGATTTGGGCGAAGTCTTTGGTGAAATGCCCACCGCCGCTCTCAACGATGAAATCCTGCTGGAAGGCGAAGGCCAGATAAAAGCACTGATCTGTCTTGGCGGCAATCCCATTGTTGCCTTTCCGGACCAGGACAAAACCAAAGAAGCGATGGAAAAACTTGAGTTACTGGTTTGCGTTGATATTTACAAATCAGCCACGGCCAAAATGGCCGATTACATCATTGCCCCAACAATATCACTGGAACGCGATGATGTCACCATGCTGACAGACACCTGGTACGATGTCCCCTACTCTCACTACACCAAAGCCGTACTACCCCGCAATGAACAAAGCCGCGAGGAATGGGAACTCTATTGGGAGTTTTCACATCGAAGTGGAATTCCTATTGATCTGCCTGGCGGGCAGATAGATCCGACCACGCGACCGTCCAAGTATGACGTGTTAAGTCTTATCGCGAATAATTCTCGAATTCCACTCGATGAAATGCGGGCAAAAGGCAAAGGCCATCTGTACGAAGAAGTCGACGTGAAGGTCGAGCCTGGGAAGGATGATGCCATCGCTCTATTTCAGTTATTACCCGCTGACGTGGCTGACGAAATTACCGAGGTATTTAACGAAAACATCTGGCGAGACGGAAAAATCATTGACGAAGACCAGGAATTTACACACCTGCTGATCAGTCGCCGATTGAAGCATGTTTTTAACTCCTCAGGTCAGCAGCTCAGTAAACTTCAGGAAAAAGGCACCACCAATTACGCCTATATGCATCCAACAGATCTTGATTCTCTCGGCATTCAGTCCGGAGAACTCATAGAGATTAAAGGCGCATACGGCATGCTTGTTGGCGTGGCAGAAGCTGCAAAGGACATAAAGCCAGGGGTTATTTCCATGGCCCACGCCTGGGGCGACATTCCTGGAAACTGGGGCGAGGTTCGCCAGAAAGGCGCCAGCACTAATCGCCTGATTGACGACCACAAAACCTACGACAAGATCACCGGCCAGCCGCGCATGACGGCCATTCCCGTCAACCTACGTCACGTCCCTGAGGAAGTTGCGTAGCGGATGTCGGCAGTCCAACATCTTTTACTGGTAAGGCATGGCGAAACGGTAGGTAATCTTGAACAGATTGCCCACGGCCAGTCTGAGTCTCCGCTAAACGAGCGAGGCGTAGAGCAGGCCAGAAGAACCGCCGAGATGCTGGTTACCTGGGATCGCACATTCCATCGCGTGTACACCAGCCCATTGTCGCGCGCCCATCACACGGGTCAGCACATAGCCAAAAGCCTGCAGCTGCCGATCGATATTCATCCTGAATTAAAGGAAGGCTTTCTGGGTATTCTCGAAGGCGTCACCTACCAGGAGCTCGACGATTTTGGTTATGGCAGACGTTCCATCAAAGATGATAATTTCAGCGGCCACCAGGGCGAATCACCCAACCAGGTGGGTGCAAGAATGTATGCCGCCATTGGTGAGTTGCGTGATCGGCACCGGTCAGAAAACCTGATTATAGTCAGCCACGGCGGCGCCATTGCACAGTTCCTTGCGAAGCTGCTAGGCACACGCCCGGCATTTGGTCATCAATACCTGATGCACAATGCAGCCGTCACTGAAATTAGATTCGAGCCGGAAAAGACGCCTGAAGTCCTTACCCTTAACCATCACCAACATCTGCCTGATGACCTGAAGGTGGATCCGACCAGGCGCAAAGAGAATGTCTCAAAATAGTTTACCGATCAACGTCGACGAACTTTCGGTTCAATGGCTGCAGTCAGTCATGTCCCCACATTTGGCAGGTGCGCAGATCAGCAGCTTTTCACCCACCATCATCGGCATCGGCGAAGGATTTATGGGGCAGCTGGCTCGGGTGAGTCTCACCTACGAAGGCGACTGCTCCAATGCCCCGTCCAGCCTGATTGCAAAGTTCGCGGCAACCCGGCAGGAGACCCGAGACATGGCTGCTGATCAGAATCTTTATCAACGAGAGATCGGCTTCTACCAGGACATTGGTAATGATGTCGGTGTGCCCATTGCCGATTGTTATTACTCAGAGTATCTGAAGGAAACCAACCACTTTGTGCTCTTGTTGGAAGACCTGGCTCCTGGCGAGACAAGCGATCAGGTGATTGGTACGGACAGGGAAACCTCCCGGCAGGTCATCGAACAGTTTGCAAAACTGCATGCCAAATGGTGGAACAACGAAAAACTCGAGACATACGACTGGGCCCAGTGGATTATCCAGGCAATGCCCATGGAGGCTGCGCTTGAGATGTTTAACAAGAGCCTCAAGGAAGTCGAGGAAGACGGCAAATTTGATGCTTACCCCGAAATGAAACGGTTAATGCATCTACTACCTCCCATATTCAAGTTCGATCCTGAACCGCCCTACCCCTTCACGCTGACTCATGGCGACCTCAGATCCGATAATATTATAAAACCTGGGCCGCAAGGTGGTCGATTCGCCATTATCGATTGGCAACTGTCCGGTATCGGCGATCCCACTAATGATATCGCCCGATGGCTGGTGCAAAGTATCACCATCGAAGACAGGCGAGAGACCGAACAGGAATTATTGAAGCTCTATCACAGCAAATTGATTGAACATGGCGTGAGGGGATATAGTTACCGCAAATTTATCAACGCCTACAAAACGAACCTCATCGTCGTCTACTTAATGTTTTCCATGTCGATGGACGCTGTAGATCAGTCCTCGGAACGAGCCCAGGCATTGTTTCATCAGTTCTATTCACGACTGGACGCCGCACTGGTCGACTGGAAAATCGAGAAGAACCTCAAGATACTGCCGTATATCTATCCGTTTATTAAGTTCGTTTTGATCGTGCAGAAAATGCTGGGGAAAAAGTCCAAACAGGAATGATTCATGAAAACCGTAGATAGCAGAAACAACTGGCGCCACATTGACGAGTTGCTGGAAACAGAAACCGATGAATGGCGACGGCATATGCTCGGTCAACTCAAACAACATATACAGGCAGAATGCGGCAGCGACCTTGACGCCCTGCTCAAGACCATGTCTGACAATCCCATATTTCACATCTGGAGCGCGACTGAAGATAGCGGTCCGAAAGGCTTTGAGGCACTGAAAGAGTTTTACGGCGGTCTTATCGCCTCTGGCTCCAACCGCTTTGAGTATGCGGTGGAACGAATCGTGATTGGCGACGACACCCTGGTCACAGAAGGCCAGTTGTATACGCCATTTTCGGGCGCAATGCTCAAGCAAATGGGTCTGCCGAATATTGATGATACAAAAATGTACGCGACCAAGGGCCGAACGGTGACCTTTTGGCCGTTTGAAAAAGACACCGGAAAGATCATCGGTGAGGACATTTACTCGATCACGACAGATTTTGCCCAGGCAGAAGAAGTTGAATGCAATCCATACACCTACGGAGAAGACAAATGAGAGCTGCGGTTTTTTCAGGCCCGGGAGTCCCACTTACCATCGAACAGATCGACAAGCCGAAAATCGCTGACGACGAGATGCTGGTGCGCGTTGCCCATTGCGGTATCTGTGGCACAGATATCCACGCCTCCAGGGAAGGCCCATTTATGGCACCGCCCAACACCGTGTTTGGTCATGAGTTTCTTGGCGAGATCGTAGAGATCGGCTCGCAGCTTACCGAGGGTAAGTTCAGCATCGGCGATCGTGTCACCTCCCTGCCGTTTATTGGCGACAAAACAATTGGCCTCGGTGACATTACGGGTGCCTACGCCGAGTATGTCAAAGTGGGCCATGAGATGGTCGTAAAAATCCCCGACGAATTGGATGATCTCAATGGCGCCCTGGTTGAACCTCTCGCCGTTGGCCTGCACTCTGTCAAAATGGCCCGCGATCTTCGGGAAAAGAATATTCTGATCATCGGCGCCGGGCCAATCGGCCTGTCATGTGCGATCTGGTGCCGTTTCTTTGGTGCACGGAATGTCGTCATCAGCGAAATGTCACCTGCGCGAATAGAAATGGCATCCAAACTCGGCTTCAGCGACTTCGCTGATCCGGCTGCAGACGTCGGTGCACAGTTCAATGAAATAGCAGGATGTGCACCGGACATACAATTTGAATGTGTCGGTGCCACCGGCTTGTTACAACAATGCATTGAACGTGCCCCCAAGCGAGGTGTCATCATGGGCATTGGCCTGTGTGACAATCCCGATACCATTGTGCCTTTGATGGCTTTTGGCAAAGAGCTGACCCTGCAATGGGCAGTCGCTTACGACAAGGAAGATTTTGAGTTCACGATTGATATGATCGTTGCCGGTCGAATCGATGCTTCTGCGATGATAACCAATGTTGTGACACTCGATGAATTACCCGACGCCTTCGAAGCGCTCAGGTCACCCACTGATCAATGTAAAGTCATCATCGACCTGCAGTCCTAGCATAGAGTGTTACCATACGCGCCCTTAAAATTTTAGACACGAGTCAGACATGTCAGTCACGACAGACGACCTACGCATCCAGGAAATTCAGGAACTGATCTCTCCGGAATCGCTGATCAGAGACCTGCCTGTATCGACAACGGCAAGTGACACCGTCAGTATTGCCAGACGCACCATCCACAGCATCCTGACTGGCGAAGACGACCGCCTGCTGGCCATCGTGGGGCCATGCTCAATACACGATCCGGAATCCGCCAGGGAATATGCGCAACGCCTTAGGAAACTGGGCGATGAACTACAGGACGATATCTTTATCGTCATGCGGGTCTACTTCGAAAAACCAAGAACAACCGTCGGCTGGAAAGGACTGATCAATGATCCTGATCTTGATAACACCTTCCAGATTAATAAGGGACTGCATCTGGCGAGGGGTTTACTTCACGATTTGGGTGAAATGGGATTACCCTGCGGCACCGAGTACCTTGACCTCATCAGCCCACAATTTATTGCTGACCTGATTTCCTGGGGCGCGATCGGCGCCCGAACGACAGAAAGCCAGACCCATCGAGAATTGTCTTCCGGGCTCTCCTGCCCTGTTGGATTTAAAAACGCCACCGATGGAGATATCCAGGTTGCCATCGACGCCATCAATTCAGCATCACAACCACATCATTTCCTTTCGGTTACCAAGGCCGGGCATTCAGCCATCTTCAAAACCGCGGGCAATGAGGACTGCCATATTATTCTGCGGGGTGGTAAACACCCCAACTACGATATGTTCTCAGTCGAAGATGCTTCCGCCATGCTAGAAAAATCCGGGCTGCCTGTTCGCATTATGATTGACGCCAGCCATTCCAACAGCCGAAAAATGCCTGCGCGACAGATTGAGGTCTGCAGCGATATCGCCTTGCAGATATCTCGCGGCAATCACGGGATTTTCGGCGTCATGATCGAAAGCCATCTGGTCGAAGGGCGCCAGAATGTTGTCGAGGGGACACCGCTGACCTACGGCCAGAGCATCACCGATGCCTGTATGTCGTGGCAGGACACAGAGGTGGTCTTGCGTGAGCTGGCCAATACCATTCAAGCACGAAGACAATTATCTGCTAACTAATGGCCGAAACTTGGCAGAGCAAACCTGTTTAGCAAGTAATTTATGCAAATTAGCACAGAAACTCCGGCCATCCGAGGGTAAATTATTCCCCATTGATTTGCTTTCCGAGGCAGGATAATGGCTGAACAGTATGCAAACCCCATGGGTCTGGACGGATTTGAGTTTGTTGAATACGCCGCACCCCATCGCGGGATCATTGAACCGATGTTTGAAACACTTGGGTTCTCACACATTGCAACCCACCGCTCAAAAGATGTCGATCTCTGGCGTCAGGGCCAGATCAACTTCATCATCAACTACGAAAAACCATCACCAGCCGCGTATTATGCCGAGGAACATGGGGCTTCTGCCTGCGGTATGGCATTCCGTGTTAACAATGCCGCACAGGCTTATCAGCGCGCACTGGACCTTGGTGCACAGCCCATTGATATACCCACCGGACCCATGGAGCTGAAGTTACCCGCAATACGCGGTATCGGTGGCGCTATCCTTTACCTCATTGATCGCTACGAGGAAGGCTCGTCAATATATGATATCGATTTCAACTATCTTGACGGAGTTGACCGACATCCGACTGGTCATGGATTTCAACTCATCGATCACCTCACCCACAATGTCTACCGCGGCCGAATGGAACACTGGGCCAAATATTACGAGAAACTCTTCAATTTTAGGGAGATCAGGCATTTTGATATCAAAGGCAAGCATACTGGACTTCGTTCACGGGCCATGACGGCACCCGATGGCAAAATCCGGATTCCGCTGAATGAGGAAGCAGGCGGCGGAGAAGGCCAAATCGAAGAATACCTGCTGAAATATAATGGTGAGGGCATACAGCACATCGCTTTCTCATGTGACGATTTACCAGCACGCATTGATCAGTTAACAACCGCGGGCGTACCGATGATCAGCCCGCCACCTGATACCTACTACGATATGCTTGACGAACGACTACCCGGGCATGGTGAACCTGTTGAAAAACTAAAGCAGCGAGGTATCCTGCTAGACGGCTCTACCGAAGATGGCGAACCCCGATTGTTGCTGCAGATATTTTCTGAAACGATGGTGGGTCCCATATTCTTCGAATTTATTGAACGGAAAAAAGACGAGGGATTTGGTGAAGGTAACTTTCAGGCACTGTTTGAATCTATGGAGCGGGATCAAATGCGCCGCAAGGAATTTTAGTCTCATTTTGGCATTCAGCCTCCTGAACGGGTGTTCACACCTTGAGTCAAACCGATATTCCCAACTTGAGAACTGGATAGCACTCGGCGATGCTGGCTGGGAAAATATCGACCAGCAGCTGGTCAGCACCAATGCCCAGGGTGCAGGATTCCTGGTGTCCAGGTCATCCTGGGATGACTTTGAACTCAACCTGGAATTCAATCCGGGTGAGACGGTCAATTCCGGCATATTCATACGGTGCCAGGACCCAAACGACATTACCCCAACGAACTGCTACGAGATCAATATCTGGGACGATCATCCACAGCAGGCGTATCGAACCGGCGCCATCGTTATCCACGCTTCGCCTCCCCTGGCTCATCTCACCACCGTCGGGCAGTGGAACCATTACAGAATCATTGCCGCAGGTGAACAGGTGAAGGTGTGGCTAAATGACACGCTTACAGCCTCTTTTTCAGAGGCTGAATTATCATCCGGCCATCTTGCGCTTCAAAGCAAACACGGACAGGTACGATTTCGCAATATCCGAGTGAGCAGCCCTTAGGGCGTTACCAGCAGTTTACCCATATGACCACCCGTCATCAGGGTAACCAGTGCTTGAGGAAAATTGTCGATACCCTCTATCACATGCTCCGGCAGATTGATTTTGCCTTCTTTTATCCAGCCCGCAATATCGGCTTCCATCCTGGGAAACTGATCTGAGTAGTGATCGACGGTAAAACCAATCATTGATGCATTTCGTTCAGGAATCCTTAGATACAATTTTGGGCCGGTCACGTGTTCCATGTCGTTGTACTGAGAAATTGCACCACAGATAACGACACGAGCGCCTTTAGCAATATTGTCGAGCGCTGCATCCAGCACATCACCGCCAACGTTATCAAAGAAAACATTGATACCGTCAGGAGCCAGTGCTTTGAGTTTTTCACCCAGGTCGCCGGATTTATAATCAACCGCGTCATCACAGCCAATCACCGACCTGAGAAACTCACATTTCTCATCGCCGCCCGCAATCCCGATCACCCTGGCACCTGCTATCTTGGCCAGCTGACAGGCGATCGAACCTACTGCGCCCGCTGCTGCTGATACAACGACCGTGTCGCCGGATTCTACTTTGCCGCAGCAGATCATACCGGCGTAGGCTGTCAGCCCGGTGGTCATACCAAGAGCGCCCAGATAGGTCCTGGCGGGCACCTCGCTCTCATCAATTTTCCGGAGTGCTGCAGCTGCCAAAATGATATGGGATTGCGCGCCCATTGGCCCGAACACCGCATCACCCTGATTCAATTCATCGGAGCGGCTATCAATAACCCGGCCAATACCTAACGCCATGACTGGCGACTCATCGAGCTCCATGGTGCCGTGCAATCCGTCCGGGCCATCCAGGGTTGTTCGGATAAACGCGTCTATCGACAGATGCTCAACCTTAAGGAGTGCCTCACCCTCTTTCAGCTCTGGCAGCTCTGCATCGATGACTCGAAAATCGGTTTCAACCGGTTGTCCATCCGGTCGTTTGGCTAATACTGCTTTGCGAACGGTCGTCATCTACATGCCTCCAGAAATTCTAATGACCTGTCCGGTCACCCATTCAGACGCTGGCGCTAATAAATACAGGGCAGCTGCGCCGAGATCACGAGGCGTACCCAACCGTCCGGCTGGCAGGTTCAGGGACTTTTCTACTCCGGGCAGATCTTCTTTGGTAATATTGAGTGCGGTCATCATGATTTCGGTAGGGACAAACCCCGGCATGATCGCGTTGACGCGAATGCGGGGTCCAAGTTCCTTGGCAAACGTTCGCGTTAACATGTTCACACCTGCTTTTGCCGACGCATAGTGGCCAGAACCTTCAATCACATCTTCAGCTGCAATTGACGAGATATTCAATATCCTGCCATTGTCGCCCATGTGTTTACTCGCGACCGTTGTCGCTATCCAGACGGCTGTCAGGTTCAAGGCGATGGTGTTATCCCATTCCTCTCTATCCAGCTCTGCCAAAGGTGCCTGAATCGCTGATCCACCTGCATTGTTGACCCACATGTCGAGTCTGCCGAACTCCCGTACGGCGGTTTCCGCCAGTTCATTGACGCTGGCATCGTTGGTCACATCGGTAGTACAGGCTATGGCCTTGCCATTGGCGGCGACAATCTCATTGGCCACCCGCTCAATTTCTTCCGTTCTTCGAGCCGCGCAAACAACTGAGGCGCCATAATCCGCCAGCACCTTGGCGATACCCTCGCCGATTCCGCGACCGGCGCCAGTGACCACGGCAACTTCGCCGGATAGATCAAATAAGTCTGATGACATAATATTTCCCTTTGGTGTAATCTACAAAAAAACAGTCAAGCCTGACGGTTATTAAACGCATTGGGCTACAAGCAAGTCAAACGATTTGAGGAGATAGCGATGTCGCGGGCGCAGCTAATTGAAATGGCGAAAAACAACATGGCGCATGCTGAGGCGGGCACAATTCCCCAGACCGACGATGTGCTAAAGGTACCCGCTGGAAATTACTACGAAGAGGAACGTTGGCGCCAGGAAATGAAACTGGTATTCAAACGAGTCCCGCTGATGCTGGCGATGACCGCTGAACTCCGAGAAAACGGCGACTACAAAGCCATGGATGCAGGGGGATTCCCGGTTCTGATCACTCGAACCGGGACCGGTAAAGTAAAGGCTTTCCTCAACATGTGCGGCCATCGAGGTTCACAGGTTATGGAAGAAGGCTGCGGCAACACCCATCGATTTACCTGTCCGTATCATGCCTGGACTTACAACCCCGATGGTGAGCTGGTTGGCATTTTTTCGCCCAAGGACTTTGGCGAAATCGATAAGAGTCAATATGGTCTTATAGAACTGCCCTGCCTTGAGAAAGCCGGTCTAATCTGGGTCACCCTGGATCCAAAATCAACCCTCGACATCGAGCTGTTCCTGTCAGGTTACGATGAATTACTTGAACATTTTGGTTTCGAGACGTGGCATCACTTCGCCAGTCAGGTCGTCCACGGTCCTAACTGGAAAATTGCCTATGATGGCTACATGGACCTGTACCATCTACCGATCCTGCATAAAAATACCTTCGGTAGCGACATGCCGAACCAGGCGATTTACTACAGCTGGGGTCCACACCAACGGGTCGCTGGACCCGCCAAAGGCATGGAAGGCATGTTAGGAAAAACAGAAGACGACTGGCCAACGGAATTCCTTATCGCCGGGGTCTGGACAATCTTTCCACACATCTCCATCGCTGGATTCGGCGGTGGTGGCCGTTCGGTCATGATTTCACAACTGTTTCCGGGAGAGACTCCTGGCACCTCTTACACAGTACAACACTACATGATGGCAGATGAACCAACAGACGAGGCCACCATAAAAGCTGCGCGCAATCAGTTGGATTTCCTGCGCTACGTGGTGCAGGAAGAAGACTACGCCACGGGGCTCAAACAACAAAAAGCCCTGGAGACCGGCGCCAAAGACCATGTTCTGTTCGGCCGCAACGAGGAAGGTGGGCATAATTTTCACCGATGGGTTGATACCATTCTCGAAACGAGTGATGAGGATTTACCCAAGCTCTTCCAAACTGGCTGAAGGAATTAAATATGGCTGAATACGAACATATTATTGTGGACTCTCCTTTGCCTGGAGTGTCACGCATTACACTTAATCGGCCTGAATCAAGGAATGCGCTGAATAATAAAATCCGGGGCGAAATCTATGGCACTCTCGAAGCCAACGATGATGACGACGAAGTACGTGTCACCATTATTCGCGGTGCCGGTAAGGCCTTCTGCGCGGGTTACGATCTCAAGGCTAACAATAATGAAAACCGGCCATTTCATACCGCTGGCGGTGATGGCAGTTGGGCGAGACACGTGGTTGAAGGCGCCTTTCGGGTCTGGGATCTTGCTAAACCGGTCATTGCCCAGGTGCATGGCTACTGTCTTGCCGGCGGCACCGAGCTCGCTACATCCTGCGACCTGATTTATGTCGCGGAAGACGCGAAGATTGGTTATCCCGTCGTTCGCAGTATGAGCCCTCCAGACAACCAGTTTTTTCCCTGGATTGTCGGCATGCGAAATGCGATGGAAATGATGCTGACCGGAGATGCCATCAGCGGCATCGACGCCGTGACCTTTGGGTTCGCTAACCGGGCTTTCCCGTTAGAATCTCTGGAACAAGAGGTCCTGGCCGTTGCCGAGAAAATCTCCAAGATACCGCCGGATATTGAACAGATGAACAAACGGGCAGTGCATCGACAAATGGAGCTTATGGGCATGCGCGCCGCTATTCGACAAGGCACAGAGATACAGGCACTGGCATTTCATACCAAATCAACGAGAGCCCATTTTAAGGAACTGGCAAGCGGCCTGACCGATGCGCTTTCAAAACGCGACGGCAAATTCGGCGACTACCGGACCACCGGTAAAAAATAATGCGTTCCGGCCAACACTGATGCAAGCGGTGACCATGGAACGCGGGGTTCTAAAAAAAGTTGAACTTCCAGACCCCGTTCCCGGCGCTGGTGAGGTTCTGGTGAAATCCATCGCCTGTGGAATCTGCGGAAGCGATTTACACGCAGCACGGCACACAGAAGATTTCGTCAATACCAGTCGTGAAGCTGGAGGCGCTTTTAAACTCACCACCTTTAATCCGGTGATCCTGGGTCATGAATTTTGTGCCGAGGTTGTCGATTATGGACCGCGCACCGAAAGAAGCATTGCCCCCGGATCATTGGTCTGCTCAGCACCGGCATTATTACGAGATCCCATGGAGCCCGTGGGTTATTCCGATGTGATTCCTGGCGGTTTTTCGGAATACATGCTGCTCTCGGAAACTCTTATTACACCCGTTCCCCATGGCACCAGCGCGGAGTTTGCGGCTTTAACAGAGCCGATGGCTGTCGGTCTGCACGCCGTCAACAAAGCCAACCTGACCGGCAAAGAAGCCATCCTCATTATTGGCAGCGGTCCCGTCGGGCTGGCGATTATTACTGTCCTCAAGGAGCGAGGTCTTGGTGCGATCATTGCGTCTGATTTTTCTCCGGGCCGCCGAACGCTGGCTGAAAACATTGGTGCACACTTCATTGTTGATCCATCAGTGGAGAGCCCCTTTTCTCACCCTGAACTCAAGAAGCACGATGACGTCGTCATTTTTGAATGCGTGGGCATCCCGGGCATGATTGATGACATTTTTCTGGGCGCCCCAAGCAATGCCAAAATCATGGTCGTTGGCGTTTGCCTGCAAACCGACCACATGCGGCCACTGATTGCCATTAACAAGGAATTAAGCCTGCATTTCCTTCTGGGCTGGTCAATGAAAGAGTTCAGGCAGAGTCTGCAATATATCGCTGAAGGAAAATTCGATGTCGGGCCACTGATTACCGGCAGGACTTCACTGGACGGCGTCGCCGCCGCGTTCGAAGATCTGGCAACTCCCAACGAGCAGGCCAAGGTGCTTGTCAAACCCTGGGACTAGCTCCGCTACCTTATTCTGGTCTCGCTAAACAATACCTAAACAATAGACAGTCCCGACCTGGCAGTCACATGGCCGATACGGTCAGCTTGTTCGAACCCGGCCTCCTTCAGTCGATCAATGCACGAGTTAGCCTGATCAGCCGGAATGCAGGCTAACAATCCACCGGAAGTCTGCGGATCAAACAGTATTTCTGCATCCCGGGATAATCCAGTCAATCCAGAAGCCCTTTTATTAGCCCCATGCAGGGAGCTGGTAATATTCAAAGCCTCTATGCAGTTCATCGCGCCACCCAGGATCGGCAGGGATTCAAGATTGAGCTCAATCCCCAATTCATTCTTGCCAATCATTTCAAGGCAGTGGCCTGCCAGGCCAAACCCAGTGACATCAGTGCAGGCGCTGACATCACAGCTGCGCAGTATTTCAGCAGCCTGCCGATTAGATTGCGCCATCGAAAGCAACGCGGCCCTCACCCAGTCACCTCGAGCCCTATGTTGCATATCGGCTGCTAAAATAGCCCCGGTTCCCAGCGCTTTCGTGAGAATCAATACATCATCACATCGAAGGCTGTCCTTGCGCCAGATATCGCTCGCAGCCACCAACCCGTTGACGGCAAAACCGATCGAGAGCTCCATCCCTTCGCTGGTGTGACCACCCACCAGACTCAACCCCTCGTCAGTCAACTGATGCAATGTGCCGGTCATGATCTGGGTCAGCATAGATTTCGTCACGCCTGGCTTCGCGAAAGGCAAGGTGATCAGTGCCATGGCAGAAACGGGTTTACCGCCACAGGCGTAAATGTCCGACAGCGCGTGACTAACAGCAATTCGAGCCTGCTGATAAGGATCGTTGATGAAGGAACGAAAATGGTCGACTGATTGCAGCAGCAGCTTATTTTCTGGCACTTCGATTATTGCCGCATCATCAGATGGCGCTGCATCGCCCATGAGTTCGTTAAGCACTTCTCCAAGGATCTCCGAACTGACCTTGCTGCCGCATCCGCCACAATGCATCTGATCGTCGAACTCTTCCTGCAGTGCGTTAACCGGCTTCGAAGACATCCTGGGAAGCTGGGTAAATCGTTGCATAAAGCGCTGATCAATCCAGTTTTTCCAGCGCCACACCCACTTGCCTTCGAGGCTAAATCCGTTTCGTGCAGCGATCGCGTACTGGGGCCCGGTCGAAATCAATGACAGGAACCGTGATTGCGGCTTGTAGTGATTGGGTTTTTTCTTAAGGACAATGGCTGAAATATTCTCAAACAGGGGTTTTCCCTGGCGCACGGCATAAACACCCGCTTTGGGCCTCGGGTGATTAACCATGGTTGCGCAATCACCCACGGCAAACACATTGTCATGGCTTAACGACTGCAATGTATCTCCTACCTGGATAAATCCTGCAGCATCAACGGCCAAGCCGGATTCAGCCGGCCATGACTGAATACCCGCCTGGGTTATCCAGAAAATTTCATCCAGCCGAACTTTTCGCTGGTCGTCGCTGCATAGCTGGCCGTCAACGAAGTCCTCTGCGCGGAAGTCACGATGTACCTGTATGCCGGCTCGAACCAGGAGTTTTTCGAAACGAATTCGCAGCGATGCATCGAACTCATTCAAAATGGTTTTACCATCAGTGAACAAATTCACATGGCATTTTTTCTCTGGAAAATTGGTCTGAAGATGATGCTGAACAGCAAGACAGAGCTCTACGCCACCAGCGCCAGCACCAACAAAACCAATCTCTTTAATGGCACCTTCGTGGAAGCGCTCAATAAAGGCCTGCCAACGTTTGAGCAGATGACCAATCGGCTTTACGGGGATAATCTGTTCACTGGCAGGCAAGCTGCCCAGTGATGGCCTGCTGCCTATATCAATAGAGACCAGATCGTAGTGAATCGGCGGTCTTGTGGTCGTACAAACATGCTGGCTAGTCACTTCCATCCCCGTGACTTCCGCCTGTATAAAATTGACACCAGCGAATCGGCATAGAGGTACCAGGTCGATGTAGATTTCATCGGGTTGATAGTGCCCTGCGATCAGACCGGGCAACATGCCTGAATAGGGCGTTGCGCTATCAGGGCTGATCAGGGTTACCTGTAAACCCGGGATCGGATTCATACCCAGCATGCGCAAAAAGATCACATGGGAGTGACCTCCACCAACGAGTACCAGCTCGCGTGCTATTGGGTAGCTGTCCATCATGGATTCCGTCAGGTCAGTTCTCTGGTACCCAGATGGTCACACAGAAATGCGGAGATATCGCTTACCGCCTGTTTACCTTCCGGAATTCTGGCAGCCATCAGGGGGAACACATGGAACATTTTTGGCCAGACAGTGAGTCTGGCATTCCCTCCCGTCGCATTGATTTTTTCAACTAGTGTTTCTGAGTCGCTCAAGAGTATTTCCGTACTGCCGACAACCACTAACACCGGAGGAAATCCACTCAGGTCTGCAAAAACCGGTGATGCTAAAGGCGCTTTGGGATTAGTGTCCCCAAGATAGTGGGCGGCGAACTTGTCCATCGCTTCGGGCGACAGCATCGCGTCTGCCTTTACGTTGGTCTGCATACTCTTGCCGCTCATCGTCAGATCAGCCCAGGGGGAAATGAAAACAGCTGCCTTTGGCAAAGCAACGCCCAGATTTTTCAAGTTAACCATCAGGGCTGCGGCCAGGCCACCGCCTGCTGAATCACCAGCAATGGCAATCCGGTCCGGATCAATTCCCTGATCGAGTAACCATCGATACGAGGCAGTCGCATCATCAACCGCTGCCGGAAACGGATGTTCGGGTGCCAGTCGATAATCTACAATCAGCGCCTTTAACCCGGTTCCTTTCGCTAATCGCCAGACCAGATCACGGTGACTGTTGGGGCCACCAAATACATAGCCACCACCATGTAGATACAACAACACAGAATCGTCGGCGCATCCGGGCCAAATAACCCATTCCGCCTTTACACCACCTGCGTCAATAGTCTGGGTGATTAGCTCTTCAGGTGCTGCCGGGGTCAATCCCAGATCCTCCCTGAGCGCGTCCAGATCTGCCATTTCCGCAAACTGCTTCTTGATAGTCTGACGTAATATGAAGGAGATAATGCTAGCCCTGATACTCATAAAGTTTTCCGCGCTACAACAAGCAATTCGCTATGATACTCCGAGCCCTGATCGCTTGCACTTAAGGGAACCTCTGATTAAAGTCTTTTCCCGCGATGACCGCGTTGAACCCGTACTCATCCTCCGTGCGAGTTCGCCTTGTCCTCACGAAAAAAGTGATGCGTCACTCCGACATTAATCAGAGCTCCCTTAAGTCAATGACTGACCGTAATATTGAGGATCTTACCTGGTGTATCCAGAGTCCGTCGCTGATATCAGCGAGCGATGATCAGGTATGGCCAGACGACGACTGGTTTAAAAACTGGCCAGTTCCAACTGGTGATTTTAGTATTCAGCACCATAAACTGGGAAAACGATTTGAATCCATTTTAGGTTACTGGGTAGCGGCAGAATCATCGATGGAGCTCATTGCCGCGAACCTGCCTGTTCATGATGGCAACAGAACGGTTGGAGAGTTTGATCTACTTGTGATGAATTCCGGGGTGCTGGAACATTGGGAAGTCGCTATCAAATTCTATCTCGGCATCGACCAAACCAATAAGATGACCCACTGGTACGGACCGAATCCCACGGATACACTCGCGACAAAAATCAATAGAATGCGATCACATCAGCTGGCGTTATCTCATCACCCGGCCGCTGTACAATTACTGGCAGAACGTGAACTGAAAGTTGCCAGGGTTCGGAGCTTCGTCAAAGGCCGGTTGTTTCACCCCCTCGAGGCATTCCAGCAGGCATCCTTTACGATACCACCGGAAGTGAATCCCAATCACGAAAAGGGATGGTGGCTGAAGCTGGCTGATTTCGAAACTGAAACAAGCTTTGAGAAATCCAGGTTTACGATTCTAGGCAAAGAAAACTGGATGGCGCCTCTGACCGTTAAGCAGAGCGAACACTATTCAATCGAAGAAATGGTCGTACGGCTTCAAGCTCACTCACATCAGGGGACTGTTCACCTGGCGCATTTTGACGCTGATGGCAGGGAATCTTCACGGGGTTTTGTCGTCAATGAACGATGGCTCAAGGATTGTCGTCACGGTCCCTGACATCCTGGAATTGCAGATTGTGCAAAGTGTGGTAAAGCCCTTTGATTTTCAACAGTTCAGCATGACTGCCATATTCAATGACCTCACCATGCTGTAGGACCAAAATCTTGTCAGCCTGCTGGATAGTTTGCAGACGATGGGCGATCAATATAGCCGTACGATTCTCCATGAGTTTATGCAGGCCATCCTGGATCAGAAGTTCAGTCTCAGTATCGATACTGGCAGTTGCCTCATCCAGCACCAGGACTTCAGGGTCTGCAGCTAAAACCCGTGCGAAGGCAAGCAACTGTCGCTGCCCCTGGGACAGGTTTGCACCACGCTCGAGCAACTCTGTATCGTAGCCATTCGGCAGCGCAGAGATATAACCATGGGCGTTAACGGTCTTGGCCGCGTCAATCGCTCTGTCACGTGTTATCAGCGGATCTCCCAACACAATGTTGTCAAGGATGGTGCCTGAAAAAATATGAAAGTCCTGAAGCACGACACCCACGCGAGAACGAACATCGCGGCTGTGAAGATGATTGACGTCAACGTCATCGAGAAACACCATGCCGTCCGGAAAATCATAGAATCTTCCCAACAAGCGAATTAAGGTGCTTTTCCCGGAGCCGGTCGGCCCTACTATGGCCAGTTTTTCTCCTGGAGAAACCGCAAAAGTCACATCCTTGAGAATTGGATTGCCTGGCTCATAACCAAAATTAACATGTCGAAATTCAAGTTTTCCTTCGATTCTATGGGGTAACTCAACCGGTTTATCCGGTTCGTGAATCTGTTCGTCCCAATCCAGCGCCTGGAATATTCGCTCGCCGCTTGCCATGGCCCGAAACAGGACATTTAACTGCTCACCCAGGGTAACGACGGGGGTGAATAACATTCCCATAAATCGCGTAAACAGAATCACGCCACCAATGGTCATTTCATTTTGCACAACCTCACCTCCGCCAAACCAGATGATGAGCCCCAGGCCAATAGCGGTAAGGCTGTCGTTAAACGCACCATAAAATGTCGCCAAGTTGATAGAGCGATATTCCTGCCTTCGGTTATCTTTATTCAGTTTTGTATATTCAAGCAGGTTTATGTCCTCTCGCCCGCTTAACTGCACCACCTGAATACCCGATAAGTTTTCCTGAAGATTCTGATTCAGGGATGACACGCTGTTTCTGACCAATCTGAATATTTCTCTGGAAGCGCGGCGAAAGAAAAATGTGGCAATACCGACAACCGGCACCAGAGCCAGCAGGATAAAGGTGAGTTTTACGCTGGTGGAAAACATCACTATCAGGGCAACAAAAAAGGGTACAAATTCACCAATCAAACTACCCATGCCGCGCAACATTTCAAACAAGGCTTCCACATCGTTGGTGACTCTGGTCATGATGCGGCCAACGGGTACCTTGTCATAAAAAGAACTGGGACGTGTCTCTAAATGACTGAAGAGGTCATGGCGAAGATCACGCAAGCCCTTGACGATTGCATGGGTCAGGGTCAATCGATGCCAGTGACCAGCAAATGCAAAAACCACCATCAGTATCACGAAGATAAGCCCGGCTGCGTTAAGCGGGCTTAGCCCGAGTTGCAACTCAACCCATTGGGTCAGCTCGATCATGCCGAGATCGGGCATCATTGAATCGGTTTCCCCGACAATGATGTAATCGACCAGGACTCTTGCGATGATTATTTCCATCACAACAGCTGCATAACTGGAAAAAAGCACCAGGACCGTGCTCACCATCAAATGCCTCTGGTAAGGTTTTAACCAGTTCATCAGCCGACCGAGCAAGTGCATATTCAGCACGGTGCCAGACAATTCTGCATCAAACATGCTGTGATCGCGCTGAACCTGGTCTGTAGTATCAGTCATGACTATCCAGCAACCACTTCGAATTCATCTGATTGTGTTTGAGCCCGCTCAAGTTGAGCATAGGCACCGTCCAGTTTTAACAGCTCATCATGGCTGCCCATCTCAACGATCTCGCCTTCCTGCAACACGATAATACGATCCGAGTGACGTAGCGTTGAGATACGGTGAGAAACTAAAATAGTCGTCTTGTCTGCGCGCAAATGTTTCAACCGGCTCAAGATATGTTCCTCAGTTTCGGTGTCGACACTGGAGAAGCAGTCGTCAAGAATCAGTACCGGGGCATCCCGGATTAATCCCCGGGCCAGTGTCGCACGCTGCTTCTGGCCTCCCGATAAGGTCACACCCCGCTCACCCACCATCGTCTCCATCTTTAGCGGGAAATCGTTAATCGAATCCCGAAAAGATGCTGATTCCGCAGCATCCCATATCAGTTCAAGACTGCGCTCTGGATCGTCGTAACTGATGTTGCTGTAGAGCGGCTCACCAAATAAAAATGAATCCTGCAATACCTGCGAAATCTGGGACCGAAGCTCCGCCAGTGAATAGTCATTGACATCATGACCATCAACAAACAGACATCCTGGCCTGGTATCAACCATGCGGGTAAATTGCTTCAGCAAGGTGCTTTTCCCCGAGCCAATCCTACCGACAATGGCAATCGATTCACCTGAGGCAATGCTGAGATCAATGTTCTTCAAGGCAGGTTGATCGACGCCCGGATAGGTAAATGACAAATTTTTGAGCTCGAAAGCGCCGGTGATGACCGGCGGCGTCTTGCCCGTGGGCAGATCTGCTATTTCGGGGTCTGCATCGAATATCTCATAGAGCCGGTCGGTTGCCACCGCGGCCCGCTGAACGAGCATTACCAACATGCCTGCCATTCTAATTGGCTGCAACAACATGCCAAGGCAGGCAAAGAAGAAAACCAGATCACCAACCGAGATCTGACCGGTCATCACCTGATGACCGCCATACAAGATGATGATCAGTTGAGCAATAGAGGCAAAGAAAGGCATCCAGGCAGACATCAGTGAGGTGATTCTTGCCTGTACATAGAAGGCTTCAGCGTAGCTGTTATTGGTCAACCAGAACCGCTTGATTTCATTTTCTTCCTGCACCTGGGCCTGAATGGTGCGGATACCGGACAGGTTTTCCTGGGTGTGTGTTGCCAGTTCTGACAGTTTCTCCTGAACTTCGCGAGAGCTGCGGCCCATCTCATTGGCCATGTGCAGCGCATAAATGAATATAACCGGTAGCAACGGCACGATCAGGAGCGTCAGCGTAGTAGATTTGAACAACATGGCAGACACGCCAAAAAGCGGTGCATAGACCATGATGACAACAGAAATAAGCCCGAACGCAATCACCCGCTGTATCAGCGTAATGTCCTGTATAGCCCGGGTCATCACATCGCCAACGCTAATCCTGGCAAAAAAGCCCGGCCCCTGTGTCAGCACCGAACGGTACAATTTTTGCCGGAGATCAAAGGACACTGCGATGCCAACCCGGCGAATGGCACGACGGGCATAAGACACGAACAGAAACCGCATCAGCACACAGAGCATTATCCCCAGGGTGATCTGGGCAATGGTCGTCGTACCGGTGGTCCCCGCCAGCATTTCTGCGATGATATCTATGCCGGTCGATACCAGGAAATAGGCACTAACCTCAAAGAACCGCGCAACGAAAAATGCGAGGAAACCCAGGTAGGTTTGACCCTGATAGTTCCTGAGGAGAGGAAGAAGTCGTCTTAGAGAATTCAAGCAAGTCCAGCAAATGCAAAGTTGCGTATTCTGCCACAAAGGTGGACGAGCGTTGTGAAGGATTTAGGTCTCGCGAGATTGTAGGAGGGATCCTTCACCCTCCGGGTTTAGGATGACGCGCCGACGGCCGGTCTTTCAAGCTGGCATAGCGTGTATACTGCCGTCTTTTTTTGCTCAACTCTTCCATTTCGACCAAAGGACAACTTTGATCCATGCTCACGGCCTCTAACCCCGCCACAACGGTTTTTATTCTGGCGTTTACCAGTGGATTTATCATCATGTCGATAGAACTACTGGGCGGCCGTATACTCGCACCCTATTTCGGCAGCAGTATCTATGTGTGGGGCAGTATCATCACTGTGTTCATGGTGGCGCTGTCGATTGGGTACCTCATTGGGGGCCATCTTTCTCTTATGGACCCTCGCCTGAGTAAATACGGCTATTTTTTCCTGGCGGCGGCGATCACAGCCGTGCCGACCATACTGTTTGGCGAATCGCTGATGGACTGGGTGTTTCTACGCATCATCGACCCCAGATACGGGTCCCTGGTGGCCGCTATGTTGCTGTTCTTCATCCCCACGGCGATTCTCGGCATGATCGCGCCCTATTCCGTTCGCCTGCTGGTGCGCGATACCCATCACAGCGGCAAGGTAGCCGGCCGGTTATATTTTGTTTCCACGCTAGGGAGCGCGTTTGGCACCCTGCTCACTTCTTTTTACCTGGTTCTCTGGTTCGAGATTAACCAAATCCTCATTACCATGGTCGTTAGCCTGATCATTTGTTTTATTATCGCCCTGGTGGTCGATAGAAAAGTTCAGGCCTGAAATGCGTCGATTCAAATTGCCTCGATTCACCCTACGTCGGTTCCACAGGTATCCATTACTCGCGATGGCCATGCTGTTGTTTGCTCACGGCGCCATGGCTGAACGGATCATCCACAAAGAGAAATCCCTGTATCGAAATATCGTGGTCTCTCAGAAGGCAAACAGGCGGTGTCTGGTGTTTTCTATAAAACGGCAACAACGAAATCAGACCTGTATTGATACTAAAAACAAAAATCGCATTATCTTTTCGTATGTGCAAATGACCTTTGCCGGATTACTGGCGAATCCTGAACCCAGACGGGCTCTCATGATTGGCATGGGCGGCGGTACCATCTCGAACGTACTCACCGCCATCTACCCCGAATTGCATATTGACCTGATCGAGGTTGATCAGGCGGTGGTCAATGTCGCCAAAGAATACTTTGGGTTCGTTGAAACCGAAAAAACGCAGGTGCATGTCTCAGATGGTCGCGTCTTTACGAAACGGGCGCTGCTCAAGGGCAACCAGTACGATCTGGTGATCCTGGATGCGTTTACCGGCGAATATATCCCGGAACACATGATGACGAAGGAGTTTCTACAGGACGTGGATTCACTGCTGACCCCTGATGGGGTGGTCGTTGCCAACACTTTTACCGGTAGCTCTCTATACGATCACGAATCAGTCACCTACACCCAGGTGTTCGGCCCGTTCCTGAACTTGAAAATGCCTGGTAGTGGAAACCGTGTTATTGTGGCTACCAAGTCAGGACTGCCGGATAACAAGACACTGTCATCTAACGCCATGATGCTCGCTTCCAGATTTGAACCTTACAATATCGATTTACAGCGCTTTGTGCCGAAGCTCAGGCGCGATCCCGACTGGGATACCGGCAAACGTCCACTGACCGATCAGTACGCACCGGCCAACCTTCTTAAGGGCCGATGATCGAATGAGAACTACCATCAATCATGCATTGGACATTCTTGAAGAGGATTCTGAGAAGAGTTCACCTGAACTCGCCCAGGAACCTAACCGCATCGTTAAACGCGTGCAATCGGATTACCTGGAAATTGTTGAGAATGCCCTGTCCCTGCTTATTCAACGCAAAGAAGATGAGTGCAAAATCTACCTCACCGATGAACGGAACAAACTGGAGGAAACCAAGGACCGCATTGGAGGGCTAATATCCCAGGAGGGTCGCTGGACCAGGGATTTTCATCGCCTGACGATAGAGTACCTGTTTACCCGGGCGCGGCTGGTTGACGAAATTCGGATGTTCCCTGATTTTGCCCTCGAATTGCTGGACAGACTAACCCTTGATCAAAGTTTGCATGAAACCATTACCTATCTGGAAAATGCCATGACGGGCAAGCAAGATCTGTTCACCGCCCTCATTCATTCCAACCCATCAGACGTCCCCTAGATATCAACAAAATCGTTTATTAAATACCGGAGTAACCCATGTCACGACGTGACCAAATTTCCATGACGCTGGAAGAAATTTCAGACTTCCTGAAAAATTCCAGAACCATCATTCTCGTGTCCAATGGCCGTGATGGTTTCCCTCATCCGATGCCCATGTGGTATGCGGTGGATGAAAACAACGTTGTTTACATGACAACCTTCCGCAAGAGTCAGAAGATCAACAATCTAAAACGCGATCCCAGGGTTTCACTGCTGGTTGAGTCTGGTGACGTCTACCAGCAACTGAAAAGTGTTGTGATATATACCGAGGTCGAGCTTGTCAGTGATGTCGAGGCAACTCGTGACATCCTGTTTAACATATCTGTACAGCGAGGCGACCTGCAGGCTGATGCCGGTGACGCAATTCGTGAAGGGATGATGAACACCGCGTCAAAGAGAATGGGGATGAAGTTCACTCCGGACAAGATCATCTCCTGGGATCATTCAAAACTCGGTGGGGTCTATTAGCTTCTAGACCACTGTGAGAGCATTGAATTCCGATGGCGGGTCCACGCGAATCTCATCAAAGGTGTTAATCACGCCACCGGTGATGACGATCGCCATAATACCTGCCTTTCGTATGATAGTGCCGTCATCTTTCTTGCAGACGACCTGGGCTAGCAAGCCTTGCAGAAAATGATCGATCTGAACACAGGGGTTCCGTAAGCCGGTAATTTCGATTTCCGTTTGATCGACGATACGAAGACGCGTTCCAGCTGACATCTCGGTCAGAGCAATCCCCATGGTTGTGATATTCTCGCCTAACTCCCCCGGCAAGACCGAGAACCCTTTTNCCCCAATTCCTTGAGTAGTTCAACTTCAATTAAATGAACCTGTCGCAAATTCGGCATGCCCGGGTCTCTGGCCACTCGCGATAAGTGTTGCACCTTCTCACCTGCATGGGCGTCCCCGTCAACGCCAATACCCGCGACTAAGTGGATCTTATCGAGGGTGACCTTGGTAAAATGATGGTCAGGGCTCTTGTGCAAAGCAATGGCGATTGGCATATCACGCTACAAAAGCTGTGTCTGGTGGCCTTTCCAGTATTTGTCTCTCAGTAAACGTTTGTACAACTTGCCGGTCGGGTGCCGCGGTAATTCCTTTTCAAAATCGACGGATCTCGGGCATTTGATATGCGAAATGTGTTCCCGGCAAAATTCCATTAACGCTTCGGCCAGTTCAGGACCTGCATCATTCCAGTCTTTCGGTTGAACTACCGCTTTGACTTCTTCACCGAAGTCCTCATTCGGTACACCGAAAACCGCAGCATCCATGACCCTGGGATGTGTCACCAGCAGGTTCTCCGTTTCCTGTGGATAGATATTCACGCCACCGGAAATAATCATAAAACTCTTTCGATCCGTCAGGTAAAGATAACCTTCTTCATCGACGTAACCTACATCACCCAGGGTTGACCAACCCTTCGCATGTCTTGATTCAGCCGTCTTCTCTTTGTCATTGAAGTATTCAAAATCGCCGCCTCCTTCGAAGTAGATAGTGCCATTTTCTCCGGCAGGCACCTCTTGCCCATCTTCATCTACGATATGTAACTGGCCGGCGAGACATATGCCAACAGACCCCTTGTGCGCCAGCCACTGCTCAGAATCTATCGCAACAAAACCATTACCTTCACTACCGGCGTAATACTCATGGATCACCGGCCCCCACCACTCGATCATTTGTTCTTTGATGGGAACCGGGCAAGGTGCTGCCGCGTGAATTGCGCATTGCATGCTGCTGACGTCATGTTTCAGCCGATCAGTATCATCCATCTTTAACATTCGGATAAACATTGTGGGCACCCACTGGCTATGGGTAATACGGTACTGATCGATAGTTTTGAGCGCTGCCTCTGGCTCGAAGTGTTGCATGATGACGCAGGTCACTCCCATGGCAAGCATGCCCATCGTGAAAGTCAAAGGCGCCGAGTGGTATAAGGGAGCAGGGCTCAGGTAAATGCTTTCATCGGTTACGCCATACAGCAAAGAAAAAAGGTTGGGTCCGTCATCTGCGCCGTAGTCCCCCTCAGGCAGCGATTTAAATACCCCTTTTGGGCGGCCTGTCGTACCAGAGGAATACAACATTGAAACCCCGATTGATTCATCGCTAATTTTCTCGATTGGCATTTCAGCAACGGCTTCTTCCCAGGCATCAAAACCTGCAACCACCCCGTCAACCATAAAGGAATGACAATGTTCAAGGTTCAGCTCGCCGACAACGTTTGCCAGACTCTTCGAGGAGATAAACACCTTCGCCTGGCAATCCGTGACGATATATTGAACCTCTTCTTGCTGAAGTCGATAAGAGATCGCGGTGAAATACAATCCCGAACGCTGTGCCGCCAGACATATCTGCAACATGGCCGGGTGATTCTCCAGGAGAATGGCAATATGATCGCCGCGTTTCAGACCCAGATGACGGAAAAGCTGGGAAGCCTGCATAGAGTGGTCATCTAATTGTTTACGGGTAATTGTCTCGCCAGATTCAGCGATAATATAAGCAGGCTTGTCCGGGCCTAGTGCTGCGAGTTCTCCGGGATGCATGGGTTTTCCTCTACTAGATATCAATTTCCGGCGTAACAATGCCTAGGGTCGGGAAAGAATACAAGCTGCAAGGGCAGCCCCTGCTACAGGCTCTAATCCGAAGTAGAATACCCGATTCAATCATGCTCGAATGGCCTCGCTGTTAATAGTTAAACCGCCGTATAGCCGCCATCAATAACCAGTTCGCTGCCGGTCATAAAACTTGAATCGCTGGAAGCAAGAAACAACACCCCCTTTGCAATATCGTCTGGCTCACCCAGTCTTCCAATAGGATGTTTCTCAACCAGCATTTCCTTTAAGGCATCTTCTGAGTCAACGTCGGCCACAAACTCCACGGCCCCTCGAACCATCGGTGTCCAGATGTAACCCGGGTGAATCGAATTACATCTGATATTGTAGCCATTGGTACCACAATAAACCGCCACCGACTTGGTCAACAGACGCACACCACCTTTCGACGCGTTGTAGGCAGCGCCGGCCCCGCCAACAATCCCCATAATGGAAGATATGTTAATGATTGAACCACCGCCTCGCGCCTTCATTGCTGTAATCGCTGCCTGACAGCCCAGAAACACCGAATCCAGGTTGATCGACATGACTTCACGCCAGTTTTCAAATGGCACTTCTTCCATGGGATGGGCGCTAACCCCGCCAACACCTGCATTATTAACCAGAATATCCAAGCCGCCGAAAGTTGATTCCGTCTCGGCTATCACTTCCTGCCAACGAACTTGATCCGTGACGTCTTGTTGCATGGCAATGGCACTGCCACCCCGTTGCTGAATAATCTGCGCCGTATTTTCTGCAGCCTGGCCATCGATATCGGTGACAATGACATTGGCACCATGTTGCGCCAACAATTCACTTGAGGCTTCTCCCAGCCCACTACCGGCTCCGGTTATAATTGCGGTTTTATTTTCTACTCTGGTCACAGTCACCTCTTAATACTTGTTGGCGCTGAGTGTAACCGTTTGGCGTTCATAATTTGAAATATTCTCGGCCATTCTGGTTCAAATGGCCTCACTCCGAAAAAAATGCGAATTTGCAAGACCTGACCCTGTTTTTCCACCGCTTCTCCATACTTCTAAAATCGGTAAATAACAATATATTGTGTTTAACCGGGTGCTAAGGCACAATATCTAGTCGCTGTCCCTGATACCGCGAATTCAAGCCATCGGATTCGAGGTCGCTAAAAAGTGCTAAAATGAACACCGCATTTAGAAGGGAATTGCGCTTTTTAGGCGAAAGGGGACCGACACCAGCGCGCTCTCCCTTCCCCTGTAAATAATAATAATATGCCATCGGTAGCCCCTTGATGGCACCAGTTGTAGCAGTAACGATTTAAAGGAGAGATATGGACTCTACTGCCCAGAAACCAGAATTAACCGCCATACCGTCGAGCGTAAGCGAGATCAAGTACCAGAATACTTCCATAGATATTTGGCAGAATAAATACTGCCTGAAAACCAAAAAAGGCGAACTGGTCGACCAGAGTATGGACGACACCTATAAAAGAGTCGCCGAGGCCCTGGCCAGAGTCGAGGACAAAGACAATCAGGAAAAATGGCGGGAGAAATTCCTCTGGGCGTTGCGCCAGGGCGTTATTCCAGCCGGTCGCATCATCTCCAATGCCGGTGCGCAGGAGCACAAGCCAGCCACCTCCACCATCAACTGCACAGTCTCTGGCATCATCAACGATTCCATGGAAGACATTCTACAGAAGAACGTAGAAGCCGGATTGACCCTGAAAGCCGGATGCGGCATCGGCTATGAATTCTCAACCCTGAGACCAAAGGGTGCCTATGTGTCAGGAGCCGGGGCTTACACCTCGGGTCCCCTGTCATTTATGGACATTTATGACAAGACCTGTTTCACCGTTTCTTCCGCCGGGGGAAGGCGTGGCGCACAAATGGCAACCTTTGACATCGGGCATCCCGATGTCATGGATTACATTAAGGCGAAACGAGAGGATGGTCGTCTCAGGCAGTTCAATCTGTCCCTGCTGATCACCCAGGAATTCATGGAAGCTGTGAAAAATGACACGGATTGGGCTTTAAGTTTCCCGATCACTGAATCTGAACGTGAAACAGACGATATCGATCTGGCAGATCAGGCCAGGATACTTTGGCGCGAGTTTCCGGTGAAAGGCCGCTATGTCACTAACGAAGAAGGTCTGGTTGCCTGCAAGATCGCCAGGACCATCAAAGCCAAGAGACTGTGGGATCTGATCATGGCGTCTACCTACGATTTTGCTGAACCTGGATTCATCCTGATCGACAAGGTCAATGAGATGAACAATAACTGGTTTTGCGAGGACATTCGTGCAACTAACCCCTGCGGCGAACAGCCTCTGCCCCCCTATGGCAGTTGTCTGCTGGGCTCGGTCAACCTGTGCCGGTTCGTCCAGAAACCATTTTCCGGTGAAGCCAGTTTCGATTGGGACACCTTCAGTGAAGCCGTTTCGATCTTTACCCGCATGTTGGACAACGTGGTGGAAATCAATGGCCTGCCACTGGCTGAACAAAAGCATGAAATCGAACGCAAACGGCGTCATGGTATGGGTTACCTGGGGCTTGGCTCAACCATCACCATGCTTGGCATGAGCTATGGCGATGAAAAGTCGGTAGCCTTTACGGAGGAAGTCACCAAACGTTTAGCGCTGGTTGGCTGGCAGACCGGTGTAGAACTCGCCGATGAAAAAGGCCCTGCGGCCATTATGGAAGAAGACTTCACGGTGACCAAAGAAATGCTGCGCCTGCGACCTGAAATGAAAAAAGATGGCTACCAGGCCGGAGACACCGTAAAAGGCAAAGTACTGCTCGCCAGGTACTCAAGATATATGCAGAAGATCGCGACGGAAAACCCAGGGCTAGTTGAGCAAATTGCTGAAACTGGATGCCGCTTTACCCATCACAGCTCCATTGCACCAACCGGCACCATCAGTTTGTCCCTGGCGAACAATGCCAGTAACGGCATCGAGCCCAGTTTCGCCCACCACTATGCTCGCAACGTCATCAGGGAAGGCAAAAAATCGAAAGAGAAAGTCGATGTTTATTCCTTCGAGTTGCTCGCCTATAGAGCCATGGTTAATCCGGCCGCAGATCCCATGAGCGTAGACCCGGCATGCCAACTGCCGGACTATTTCATTACGGCTGATGACATCTCACCCATTCAGCATGTGGATATTCAGGCAGCTGCCCAGAAATGGATCGATTCATCCATTTCCAAGACGGCTAACGTACCGACGGACTACCCCTTTGAGACCTTTAAGAACATCTACCTTTACGCCTATGAGCAAGGTCTTAAAGGTTGTACAACTTTCCGCTTTAATCCCGAGGCCTTCCAGGGAGTCCTCGTAAAAGAAGAAGATCTGGAGAATACAACCTACCAGTTTGAGCTGGATGATGGCCAGATCATTGAAGTAAAGGGCAATGAAGAGATTGAATACGATGGCGAGATGCATACTGCCGCCAACCTCTTTGATGCCATGAAAGAGGGGTACTACGGCAAGTTTTAACAAACTTGCCGATAGCACTCATCGCCACTTATCCGAATAAACGAGAACAAATGTCCATAAAAATCGATAAGAAGATCGTTGGTTACTCCGTCAAGCAGGAAGACACCGACTTACCCAGTGCCCCTGTCAGGCAACTCATGCACGAGGAAATTGCTCGGCCAGATGAATTGAGAGGATATACCTACAAGATAAAAACCCCGCTGTCCGCCCACGCCATGTACATCACGATCAACAATATTGTGCTGAATGTTGGAACTGAACATGAACAGGAACACCCATTCGAGGTATTTATCAACTCCAAGAATATGGAACAATTTCAGTGGATACTTGCCCTCACCCGGGTAATCTCCGCCGTGTTCAGGAAAGGTGGCGACAGCGTTTTTCTGGTCGAAGAACTCAAACAGGTGTTCGATCCCCAGGGTGGCTATTTCAAAAAAGGCGGTCGGTTTATGCCGTCACTGGTCGCCGAAATTGGTGAAGTACTTGAAACCCACATGAAGAAAATCGGCCTCATCAAGGATGAAGAACTGACCGATGTCCATAAGGCGATGCTCGCAGAGAAACGCGCGGAATTTGAAGGCGCGGCCAATGCAGAACAGGTTGATCCGGGAGATTACCCGCCGGGCGCCCAGTTGTGCGTTAAGTGCAGTGTGGCGGCGATGGTCATGATGGATGGCTGCATGACCTGCCTGAACTGTGGCGACAGCAAGTGCGGATGACACTTCAGGTCTGATAATAACGCCATGCAAAACTACCTGTTCCAGTTACGCCATATTCTCGAAAACGGCACCGCCAAAGGTGACAGAACGGGAGTCGGAACACTCTCCAGTTTCGGGCTGAACACCCGCTACAAGATGTCGCAGGGCTTCCCTGCTGTCACCACCAAGAAACTGGCCTGGAAGGTCATGGTGTCTGAGTTACTGTGGTTTATATCCGGCTCAACTAACATTAATGACCTGAAGGCCGTCTACCCGCCTAACAAGATCTGGGATGCGAACTACCTGGACTACCAGGCACGCCTGGGGTTACAAACAACTGACGGGGAGATGGGCCGTGTCTACGGGTCACAATGGCGGCACTGGCGAACCGTTGATGGCCAGGAAATCGACCAGCTAGCCGAAGCCATTGACCTGATAAAAAACAACCCGGATAGCCGGCGAATCATTGTTAATGCGTGGAACCCCGGGGAATCAGCGCCGCACCAGGTAGCGCTGCCACCCTGCCACACCTTCTTTCAATTCTATGTGGCAGATTCAAATTTATCTCTGCATATGTATCAAAGATCTGCCGATATGTTTCTGGGTGTACCCTTCAACATTGCGTCCTATGCGCTGCTCCTGCATATGGTGGCGAAGGTTACGGGACTCAAGCCCAATGAATTTGTTCACACCATTGGCGATGCGCATATTTACCTGAATGCAGTGGATCAGGTGAAAATTCAATTAGGACGGGAGCCGCTACCGTTGCCGCAACTTCACATAGAAGATCGGGGCCAGCAAACCATTGACGATTTTAACATGAGCGACTTCCAGCTTATCGACTACCAATGTCACGAAGCCATAAAAGCTGAAATGGCTGTATAGTCCACGGCTCCTACTTTTAAAAGATCGACCGGACCTTGTTTACTGCCAGACAGGACAATTAACAACATATTAGTAATATCAATTAGTTAGCTATCGCAAGGAGCAAGCTTGCTTCCCGCTGAGGAGCAAACGGAAGAGCTGATACTGCAGGAACAACTTGCAGAAATTGTTCGCATGATGATCAGAATGGCCCATGCAATGAAGTTGCAAGTCATCTGCGAGGGTGTTGAAACAGTCGAGCACCTGAGATTCCTGCAGAAGCATGACTGCGACTTTGTGCAGGGTTATCTATTCAGCCGTCCAAAGGATCCGGAAGAAATCACTAAAATGATCATTGGAGAAGCTGCCGGGACTTTCGATATCATGGATGTGCATTGACGCTTCTGCCTGTATGGTGGGCCGCTGTCACGACTCGCTGGTTAGTACCCGAAACCCCTGGTGCCGGCATATCTCAATCATCCCTTTAGGTAATTCCTTTCTGGAACGTATCGTAATCTTCGTCGCACCCATGGCAAATGATTTTTCGACCATACGGGTCAGCAACGAGGAACCCAGACCTTCTCCTGCAAACTCCGGCAACAAGCCAAACGCTTTTATGCTGACCGCACCGCCCCTGGTTTGCATCAATCTTGGTTCGCGAATAATTTCACAACAGCCCGCGGGTTCACCATCGCAATAAACGGCATAATATTCACATCGGGGATCCGTCAAATAATTCTGCCATTGCGCCGCTCCCCATGAGGAACGATCTTCATCAACGCCTTCTTCGACACATTCCCACAGGAATTTGGCAAACCTGAAGGAAGTTGCACTCAAACGGGAAATGGAAAGCGATTCGTTCGCGAACAACCGGGGGAAAAAGTCCCCTCGTCTTAACTCAAGTTTGGATGTCGTCGTCATAGTTGTCCTCTAGAGTGTCGGCGTTATCGTTAACCCAGGTGCGGTATGCCGCATCATTATTTCCGCCATAACTGCGTCAGAGTCGTCATCATACTCCGTTCGCCTCTTCCGCTGTGCCGAGCCACTTGTTCTGACGAAAATATCCTTTTAATCAGAGGTTCCCTTGTCTTTTCGTAGATCGAAAGCAGCCTGTTGTTCGGTTGTGGCTTTGCCCTGGTACTTTGATTTCCATTCGGCGTAGGGCATACCATAGATTATTTGCCTTGCCTCTTCATAATCCATGTCGATTCCTTTATCCTCTGCCGCCGCCCGGTACCATTTGCTTAAGCAATTACGACAGAAACCAGCCAGATTCATGAGGTCAATATTCTGGACCTCTTTGTTCTCATCCAGATGCGCGACTAATCGACGGAAAGCAGCCGCTTCCAGCTCAGTTTTTGTTTGAAGATCCATAGATTTTCCGATTTGTATAAAGCGACTAAGATAACCCAAAGGTATGCGGACTCAAAACATCATGGTCGAGTTCAAATGAAAAAACACTACAAAAAAGGTCAGAAATGGATTAGCAGTGCTGAGCCTGAACTTGGCATGGGCAGCGTCACCGAGGTTGAGCATCGCCTGGTCACCCTGCATTTCGACATTGTGGAAGAGACTCGCACCTATGCCAAAGACCAGGCCCCGCTTACCCGGGTAAAGTTCAATGCGGGTGACCGGATACGAACCCTGGATGACATTGAAATCCTGATCAGCCATGTGACCGAGAAAGACGGCATTTTGGTCTACCAGGGTGACTACCAGGGCACTGCTACCGCGGTCATCGAGACAGACCTGGACCCGAACGTGACCTTCAGTAAACCTGAAGAGCGTTTGTTTACCCACCAGATAGATGACAATAGATGGTTCAACCTGCGCTATGAAACCTTACAACATCGCGCGAGGCTGGCTGCTTGCCCTGTAAAAGGACTGCTGGGACCGCGCGTGTCATTGATTCCGCATCAGTTCTTTATTGCTGATGAAGTGGCGTCTCGTTATGCACCCAGAGTCCTACTCGCTGATGAGGTTGGCCTGGGGAAAACCATAGAAGCGGGTCTCATCATCCACCAACAGCTGGTGACTGGCCGTGCCAACCGGATACTGATCATTGTACCGCCGTCATTGACCTTTCAATGGTTCGTCGAAATGATCAGGCGGTTCAACCTGCAGTTCACCCTATTGGATGAAGAGCGATGCCTTCAAATCGAGGCGGACAATCGCCGGGAATTTGATGATGACGAACCGGGTCTCGACAATCCGTTCGATGCACAGCAATTAGTGCTTTGTTCACTGGATCTATTCCTCGACAACCCCACAAGATTGCAACAAGCCACGCAAACCGATTGGGATCTCATTGTCGTCGATGAAGCACATCATCTGAAATGGCTCGCGGGTGAACCAGGTGAGGACTACCTGGTTGTAGAGCAACTGAGTAGTATCGCGGAAGGTCTGCTGCTGCTGACCGCGACTCCTGAGCAATTGGGCCGACTGGGTCACTTCAGCCGATTACGGTTGTTAGACCCCTCTCGCTATCACGATTTCCATGAATTCCTGGCTGAAGAAACGCAGTATGAAGAAGTCGCACTCATCTTGAACGACTTCGAAACCGCCACAGAAAACGACACTATAAAAATCCGGGAAAAGCTCGGCGAACACGCACCTGTCGACGACAAAGACCTGATTCGCGCCTTGCTGGATCGCCATGGCACCGGCCGTGTACTGTTTCGAAATGTTCGGGAATCCGTCGCAGGCTTCCAGCGACGACAACTGCTGAGTTACCAGCTGTCATGCGAAAACTTTCCTGCGGACAACGCCATCACATGGCAGAGCGGGGACCCCAGAATTCAATGGCTGATCGACCTTGTCACGGAATCCGAGCAAAAATATCTCGTTATATGCGCTAAAGCAGAAACAGCGATTGCCCTGGAAAAACAGTTTCGAGATCGAACCACAATTCGTTCAGTAGCCTTCCATGAAAATCTGGATTTGATCGCCAGGGACAGGGCTGCCAATTATTTTGCAGACAAAGAACGCGGCGCCCAGTTGCTAATCTGTTCCGAAATTGGCAGCGAAGGTCGCAACTTCCAGTTCGCACATCATTTAGTGATGTTTGACCTGCCAACAAACCCCGACCTGCTTGAGCAAAGGATCGGTCGCCTGGACCGGATCGGACAAACCCACGACATTACCATCCATGTTCCCTACGCCCAGGGTTCTGAGCAGGAACTTCTGCTTCGAATATTCGATGAAGGCCTGTCAATTTTTACTCGCCCGAACGCGGCTGCGCAGCTTGTCTTTGAAAACCTGCCAGAGACCGGTACCCAGGATGACCTGGTAGGCCATGCCAAACGGGACAGCGAGCGACGCCTGGATGAACTTAAAAATGGTCGGGACAAGCTGCTGGAGCTGAATTCTCATCGGCCAGATATTTCAAAGCAATTGCTCGAGGCTGTTACACAGCACGACTCAGGCGACGATCTCGAGGCCTACATGGAACATTCATTCGAGCTCTACGGGCTCGAATCGGAACCTCTTTCAGATCAGATCTACCTGGTGAAGCCCACGGAATCAATGGTCCGGCACAGCTCTGTCAGCGCAGAAACCATGGACAGATACCGCTATCCCGAACTGCCTGATGAGGGACTGACCTACACCTTTGACAGAGACACCGCCCTTGCCCGGGAAGATGTCCATTTTTTGACCTGGGAAAACCCCCTGGTAGAACAAGCCATGGACCTGGTAGCGAGTGATGTCATCGGTAACAATAGTGTTGTCGTCGCAAAGATTGAGGATTCCCCTACTGGCACCCTGCTGGTGGAGACCCTGCATCTGATAGAATGCGTCGCCCCGGCACGACTTAACGCCACACACTACCTGCCACCGACGATTGTCCGGTCCCTGATCACACCGGATCTCAATGACATTTCTGCTGAGGTTCCATTTAGTCACTGGGAAAACAGACTCGATATCCCCTTCGAGACGATCGCCAAAATCATCGGCCAACAGGAAGACGGCATCAAGAAATTATTGGAGACAGCAAGAAATGTGGCTCATGAAAAATTCTCGCCAATCAAGGCTGAAGCAATCTCGCAGATGAATGATCATCTGCTGTCAGAAATCTCTCGTCTCAAAGCGCTGGCAAGCGTCAACCCAAATGTCAGGCCTGAAGAGGTGGAATTTCTCGAACACAGTCATCACTCGCTCACCGAAGCCCTCGATAACTCCCAAATCAGGCTCGAAGCCGTGCGAATTATTATTGCGTCCTGATCAGGGGAACTTCTGATAAGTGTCGGTGTGCCGCATCACTTTTTCCGAGATCATCTGCTTCAATCGATCGAGCCACAAGGGACCGACATGCTCCCAGCCATATTCGCTGAGGTCCAGGGGCTTGATTGAAACAGCTTGCCTCAAAATGTCCACTGCTTCTCCTGCACTGTCATAGCGCAATTGTGACGGCACATATTCCGGGTAACACAGTGCATTGGGCACCACTGGCACACATCCGCAGGCTATAGCTTCCTGGACTGCCAGCCCCTGAAATTCCTGCTCTGCCGTCGACAAAACAACATCATGGTTAGCCAGAGAATTGAGATAAGCCTGCCGATCTTCTTTGAAACCAAGCTCGCCAAGGCGCCCGGCCGCTTCCAGCACCGCGACAATCTGATCGAATTCCCAGGGATGTGTTCCGAATTGCTGGCCGAGTAGGCTGAACCGAAAGTCGCAACCGCTAGCCAATAACCCTTCGACGATTTCCTTAAGGCGCGCCGGTCCCTTGTCATGTTCCCACCGATGATTCCAGACAATTCTCAGTGGGTTACCCGATATGTTTTTGTTCAGCGTTTCCAGCAGTTCCAGAGCAACAGGCACAAGACTGGATTTCTGCCGAATGAGCGCAGCAATGCCTTTGGGCACATGGTCAGGCATCCTGGCCAGTAGTTGACCTGCACCCTCAATAAAAGTCTCGAAGTTATAACGGCTGTTAAAAAACAGCCAGTCACCACTGATCGCCGTATAGATACTCGTCAACTGGCGTTCGAGTAAACCCTGAGGCACCTGGTCAGGATAGGCGAACTGGTTTTCATGGAAGTACACCAGGGCAGGTACCCCCGCTATTTGTCTGTTTAATCCTCGCAGCGCAGACAGGTCTGTCATGGACGTGGCAATCACCAGATCAAAGTCCCTCTGTAATTCTTCTTTCATGGCAAAGCTAAGAGAATTCCCGCGTTGACGCCAACTAAAATGTCTGGCGGGCAGTGTGACCACGGTGACAGCGAACTCAGGCGCTGCAGCCGCCAGATAATCCACCAGCCCGGTTCGCCAATACTGATGGCTCAGGCCATCATATGCGGATAGTAACAAGAGGTTATGCATCGATATCACAGCGAAAAGTCAATAGTACCCGCAACTTAACTCCTCCTGTAGAATAGCCGTTCGAAATATTTCAGTCGTATCTGTGGAGCCAAAATGTCTGGCATTGTCATTATCGGCGCAGGACAAGCAGCGGGTCAGGCCGCGGCAAGCCTTCGCCAGGGAGGGTTCGAAGGACCTATCACTATATTAGGTGAAGAAGCGCAGGCACCCTATCAACGCCCGCCGCTATCGAAACAATACCTGTCCGGCGAAATCGGTATGGATCGCGTCCTGGTCAGGCCGGAAAAATTCTATCCTGACAAAAACATCGATCTTCATACGGAAACAACAGTCCAGTCCATTGACAGGAAAAACAAAACTGTCACTACCACCAGTGGCGATACTTACCCTTACGACAAACTACTTGTCGGAACGGGTTCCCGCCCGCGCATCTTGAACATTCCAGGCAGCGACCTTGACGGCATCCACTATCTTCGCACGATCAAAGATGTAGATGCTATTCGCGAGGCCATGGCATCCGCCAGGAAACTCTGCATAGTCGGTGGCGGTTATATCGGACTGGAAGTTGCGGCTGTAGCGGTGACAAAGGGACTGGAGGTGACCGTTCTGGAAATGGAAGATCGGATCCTGCAAAGAGTGACCACACCGGAGATGAGCGATTTCTACCACCAGCTTCATACGGAGCGAGGTGTCAATCTAATGGTTAACACTGGCGTCAGCGGTTTTACCGCTGATGGCGCTGTCGCAACCGTACTATGCGGCGATATCAGCATTGACGCCGATCTTGTTATCGTTGGCATCGGAATTATTCCCAATACTGAACTCGCCGAAGCCGCCGGGCTGGCATGCGACAATGGCATTCTGGTCGACGATCATTGTCAAACTTCAGACCCAGACATTTACGCCGCAGGTGACTGCACCAATCATCCCAACGCCATTCTTGATCGCCGCTTGCGACTGGAATCTGTTCCCAATGCCATGGAACAAGCGCGGGCTGCGGCCAGCAACATGCTAGGTGGTGACAAGGCGTATGCCTCCATACCCTGGTTCTGGAGTGATCAGTACGAGCTGAAACTACAGATGGTCGGTTTTTCTGCCGACGGCGACCAACAGGTCCTTCGTGGTGATCAGGCGACCAACCAGTTCGCTGTATTTTACCTGAAAGATGAAAAGGTCGTCGCAGTCGACGCCGTCAACAGCCCAAAAGAATTCATGGTCTGCAAGCAATTGTACGGTAAGAAGGTTGACGTGTCGGCCCTTGCCGACTCATCCGTAGACTTAAAAACCCTGTTAAACTAATCCCACACTAGAGGAGACCCACATGCCACAAGTAAAGTTCATCGAGTTCAACGGAACGAAGCACGATATAGCAGTCGATGACGGCCAGACTATTATGGAAGCTGCCACCAGTAATCTCGTACCGGGAATCGATGCAGACTGCGGCGGAGAATGCTCCTGCGCAACGTGCCACGTATTAATCTCTGCAGACTGGCAGACCAAGCTCTCACCTCGCAGCGATACGGAAGAATCCATGCTGGATCTCAATCCCGATCGAACGGATGAATCCAGGCTCAGCTGTCAGATCGTGATGAGTGATTCTCTGGATGGCATCGTCGTCAATCTACCCGAGTTCCAATACTAGGGAGCCCATCATGAGTGAACTGGAAGTTGATCCCTATTCCATACCGCTGGAAGACATTAACGTCAGCGATGCAAATTTATTTTTGAACAACAGCCACTGGGCTTACTTCGAGCGGCTTCGCAAGGAAGACCCCGTTCACTATTGCAAAGAAAGTATGTTCGGGCCTTTCTGGTCGATCACAAAATTCAATGACATCATGGAGATGGAGAAGGACCATGAGTCCTTTTCCTCCGAAGGCGGAATCACCCTGGCCGATCGCGCGGAAGATTTTCAAACCGTCAACTTTATCTCTCTTGATCCGCCGAGACATGATGTCCAGAGAATGGCAGTCACAGGTGTCGTTGCGCCCTTGAATCTGGCCAAGCTGGAACCCATTATCAGAAGTCGCGCCACAAAGATTCTGGATGAACTACCTATCGGGGAAGAATTCGACTGGGTAGATCAAGTCTCCATTGAACTGACCACCCAGATGCTGGCGACCCTGTTTGATTTTCCCTTTGAAGAAAGACGAAAACTGACCTACTGGTCGGATATGGCAACCAGCGGTGAGTTAGCCGGAGGGCCAACGCCGGAGCCTGTCAGGCGCGCTGCATTGCTGGAATGCCTGGAAGTATTCACTCATCTCTGGAATGAACGGGTCAACAAGGATCCCAACGAAGCCTTCGATCTGATCACGATGATGGCGCACAATCCTGACACGCAAAATCTGGACCCAATGGAATATCTTGGGAACCTTATCCTTCTGATCGTTGGCGGCAATGACACCACGCGAAACTCGATTTCCGGCGGTGTCTACTTCATGAATCAATTCCCCGATCAATTCGACAAGGTAAGAGCCGATCTTAGCTTAATCCCGAAGATGGTCCCGGAAATTATTCGCTACCAGACTCCACTCGCCTATATGCGCCGCAGAGCGACCCGGGATATAGAGTTCCGGGGCAAGCAGATCAAGAAAGATGACAAAATTGCGATGTGGTACGTTTCGGGGAACCGTGACGAAGAGGTTATCGATAATCCAGATCAGTTTATTATCGATAGGGACAAGCCGCGCCATCATCTGTCATTCGGCTTCGGAATCCATCGATGTATGGGCAACAGACTCGCGGAAATGCAGTTGCGCATCGTCTGGGAAGAAATCCTGAAACGATTTAAGCGAATTGAAGTCGTCAGGGAACCATTAAGAGTGCAATCGAGTTTTGTGAAGGGATACGCAGACATGCCTGTCATCCTGCACGCCAATTAACTGCCGATAAATGTCAGGGAAAACCCGGATATTTTACCGATCATCCTCTAATGAAGTTGTGATTGAAGCCGATGGAGTGCAAATTGCCTCCTATCTTTCTACAGAAGCAATGATAGAGACTCACATCAAGGGTATTCTGGCGAAAGACCGACAGGACTCCCAAAAAATTCGGCGGATTTTTCGCAAGTACCGACCAACAGATTCCATCAAGAGTTGATCGGACATGCAGCGTTTCAGAATATTCCATGAAACGACCTACAGGTATTCCAACCCTGTTGTCCTCGGACCCCACAAGTTACTGGTAAGACCGAGAGACGGTCATGATGTTCGAATCGAGGCATCCAAACTCAACATTACCCCAAATGCCATCGTCAGTTGGCATCGCGATGAACTGGATAACTCGGTTGCGCTGGTTACTTTTGATCAGTCTCCAACCACGGCCCTGACGATTACCAGTGAGGTGACGGTTGCGCATTATCTTTCGAGCCGTGAGCACTTGCCATTGAACGATCATGTTGAGTGCTTCCCATTTGGCTACACGGAAGTCGAGCAGATACTGCTCAGTGCGTACCTGAGCGATGATTTTCAGGACCCGATCTTTGATCAATGGATCAATGACCTTGCAGTGAGCAAGAACAATACAGTTGCCCTGCTCCACGATTTATCGGCAGCAATCTACGGACAATGTACCTACCAGGCCCGAGACGAAGAAGGGGTACAAAATCCAGCGGAAACCATCGTAAAAAATGTTGGCAGTTGTCGCGATTATGCCTGGCTCTACGTCGTGGCAACCAGGAAACTCGGATTTGCCGCGCGATTTGTCAGCGGCTATTTCCATACGGCTGGCACCGCCCTGGCTGATGGGTCCACACACGCCTGGGCAGAAGTCTATCTACCCGGTGCAGGCTGGACAGGATTCGACCCCACCTGCAATCGAATGACCGCAGAAAATCATATCCCCGTATCAGTCGCCGTAAACCCTGAAGATATTCCGCCCGTTAGCGGGCATTTTATCGGCCCTGTCGAAGAAAACCCCAGCCTGCTTGTCAGGGTTAACGTCAATCCCTGTTGAGGGGAGCGCGTTATAAAGCTCTGCCAATCTCACCTAACCTTTGCGTTGCTCCTACAAGCCCAAAACATCAGCGTTTCTACCCGTAGTTATAGTTCATGGTAAACATCTTTTTTATTTCTTCAATAAAAAGTGACGCAAAAAGTGACCTAAGAAGTAGTTGTAGGGTTGTCGAAAGTATATCGTAAAAGGTTCTAGATGGAACGAGTTGTTAGTCCCATACGTTGGAGTCTTTGAGTAAAGTTCTTAGTTTTGAGGAGTTGATGTTGAGTTCTTCGGCTAGTCTTTCGCTAGCAGTCCATTGATCGAAGTCCTTGGACAAAAAAAGACTCTGCCATTTTTGTAGGCAGAGTCTTTTTTGTTCCGTAGTCAGATCATTCACATAATCAGTCTACATTCTTGATAAGTTTTATAAACTTTTATGACGCCACGTCTGGAAGGTTTTTGTATTCCTGTCCCCTTAGATATCCGACAACAGAAGTTCGTATCTCGTTATCTGTATCAGCAGTAATCGCATTGTAGAGATCATCAAAAGTAGTTTTACCTTCTTCTAAGTCTACGGCTGGTATCGCTGTTACAGCTTCAAGTGTCGGTTTGCCCTTCTTATCCACGCTTTCTGTGGTGTAAAGAGGTATGGGTCTAGCGCCTTCCAGTATTCTGACCATGAAGTCGTGCTTAACGTCATTGTGCTTAACTGGATTTTTTCTTGCTCTCACCCAGNTTTTGGCACCNGTGCAACCTTCCACGTAATCCTCAGCTGTCTCGAGTATTTCTCTTATTCCATCTAACGTTTGCGTGAAAGCTTCCCAAGTTTTCTGTTTGGTTCTTTTCTGGTTGGCTCTCTCGATTTGAGTGGCTGTCATGCCACGTTGTAGTAGTTTTTCTATCGACATATCTGTCACCTTGTTTACAGACAAGCTGAATTGCTCGTCATGCACGCACGATGACAAGAATGATTTTTCGTAACTACGTGAGTTATGTTGAATTGCATGGAATATTAAGCCAATTTTGGGCCATATTTGCATTTCACATTGACCCACTTGGCAAGCCAAAATTCGATATTGATCAGATAGATAGGC